>OGUJ01000002.1_pt1 | contig 325749 bp, 298 predicted proteins | sample 1573661 | NCBI WGS metagenome assembly OGUJ01 (sample SAMEA2581933, study PRJEB24529) | metagenome | biome: Human gut stool | place: China | collected 2011
CGGAATGGCAGTAAATGAATACGGCTGGTGGTACATGACGAATGGAGCACTGGATACTAACTATACCGGAATGGCAGTAAATGAATACGGCTGGTGGTACATGACCAACGGAGCATTGGATTTTAACTATACCGGAATGGCAGTAAACGAATACGGCTGGTGGTACATGACGAATGGAGCGTTGGATTTGAATTATACCGGATTAGCAGTAAATGAATATGGCTGGTGGTATATGACCAACGGAACAGTAGACTTTACGTATAACGGTCTGGCTGAGAATGAATATGGTGTCTGGAATGTAGTAAATGGACACGTAGAAGTTTAAAATGATATGATATCAGGGTCAAAAGGTCTAAACCCACATGAGCTTGCTCATAGGTGGGTGAATGACCTTGTGACCTGCCCAAATATGAGCATAAAAGTGGGCTTTTGTTCCACACCATTTTTTGCGTTTCATGAAATAAACACAAATCAATCATTTTTTCATCACATTCCGTTGATATATTCATACCAATGAATCGCAGGAAGCTGCGGAAAATCAACAGAAGAAAGAATATCGGGACAGTGATAATCCGGTAGATGAGGAAATGAAGATGAAAAAGAAAATCAGTGCAAAAATACTGGTACTGGCAGGCATTTTATTTGCCGCCGGCATTGCAAGCGTATTGTTAGGCTTTTTATTTATCCACAGCATGAATAAGAAAAGCCAGAAAATTTCCAATGAGTGTATGGAAGCCGTTACTTTAATGGCGGACACTTCGACCTCTATTGAAAAAGTGCAGAAATACGCAAACAGTTCGGCGGCATTCAGAATGCAGAAGCAGATGGAAAAAAATAACGCTGACGGTACATCAGACAGTACACAGAACGCATCAGATGCCATGCCGCAGGCGGAAAATATGCAGTCGGAAAATGCACAGTCTGAGAGCGGACAGTCAGAAAACATGCAGATGATGCAGGGTGACAGCCAGCAGGGCACGCAGGATACCACGGGCATGTCAAATCAGCAGAACACCGTATCAGGCGGTTCAGGCACGCAGGCGGCGGGAAATGCGACAGACAATGCTTCGGATATGAAGACCAATATGGAAAATGAAATCCAGAATCTGACGGCATCTTTTGAAGCCTTAGAAACAGCGGTGAAAGCATTCGGTAATGCAGAAGTGTTAGCCGGTCTGGAAGAATATGAAAGCGTATATGAAGAATACAGCACTAAAATCCAGTCCGTATTAAGCAGTGACAGCAATAGCATGGATGATTATTTTGAACTGACAGCAGAGGGTGACGACAGTATTACTTCAAGACTTGAAACAGCGGCAGATAATCTCAATACATTAATCAGTGCACAGGTCAGTGAAGCATCAAGCCAGTTAAATGAGCAGTACAGCCAGTCTATTATGGTATATGTGGTCATTCTGGCAATCATGTTGGTCATCGGCGCAGCCATTATCGTGATGATTATGTTTATTATCAAGCCGTTAAAGTCAGCAAACCGCCAGCTGAATGATATTATCAAAAATATTGAAGAAAGTAATGGTGATTTAACGGCGAGAATTGAAGTGAAATCCGAAGATGAAATCGGGGAACTGGTTGACGGAATCAATTCATTTATTGAAAAGCTACAGCTGATTATGAAAGATATTAAAAGTAAATCCGATGCCCTACAGGAAGCTTCTGCAAATATGAACGGTCAGATTACGGCAGTCAATGACAATGCAGGCAGTGTATCCGCCGTTATGGAAGAAATGGCAGCGAGCATGCAGGAAATCTCGGCAACGGCAGAACAGCTCAGCGCAGGGTCAGACAACATTTTCCATGCAATTGTGAATGTAACGGACCAGATTACAGAGGGAAATGAAATTACTGCCCGGATTCAGAAAAAATCTGTGCGCTACCGTGAAGATACCGAGCAGGGAAGACAAAGCACAAACGATATGGTAGCACAGATTAAAGACGGTTTAAACCAGTCGATTGAAAACAGTAAGCAGGTGGCACGGATTCAGGAACTGACAGAAGACATTTTAAGCATTTCATCACAGACCAATATGCTGGCACTCAATGCTTCGATTGAAGCAGCAAGAGCCGGAGATGCCGGGAAAGGATTTGCAGTTGTTGCAGAAGAAATCAGGGAACTGGCAGAGGACAGCAGAAAGATTGCTAACAGTATTCAGGAAATCAGTCTGGTAGTAATTGACAGTGTAAAAGATCTGACAGGCAATTCAGGAAAACTGCTTGCTTATGTCGATGAAAGTATTCTGGCAGACTATGAAAAATTTGCAGCGATTACCAATGAATACCGTGATGATGCGGCAAAGGTCAACGATATTCTGGAAAATTTTGCGGTAAATGCAGAAACACTCAAAAATACCATGGCAGAAATGAATTCGGGTATCAGTGACATTTCAACGACGATTGACGAAAGCAGTCAGGGTGTCAATGATGCGGCAGACAGCGTCGGCGGTATTGTGGATTCTATCAATGATATTGAAAAAGATGCTGCAAAAAATACGGAAATCGGACAGAAGCTTCAGAATTATGTCGAAGTGTTTAAAAAGTTCTAACGATTCAATATGAAAGCTTAGACTGTCAAATGGGGCGTGTGACTCCTTAAACGAAGAAATTAGAACCACCGGTAAGGCGGCAAAAAAGAGTGAGTATATTAAAACGTATTCACTCTTTTTTTATTGTCAGTGGCAAAGCAATATGATATAATTTTTAATTATAAGAAAAATTGTGTGAAAATATAGACAAAAAGGAAAGTATATGAAAAAAACATTGTCGGCGCTTATTAAAATCAGTTTTGCATTGGGCTGTGAAAATGATTTTGACACATTGTTTGCAAAAAAAGGCTATTCATCCATTCAGGAGGGTATTAATGAACAATTATAAAAGTTTACAGGTGTGGATGAACGATAAAAAAGTAGGTACGTTGGCAATGGCGGCAGGATATTCAGGAAATTGTAAATGAAGAACTAAAAGAATATATTTAAAATGCAGGGCACAGAAAAGGAGAACAAACATGATGAATCCGGCAGCAATGATGAAATTAATGAATGCAAAAAATAAATTTACGGCAAACCATCCGAAATTTGCAGCGTTTTTAAAGGCAGTTTTTTCAAGAGGAATCGAAGAAGGAACGGTGATTGAAATAACCGTGCAAAGACCGGGCGAATCACCGATAACATCGAATATTAAGGTGAAGGACAGCGATTTGGAACTGCTCCAGAGCTTAAAAGATATGGGAAACTAATTTAAAGCAGGAAATTAAAGGCAAAAAGATAAAGGATAAAAAGGGGGAGAAAAAATGGCAGTCATTGGCATTGATTTGGGAACAACAAACAGTCTGGCGGGCGTCTGGCAGGACGGAAAAGTAGTGCTGATTCCGAATGCATTTGGAGAGTATCTTACACCATCCGTTGTCGGCATCGGAAAAAATCAAGAGGTATTTGTGGGCAGTGTGGCAAAAGAAATGCTTGCAACACAGCCGTATGATACGTTCCGTGAATTTAAAAGAAATATGGGCACAAATTTTCTGTACGGAAACGGCAGAAAAAAATACCGTGCAGAAGAACTTTCGGCATTTGTATTAAGAAGATTAAAAGAAGATGCGGAAAAGTTTCTGGGCGAAGAAGTGACGGAAGCGGTTATCAGTGTGCCGGCGTATTTTGACGATAATAAGCGCAATGCCACAAAAAATGCAGGCAGACTTGCAGGATTAAAGGTAGAACGTCTGATTAATGAGCCGTCAGCGGTGGCATTAAAGCATCATACGGCAGAAAAAGGCGCAGAAAGCTTTATCGTGTTCGATTTCGGCGGCGGTACGTTAGATGTATCTTTGGTGGAAGCATTTGACAATGTCGTGGAAATACAGGCAGTTGCCGGAGATAATTATTTAGGCGGAAAAGATTTTAATGAAATCATTGCGCAGGATTTTTATGAGCAGAATCAGATTTCAGAAGCATATTTAACGAAAAATGAGCAGGAAAATGTTTTAAAAGAGGCAGAGGCAGTAAAAAAAGAACTGACCGATAAAAATGAAGCAGAGCGGCAGGTGTATATTAAAGGCGAAGCCTATACGCTGAAAATGACCAATCAGAGGCTGATCCATCTTTCAGCGGAGCTGTTTTCAAGAATGGCAAAACCAATCGCAAAGGTCATCAATATGGTGGGAATCGAATTAGAGGAACTCGACAAAGTCATATTGGTCGGTGGATCGTCCAAAATGCCCGTGGTACAGCAGTATATTAAAGGACTGCTTGGCGACAAAGTGCCTGTGGTACTGGAGGAAAATCCCGATGAGAGTGTAGCATACGGTGTCGGCATGGCAGCGGCGATTAAAGAACGCACCGGTGATATTAAAGATATGCTTTTAACGGATATCTGCCCGTTTTCGCTCGGTACGGAACTCTATGACGGCAGTTTTTCGCCGGTTATTGAGAAAAATGAAACACTGCCCTGCAAGCGGACGATGTATTACACAACGGTCCGTAACAATCAGATAACCATGAACTTTCCGATTTATCAGGGAGAAAATATAAAGGCATCGGACAATTTAAAAATTGGGGAAATAAACTTAAAAAGACTGCCGAAAGCACCGGAAGGAGAACAGGTTGTCAAGGTGACGTTTATTTATGACATCAATGGCATTTTAGATGTCAATATAGAGTCATCCGTTGAAAAAGTCCATAAAGTCATCGTCAATAAGCAAATCGGACTGTCGGAAAAAGAACTGGAAAAACGGGTGGAGCAGTTAGAAAAAATGCCGTTACACCCGTGGGAAAAAGAGGAGAACCGTCTGTTATTTGAAAAGGCGGAAAGACTGTATGAGCAGACGACACCAAAGAACCGTCAGGTTATTCAGGAGTGCCTGCGGTATTTTAAGGAACTTCTGATAAACACAAAAGGCAGAAAAGTACGGCAGGAATATGTACGCATTATGGCGATATTGGACTATATAGAGCAGAATCAGGTCGATTTCGGACCGTATGATGAAACGTTCTGGCAGAAAGAAGAGGAAGATACCGATGAATAAATCTATATGGGAATGGCTCGAAATTGAGCCGACAGGAGAAATTTCAGAGATTAGGGCGGCGTATGCCCGTCAGGTAAAAAAGTATCATCCTGAGGATACACCCGAAGAATTTGAGCAGCTTCAAAAAGCTTATAAAAGTGCGCTCAGACAGGCAAGAGCGGCAAAGCGGATGGAAACGGTGCCGCAGTCGGTACAGGAATCCCAAAAGTCCGGCAGTGGTTTTGAAAAACGGGATATGCCGGGATTTTTTGAAAATGCGGGAATGACAGAAGAACCGAATGTGCCGTCATGGGAAAATACAGGCAGTATGTCCGGTGTTACATCAGAACCGGGAACAACACCGGATTTGGAAATTGCCGGTACGCCGGATGAAGTTGAATCTGAAATTGTATCTGATTCTGAATATGATTTTGCGGAAGTCGGAAAGGACGAACCGGAGCAGCAGTGCTTAAAAGAGATTGAATATATCATTATGAATCCGTATCTGAGAAACACGGAGGAAGCATGGAATATATTTTTTAACCGGGAACGGTATAGACAACTGTTTAAACAGCAGGAATTCTGCGAAAAAATGCAGGACAGAATCTGCCGGATGTGGGGGCTGCAAAGAAAAACACTGTTTCTTATTGAACAGCAGTTTAAAGCAGAAGGCTATGAGCAACTGATAGAGAAAAAAGAGTGGAAGCAGAAAAAATCTTTTATAAGAAATTTACACATTATTTCCTATAAAAACAAAAAGACACAGAAACAAAAAAATTTAAACAAGCTGCTGGAGAACCAGACAAACGGGTTAGAAGATTATATGGATCTGTATATGAATTATACGTCTCAGAGCTACGGTGCGGTATACGAAGAATACCGGATTAACCGGTGCCAGTTTAAGCAGATGCTCATTTCCATAATAATATTGATTTTATTTATGATAATAGGTATCTGTGCGAACCGGTCCGTACAGAAAAGTGCAGCCCAAAAAAGGCAGGAACAGCAGCAGGAGCGTTACGTTGACGGGCTTAAAAAATCCGTAAAAGTACAAAAAAGTAACCAATAGAATAGATAAAAATATTATAAAAAATATAAAAAATGCACAAAAAACGTCGAAATTTTTCGGCGTTTTTTTTGGATTAAAAAGTTGCATTTTATCGAAAGATGGCTATAATAATGATTAAGAGATCAGTACTGTGAACAATAGAATATTTAAAGTAAGGAGGGAAAAGCTATGATTAGTTTTTTCATTTGTCTGCTTCTTTTAATCGGCGGTTATTTTGTCTATGGTAAGGTTGTAGAGAATACGTTTGCACCGGATGACAGAGAAACTCCTGCGGTAAAGATTAACGATGGTGTTGATTATGTAGTAATGCCGCAGTGGAAACTGTTTCTGGTACAGCTCCTCAATATTGCAGGCTTAGGACCAATCTTTGGTGCGATGCAGGGTGCTTTATGGGGACCGGTTGTATTCTTATGGATTACTTTCGGTACAATATTTGCCGGCGGTGTACATGATTATTTTTCAGGAATGCTTTCAGAAAGAAACGAAGGTGCTTCTATTTCAGAAGTCTGCGGTATCTATCTGGGCGGATTCATGAAGAATGTTATGAGAATCTTCAGTGTGGTTTTACTCGTTATGGTAGGTACCGTATTCGCAGTAGGACCGGCCGGATTAATTGTTACATTATTTAAGAACGGCAATGTATCAGGAATTGTTGCAAGTACAGAATTCTGGCTGTGGATTATTCTTGCATACTATTTCATTGCCACATTTATTTCAATTGATAAGATTATCGGACGTATTTATCCGGTATTCGGTATCTGCTTAATCATCATGGCATTAGGTGTTATTATTGGTGTCTTTACACATTCAGATTATCAGATTCCTGAAATCTGGTCACACTTTACCAATATGCACCCGAAGGGAACACCAATCTGGAGCGTTATGTTTATCACCGTAGCGTGTGGTGCGATTTCCGGTTTCCATGCAACACAGTCACCACTGATGGCGCGTTGTATGAAGTCTGAAAAGCAGGGACATTTCGTATTCTATGGTGCGATGGTTGCAGAAGGTGTTATCGCATTAATCTGGGCAGCAGCAGGTTGTTCAATCTATGCAGTAACAGATGGTTTAAGTACTGGTTTAAGTGCCATTCTTGCAAATGGACAGTCCGCAGCAATTTACGATGTATGCTCTAAGACAATGGGCGGTGTCGGTGTTGCCCTTGCAATGATTGGTGTTATTGTATGCCCGATTACATCAGGTGATACAGCATTCAGAAGTGCAAGACTGGTTCTTGCAGACTGGTTTAAGGTTGACCAGTCTAAGTTTACAAAACGACTGATCTTATGTGTACCGCTTTTAGCAGTTGGTGCAGTTGTCGGACATCTGGATTATACAATCGTTTGGAGATATTTCAGCTGGACAAACCAGACACTCGCTATGATTGTATTGTGGACAGCAAGTATGTTCTTATTCAGAGAAAAGAAGAATTACTGGATTACCGTAGTACCGGCAACCTTTATGAGCGCCGTATCTATGACCTATTTCTTCTATGCACCGGAGTGCTTGAACCTCGGTACAACAGTAGCTTACCCGGCAGGTATCATTTTAGCAATTGTATTCTTTGGCATCTTCATGTATGCAACAAAGAAACAGCCAAAAGAAGCTGCATAACAGTAGGCGTTTAGAAAATCTGTAAATGCATTTTACAGAGGTACATAAAAGATAAAATAATTTAGATTAAAGGGGATGCCACATGAAAATAGTTGAAAGCAGACGATGTTTCGTGTGGCTCCCCGTCTTTATTCTTTGGTGAAATAATAGAAAGAATAGAAAGGACACACCAAAGAAACAATGACTGAAGGAAGGGGCTGGTTGTATGTTGTGGAAACCACGTTGTTTAGGAAAAGAATCGCTTGAAAAGGAAGAATTGGCGCAGGATAAAAAGCATTGTAGAAAGTTTGGACCATGCGGAGTGGGAGAAAAAGCGATTTATCTGAACAGTTTTTATTTTGAGAGAAGATATTACATTCCGCTCACTTCCGTAAAAAGAGTATTTAAAAGAGTTGCGATGAGCAAAGGCGGATTCACAGGAAAGGGATTATTTGCAACGATTCCGTATCTGGTTGTGGAATATGACAATGGCGAAGAAAAGCAGTGCAATTTTAAATTTGAAGAAAATGTCGATTCTTTATTAGCCTATTTAAAACAGACACATCCTGAAATCCGGCTTCACAGCGCAGAAGCGGAAAAAAGACTGAAAGAAAAAGAACGTCTTGCAGCAAAGAAAAAAGCAAAGGTTCTGACAAAAGAAGCACAGGAGAATATTGCCGTATTAGAGAATTGTATGCAGTATCTGAATAAGAATGAAGAATTAAGTATTGCATTAAGTGCAGGGGCAAAAAGAAAAAGAGTGTATGACAGAAGTAATCCGGCATATAAATGGGTAGCACTCAGCATTACGCTGTTGGGAGCAGCGGCATTGCTGTATGGTATCTACGCATTGATTACACATGCTGGATTTGCAATGTATTTCCTGTTGTTTGGACTGGCTTCCATTTTCTTCTTTTCCAGTGCCAATGTTTTACCGACTGCAAGAAACAATAAAAAGTACATTGAAACACATTTGGAACAGGCTGTTGATGAAATGCAGCAGTACATCAGACAATATCCGGACTTTCCGGTTCCGGCATGGTATGCACATCCGGTCGTGTTAAAGAGAATGATTGATATTATGCAGGAAGGTCGTGCAACGACCATCGAAAAGGCACTTGAAGTTTTAAAGAGTGATTTAAAAGCATTAAATTCTAGCGTGGCAGTAGAGCAGGAAGAATATGATGAAGTTATGGCAATCAAGCCGCTGTTTTTAATTCGTGAGTATCAGTAAAGTAAACTGACCATAAAACAAAAATAATGTTCCGCAGGACCTTGCCAAGGCACTTGCAAAAATCGGTGCGATTACAACATCGGTTAATGCAGTCATAGCAGTGATTGTAGCAACGATTATTTATCTGGCATTACGTCCGGTAATGAAAAAGACAGGAATGCTTCGGGAATTGTAAAAAAGTTGGAAACTGACATAGAATTAAAAGAGGAACGATATGATAACAGATGAGGTAAAACTTTGATAGTATCATATCGTTTCTCTTGTTTTATACTGACTGTTTAGAATATAGAAAGAGTGTGATTAAAGCGGTTGCACGATAGGTTGTCCTTTAATTGTAATTAAGATAGTAGGTGTTCTTGCCCAGTTCTTTCGCCTGATACATCGCTGCATCAGCACCCTGTACCATATAGCTGTAATGCAGCTGACTGCCGTTTTCAGCAAAAATGCCGATACTGCAGGGAATAGACATTCGTTCACCGGTTTCTAAGTTTATAAGACCTTCCTGTAGTTTTTCAAAAACTGTACGGATTTCATTTTCAATAGTTGTCTTTGAATCGACTGCGGCAAGGCAGAAAAGAAATTCGTCACCACCGTTTCTGCCGACAATTCCGTCAATGTTTTCTTTTAAAATAGAGGCAACAAAGCGGATAACGCGGTCGCCTTCCTGATGTCCGTAGAGTGTATTATAGTCACGGAAATTATCAATATCCAGAAAGCCGACGGCAATGCGGGTATGTGTGTCGTTTGCCTGTTCAATCATAGCATGTATTTTATTTTCAACGGCATTTTTATTGAAAAGCTGTGTCATCGGGTCTAACTGTGTTTTTTTGGTAAGATATCGTTGATATTCCTGCTGATGTACTTCATTGGCTTCAGCATAGGCTAACAGTGCATTAATTTTATCGGATAAATTACCAAGTTCATCATTTTTATCATACGGAATACGTAGTGCATAGTTTTTTTGCAGCTGGACATTTTCAAGCGTGCCGGAAATCAGGTGTACCGGTTTGGTTATTTTTTTCGTAATCAGGTAATGTACCAGTAAAAGGACAACGGAAGTCCAAAGAACTGTTGTGCCAAGCAGGATGCGGTAGGCAGTCTTCATTTTCTGATAAGAACTTAAATTAATAGTAATAAAAATCCTCCAGTCTGTGTAATGAACCGGTGCATAATATATCGCGTATTCATTTCCGAAAACGTTAAAATAAAATTGTCCGGAAGTGTTAGAATGATTGGTGCAGGATAAATGTTCAGTAATTTTCTGCCATATGGCGTTGTCATTGGCATCAGTCAATGAATCGGAAGTAGGTTCATCCGGATTGCCGGCAGTGATAAAAAAGTTATTGTTATCAATAAGATAGAGCAGCCCGTTTTCCCATAAAGTTGTATTGGAGCGGTAGTTGTCAAAGTATGAAGTCGGAATTTCTTCTACAACATAGCCAATTATGTTTTGTGTATTAAGGTCAAAAATACCGGAGTATGCAGCAACAACAGTAGTCATTTCACCATCAATTAACCGCTGGTAAGCATCGGAAATTATGAAATTGCCGTTTAAAGAGTCTGAATCAGCATGGGCAAAATAATCTGAAGTTGAAGTAGTAATATTTTCACTGGATGCAACAATGTTAAAATTGGTATCTATAATGAAAAGACTCTGTAAAAAATCACAATGGATTTTTCGCTCCCATAACATATTATTAATATAGGAAATGGAATCATCATCTGAAATGCTGCCATCCAGACTGGAATGAACAGCATCCTGTATCATTTCATACTGGGTAATCATATCAATCGTATCTCTACGGGCTTCACAAAAACTCTCGATACTGGATATGGTAGATTCGCTGATAAAGCGCAGATTTTCCTGCAACATGCTTTTAGTGTTTTTATTATTCTGTACAATCATGACAGAAGCAAAAATATAAAGCGGAATCAGTGAAGCTGTCAGCAGGATAATATATAAAGTGTGTTTAATTTTCATATGAAATCCTTTCATTTGGTCTGCAATAAATAATAGTAATGATTATCAGATAATAGTATATTGGTACTATGATATAGTATTTTGGTAGGAATGTCAATGGAGAATACAGGAAATCATAAAACTTTAACGAATTAGATTTTATAAACAGTGTATGCAGTTTCAAAGAATGGCAATACTGATATCTGAAAGAATGAATTTACTGCAAATGTGGTAGGAATGGAGAGGAAAATGAGTAATAACATGGATTTGGGGTATGAGATGTTCTGCTATCAGTGCGAGCAGACGGCAAACGGAAAAGGCTGCACGAAAATGGGTGTCTGTGGAAAGACACCGGAAATCGCAAATTTGCAGGATTTGCTGATTTATCAGGCAAAGGGAATCTGCTGTTATGCAAAAAAATTATTGGAAACAGGGGAACATGCGCCTAAAGAAGTGGTGCGTTTTTTGGAAAACGTTCTTTTTACAACGCTTACAAATGTAAATTTTGATGCAGATGTACATGTGGAATTATTAAAGGTATCGCAAAATATTAAGGAAGAATTGCGGGAGCAGACAGAGGCAGAAATCGACCGCCCGGCAGCAGTTTATAATCTGCCGGAAACCAAAAGTGAAATGTTAAAAGATGCGCCGATGGCAGGAATTATGTATGACAAAGAACTTGACGAAGATATCCGTTCATTAAGACAGACGATTCTTTATGGATTAAAAGGCATCAGCGCATACGGACATCAGGCAAGAGAACTGGGATATTACAGCACACAGGTCGATGATTTTTATATTTACGGATTGGAAGCACTTACAGACGATGCGCTGACGGTGGAAGAATTAATTCGGATGACGATGCGTACCGGTGAAATGGCATTAGAGGTAATGAAACAGTTAGATGAAGCGAACACAAGCGTTTATGGCAATCCGTATCCACATAAGGTGAGTGTCCGTAGAAAAAAAGGACCGTTTATCATCGTATCGGGACATGACTTTAAAGATTTGGAAATGCTGCTGGAACAGACCAAAGGCACAGGTATTAATATTTATACCCATGGGGAAATGCTGCCGGGTCACGGCTATGAAGGATTGAAAAAATATCCGCATCTGGTGGGCAATTTTGGCGGTGCATGGCAGGACCAGCAGAAAGAATTTGACAATCTGCCGGGCTGTATTTTAATGACAACAAATTGTCTGATGCGTCCGCGTGAGGGGTATAAGGACAGGATTTACAGCACCAATGTTGTCGGCTGGGAAGGAGTAAAGTATATTCCTAAAAAGGAAAACGGCGAAAAGGATTTTCATGAAATCATTGAACAGGCATTGGCATTAGGTGGATTTTCCGATGATGAAGAAGAAAAGGAAATTACAGTGGGTTTTGCACATCAGGCGGTGCTGACCTGTGCTGAAAAGATAGTAGAAGCCGTAAAGGACGGAACAATCCGCCATTTCTTTTTAATCGGCGGCTGTGACGGTGCCAGACCGGGAAGAAATTATTATACGGAATTTGCAAAAATGGTGCCGCAGGACTGTGTGATTCTGACACTGGCATGTGGAAAATACCGGTTTAATAAGCTGGACTTTGGTGAAATTGCCGGACTGCCGCGTCTGATGGATGTCGGACAGTGTAACGATGTTTATTCGGCGGTACGCATTGCCACTGCACTTGCCGATGCGTTTAATACCGATGTAAACGGACTGCCTCTTTCCATGATTGTGTCCTGGTATGAGCAGAAAGCAGTAGCGGATTTGCTCGCACTGTTAAGCCTTGGCGTCAGAAACATTTATTTAGGACCGACACTCCCTGCCTTTTTAAGCCCGAATGTATTGCAGTATCTGGTGGATACGTTTCATATCCGCGCAATCAGCAACGCGGAAGATGATATTAAGACGTGCCTGAAGCAGAATATTGCATAAAGCACTTAGAATTTTCGAGAGTTGTTTATATTATGGGAAATAAACAACTCTCAAAAAATCTTGTTATGGAAAGAGAACAACAGCCGGAAATTTTAAAATCCATATTAGATTAGGCTTCAAAAAAACAATAAAAATACAAAAAAAAATAAAAAATTTTATTGCATTTCAAACTAAATTGTGATAGTTTTAACACGATTAACTGAGAGACAATTATAAAGCTGGGGAATTTCAGTCGTTTCTGAGCTTTTTACAATGGAATTCAGTAAAAAAATTCATTCAAAAAACGAAAGAAAGGGAAACCATATGGCAAAGTTAAAAAAATGGATAGGTAATTTAAAAGTTGCAGAGAAATTGAAGGTATATCGGATGGCGGTATTAGTTATGACAGCGTTTTTCGTACTGGTGGCACTTGTATCGACATTAGTGATTCGTTCGAATATACGTCATATTACGGAAGTGTGGTCTCCTTCACTTGAGTATCTGCAGGAATTAGAAACAATGACTGCTAAGTATAGAATCAAGCAGTATCAGCATCTTGTAGAATCAGATGCCGCAGCGATGGCTACGTGTGAAAAAGAAAATGATAATATAGAAAGTCAGATTAAAGACGCGACAGCTAAGTTAGGTGAGATAATTAATTCAAATAAGAAAGCACAGCAAGGAAAAGCCGATTACGAAAAGGCAACTTCTGCGTGGGAAGAATACTTATCAACTTCAGATGAAGTATACAAATTGAGTAGAGATAATAAACAGGCTGAAGCAGCGAAGATTATGATCGGAAGTGCATATGAAAGCTATATGTCATTTGTAAAACAATTAAATACATTACATGATGATTTCCAGGTGGAATTAGATAATGCGAAAACACTTGCCAACATCTGTACTATTATTATTTTTATTGTCATTATTGTAACAGGAATCGCGATTGCAGTAGTTGCAACAGTTATCGGAAAGATAATTACAGATTCAATAACAGAACCGGTACAGCAGATAGATGCAGCAGTTGCCAGTCTTAGAAAAGGTGAACTGTCTAATATAGAAATGCTTACTTACGAATCAGATGATGAGTTCGGAGATACAATAAGAATGCTGAAAGAAGCAATGAATATTCTTTCAGATTATGTCCGTGAGATTTCTCAGGAGGTTAAATTGATAGCTCAGGGTGATTTGACAAGAAATGGTGATGATATTACACCGTTTCTGGGTGATTTTTCAGAATTGAAAGAGTCACTTGTATATATTTTAAAACGATTTAACAGTACATTGTCAGAAATTAGCGGTATTGCTGAACAGGTTACACATAACGCAAAGGAAGTTGAAAGTGCATCAAAGTCTTTATCAGATGGTGCAACGGAACAGGCCGGAGTTATTCAGGAATTGAATGCAACAATAGATACAGTTGTTGACCTTGCTGTAGATACTGCAAAGGAAACAAAAAATGCATCTGAACGTGTAAAAGCTTCTGCGAACAAAGCGAATGAAGAAAAGGAAAAAATGAATGTTCTGTTGACAGAGATGGAACATATTACAGAAATATCTAAGGAAATAGGTAATATTATTACAGATATTGAAGATATTGCTTCACAGACTAATTTGTTAGCTCTTAATGCTTCGATAGAAGCTGCCAGGGCAGGTGAGGCAGGTAAGGGCTTTGCGGTAGTAGCAGATCAGATAGGAAAACTTGCTGCAGACAGTGCGAAGTCAGCGGTAAATACAAGAGATTTAATAGATAAAACTTTAGTTGAAATTCAACGAGGAAATTCAGTTACAATTACAACGGCAGAAGCTTTCAATCAGATTATTTCGGACATGGATTCGTTTGCAGAAATGGCAGAGAATACAATGGAGAAAGCCAATGCACAGGCAGAGTCATTAGAGCAGGTCGGACAGGGAATTGAACAGCTTTCAGGTGTTGTACAGAGTACAGCAGCATCATCAGAAGAGAATACAGCAATTAGTATTAATCTCTCAGAGGGTGCAGATAAGATGAATGAGCGTGTAAACAGATTTAAGTTATTCTAAAGGTTAAAAGAGAATTATAATGATATTGGGGCATAAAAGACCTGATTCCACTTATGAGCAGGTTCATGTGGGGTTAGGACTTTTAACTCTGGTATTTTATGATACGATTAGGAAAGAAAGGTTCTTGTTGTGAGTGAGAATATATTTAAGGTATTTGGTAAGCTGCCAAAAGAAACTTTATTAGAAATAATCGCAAAATGTATGGATGATTATCTATATGTATATGATTTGCAGAATAATACAATAGAATTTTCTGAATCGGCTGTGAACCGTTTTAAGATATCGGATAATGTTATGAATAATTTTACTAATGATGTTTTACAGTTGGTTTATGAAGAAGACCGTAAGATGCTCCAGGAGCACCTTGCGGCTATATATGAAGGAAAAGAAAAGGTACATAATCTTCATTACAGATGGCTTGATAAAGAAGACATGCCGGTATGGATTAACTGCCGCGGTATAGTGATTGATGATTCACAAGGGAACGCACAATATTTGGTTGGCTGCATGAAAGAGACTGGCAATCAAAGAAGAGCAGATAATGTCACAGGATTGCTTGGAGGTCCTGAATTTAATGCCTATATGCGCTCGCAGAAGACACACCTTTCTAAGGGATTTCTTATGCATATAGGAATAGATGATTTTGGAGCAATCAATAGTTCACGTGGAGCGGCTTACGGCAATTATATTCTGAAAAGTGTAGCTGACTGCATGAAGGAATGTCTTTCTGATAAACAGAGGATATATCATCTTGTAGCCGACCAGTATGTGATTGTTGATTTGGAACATTCTTCAAAGGACTATGCCGCGGAGCTTAAGAAAAAGATAGATGACAGACTGTATAAGTTTATAGTATCTGAAAACTACGAGGCTGTTTTTTCGATTTCGGTAGGTGTTGTGGATGCGGTAACATTTTGCGAAGGCTACGAGGAGTGCCGCAAGAAATTTGCATTTGTCCTTAAAAAAGCCAAAAAAATGGGAAAAAATGGATTCTATATATTTGATGATAACGACTACGAGAGCTTTTTAAGAACAGGAAAGATAGTAGCGGCACTCCGTAATTCTGTTGTGAATGGATTCAACGGCTTTGAGGTGTATTACCAGCCAATTGTGGATTGCAGCTCAGAGCGGGTTATTGGTGCAGAGGCGCTTATGCGTTTCTCAATGACCTCTGAAGAAGATACGGAGACAGTTTCACCAGTAGACTTCATCCCATTACTGGAAGAAACCGGGTTAATTATCCCGGCAGGAAGATATATATTAGATGAAGCAGCGAAAACATGTTGTGAAATGCAGCAATATATTCCTGATTTTAAGATGAATATAAATGTTTCATATGTTCAGATTATGCATGGCAATGTTGAAAGAGATATATTGGATGTGATTAAAAAATATGATTTACAACCGGATTCCATATGTATTGAAATGACGGAAAGTGGATTTATGGATATGACACCGGTATTCTGTAAGTTCAGGAAAGTATTGGATGAGAACCATATCTGCTTTGTAATAGATGATTTTGGCACAGGGTATTCTAATTTCCATTGTATACGTGATATGAATCCCAGCTATGTGAAAATGGATAGGGATTTTACTGCAAAGGCGATGAATGATGCAAGAGATTATGAATTGTATAAAAACATCATTCCGATGGTACATAGTATTAATGTCAGGATATGTGCAGAGGGCATTGAAAAAAAAGAATGGAGCCTTAAAATGAAAGAAATGCAGGTTGATTATTTACAGGGATACTATTATGGCAGACCCTGTGAAAAAGAACAGTTTATTCAACGATATAAATGTTCATAACAGCCGCAGGCTTTTTGACGGATCATCTGGTACACAAAAAAATTAAAAAAAATTAGCACTCACCTATTGACAGTGCTAATAATAAGTGCTATAGTACAACTAGAACAAAGGAAAGGAACAAATAAAGAAATTGAATTTGTTTTAAAACATCCCGGTTCCAGAGTAACAGGTAAATGAGCAGCGATTTTAGAAAAGGAGAGATGACTTATGTTAATGCCTAGTATTTTTGGAGAAGATTTATTTAATGATGATTTTATGAATGGATTTAAGTTCCCGGATGTAGACAAGGTTCTATATGGTAAGCACGCTTCTAATGTTATGAAAACAGATGTCAGGGAAACGGAAAGCGGTTATGAAGTAGATATTGATTTGCCGGGCTTTAAGAAAGATGAAATCAGTGCCAGCCTTGAAAATGGCTATCTGACCATCAGTGCTTCTAAAGGTCTTGACAAAGATGAAGAAAAGAAAGACGGCAAATATATCCGCAAGGAGCGCTATGCCGGCGCAATGAGCAGAAGCTTCTTTGTTGGTGAAGACCTGACACAGGAAGATATCAAGGCAAAATACGAGGACGGTATCTTAAAACTTTCTGTTCCAAAGAAAGAAAAGGCACCGGTCAAGGGTGATAAGTATATTGCCATTGAAGGATAACCTGTAACTGCAAATTGTGATTGTACAACTTATAAGGCATTTTGATGAAATGTCAAAAATGCTGATAAATAATCCTATATAATAGGTAGAAAGACTCCACAGCCGGAGAAATTCATAGGCTGTGGAGTCTTTTTATTTAATACAAAACTGTCAGGGGCAAAAGCCTAAAATCATTGCGGTTGTCAGGTGCAAAATATAGTGGAAGATTATGAAAAATACGAACAAAAATATGTGATACATGCACAAAAAATTAAAAGAAATACATATAAAAATAGCAATTGCGCACAAAAATAAAATATGATATAATAATGGAAACTAAAAAATAAAAAATAGTTTCCAACAAAAGTACTACACAAAACACAAACGGAGAAGGAGGGAACGATGAAAGAAAGTATACAGGAACAAAAACTGCAGCAGAAGATTTTAGAGGGTACGATAGAAGCCTTTAATCAAAAGGGATTGAAATTCACCATGGATGACCTTGCAGGAATCCTCGGCATGAGCAAGAAAACCATATATACGGTCTTTTCAGACAAGACTTCACTGTTTCTTTCCATGGTTGATTACCTGTTTGATACGATAAAGGAAAGCGAGCGTGCCATATTGGAAAATGAAGCATTGTCCACAGTGGAGAAAATCAGGGCAATTCTCGGTGTCATGCCGGACAGCTATAAAGACATTAATTTTGCGAAGCTGTATCTGCTCAAGGAAAAATATCCTGAAATATACACAAGGGTAGAACAGCGGCTGGAAGGCGGCTGGGAAATGACGATGGGACTGCTGGAACAGGGAATAAAAGAAGGATGTATCCGTCCCGTGAATTTATCCATTTTTAAATTGATGATGGAAGCCGCACTGGAGCAGTTTTTCCAGCGTGATATTTTAGTCAACAGTGGACTTTCCTATACGGAAGGGTTAAGCGAAGTGGTTGGCATTTTACTGGACGGAATCGAGAAAAAGGCATAGAAAGGGGCAAGGTTATGGAAGACAGATCAAAAATCATTTACGGCAATGAAATCGGCCGCAAGGCATACAGAAATGCCATTCATTCTAAGAAAAAATTTATCAAAAAATATGGCGATGATACCGGTACAAAATATCCGGTGCGGCTTCGTAAAAATGCGGTGCTTGGCGATACGCTTGGCATTGTAGATGTGCGTGTTGCCAAAAAGCACGGCATAGCCGGAGAGAAAAATCAAACGATACCGTTTGATACGGAAAAGGGCATTATTGTGGGAAATATCCGCATGGGCTTCGGTCATTACCGCATTTCCATGGCGATTGCTTCAGCGGCACATGCAATGGGCTATGTACCGTACTGGATGGATTTGAATTCTTATGAAGATACGACCTGTACAAAGGTTATCCGTGCGCAGAATGATTTATACTCACTGGGGTCAAGATTGTCCCAGAAAAGCCGTCTGTTTAACCGGTTTGTCTGGGAACCGATGAATTACGAGGGCTTTAGAAAGCTTTCTTACAATGCATCAGACCAGAAAAATGCGGAACTGATGGCAGCTGTATTTGCAAATGTGCCAAAAGAAATTCCGGTCATTGCCACACATGTATGGCCGGCGCAGGCGGCGGTGCATGCGGGCATGAAGCGTGTTATCAATGCCGTGCCGGATAACTGGCCAATGGCATTGCATTTGTCGGAGGGCAGTATTCATACGGTGCAGACGCGTTTTGCCTACCAAGGCTACCGTATTTTAAACGGCATGGATAAAAACAAAGTGTTAAATCCAATGCCAAAGGACAGCCTTGTGTATACAGGCCACTACATTGACCATGAGCTGGTGCAGGGAATCGAAGAAGACTGTGCGGCAAGGCGGGCGCGCAAAATGCAGAAAAAACCGATGCGCTTTCTTTTGACGATTGGCGGTGCGGGTGCGCAGAAAGAAATTTTTGCGGAGATTATCCGTTATTTAATACCGCATATCAGGGACGGACGTGCTGCACTGTATGTCAATGTGGGCGATTATAAAAATGTATGGGAGCAGTTAAAGGCAGAAATTCCGCAGATGAAGACACTTTCTTGTGAACATTTTAACAACTGGGAGAATACAAAAAAGTTTGCAGAGGAAGCCCTGACGGGAGAAGTCACGGGAATCCACGGATTCTGGCATGAAAATATATTTGAAGCGGTTTACTGTACCAATCTTTTGATGAGAAGCTGTGATGTGCTGGTTACGAAACCGAGCGAACTGGCATTTTATCCGGTGCCGAAGCTGTTTATCAAGCGTGTCGGTGGACATGAACAGTGGGGTGCAGTCCATTCGGCAGAAATCGGTGACGGTACGCTGGAATGTCGTGACACCGGTCATACACTGCAAATGCTGGAGTTGTTTTTAAATGAAGAAACGCTGTTATTTCAGATGTGTAACTGCATTGAAGCCAATAAAAAAGCAGGCATATATGATGGGGCATACAAGGCGGTGGAACTGGCAGCCGCAGAAAGTAGGTAAGGTATGTTAAGTAAAAGGGAAATGGCTTCTTACGGACTGGGTGCCGTGGGAAAAGACATGGTTTATATGTTTTCGGCAAGTTATATTTTGTATTATTATCAGGATATTTTAGGTGTCAGCGCGATTGCAATGGGCATGATTTTAATGGCGGCGCGCGTGTTTGATGCGTTTAATGACCCGGTTATGGGGGTTATTGTGGCAAAGACAAGGACACGGTTCGGGAAGTTTCGTCCGTGGCTGTTTGTGGGAACGGCGCTCAATGCCATCGTGTTGTATCTGATGTTTGCGGCACCGCCTGCATTGGACGGCGGCGGGCTGGTAGCCTATGCGGCGGTTACATACATTTTATGGGGTGTGACCTATACCATGATGGATATTCCGTACTGGTCCATGATTCCGGCATTTACGCAGGGAGGAAAGGAACGTGAAAATCTTTCCACGCTCGCACGTTCCTGCGCCGGGGTCGGTTCTGCACTTGTAACGGTTATCACTATGCAGTGCGTCTACTTTTTCGGAAACGGCAATGAAAGAACGGGCTTTAAGTGGTTTGCCCTGATTTTATCCGTATTGTTTTTTGTATTCATTCTGATTACCTGTCTGAATATCAAAGAAAAATCAACGGTTGATGTCGATGCGCCGTCCATAAAGCAGATGTTTAAGGCATTACTGCAAAATGACCAGGCAATGACGGTTGTTATTACCATTGTGCTGATTAATACATCGGTATACATTACGTCCAATCTGGTGATTTACTTTTTTAAATATGATTTCGGCGGTGCGGACTGGTACAACGGCTATACGCTGTTTAACACCTTTGGCGGTGCAATACAGATATTGTCGATGATGATTCTGTTTCCGTTACTGCGTAAATTTTTAAATACAATCCGCATTTTTTACGTGAGCTTTGCCATGGCGATAGCAGGATATTTAGTGCTGCTGGTGCTTGTATTTACAACAATGTCCAATGTATTTATACTGTTTATTCCGGCATTTTTCATCTTTGCGGCAAACGGCATGTTACTGGTGCTTACAACCATTTTCCTTGCCAATACCGTGGATTATGGTGAATTAAAAAATAAGCGCAGGGACGAGAGCGTGATTTTTTCTATGCAGACATTTGTTGTAAAATTAGCTTCCGGTGTAGCGGCACTGGTTGTATCCGTGTGCCTGTCGCTGAGCCATTTAAGTCAGGATACGGCAGTTGTGGCGGGAGAAGCCGCACAGGCAGGCGGTTCGCTGGTCGGACTGCGTATGACAATGACGGTGCTTCCGATTGCAGGACTGTTACTTGCTGTGTTTTATTTTCACAAGAAATATATTCTGACAGAGAGTAAAATGGAGGAGATGAACAATACACTGCGGGCTTAAAAGGTATATATGATAAAGAAAGGATTTCCGATATGATTACGATAGAAAAAAATCTGTATGCACTGCATACACGGCATACGTCTTATGTATTTTGTGTCATGGAGAGCGGACATCAGGAGCATTTGTATTATGGAAGGCGGATTCATGCACAGCAGACCGTAATGATGGAAAAAAGGGCATTTCTTCCGGGCAATACGATTGCGTATGACAGCAGTTTTGAAAATCTTTCATTGGAGGATTGCTGTCTTGAAATGTCATCTTACGGAAAAGGCGATATCCGTGAACCGTTTATTGAAACAGAATATGCGGATGGCAGTACAACGGCGGATTTTTTGTTTGAGAGCGCACAGATTTCCGAAACAAAATGCGGCTTGCAGACACTTCCGGGTGCATATGATGAAAACGGCAAATCCGAACAGCTCAAGGTCGTTCTGGCAGACAAAGAAGGAAAAACAAAGCTGGAACTGTATTATGACGTATACGAAGACTGCGATGTGATTACAAGGCGCGCTGTTTTTAAAAATGAAGGAGAACAGCCTGTGAAGCTTAGGCGGCTGATGAGCATGCAGCTTGATTTACACAGGGCAGACTATGTGCTTTCAACATTTCACGGCGCATGGACACGGGAAATGAACCGCAGTGAAGCCGTGCTTGAAACCGGAAAATATGTCAATGAATCCTTTACGGGAACGTCATCGAGCCGTTCCAATCCGTTTATCATGCTTGGCAGAAAAGAAACGACCGAGGACACAGGAGAGTGTTTTGGAATAAATCTTATTTACAGCGGCAGTCACTATGAAGCTGTAGAGGTACAGGCAGGACGTACAAGAATCGTTTCCGGTATCCAGCCGAAAAATTTCTGCTTTACAGTTGGCACAGGTGAAGTTTTTGAAACACCGGAAGCGGTGCTGACCTATGCGGCATCAGGTTATAATCAAATGAGTCACCAACTGCATGATTTTGTGCAGGAGCATGTTGTTCGCGGCACATGGAAACGGAAACTGCGCCCGGTGCTGTTAAACAGCTGGGAAGCGGCGTATTTTGACATTAACGAAAGGAAACTGCTACGCCTTGCAAAGGCGGCAAAAGAAGCGGGAATCGAACTGTTTGTCATGGATGACGGCTGGTTTGGAAACCGGAATGACGATAAGAGTTCCCTTGGGGACTGGTATGTCGATGAAAAGAAGCTGCCGGGCGGACTTTTGGGAATTGCGCAGAAAATCAAAGCACTTGGACTGGATTTTGGTATCTGGGTAGAACCGGAAATGGTGAGTGTCAACAGCCGTTTGTATGAAAAGCACCCGGACTGGGCAGCTGCCGTTCCCGGCAGGAATCATTCCGAGGGCAGAAACCAGCGGATTTTAGATTTAGCCAATCCGCAGGTGCAGGAATTTGTCATTGAAGAAATGAGCCGTGTTTTTTCCGGTGCGGATATTTCTTATGTCAAATGGGACATGAACCGGATTTTCAGTGATGATTATTCACCGTATCTGCCGCCGGACAGACAGGGTGAAGCGGCACACCGCTATATCTGCGGGCTGTATCACTGCATGGACGTATTGACAAAACGTTTTCCGGATATTTTATTTGAAGGCTGTGCGGCAGGTGGCAACCGCTTTGACCTCGGCATTTTGTGTTATTTTCCGCAAATCTGGGCAAGCGATAATACAGATGCGGTCAGCCGCGCGCAGATTCAAAACAATTACACTTATGGCTATCCGCCGTCCGTGCTTAGTTCACACGTTTCAGCAAGCCCGAATCACCAGACACTGCGCCGCACGCCGCTTGAAACACGCTTTGCCGTGGCGGCTTTCGGGAATTTGGGTTATGAATGTAATTTCTGTGATATGTCCAAAGAAGAACTTGAGGCGGTGAAAGCACAGATTACCTTGTATAAAGAAAAGCGGGAGCTGTTCCAGCGGGGAATTTTTTACCGCGGCAGAAGTTTTTCGGACAGGGATATCCGTGACAGCAGTGTACTGTCGGCGGGCGGCGGCAGTCTGATGGAGTGGAGCTGTGTCAAAAAAGATACTTCCGAAGCGGTCGGATTGCTGATGAATAAACTTGCGGTGGCAAACACGCCGCATACATGCTTTTATGCAAAGGGATTAGACCCTGAAAAGCGGTATCATTTTTACAATCGTGCGTTAAAGTACAATATCAAGGATTTCGGGGATTTGGTCAACACCGCATCGCCGGTGCATATCCGTCAGGATTCCCTGATACAGCACCTCGCTGCCAAATGGATTAAAATAAACGGTGAGCGGGAGGACTACCATGTATTCGGCGATACGCTGATGTACTGCGGTGTGCGCTTAAAGCAGGCATTCTGCGCAACGGGACTGAATGATGAAGTGCGTTACTTCCCGGATTTCGGCGCAAGGCTTTATTTTATGGACGAAGAAAAAACACGGTAAGTATGATTTTTACGAAAAAAGCAGTTGACAGATTTTATTTTCTGTGTCTATAATGAAAAAAACGAAATACTTCGGTAGGTGAGGTTACCACAGGGATTTGGATTTTCCTAAGGTTGCTGCCGCAAATTTGTGGAGACACAAATCGTTGGTCAGCAGGCTATGTCGGTTTAAGGCATAACCTAATGCAACTAATATGCCCTGTGATGCTAAAGCTTGGACGACGGAAGCACAGCGCCAGATAAAGAAATGGCTGCGCAAAGATTAAGATTGAATTTCAAACTCCGTCGTCAGACGGAGTTTTTTTAGTATTAAAGGAGGTGAGGCAAATGGATTCGGGTGTCAGTTATCATTCGGAAAATTTACACAATACGGATACGACAGAAGGGAGCATAGAAAATGGAGAAGAACATTTTTATGGAACTTCTGGCAGCAAGAGAATTCAAAGCAATCAGAAGCATTTTAAATGTGATGAATGCAGTAGACATTGCCTCACTGCTGTCAGAATTTGAAGAAAAGGAACTTGCACAGGCATTCCGTCTGATTCCGAAAGCAAAGGCAGCCGAAGTTTTTGCCAATATGAGCAATGCAACACAGAGCTGTCTGATTGATGCTTTCACGGAAACGGAATTAAAAGAAATCATAGACGATATGTTTATGGACGATACCGTGGATTTACTGGAAGATTTACCGGCAAATGTCGTAACAAGGATTTTATCCAATATCAATCCGCAGAAGCGTGCGCAGATTAATATTCTGCTGGATTATCCGCAGGACAGCGCAGGCAGCATTATGACAACAGAATATGTGTCACTCAAGCGCACCATGACCGTAAAGCAGGCAATGGCACATATTAAAGAAGTAGGAATCCACAAGGAAACGATTTATACCTGCTATGTGCTGGAAGCGCGCAGACTGGTAGGCATTGTGACCGCCAAAGACTTAATGGTGGCAGATGACGACAAAACGATTGAAGAACTTATGCGGACAGAGATTATTTTTGTGCATACGGGCGATGACCAGGAGCAGGTCGGACAGTTATTTTCAAAATATGATTTGCTGGCACTTCCGGTTCTGGATACCGATGAATGTATGGTCGGAATCGTCACGGTCGATGATGCACTCGATGTTGTGGTTGATGAAGCGACAGAGGATATGTCACTCATGGCAGCAGTCAATCCGAGTGAAAAATCTTACTTTGAAACACCGGTGCTGACACATGCCAAAAACAGAATTGTGTGGCTTTTGGTGTTGATGTTATCCGCTACGGCAACGGGGGTGATTATCACACACTATGAAAATGCGTTTGCGGCCGTGCCGATTTTAGTATCCTTTATTCCAATGCTGATGGATACAGGCGGTAACTGCGGTTCACAAAGTTCCACGCTGATTATCCGTGGGATTGCACTGGGAGAAATTACCTTTCGTGATATTTTTAAGGTGATGTTTAAGGAATTCCGGATTTCAATTATTGTCGGTGTGATTCTGGCACTGGCAAACGGGCTTAGAATCCTGCTGATGTATAAGAACTTTTCACTGGCGGTTGTCATTTCAATTTCACTGGTTATTACAGTTATTTTTGCAAAGCTTATCGGCTGTATTCTGCCACTGCTTGCAAAGAAGCTGCATTTTGACCCGGCAATTATGGCATCGCCGCTGATTACAACGATTGTGGATACCTGTTCAATACTGATATACTTTAATGTGGCAACGGTGGTATTCCATTTGTAATTAAGGTAAGTGCAAATATGTGAGGACACGGACAGAGAACAGATTTTTATCGGATACGAAAATTACCGTGGATTGCGGATAAGAACGGGTATGACATACATATTTTGCAGTATACTAACAGAGTAATATGGTGCAGAGGTGCGAAAAAATTTGAAAAGCACTGAAGGAAAATGCAAAAAAGTGAAAGGAGCATGACAAGTGGCACAGGATATAAAAACTGCGGACATTGCGATTATCGGTACAGGACCGGCGGGCATTTCTGCCGCTATTACCGCAAAAATCAGAAATAAAGAGATACTTTTGTTCGGCGCTGAGCCGGTGAGCAGTAAGGTGGCAAAAGCACACCGGATTTTAAATTATCCGGGATTGCCTGCCGTTTCGGGAGAGGAGCTGGCACAGGCATATAAAAGACATTTGGACGAATTGCAGATTGCGGTTACGAAAAAAAGAGTGCATGCCGTCTATGCAATGGGCAGTTACTTTGCCATTCAGGCAGGACAGGAGCAGTACCGGGCAGACAGCGTGATTTTAGCCTGCGGCATGACGGCGGATAAGCCGTTTCCGGGTGAAAATGAATTTTTGGGACGCGGCGTCAGCTATTGTGCAACGTGTGATGCACAGTTTTTTAAAGGAAAGACGGTCGCAGTTATCGGATATACTAAAGAATCCGTTGAGGAAGCACAGTATTTGGCGGAAATTGTGGGAAAAGTGTTATACTTTCCAATGGGCAAAGAAGCTGTATTGCCGGGGCTTTCCGGTAACATTGAAATCTGTACGGAAAAGCCGGCAGAGATTACCGGCACGATGAAAGTGGAGCAGTTAAAGACTGACGGAAAGCTGTATCCGGTGGACGGCATTTTCATTTTACGGGAAGCCGTCTTTCCGGGACAGCTCGTTCCGGGCTTAAAGACCGAAAAAAATCATGCCGCCGTCAATCTGCAGATGGAAACGAATGTGGCGGGATTATTTGCCTGCGGCGATATTGCGGGAACGCCGTATCAGTATATTAAAGCGGCGGGACAGGGCAATGTTGCGGCACTTTCGGCAGTGTCTTATTTAAACCGTAAAAAAGAAACTGTGTGATGACCGTGTGCTTAGGGCGCAAAGAAGTGTGTGAAAGACCTTGTATTTCAAATGCCGGATATGGTATGATAAGAAGAAGTGAGTTTAAGGAAAAGTCTAGGAGGCAATTATGAAGGTTACACCGGTTAAAGGAACAAACGATTATCTTCCAAAGGAAGTGGAAATCAGGGATTATTTACAGCAGAAGATTCTTGAAGTCTATCTTGCCAATGGATTTGAACATATTATTACACCTGTAATTGAAGATATTGAAAATCTGGATAAAAGTGATGGCGGAGAAAATCTGAACCTCATTTTCAAGATTATGAAGCGCGGCGACAAGCTGGATAAGGCACTGGCATCAGGCGTGACTTCGGAAAATGAGAATGTGCTTGCGGATATGGGACTGCGTTATGATTTGACACTTCCGCTCAGCAGATATTATGCGAATAATAAAGACAAGCTGACACTTCCGATGAAATGTATCCAGATGGACCGTGTGTATCGTGCAGAACGTCCGCAGAAGGGCAGATTAAGAGAATTTATCCAGTGTGATATTGATATTATCGGTTCAGAATCCAACGATTCGGAAATCGAACTGATTTTAACAACCACAAAGGCATTACAGGCAATCGGCATGAAGAATTTCAAAGTTAAGTTAAACGACAGAAGACTGTTACGTGCCGTATTAATGCAGATGGGCTTTGCGGAAAATGAATTAGATAGTGTATGCATTACATTTGATAAGCTGGATAAAATCGGCATGGACGGTGTAGAAGCAGAACTGACAGAAAAAGGATTTGCAAAAGAAGCCATTACAAAGTTTACACAGTTCCTTGAAAAAAATGATTTTAGTCTGGATTCTTTAAAGGATATGCTGGAAGATAAAGAACCGGCAGAGAGTCTTGAAAAGATTATGACAACAGTGAAGGCACTTTCAGCCGGGGCATACGATGTGGTCTTTGATTTATCACTGGTCAGAGGACAGGGATACTACACAGGAACCGTTTTTGAAGTGGAAAGCATTGACTTTAAGGGCGCAATCGCAGGCGGTGGAAGATATGACAATCTGATTGGCAAGTTCTTAAACCAGTCCATTCCGGCAGTCGGATTTTCAATCGGATTTGAGCGTATTTTCTCTATCCTTATGCAGAACGGCATTGAAATTCCGGACGGCAGTAAAAAGATTGCTGTATTATATGAAGACGGACATTTAACAGAAGCTGTCAAGACAGCTGAAAAGTTAAGAAGTGAAGGCATGATTGCATCCCTTTATATAAAACCGAAAAAGACCGGTAAGTTTTTAAGTAAATTAGAGGAGCGCGGCTATGCCGGATTTTACAATGTAGAACAGGCAGAAGAAGTCAGCTACTTTGGTGCATAAAAGGAAAAGAGCTGTGGCACAAAAATCAGAAATCCTGATTGCGTGCCACAGCCTTTTTATTGTATCGTGCATTTATCGAGTGCTGTCTGAATGGCATTCAGAAGCATTGTAGCGGTGTATTTGTTCTCAGCGGGATATGTAATATTTTTGGTAGAACCGCTTTCAATTACGGAAGCACACAGTTCGGAAAAGGTGCTTTCCAAAGAAGGGTAGAGCGTTGTAACCGGTTCGGATAAGTTTACGAGTGCAATATTCTGAATACTGTTTTTATCGACTGTCACTTCGATATCTACGGCGTTGCCGTTTAAAGAAACACCGGCTCTGTAAACACCCGGTGTATAGCAGGCGGAAACACCCGCAGAAACAGATTTGGCACCGTTGACAGAGCTGGCTGCAGCATCTTTAGAGCCGCCTGCAAGCGATGAAATCATAAAAATCAGTAAAAGAATGGCAATCACCGCGGCAATGGCACCAATCAGCAGTTCACGGCGGTGTAAAACGATAATTTTTGTCTTTGAATTCATATCCACACACTTCCATAATTGTTATCATTGATGGTATACTATATGCAGAAAATGATTGAATCATGACATAATAATCGCCGGAGGTCCGGCAGAAATGAGGGAAATATGTCCTTACAGTTTATTACAGGGGGAAGCGGTGCAGGAAAATCAGAATATTTAAGCCGTTTAGTCTGTGAAGAATCTGTCAGAAGACCGCATGACAATTTTATTGTGGTTGTTCCTGAACAATATACCATGGAAACACAAAAAAAACTGGTGCATATGCATTCACGCAAGGGAATTTTAAATATTGATGTTGTCAGCTTTGAACGTCTTGCATACAAGGTTTTTGAAGAACTGGGCGGCGGAAACCGCCCGGTGTTAGACGATACCGGAAAGAACCTGATTGTACGGCGCGTACTTGAAAAAGAGAAGAAAAAGCTGGATTACTTTGGCAGCAGTATTGAAAAAACAGGTTTTGTTTCAGAGTTAAAATCCGTGATTTCCGAACTGCTCCAATATGGCATTACACCGCAGCAGCTTGGTGAAATCGGAGAAAATGTCAAAGAAAAGCAGCAGCTCTCCGCAAAATTAAAAGATATCCGTCTGGTTTACGAAGAATTTATGGCATTTTTGTCAACCAATTATATTACGTCTGAGGAAATTTTAGACGTATTATGCGGACTGGTGGAAAAATCAAAACTGATTGCCGGTTCGGAAATTATTTTTGACGGATTTACCGGGTTTACACCGATTCAGTACAAACTCATGCGTCTGTTGTTGGTATACAGCAAAGGTATTAAAATATCAGTAACGATTGATAAAAAGGAACGTCCGACAGGACATGAAGGCTGGAACAACCTGTTTTTTATGAGTAAAGAGATGATGAACCGTCTGATTGCGATTTGTGAGGAAGAAGGAATCAACGTTGACGATACCGTGTGCGTGGACAGGGACATCAATTACCGCTATGAGGGTGCGAAGGACTTAGCATATCTTGAAAGAAACCTGTTCCGCTATAAGGGCGGTGTGTACACCGGTACACCGGAAAATATCCGCATTTACGAGGGTAGTAATCCCAAAGAGGAATTGCAGTATATCGTATCCGAGATTTTACAGCTGACAAGAAAAGAGGGCTTTCGTTATCGTGATATTGCCGTTGTTACGGCAGATTTGGAAACATATGGAAAAGTTGCCGCCAATATGATGAAACAAAATGACATTCCGGCGTTTTTGGATTATAAACGCTCTGTCGCCGCCAATCCGTATGTGGAAATGCTTTGCAGTGCCTTGGAGATTGTAGAAAAAGGATATCCGTATGACACGATGTTCCGATATCTGCGTACGGGGCTGACCGGCATTTCAAGACATGACATCGATATGCTGGAAAATTACTGTCTGGCGGTAGGTATCCGCGGCAGCCGTGCATGGCATGAACCGTGGAAAAAGAAAATGAAAAGAAGCACGTACCAGCCGGAACTGGAAACGTTAAATGCCCTGCGGGAGCAGATTATGGCGCCGTTTTTGAATCTGGAGGCGGTTTTAAAGGATAAAGAAGCCAATGTGCGGGCATATGTCACAGCCGTTTATGAATTTGTGACGGCTCTGCACAGTGCCGAGCAGATAAAGGCGCTTTCGGAGTGTGAACCTGCCGGCAATGAATATGAACAGCTCTATGCAAAGGTGCTTGAATTGTTTGACAGGATTGTGGAACTGCTCGGTGAAGAAAATGTTTCATTAAAGGAATTTAACAGGATTGTAGCGGCGGGCTTTGAAGAAATGAAAGTGGGACTGCTTCCGCCGACCTCTGACTGTGTGATGATTGGTGATATCGAAAGAACACGTCTTGACAATGTCAAAGTGCTGTTTTTTGCGGGAGTCAATGACGGTGTTGTGCCAAAGAAAAATGAAAATTGCAGTGTGCTGTCGGAAACCGACCGCAGTATACTGGAAGCACAGGAAATCGTACTGTCACCTTCTGCAAGGGAAAAAGCATTTATACAGAAATTTTATCTGTATCTGATGATGACAAAGGCTTCACACCGGCTGTATTTATCGTATGCAAAAAAAAGCAGTGACGGAAAGACGGCACTTCCGTCATATTTAATCCGTAATGTAAGACGCATGTTTCCGGATGTGCGCATAACGGATGCCGACGGGCAGGATGGACAGTTTGTCTATTTAAAGATTCCGAAGCAGGATATTGAGTGGAATACGGAAAATTATATTAAGACGTTGAGTGAAAATGCGGCGCTTTTGTTATACGGAACACAGCTAAAGGGTAGTATTTCGGCATTTGAAACGTATGCTTCCTGCCGTTTTGCGTATTTTCTGGAATATGGCTTAAAGCTTTCACAAAGAGAAGAATACCGTTTTGCGGTACAGGATTTCGGTACGGTTCTGCACGGTGTTTTGGAAGATGTGTCGCGGCAGTTAAAAGAGGAGAAAAAATCCTTTTCCCTGTTATCCGATGAAGAACGAAAAAAGCGCGTATCCGAAAGCGTTGTGCGGATTGCTGCAGAGTACGGCAACACCATTTTAAAGGATAACAGCCGTAACGAATACATGATTAAAAGGCTCACCGATTTGGCGGACAGGACGGTCTGGGCAATCGGAAAGCAGTTAGAGCGCGGTGAATTTGCACCCGATGCATATGAAATGAACTTTTTAGTTGATGAGCATGAGGTACTTGGTGACAAGTCGCTTTATATGCAGGGCAAAATTGACCGCATTGATATTTGTGAAGATGATAACAATGTTTATGTGCGCGTGGTGGATTACAAAACCGGCAAATCGGATTTTGATTTGTTAAAGACATTTTACGGCTTAAAATTACAGCTTGTAACATATATGAAGGCGGCACAGCGTATTGAAAAAAAACGGCATCCGGATAAGAATATTATTCCGGCGGGGATTCTTTATTACAATATTGACAATCCGATTATAGAAGTACAGAGCATGCCCGATGAAGAAGATGCGGATTATCGTGAAGCCGTTGATGAAATGATATTGGAAAATCTGCGTATGAAGGGTGTTGTCAATGAGGATACGGAAATTATCCGTAAAATGGATGACCGCGGAGGAAAGTCGGCGGTTATTCCGGTTGCGTTTAAATCAAACGGGGAGCTGGATATGCGAAGCCACATTTACAGCACGCAGAAGTTTGAACAGCTCACAGACTATGTCACCGAAAAGTCGGCAGATATGGCGGCGGGAATTTTTGGTGGAAATGTGGACGTTAATCCGTACCACACGCAGAAGGAAGATGCCTGTACCTATTGCCCGTACCATGCGGTATGCGGTTTTTCACCGGATATTCCGGGAGGGCAGTCACGCAGCTTAAAGACATTCAGTGATGAGGAAATATGGAAAAAAATCAGGGAAGGAGTTGATGAAAATGGCAAACCGCTGGACAGAAAAACAGTTCAAGGCAATCCGGACAAACGGCTGTAATATTTTAGTTGCTGCCGCCGCAGGTTCGGGTAAAACGGCGGTGCTGGTAGAACGCATTATCCGAAAAATCACGGCAGAAGATGGCACAGACGTGGACAGAATGGTCGTTGTAACCTTTACAAAGGCGGCGGCGGCGGAAATGAAGCAGAGAATCCGTGAGGCGCTCGATGCAATGCTACAGGAGAATCCGGGAAACGAGCGGTTAATCCGTCAGATGACGTTGATTCACAATGCCCCGATTACGACGATTGACAGCTTCTGTTTAAATATTGTGCGCAATTATTTTACGGATATTGAATTAGATCCGGGTTTCAGGATTGCGGATGAAGGTGAAATGAAGCTGCTTGAAAATGATGTTATGGAGGAGATGCTGGAGGAATATTATGCTTCCGAAAATCAGGTGTTCTTTGATTTTGTCGATGCGTATGGAACGGGACGTGACGATACGAAAATCGTGGATATTATTTTAAAATTATACCGCTTTGCAAGAAGCTATCCGTGGCCGGAGGAATGGTTTAAAGACTGCCTGTGCATTTACAGGCAGGCAGATATCGACACGGCAGAACAAAATGCCGCAATCGGTTATCTTTTTGATACGGTCAGAAGACGTTTTAAAGACTATGACAGACAGTATGAAAAACTGGAAAACATCTGCAATGAGCCGGATGGACCGCTGATGTATGCAGCAGCAGTACAGTCTGACCATGCGGGAATCCGTCAGATTCTGGATACACAGAGTTATGAAGAACTGGTGCGGAAAGTGCGCCTGTTGTCTTTTGAAACGCTTGGAAGAAGCCGCAGTAAGGATATTTCAGAGGTAAAGAAGGCAGCAGTCAAGCAAATCCGCGATGAATATAAGGCGTATGTGACAAAGACGTTACAGGCGAAATTATTTACAAAGGAATTTGCAAATTTATTAGAGGATATCCGGGAAAATAAACCGGCAGTCGAAATGATGATGACACTCGCACAGGATTTTTACAGGCGCATGGATACAGAAAAGCGTGAAAGAAATGTCATTGATTTTAACGATATGGAGCATATGGCACTAAATATTTTAGTCAAAAAAACAGAAAACGGCATGGAATACACCAAAGCGGCAGATGATTTAAGTGCATATTACGAGGAGATTCTCATAGACGAATATCAGGACAGTAATATGCTTCAGGAGGTGATTCTGACTGCGGTATCTAAGGGAAAATACAATGAAGCGGATAACAATATCTACATGGTGGGTGATGTGAAGCAGAGCATTTACAAGTTCCGTCTGGCGTGTCCGAAGCTGTTTATGGATAAGTACAGTACATATACCGATACGGACAGTCCGAATGTCAGGATTGAACTGCAGACCAATTTCCGAAGCCGCGAAAATGTACTTGAATGTACGAATGATGTTTTTTACAGGGCAATGAATCCGTACTTTGCAGAGATTGAGTATGATGACAGGGCAAGGTTAAATGCCGGGTTTGAGTATCCGAAATATCAGGCGCAGAATGAAAATGCGATGACATTTGCAGATGATCCGGATACGATGATTTATATGATTGATATGAATCAGGAAAAACTTTCCCCGGAGGACGAAGACCGTTCCGCAAGAGAGCGTGAAGGCGCTGCTGCCGCGGCTTTGATTCAACGGCTGACACAGCCAAAGGAAGACGGCAGTTTTTATATGGTTTATGATAAAAATGCCGAAAACGGCTACAGGAGAATCCGTTATAGTGACATCGTGATTCTGACAAGGACTGTCAGCGGCTGGGCGGATACATTTGTCAATGTGCTGATGAATGAAGATATTCCGGCATATTGTGACGCGTCAGAAGGATATTTTGATGTGCGTGAGGTCAAACTGCTGTTATCGTATCTTGCCGTAATAGATAATCCACTGCAGGATATTCCCATGGCGGCGGTCATGTTGTCCTTTTTTGGCAGATTTACAACGGAAGAACTCACACAGATTCGCATGAAAGACACCACAAAGCATTTGTATGACGTCATGCAGGAAAGCGATGATGAAAAAGTCGTGCAATTTTTAAAACAACTCGACAGTTTCAGGGAAAAGGCAGAGCGTTATCCGGTCAGTGATGTTTTGTGGGAGCTGATGTATGATACGGGATATTACCACTATGCCGGAACAATGCCGGCAGGTACTCAGCGGCAGGCAAATCTGGATATGCTTTATACAAAGGCGGCGGCATTTGAAAAGACCAGTTACAGCGGACTGTTTCAGTTTCTGCGCTATATTGAGCGCCTTAAAAAATACGAGGTGGATTTTGCGGAAGCTTCCGTGCTTGGTGAAAATGAAAATCTGGTGCGTGTGATGAGTATTCATAAAAGTAAGGGGCTGGAATTTCCGGTTGTCATTCTGGCAGGAATGGGAAAGAGCATTAACCAGATGGATTCCCGCGGGGAAGTGGTCCTGGATACGGACTTTGGTGTCGGAACAAATGTGGTACATTTAGATAAACGTATCAAGAATCCGACTCTGTTAAAATCAGCGGTATCACAAAAGCTTATACAGGAAACAATCAGCGAGGAACTGCGTGTGCTGTATGTTGCCATGACAAGAGCGAGGGAAAAGCTGTATATGATTGGCACCGTAAAAGACGCACAAAAAGCAGTAGAGGGCTGGCAGGCGGTTTCAGATGAATTGCTTGCCGGAGGCTGGTATTCGTACTCATATGAAGCCGGTTTGAAAAATTATTTTGATATGGTCATGCCGGCAGTATTGCTGCCGCAGAATCTGCGTAAAGGGACGTTTCAGATTGTGGAATTTAAGAAAGAAGAATTGCAGGTAAGTGATGATATTTCAATGGAAGTATCACAGGCAGAGACGGATATTTCAAAAGAAGCAGGGCAGGCGGAGTCTGATATGCGGCAGGCAGCGGAAGCAGGAGAAGTTGCAAAGGCAGAGATGAATGATGCCGGGAATGGCACTGGGCAGCAGAATCCGGCAGGACAGGAATTAGAAAAACTGCCGGATTATCCGTATGCCGATGAACCGGTTATGAAACCGAAGGTCACAGTGTCGGAATTAAAGAAAATGCAGCAGGATTCGGATTTTGCAGAAACCGCCTATATGCCGGAAAGCTTAAAACAGGCAGTGGATGAACAAAATGAAGATGAATTATTGCCGGAATTTATCGCAGGCAGGAAAAAGACGTTACAGGGAAGCCGGAGAGGTACAGCATATCATCGCGTGATGGAATGTATGGACTATGATACAGAACCAGAAAATACTGCTGTAAAAACATTTTTAAAGCGGCTTGTAGAGGAAGAAAAGCTTACCAAACAGCAGGCGGACAGTATCCGTGTATCCGATATTGTTGCATTTATGAAAAATCCACTGTTTGAACGGATGAAACGGGCAAAACAGGCAGGTGTTTTTCATACGGAACAACCGTTTGTCTTTATTGATTTATCCGAACAGTCTGATAAATCAAAACAGGACGATACGAACCAGCCGGATAAAAACAATGGCGGACAGTTGATACAGGGTGTTATTGATGTATATTTTGAAGAAGATGGAAGTCTTATTCTGGTGGATTACAAAACGGATAAGGTGTCAAAAAAAGGCGGTGAAGACGAATTGCGCAGGCGGTATGCACTCCAGTTAGAATACTATGCAAAAGCGCTGTCGCAGCTGCTTCAGAAACCTGTAAAGGAAAAAATTATCTATTCATTTTCATTGGGGAAAGATATAGAGCTTGAATAATTTTAATATCATCGTGGAAAACAAAGACAAGACCGTGTTTGTTTTCCACGATTTTTTAGGAAATAAAAGCACAAGAATTAGGAAATCTTTGCAAGCTGTGTACTGTGCTTCATAATGACATCCTTCATAACAAGGATATCAGACTGGATTGATTCAAGCTGGTTTATACCCTGGGAATATCTTTCATATGTAGATACATAGCAGGACTCAATCGTGTTCAGACGTGGAACAACATTCTGTTCCAGTGTGAGGTTAATCTGCGTAAGCTGTGACTGCAAAGAATCCCTTGTTTCGGCGATTTCAGCACGAAGAGAATTCTGCAAGGAATCCCTTGTTTCGGCGATTTCGGCACGGAGGGAACTTTGCAAAGAATCCCGTGTTTCGGCGATTTCAGTACGAAGAGAATTCTGCATATTTTCCAGCATACCAGATATTTCCCCTAATAAGTAGGTTACGGTTTTGTTGGATAACTCGTTTGACATATTTTCACCACCTTTCGTATTCTTAGTATACAGATAATAACATACTATAACGCATTTGTCTATATTTATTTGACCGTAATTTCAGATGAAATTTTTATGAAATTTTTAAAGGGCATTTTGTTTTCGGATAACAGTTGTCTTCAAAGAAGGGGTATAGTATAATAATACAAATTGTTTTAATCGCAGATAAGAAATCACTTAGGAATGGAGTCTAGTGTGAAAAATAACGCTTATGCGCTTATTTTTCACACAGCACTTTGTGCCGCAGGCGTCACAAAGCTGCTTTTTATCGCAGAGCCAAATAAGTTTTGGCTCGCGATTCCTCCAGCATTAAAATGCCTGCGGAATGGAGATTGGTATGGAAACAGGAAAGGTCATTGAGGCCGCAATTGCTTATTTTGAAAATGATATTCGCAGAATCAGCCATTTGCTGAAAGTATATGGTTTTGCAAAGGCGATTGGAGAGAAGGAACAGCTGGATTTATTTACAATGGAATGTCTGGAAACCGCGGCAGTGCTTCATGATATCGGCATTAAAATATCAGAGGAAAAATATCAATCCAGTGCAGGAAAGTATCAGGAACTGGAGGGACCACCGGTGGCTGCTGTAATTTTAAAGAAACTGGAATTTCCGGCGCCGGTGACAGAGCGGGTGGCATATCTGATTGGACACCATCACACCTATGATAAAATAGAGGGAATGGATTATCAGATTTTAGTTGAGGCAGATTTTCTGGTAAATATCAATGAAGACGGCTTGGACAGCAGTAAGCAGGGGCTGGATTCTATCCGGAAAATCAAAGAAAATATTTTTAAAACGAAAACAGGAACTAAAATATTAGAGTCCATATATCTGAGTAAAGTAAATTAAAAGAAATGGAGAAAAAAATGGCAAATCAGGTCAATAGCAGTACATTTAAAAAGAATCAGTCACAGAAGAAAAAGAATCCGTGGATACCGCTGGTTGTTATCGTAGTTCTTGCGTTGTTAATGGTCTTGTTAAACTATTTTATGTTAGATGTAACCAATGCGGTATATCAGACACAGCAGGAAACCGTACAGACAGAATCAACTACGGCAGAGTAAAGCAACAGTCAACAAAAGCAAACAAAAAGGAGAAATTTCTAAAATCAGAAATTTCTCCTTAATTTTTTACGCAATATTTTTATGCGGTAATTGTTGTTCCTGTCTTTCCAGCAAGACTTGATTTTGCCTTGTCAAGGTTTGAAATAACGGCCTTTCTTTCGGAATCAGCAGTTACGAAACGAATGGAAGCGTCAACCTTTGGAAATGTTGTCTTTGCAGGGAAATGACCGGCTTTGATATAAGTGTGTAAGTCGGAAGCAGAAACCTGTTCAAAGACTTTTTCATTTGGTGTTCCTTTTTCAATTGTAAGATTGTCGTATGCTGTCAGGAATAATAAAGTCTGTGCGTTGACCAGTTCTGCCAGTTTGGCAGCAGTGTAGTCCTTTTCAATAATGGCGCTGGCACCTTTTAAATGTGTTCCCTGCTGTAGTACAGGGATACCACCGCCGCCGGCAGCGATTACAATCTGGTCTGCATCAAGCAGTGCCTTTACGGCATCAATTTCATAAATGTCGATTGGCAGTGGAGCAGCGATAATTCTTCTGAATTTACCCGGTTCTTCTTCAACAACATGGTTGCCTTTTTCTTCCTCGGCTTCGGCTTCTTCTTTTGACATAAATCTGCCAATGATTTTGGAAGGTTCGCTGAATGCCGCATCAAACGGGTCTACACGGACCTGTGTAATGATTGTAGAAACAGTTTTATAAATGCCGCGGTTTAATAATTCCTCGCGGATTGCATTCTGTAAGTCGTAACCGATATATCCCTCACTCATTGCACCGCAGACGGACATCGGGGCAACGGTTCTGTCGTCTGGATTTAAACGGGCAAATTCAGTCATTGCAGTCTGAATCATGCCGACCTGCGGACCGTTGCTGTGCGTAATGACAATCTGATATTTTTCTTCTACTAAATCTGCAATTGCAGCAGCAGCTTTTTTAACATTTTCCTGCTGTTCCGGGAAAGTTTCACCAAAAGAATTTCTTCCGAGAGCAACAACGATTCTTTTCTTATCCATATTAATCCTCATTTCTGCGCACGCTTTGTAATTCTAAGTTGTATTGCACATAACAGGCTTGTGCCAAGTGCGCAAAGTCACAAATCCTGCAAATGAATTCTGATACTTTATTATAAAATATTTGCAGGGAAAAAGCAAATATTATCAAGCATGAAAAATAAACAGCATTTTTGGCAGATGAGAAATCGCCGGGCGCAAGTAGTAACATTGAAGATATTTACCATATAATAAATACAGATAGGTGGAGGGTAAATAGCTTTGGCGGTATTTACATCGCAGATTTATGACAAAGCTGCTCGAAAGTGAGGAGTTGTATGCAGACAGGAGTTGCAATTGTAGATACAGGAATTTACCGGCATAGAGATTTTGGCAGCCGTATTACCGGTTTCGTTGATTTGGTTCATGGGAAAAACAGCGCTTATGATGATAGCGGACACGGGACACATATCGCGGGAATCATAGGCGGGGACGGGAGTGCATCCCGTGGACGGTATAAAGGAATTGCCCCGCATTCGGCACTGATAGGCGTAAAAGTTCTGGATGCACAGGGAAACGGGAAAATTTCAGATGTGGTGGAAGGACTCCGATGGATTTTAGAACAGAGAGAGCGGTATAATATCCGGGTTGTTAATATTTCGTTCGGAACGGTACCGGACCATGATGTGCAGGAAGAAAAACAGCTTAACCGGCAGGTGGAACAGCTATGGGATGCCGGAATTGTTGTGGTAGCGGCGGCAGGAAACAGCGGACCGGACAGAAACAGTATCACCGCACCGGGAAACTGTAAAAAAATTATAACCGTCGGTTCGTATGACGATACCAATTTTTCTGGTGTACGCGGAAGGAAAGTGCGGTATTATTCCGGCAGAGGACCGACGGAGGAATGTGTGATCAAGCCAGAGGTTGTTGTGACAGGATCCAATATTATTGCGTGCAGCAACCGTAAGGATGCATATACAAAAAAAAGCGGAACATCAATGTCTGCTCCCATTGTCAGCGGAGCAGTTGCCAGACTTTTAGAGGAAAGACCGGACTATACGCCGAAAGGTGTAAAAATGCGGCTGTTAAAGTGCTGTGAGACTATTGCCATTCCAGAAAATCAGCAGGGTTTCGGCGTACTAAACATAGTGAAATTTATAACGAGTGGGTAAAATAGTGTATGGTCATATGGTTTATTTGAAAAAATACAGGATTTAATGTGATAATACTTATAATTATAAAAATGTGTTATTATAATACAGAATACATTTTTCAGGGGGAATGAGTACAAAAGAAACTGGAGGAGGAAAAATGTACGTTTGCTATTCAAGAAGCAAAAACGAAAGTCATGCAAAAGCTGTTTTGTATCACTTGGAAAATTGGGGATTTACAATGCCTGAAGAAGACGGAGAGAAAAATATTATGAGGGAGGTAACGTATGAGCAGGAATGTGAAAGTATCGCAAGGCATCAGGAAGCCGTAGTAGTTTTAACACCACAGCTGATACAGGATATAACAGCGCTTGTGGAGCTGGATATTTTAAAAAGCAGCTTTGAAAAGGGCAGAATTAAAATTGTTGTATTTTTATACGGGGTTGAATCTTCTACACTGCCGCAAAGACTTTCGTGGCTTGGAAAGGCACAGCTTGTGCGGGTTACGGGAATGGAATCGGTATTTGAGGGAATGTGCCATGCAGTGGCAGTGCGGATTGAGGCGGAGCTGTTCAAACAGGGTGATTTTAACAGCTGTAAGAAGAAATTTTATGCATTTTTGGCGCAGGATGCATATTTGAAACGCATTTTTCGTGAGTATACAAGTCTGGAAGCGTATGCCGCAGGAACAAAGATTGTGCTTATTTATGCAATGTACTGTTATATTGAAATGAGGTACACAACAAGGATAACGGAGCCGTTTTACGGCAATTGTATCCGTAAACTGTATGAAAATGTAGATTATTATACACAGTGGGGAACATTGCAGTTAGGAATTGCGGAACGCAGTCTGTTTTTAAGCATTTGTCATATGAAAGAAATACCGGAAGAAAAAGCAGTTTAGATTTATGCGCAGGGAAAGAAGATAGGGGAAATAAATAGAACTTGACAAAAGAGTTAGACAGGGCTAACATTATGAAAAAAGTTAGCAGTGTCTAACTCTTTTTATGTTACGATAAATGAACATAGTCGGTAAGGAGAAATTTATGTTTTTAGAGATTGAACAATTACGGAAAAGTTATGGAACGGGTGAAAACAAAGTGGAGGTTTTAAAAGGGATACAGCTTGGTGTGGAGAAAGGGAAAATCTGCGTACTGCTGGGACCTTCCGGTTCGGGAAAATCTACACTGCTTAATATCGTAGGAGGCATTGACACGGCAGATTCCGGCAGTGTTACCGTAGCAGGCGAGGTTATGCAGAGCATGAACGACAGGCAGCTGACAGAATACAGAAGAAAGCATTTAGGCTATGTATTTCAGGCATATAATCTTATCGGAAATCTGACGGTACGTGAAAATATCGAAGTCGGCGCATATTTAAGCAGCCGGCCGTTAGAGATTGATGAACTGCTTGATGTGCTGGGACTGACAGAACATCAGAACAAAATTCCAAGCCAGTTGTCCGGCGGTCAGCAGCAGCGGACGGCAATCGGCAGGGCAATCGTAAAAAATCCGGATATTCTGCTCTGCGACGAGCCAACCGGCGCCCTCGATTATCATACCTCAAAGGATATTCTGGCACTGATTGAGCGGGTCAATCAGAAATACGGCAATACAATTGTTATAGTTACCCACAATGACGCGATTAAAAATATGGCAGACCAGATTGTAAAGCTCAAAGACGGTCAGATTCAGGATGTTGAAATGAATGCCGCTAAAGTACCGGCGGAGCAGTTAGAGTGGTAAAACGGGGAGGTAAACAGCATGAAAAATCCATTGCGAAAGCGTTTTTTAAGGGAATTAAAGCAGGATTTCGGAAAATATGCCGTGATATTTTTGTTTATAACACTGACAATCGGGTTTATTTCAGGTTTTCTGGTCGCTGATAACAGCATGACCCATGCATACGATGAAAGCTTTGAAAAATACAATATTGAAGACGGCAATTTTGAATTGGAACAAAAGGCAGATGAGGTACTGCTTAAAAAAGTAGAAACAGAAAATGATGTGGTGCTGTATGAGAACTTTTATAAGGAAGTACCAAAAGCCATCGCAAATGCGACACTGCGTATTTTCGGAGAGAGAAATGATATAAATCTGGTGTGTGTCATGCAAGGCAGAGCACCGCAGAAGGACGGAGAAATCGCACTTGACCGCCTGTTTGCCGAAAACAGGGAATTAAAAATCGGAGATACGGTTGTCATTGGCGGAGAGAAGCTTCAGATTGTAGGAACAGTGGCACTGTCCGATTACAGCGCGCAGTTTCAGAACAATTCGGATATGATGTTTGATGCAACAAATTTTGGTGTTGCCATTGTAACGAAAGGTCAGTATGACAAAATGGACGTAGGAACGGAGCATTTCATATATTCATGGAAAAATAATAAGGCGGATTTGACGGATTCACAGCAGCGTGATTTGTCCGATGATATTTTAAAACAGCTCGTTTCCCTGCGGGCGGGCATTACCAATATTACACCGGCAGTAGAAAATCAGGCCATTCATTTTACGGGTGATGATATGGGCAGTGATAAGAGCATGATCCAGGTACTTTTATATGTCATCATGGTTATTCTGTCATTTATTTTCAGTGTAACGATTGCAAGCATTATTGAAAAGGAAGCTTCTGAAATCGGTACAATGAGGGCGCTTGGCTTTACCAGAGGTGAACTGCTGCGTCACTATATTACACTTCCGGTTACGGTAACACTGATTTCCTGTGTGCTGGGAAATATATTGGGATATACAGTATTTAAAGATGTCATGGCAGGAATGTATTATCACAGTTACAGTCTTCCGACATATATTACATTGTGGAATCCTTATGCATTTGTGATTACAACGGTTGTGCCGTGCATGATTATGATTGTGGTCAATACAATTGTATTGTATACAAAGTTAAAATTATCACCGCTTAAATTCCTGCGCCACGATTTAAACCACTGGCGTGAAAAAAAGGCAGTGCGCCTGCCAAAGGTTTCTTTTATGGCAAGATTCCGGATGCGTATACTGATTCAGAACAAGGTAAATTATCTTGTGATGTTTTTAGGCGTAACATTTGCAAGTCTGCTCATTTTCTTCGGACTTTTGATGACACCGCTTTTAGACCACTACGGTATGCTGGTAGAGGAAAATATGATCAGCGATTACCAGTACGTGTTAAAAATGCCGGTGCAGACGAAAAATGAAGCTGCGGAAAAGTATGCGGTCAAGTCACTGATACTGGATAAAACCGACAGAAAATTAAAGGAAGAAATCAATGTCTACGGCATCCGTGAAGATTCAGATTACATTACAGGTATTGAGTTACAAAAAAACGGCAACGGGGTCTATGCTTCTGAGGGTATTTTAGAAAAATACAAACTTTCAGTAGGGGATACACTTGTCCTAAAAGACGAGTACAGCGATGACACCTATGAATTTGAAATTCTTGGCACGTATCCTTATCCGGCATCCTTTACGGTATTTATAAGCAGCAGCAGGTTTGAAGAACTGTTTGACAAGGAAGAAGGCTATTTTAACGGATATTTCAGCAATGAAGAACTGACCGATTTGGACAGTAAGGCAGTAGCGGCAACGATTACATATGATGATATGACAAAGGTTGTACGACAGTTAAAGGATTCCATGGGACAGATGTTCCCGCTGATAACAGTATTTTCCGTATTTATGGCAGTCCTGATTTTCTATCTGCTGTCAAAAATTGTGGTGGAAAAAAATGCAACGGCAATTTCCATGCTGCGTATTTTAGGGTATAATAAATCAGAAACCGCAAAGCTGTATATGATGTCTACTACGATTGCAGCCGTGATTTCTGTATTGTTAAGCCTTGGCATTGCGGCTGTTGTGATGCGGGTGCTTTACGACTATTTTATGCAGGAACTGGCAGGCTGGCTTACCTACTACGTGGACCCGGAAAATTATGTGTGGGCAGTTGTACTGGGACTGGCATCATACGGTGTTTCAGCGGCGTTACAGTATCGCAAAATAGGAAAAGTAGGCTTAGAAGCAGCACTCAAGAGGACAGATTTATAAAACGACATTGCAGTGCTTAAATTGTTAAGAAAAATTTAAGAAGAATCAAAACTCCTTTCTAAGATTTCCTTCCTATACTACATGCATGCTTAGAAAAGGAGGAAGCAATGGAAGCTAATATATTAGTTGTTGAAGATGAAAAAGGAATACGGGATGCCATAACGATTTACTTAAAAAATCAGGGGTATCATGTTTATGAAGCCGAAAACGGCGCACAGGGGCTTGAAATGGTAGAAAATCATACCATTCATCTGGCAATCGTAGATATTATGATGCCGGTGATGGATGGAATTACCATGACGATGAAGCTGCGTGAAAAATATGATTTCCCGCTGATATTTTTAAGTGCAAAATCAGAGGACATCGACAAAATCACAGGGTTAAATATCGGTGCGGACGATTATATCACAAAGCCCTTTGGCTCAATGGAACTGCTCGCAAGAGTCCATTCCAATCTGCGTCGGTATGAACAGATTTTGCAGTTAAAAAAAGCAGCATCCGCGTCCCAAAAAGAAACAGAAGAAGCGCATACGCTGACAGCAGGCGGACTGGAACTGGATTTGTATACAAAACAGCTGACGGTGGACGGAAAAAATGTAAAGCTGACACCAAAAGAATACGCGATTTTGGAGCTTTTAATGCGTTCACCGGGCAGGGTTTATTCGGCAGAACAGATTTATGAAAATGTCTGGAAAGAGGAAGCTATAAACACTGAAACCATCATGGTACATGTCAGAAAGCTGCGTGAAAAAATTGAAGTCAACCCCAGAAATCCGCGGTATCTGAAAGTGGTGTGGGGTATCGGTTACAAAATTGAAAAATAAAAAACGTTTGCAGGAAGGAGAACGTTTATGGAAAAGAAGAAAAAAAGAGTATTTGTGCTTGGATTTGTGGCACTTTTAAGCGTGATATCAATCGGCATGATTTTGCTGTGCCGGAATATTCAATCAGAAAATCAGGGTACGCAGACAGTAGATGTCAGTGCAGTCAGCAGGGAAATGCTGCTGTTTATGCTTGATCAGACACGTGTTGTCAATAAAGACTATTCCGTGCTGTCGCTGGGAGAAGATGTTCCATACAGTATCCGTTCAGAACTGGAATATGTTATGGAAGAAGAACTGCTTACAGCAAGGGCAGATTTTATCAACTCGCCCAATTTTGCATATCGTATTACCAATACGGCTACCGGCGAAAAAACAGAGGGCGGCGATACGTCACTTTTTGTAAAAGACCATCAGATGTACAGTACATTTACTTATGATGCCGATGGAAATGTAACAAGTACGGGAGATTATGTTTCTACGGATTTTACTTATATGAGTGCATACCAGCTGCTTAAAAACAGTATCTCAATTTCCACCAGCAATGCGAGAGAAACGTATGAGATTTATGGAAAGAGTATTCCAAAATCCCAGATTCAGCTTCGTGTGCCGCAGAATCTCAAAGCTGAATTTGCCATTCCGCAGAATCTGACTGAAAATAATGATATCATCTGGTACAATACCGGGAATCTTGTTCATGGAGAAATGAGCGGCAGATTTTTAGCTGTTACGTGCTGTATGATGGTATTTTTTATCGGTTTATATATTCTGTTTTATCCGGTGAGTGTGGAACAGGAAGTCAACCCATTCGCATTTATGCGAAAAATAAAGGCGGAAATCAAATGGGTATTTTTAGGGACGGTGCTTTGTCTTGCGTACATCGGCATGGCATTTTTGGGCGTGTATACCATGACCGGGGAATTGCAGACAGCACTGCAAATGCTTGGAATACCGTATGCAGAGCTTGTGCCTGTTGTGTTACAGTTTATCGGAATGATGCTTACAGGATTGTTTACAGCCATGGGTATTTTTGAAATCAAATATATGCTGACATCAGGTTTTTGCCGGTATTGGAAAGAAGATTCCCTTATCGGAAGCATCTGCGGAAATGTGAAAAGACGCTTTGAAAAGCTTTCTGAGGTGGATTTGAGCGATAAAACGGATACGGTGCTTTTAAAGTATGTACTGATACAGATGGTAATCGTCGGTGTGATTGCGTGCTTTTGGAGTTTTGGCATTGTGCTTTCAGTCCTTTACAGCGTGCTGTTGTTTTTCTATATCAGGAAGAAGCTAAAAAAAGTACAGAAGGATTATCAGGTATTATTAAAGGAAGCACACCAGCTTGCAGACGGCAGATTTGATGAAGAAATTACACAGGATGTCGGCATTTTTAATGCGCTGGGTGAAGAATTTAAAAATGTCCGTACCGGCTTTGAAAAGGCGGTCTGTGAGGAAATGAAATCGCAGAACATGAAGACAGAACTGATAAGCAACGTTTCGCACGATTTAAAAACGCCGCTGACCGGCATAAAAAATTATGCGGAACTGCTGGGACAGAACAATGTAAGCGAGCAGGATAAGCAGGTGTATCTGGAAAATTTACAGCATTATATTGACCGGTTAAATAATCTGATAGAAGATTTGTTTGAAGTCAGCAAGGTCAACAGCGGCAATATTGAGTTAAATCCTGTGGAGCTGAATGTCGTTGCACTGATACAGCAGGCACAGGCGGAAACGGAAGATTTGTTAAAACAAAAAAATCTGACGGTGATTCTTGATGCACCTGAAAACGGCATTGTGCAGGCATTAGACGGTGATAAGACGTACCGTATTTTTGAAAATTTGTTTACGAATATTGCAAAGTACGCACTGCCTGGCACGCGGGTTTATGTGAGCGCCACGGCACAGCCTGAATACACGGAAATTGTATTTAAAAATATTTCAGAAGCACAGATGAATTTTACACCGGAAGAAATCGTGGAGCGTTTTGTGCGCGGGGACAAATCCCGTCACGAAAGTGGAAGCGGCATCGGACTGGCGATTGTGAAAAGCTTCACAGAGGTACAGAACGGAACATTTTCAATCGAGATTGACGGAGATTTATTTAAGGCGGTTGTGCGGTTCAAAGTAAATTGAACTTGCAGAAACGTTGGTATGATTTGCCGGCAGAATGGAGAAGGGTATGAGTATTGATGTTTTAATAGGAATTTTGATTCCGTTTGTGGGGACAGCACTGGGAGCAGCGTGTGTATTTTTCTTAAAAAATCAGATACCGGCGCTGGTGCAGAAGGGACTGCTGGGATTTGCTTCTGGCGTTATGGTGGCAGCATCCGTGTGGTCACTTTTAATTCCTGCGATTGAAATGAGTGAGGATATGGGGAGAATGGCATTTGTTCCGGGGGCAGTGGGAATTGCCGTCGGCATGGCATTTTTACTGCTCATGGACAGACTGGTGCCGCACCTGCATTTAGGAGCGGAAAAGTCGGAAGGGCTGCCTGCCCATTTAAAAAAAACAACGATGCTTGTCCTTGCGGTAACGCTGCATAATATCCCGGAGGGTATGGCAGTCGGTGTGGCATTTGCCGGATATCTGTCCGGGGAAGGAACAATTACGCTTGCCGGGGCGGCGGCACTTGCGATGGGTATCGCCATTCAGAATTTCCCAGAGGGGGCGGTGATTTCACTGCCCCTTCGCAGTGAGGGACAGAGCAGGCTGAAAGCATTTGTATACGGTACGCTCTCAGGCATTGTAGAACCGATAGGAGCAGTGATTACGATTGTATTTGCGGGCATTTTAACGCCGATTCTGCCCTATATTTTGTCGTTTGCAGCCGGGGCGATGCTCTATGTGGTTGTAGAAGAACTGATACCCGAAGCTTCGGAGGGCAGTCATTCCAATATCGGAACACTGGGCTTTGGTGTGGGATTTGTCGTGATGATGATATTGGACGTGGCACTCGGATAAAAACCAAGTACAGATTCAATGTGAAGTTATACAGAAATATTGTTTAATCTTCAAAAAACTGGAAAAAATAAAAAAAGAACTTACGAAAAGGGGAAAAATCCTTTAAAATGAAGATGTGATATCAGGGCGGATTGTGGGAGTGCGCAGCACGGAACAATCCGTAGGTAGCATGGCTGGTGGCTTTTGCCCTAAACATTAAATATGTAAGTAAAATGTTGGTTTGCAGAAGAATGGAGGGAACAATGTTTCAGATAGGTGAGTATGTGGTACATGGAAACGACGGAATCTGTGAAGTAAAAGACATTACACAACTGGAACTGCCGGGCGGCAGCTCTAAAAGGCAGTATTATCTGCTGGTTCCGCAAAAGGAAAAGAATGGCCGGATTTACAGTCCGGTGGAAAGCAGTAAAGTCCAGACGCGCAAAGTCATTACAAAGCAGGAGGCAGACACGCTGATTCGTGAAATTCCTGCAATTCAGGCGGCATGGGTTGAAAATGAAAAGCTGCGGGAAAACGTTTATAAAGAAGCAATCAAAAGCTGCGATTTGCGGGAACTGGTAAAAATTATTAAAAATATGTATCTGCGCAGACAGGAGCGCATTTCAAGCGGCAAAAAAGCAACGGTTTTGGACGACCGTTATTTTAAGCTGGCAGAGGATAAATTGTACAGCGAACTGGTGTTTGCAACCGGTAAAGACAGAAATCAGATTGAGAAACAGATAGAACAGCAGGCAGCGCAGTGCATGGAATCTGTATAGAAGTCTGTTTTATAGCAAAATGGTTTAGAATAAAAAGCACAAGTCTGAATAAAAATTCGGATTTGTGCTTTTTTTCTGACAATTCATATGATATTCTAATAAAAGATGTCAGGCATAACAGGATGCTTTGACAGCATAAAAATGGGAAAACAGGAGGAAGAATGGTAGTAGAATTGATGTTAATAGCATTAATACTGGTGTTATGTATTATTGCGGATAAGTTTTCGGGCAAATTCGGAATGCCTGCGTTAATTTTGTTTATCGGAATCGGTATGCTGTTTGGCAGTGACGGAATTGTAAAGATTCCATTTGATAACTTTGCAGTAACCGAACAGATTTGTACGATTGCACTGGGATTTATTATGTTTTACGGCGGCTTCAACACCAAGTGGAAGGCGGCAAAGCCGGTTGCAGTCAAATCATTGTTATTGTCAACGGCCGGCGTATTTCTGACCGGGTTTCTCACTATGGCATTTTGCTGTGTGGTATTAAAGTTTCGTTTCGCAGAGGGCTTCCTTTTGGGAGCGGTCATTTCCTGTACGGATGCTGCGAGTGTATTTTCCATTTTACGAAAGAAAAAGCTGAATTTAAAAGACGGCGTGGCTTCCCTGCTTGAAATCGAAAGCGGCAGTAATGACCCGACGGCGTATATGCTGACGGTGGTCGGTATTTCACTGGTAAACGGTGAAAATCTTTCAACTGTGCCGTATGCTATTTTTGCGCAGATTGTATACGGTGTGGCAATCGGTATTGTGCTTGCCGCATTTGGTATATGGGTGCTGACTAAGACAAGAGTGGTAACAAACGGTATGTATACGGTATTTATACTGGCGCTGGTGCTGTTTGGCATGGGCTTTTCGTCACTGGTGGGGGGAAATGCATTTTTAAGTATCTACCTTTTGGGGATTCTTATGGGAAACAGCAGTATCCGCAATAAAAAAGAAATTATTCCGTTTTTTGACGGAGTGACGGGATTATCCCAGATTGTGATTTTCTTTTTACTGGGATTGTTGTCCTTTCCGCATAAATTTCCGTACATCATGGGGACAGCGATTGTGATTGCACTGTTTATCCTGCTGATTGCAAGACCGGTGACAGTGCTGCTGATATTAAAACCATTTCACTGCTCGCTGAATCAGTGTCTGCTCGTTTCGTGGGCAGGGCTTAGAGGTGCTTCATCAATTGTATTCTCGATATTTGCTATGGCGGCGGGAAATGACATTTCAAGAGATTTATTTCACATTGTCTTTATGATTTCGCTGTTATCTGTTGCGGTACAGGGCACATTGCTTCCGTATGTTTCACGGAAACTGGATATGATTGATGATAAGGCAGATGTCCAGAAAACATTTAATGACTATCAGGAAGAATCGGCAATTACGCTGATGCGTATGTATATTCCAAAGGGGCATAACTGGGAAAATAAGCATATCAGCGAGGTACATATGCCGACAGGCGCACTGGCGCTCATGATTAAGCGTGATGACGAAACGATTATCACACGCGGCAATACGCAGATTCTGGCAGGGGATAGCCTGATTTTAAGCGTGCCGACCTATAACCCGGATGATGACGAAGGACTGGAAGAAATTTTTATTGACAAAAATCATCCGTGGGGCAACCAAAGAATCGAAGATTTAAATCTCCCGGAAAATGTCCTGATTGCGCTGATTAAGAGAAATGAACGCAATATTATCCCGGACGGAAAGACGTTTATCGAGCCGGAGGACGTTGTGGTGCTCTATAAATAACTTTAAAAAGCACCGAAACAGTAACAGCGGCTGTTTCGGTGCTTTTTTTGTATGAATCTCTTTTGCATAAAGCGGCAGAAGAATAAAAAAAAACGTTGACAACACTATTATCATAGTGTACTATATAACTAGTTCACTGATACACGAAAGAAAGGAGGACAATGAATGGAATTTGAAAATAATATCCCAATTTACATTCAGGTTATCAATCAGATAAAAAAGGATATTATCACAGGAAAGCTTCCAATGGGTGCGAAACTGCCATCCACAAGAGAACTGGCGGTTTTATATCACATTAATCCGAATACAGCGGGGAGGGTTTATAAAGAGATGGAACTTCAGAATATGTGCTATACCAAAAGAGGACTTGGAACATTTGTAACCGAGGATGCAGCCGTATTTAAATCTATGCGGGAGGAGATGGCACAGGAATTTATCAGGAATTTTGTCAAAGAAATGCAGGATTTAGGATACAGCAAAGAGGAACTGCTGGCAGAGGTGTCGGCGGGATTTTAAAAGCAGAAAAGCAGAAAAGCAGAAATGCAGAATGGAGAGGAATTTATGTTAAATTGTTCAGATGTTAAGAAAACGTATTTTAATAAGACGGCTGTGGAGAATATCAGCCTGTCACTTGAAAATGGAAAGATTTACGCACTTTTAGGACCGAACGGGAGTGGAAAGACGACGTTTATGAAGATGATTGCAGGGCTTGTAAAGCCGACAAGCGGAACGATTCTTTATGAAAATGAGCCGATAGGCGTGCAGTCCAAAAGAGAAATTGCCTATCTGCCGACTGAGAGCTTTTTTTACTCCTTTATGACGGTCAAGGATGTAGGAGTATATTATCAGGACTTTTTTGAGGATTTTGATATGGAAAAATACACAAAGCTGATTGCGGATATGGAGCTGCGAATGGAAGATAAAGCCAATAAACTTTCTTCCGGTATGGCAGCCAAACTAAAGATTGCGGCAACCCTTGCAAGAGCAGCAAAGCTCTATCTGTTAGACGAACCGTTAAACGGCATTGACATTATTGCAAGGGAAAAGATTATTACAACCATTATAAATGCTGTTGATGATGAAAGTACCGTGGTGATTTCAAGTCATCTGGTCGATGAGCTTGAAGCGGTCGTGGATTCAGTCATTTTTATCAAAGAGGGCAGAAACATTTTGCAGGGAGAAGCAGAACAGCTTCGGGAACAGCACAGTAAATCGATTGTAGAACTTTATAAGGAAATATATGCGTAAGGACGGAAAGAGAGGTTAAGAGTATGTTAAAGCTGATGAAGTATGAATTTAAAAAGCAGATGTTTTCAAAAATAATTATTGCGGCAGTTTTAGGTGTGCTGACACTGTATTTTGGAATTGCGTGTGTGATTGATAAAGAAACCCATGCGGCAATTGCGACTATGCTGATATTTACTGTAATGGTTTTTGCAGGACTGTATACAGCAGTAGAAAGTTTAAGTGTTTACGATAAGGATTTAAAGACGAAGCAGAGTTATATGCTCTTTCTTGTGCCGAGGTCTTCTTATGAAATACTCGGTGCCAAAATGATATCAGCGGCACTTCAAATCTTTTTTACCATGCTGCTTTACGGTATCGTGGCGGTGCTGTGCGGTTCGGTTTTCCTGATAAAGTACAGCAGTGTCAGAGAACTGATGACACTGGTACAGAACATTTTAGAAATTAATTATTCTGTCAGAGTGGACTGGGGTTTTGTAGTACAGACGATTTTGACGGTTTTTGTTACATGGGTATTTATTGTAGTGCTTGGATATTTTGTGGAAACGCTGATATATACACTGGTGCATAAAACTAAGCTGACCTCATTTATTGTTTTTGTGGCATATATTTTATGCTTCTGGGGAGTTGTAAGTGCCGATAATGCAATTTTAAATGCGATAAGCAAATCTTCACAGGTAATGCAAAGCAGTGTGGAAATTCTTTTCTTCCTTGTTATTAACACAGTGCTGTATGTGGCATCAGCATGGTTAATGGATAAAAAGCTGAGTGTGTAAAAATGCGGTACACACAAAAAAAGGTTCGGATGGTGAGAAATCGTCCGGACCTTTTTTTGTGCAGATACTGGATTGCACATAAAAAATAATAAAAAGATACTTGACGGATATAATAGGTTAGTGTATACTAACCATTGTAAAGAGGTTAGATAAAACTAACTATGGTTTTATATGGAGGAGAAAGTATGAGCCGGGAGATTTTAAAGCTTGTGCAGAAAATCGACAGCAGTACAGTGGATTTGCAGATGGTTCTGCAATGTGCACCGGTGCTTGCCGGATTAAAGGTTTCCAATATGTTAAGTATAAGCCGGGCGTTTTATCCGCGTATACTTGAGGTGTTAAAGGAAACGGATATTTCCTGTTATCTGCTGCGGCAGACAGATGAAAAAGTCATTCTTCTGCTGTACAAGGAGCAGGAATTACAGCAGCAGCTTTTAGAAGCGGATACGAGAGCATTTTTAAAATCCTACGGATACACACAGTTTGCGGTAGAAGATGTTTTGGATTTATTCAAAAAGCGTTACTGCGACAATCTGTGTACAACAAAGGATTTTCCACATGAAATGGGTGTGCTTTTAGGATATCCGTTGGAAGATGTAAAAGGCTTTATTAACAACCGGGGCAGGAATTTTCTCTATACAGGCTATTGGAAGGTTTATTCTGATTTACAGCAGAAGATGGATTTGTTTGGACGTTTTGAACAGGCAAAAGAACAGATGATACGGCTGCTGTCATACGGAATGGATATTCAGGAAATAATAATGATGTTTCATTATGAGGAACTGCGGGAAGCAGTTATCTAAAGGAAGCAGACAAAAAATATGCACAAACCAGTGCAGGAAATGAGGATGAACATGGCAAAAGTAGTTTATTGGTCACAGACAGGCAACACACAGACAATGGCAGAGGCAGTTGCAAAAGGAATCACAGCAGCAGGCGGCAGCGCGGAATGTGTTGCAGTATCGGATATTACACCACAGGATTTAGCGGGTGAAGCTGTATTTGCATTAGGATGCCCGGCAATGGGTGCAGAGGTTCTTGAAGAATCAGAAATGGAACCTTTTGTGGAAGAACTTGAAAAGAGTGTATCCGGCAAGAAAATCGGTTTATTCGGTTCTTACGGCTGGGGTGACGGTCAGTGGATGAGAGACTGGGAAGAAAGAATGAAAGCAGCAGGTGCAGAAATTGTCGGAGGAGAAGGCGTTATCTGCATGGAAGCACCGGATGATGAAGCAATAGCGGCTTGTGAAAAGCTGGGAAGCCAGCTTATCTAGTCAGATAAGGAGAAAGCATGAGTGTTGTAATTGTTGGGGGACATGACCGTATGGTCAGTCAGTACAAGAAAATCTGTAAAGAACATAAATGTAAGGCGAAGGTATTTACACAGATGAGTGCAAATCTGTCAAGCCAGATTGGAAGCCCGGATCTGGTGATTTTATTTACCAATACGGTGTCGCATAAAATGGCACGCTGCGCAGTTGTAGAAGCTGAACGTGCCAATGCGAATATTATCAGATGCCACACAAGCAGCCAGGCTGCATTAAATGAAATTTTAGACAAGGCAGCCGCAGTGTAAAAACCAGATAAAAGAAAATAAAATATGAGGGTAAATGTCTGCAATTCCACAAATGAATGAGGGATTGCAGACATTTTGCGTGCATGATAGAATGTAATGTACATTATATTCACAGGAAAGAGCAGGGTGCAGAAGAATGAATCAGCAGGAACATAAAATTAAAAGATTCTGTATGGCAGTCCTTGCCCATGTAGATGCGGGAAAGACAACGCTGTCAGAGGGACTTTTGTATACAGGGGGAAGTATCCGTAAAATTGGCAGGGTAGATAATAAAGATGCATATTTTGATAATTTTGAACTGGAGCGGACGCGCGGTATTACGATTTTTTCAAAGCAGGCGCAGATTTATTGGAAAGACTGTGAGATAACGCTGTTAGATACGCCGGGACATGTGGATTTTTCGGCAGAAATGGAGCGGACATTACAGGTACTGGATTACGCCATTCTGGTTGTCAGCGGCGCAGATGGCATACAGGGGCATACACGGACATTGTGGCGTCTGTTAAACCGGTATAAAATCCCGGTATTTTTATTTGTCAACAAAATGGACCAGCCGGGAACGGACAAACAGGCGGTTTTATCACAGTTACAGCGGGAGTTTAGTGTTTCGTGTGTGGATTTTTCAAAAAAAGACGACAATCCGGACGAATTCTTTGAAAATGTGGCGCTTTGTGATGAATCAGTATTAAATGATTATCTGAATACAGGCAGTATTGAAACGGACGTTATCAAAGAACTGATTGCATCAAGAGAGCTTTTTCCGTGCTTTTTCGGTTCGGCATTAAAAATGACCGGTGTAAAGGAACTGCTTGAAGCGGTGACACTGTATGCAAAACAGCCGGTATATACAAAGGAGTTCGGTGCGCGTGTATTTAAAATCGCAAGAGATGAGCAGGGTGCGCGCCTGACGTATATGAAGCTGACCGGCGGAATTTTAAAGAACAAAGATTTGTTAAGCGGGGGAAAGGATTCGGAAAAATGGTCAGAAAAGGTCAATCAGATCCGCATTTATTCCGGTGAAAAATATACCACACCGGCGCAGGTGCAAGCCGGGGAGGTCTGTGCGGTAACGGGATTGACAAAGACGTATCCGGGGCAGGGACTTGGCACACAGGCAGGGACGGTCGTTCCGTTTTTAGAGCCGGTGCTTACGTATTGTATTGAACTTCCGGCCGGCTGTGATGCGGCGGTATTTTTGCCGAAGCTGCGGGAACTGGAAGAAGAAGAACCACAGTTGCATATTGTATGGAATGAAAAATTACAACAGATATATGTACAGGTGATGGGAGAAGTCCAGATTGAAATTTTAAAAAGCCTAATACAGGAGCGGTTCGGTGTCAGCGTGGAATTCGGCACGGGAAGCATTGTCTATAAAGAAACCATTCAAAATACGGTAGAGGGTGTAGGACATTTTGAACCACTGCGCCACTATGCGGAGGTTCATTTACTTTTAGAACCGCTGCCGCGGGGAAGCGGGCTTGTCTTTGCCGCAGACTGCAGTGAGGAACAGCTCGATAAAAACTGGCAGAGACTGGTGTTGACGCATTTGTATGAAAAAGAACATTTAGGTGTGCTGACCGGCAGTGTTATTACCGATATGAAGATTACGTTAAAGGCGGGAAGGGCACACCAGAAGCATACCGAAGGCGGTGATTTCAGACAGGCGACATACCGTGCGGTGCGGCAGGGCTTAATGCAGGCAGAAAGTGTGCTATTAGAACCGTATTATGAATTCAGGCTGGAAATTCCGGAAACGGCAGTCGGCAGGGCAATGACGGATATTGAAAGGATGTTCGGCACATTTGCGTTACAGCAGACACACGAAGCAGGTATGGCAGTGATTACGGGAGAAGCCCCGGTTTCTACGATGAAAGACTATTATAAAGAAGTGGTTGCCTACAGCAAGGGTACAGGCAGGTTGTTCTGTAACCTGAAAGGTTATGAAGTCTGTCACAATCAGAATGAAGTTTTAAAAACATGCGGCTACATTGCACAACGGGATTTGGACAATCCGGCGGATTCTGTCTTTTGTGCGCATGGTTCGGGGTTTGTAGTCGGCTGGCAGGAAGTGCCGGAGTATATGCATCTTGAAAGCATTTTAAAGGAAAAGCGTAAAGACGAGATGCAGCCGCAGAAAGCCGCTGCAAGAAGCGTGTCGGATGAGTGGATTGGCACAGAAGAAATTGATGAGATTTTACGCCAGACCTATTATGCCAATAAAAGGGATAAGTCCATGCCGCGTACCGGTACGAAAAAAAGAACGATTACCCGCGTGGATACACTGCCAAAGACTTCGGGAATGACAGTGCGCAGCTACGACCAGCCGGCGCAGAAGGAATATCTTTTAGTAGACGGCTATAATATTATTTTTGCATGGCAGGAATTAAAGGAGCTGGCGGCTGTCAATATTGACAGTGCGAGAGGCCGGCTTTTGGATATTTTGTGCAATTATCAGGGAAGCCGCCAGTGTGAGCTGATTGTTGTATTTGATGCGTATCGTGTGAAAGGACATGTAACAGAGTTTATGGACTATTACAATATTCACGTGGTCTACACAAAAGAAGCTGAAACAGCAGATGCTTATATTGAAAAATTTGCACATGAAAATGGCAGAAAATATAAAGTCACGGTTGCAACCTCGGACGGGCTTGAACAGGTAATTATCCGTGGGCAGGGGTGTCTTTTGATGTCGGCAAGGGAGTTTGAAGCGGAGGTTAAAGCAAGGGAACAGCATATCCGTGAAAACTATCTGACACCGTAATTTCAGTTCTTAAAATGCTTTTACAAATTAGATTTGTAAAAATAGTTTGCAATTTAGGTAAAAATTTAGTAAATCTACTAAAAAATGTATTTTATTTAGTACAATCCATACATATAATACACAATATGATGTACCTAACCAATACATCATCATAAACCTATAAAACTTTTTACAAAATAAAACTAATTGGAGGGTGTTTTATGAGAAAAACAGTGAAAAAGCTTACTGCGGTAGGTCTTACCGTAACATCCGTACTCGGACTGGTAGCCTGCGGAAGCAGTAAAGGAACAACAAGCCAGGGAACATCAGAAAACAAAGAAGTAACAAAGCCGGATACATTTACCGTAATGTGTGATGGTACAGTTGTTACAGAAACAAATGGAGCAGAGGCATTTTACAAGCAGTTAAATGAAGCAACAGGACTTGATATTAAATGGACACGTCCTGACCATGCAAGCTACTATGATGCCGTAGCCAATGCATTTAACTCAGACGATACCATGCCGGACGTTGTACTGCTTTCATCTGATTATTATGCACTGTATGCATCAAACGGTTTCCTTTGGAATATGACAGATGCATGGGAACATTCAGAAACAAAGAATTCCGGAAGATTAATCAGCACAGCCGACAATGTTCTTTCCGCACTGATGGTAAACGGTGAAGATGGAACAAAGGCAATGTACGGATTATCTCTTTACCGTGGTAACGGATGTTGTACATATGTAAAGAAAGCATGGCTTGACAAGGCAGGCATTGATGCTTCCAAGGTAAAAGATGTACAGATGGATTTTAATACATATTACGGCTATTTAAAGCAGATGGCACAGACAATGGGACATTATGTTATTTCTTCTCCTGGTTTTATCCATCCGGAAGCACCGAATACAAACTATCTGCCTGAATTTTATCAGAAAGCACAGTATACTTTCTACAAGGATACTTCAGGAAAATATGTAGATGGATTTGCCCAGCAGGAAATGAAAGAAGCTCTTCAAAGAATCCAGACAGCCGTAAATGACGGTGTTATTGATAAGGAATCCGTAAATAACTCAACAGCCAATGCAAGAGATAAGTTCTATTCTACAGACCCGTCAACAGAAACCGGTGTATTTACATACTGGGCAGGTACATGGGCAAATACGTTAAAGACAAACCTTTCAAACAAGGGCTTGGACGATGAACTTATTGCCATTAAGCCAATCAAAGAACTGGGTGCTTATACAGAAAGAATCGCACCATGCTGGTGTATCACATCAGCCGCAAAGAATCCGGAAGGAATCTTTAAGTATTTCATTGATAAAATGTTAGACGGCGGCGATGTACAGATGCTTTGGACACACGGTGCAAAGGGTACACACTGGGATGACAAGGCAGAAACTGTTACGGTAGAGAAGAAGGAAGACCAGCCAAAGACATACACAGAAGGACAGTTCCATTACCTTCCGGGTATTGAAAAACCGGATCAGTGGCAGACAAAGAACCACATTGACCCAATCCTTTCTATTGCAAACTTCACAAATGGTTATGTAGGTGAATCCTTAATTCCTGAAGTTGCAAGAGAAAACGGTGAATTCTTCGCTGAAAACTCTCAGGTAGCCGTACCGCTTCCGATGACATCAGAGTTATCTAATAATATCGGTGATATTAACACAGCAAGAACATATGTTATTGCACAGGTAGCTTTGGGTTACATGACAGTAGATGAAGGTATGGATTACTACAACAAGACAGTCGGTTCATTAAGCAATGCTGTTTTAAAGTCATTAAATAAGTAAGTAAACCAACTGAATAAATGAATAAAAGGCTGCGGCTTGGTGGTGGAATACCATTGGGGCGCGGCTTTTTTAATTGTTTTTATAAGGCTGTTAAAATTATTTAATTATTTGATAAAAAAGTTAAATACTTGCGGTCATAATTTGTAACTGCCAATATAAGTGATTTTATTTGCAAATTGATTATGATATAATAAAGTAAAATATTAAGTAAACACGAAAAAAACAGAGGAGGTTATTTATGGAGTATAGCGAGGTACAGCAGATAGCAAAGAAAACGATTGAATATGCAAAGACGATAATAAAACCGGGTATGAATCTGTTGGATTTAAGAGATTTATGTGAACGGAAAATGCTAGAGTTAGGCGCAGATTCTTTTTGGTATTGGGATATTGGTGCGTTTGTTTTTGCAGGAGATGAAACAACAGTATCGGTGTCGGGAAAGAAATATGTTACAAGTGACAGAACGATTGCGGAAAATGATATTGTAACGATTGATTTAAGTCCGCAGTGTGAAAATATTTGGGGGGATTATGCGAGAACAATCATATTGGAAAATAGTGTGGTAGTCGATAAACGTGAAATATTAAATGAAGAATGGAGAAAAGGTTTACAAATGGAAGACCGGCTTCATCATGAATTAACAGAGTTTGTAAATATAGAAACTACATTTGAGGAACTTTATTATCATATTAATGAGATTATTTTAAAAGCTGGTTTTGTTAATCTCGATTTTATGGGGAATCTGGGACATTCCATTGTAAAAAATAAAAATGACCGTGTGTATACAGAAAAGGGTAATACTCAAAGAATAAGTGAGGTAAAATATTTTACGTTTGAACCGCATATAAGTATTCCGGGTTCAAAATACGGTTATAAAAAAGAAAATATATATTATTTTCAGAATGGAAAACCGGTTGAACTGTAAAACAGATATTTCAGCAGCATTACCCCAAAACACGGATACAATTCACATGGATTTAATGACAGATGAAGAACTTCATGCAAAACTACAAAAGGGATATGATGATATAGAAGCCGGAAAAGTACAAAATGCAGTAGAAGCATTTACGAAGTTCAAGAAGAAACATTAGCATGAATCATATGTGGTTAATTAAACGCAAAAGGTCATTATATTCCCGTTTAGCCACCACACCACCAACAGAAAACACCCAGCTATCGAAGTTAAGTGCTAACGTTGAGATAGTTGGGTGTTTTCTGCCCCCCTTAAATCACCGACTTCCGCGCAATATACGTCGCGGAAATTTCAATCTTTACAGAATAGTATTCATCCGATTCAATCACATTAATCAGTCGTTCTGCAGCGGTTTTGCCAAGATTCTGCTTCGGAACGTGAATCGTGCTTAATGCCGGAATCACACTGGTGCTTAACGGCATATTGTCAAAGCCGATAATCGAAATATCTGCCGGTATTTTATAACCTTTATGCTGAAAAGCTTTCATTGCGCCGATAGCGATGTTGTCATTGTCTGCAAAATAACAGGAAGCAAGCGGTGTGTTTTGTTCCAGCAGTTCCAGCATATCTGCATAAGCGCCCTCTACGGAAGGTGAGAGCAGGTGGACAACCGATTTGGAAGACGGAAGTCCGTTTTTGCGCAGTGCGCGGTAAAAGCCCTCACACCGTTCCTCATAAGAATGAATCGGATAAGAGGAGTGTAAATATCCCGGTTGTCCGATGTGCTTGTGAATCAGACGAACCGTTGCATTAAAAGCACCCTGCATATTGTTAATCATCACGCAGTCCACATTCGGAAAGTCGCAGTAAGTATCCAAAAGCACAATCGGCACAGTCAGGTTTTTCAGATACATAAAATCAGGCTTTTGCATTTCCGTTCCTAAAATAATCAGTCCGGCACAGTTTGAATAAATGATGTTGTTTAACTGTTCTAAAACGTCCCCTTCTTCATAGAGATTCCGTACCAGCAGTTTGTATTCATGCTGTGTGCAGGCGGTGGCAATACCTTCCTGAACCTGTGTGATAAACGGATTTTCATAAACAACCGCGCCGTCTTTAATATAAATTAAAAAATAAATTGTACCGGCTGTTGTTTTTTTCTCTCCGATTTTTGAAAAGTCGTAGTTGCTTACGCGCGCCGCATCTAAAATTTTCTTTCGTGTTTCGGTGCTGATTCCGGGCTTGTTGTTTAAAGCAATGGATACAGCGGACGGCGAAAGCCCCAGTTGTTTTGCTAATTCTTTAGCCGTAATTGACATATGTAAAATCCCTCCACAACATTTTATAAAACTATATAAAATGTAAAAATAATTATATTATAGTATAACCTATTTCCGAAAGGAATTCAAGCGCGTATAATCAAGGACAGGTCTTATGGCATAGGATAAATTATAGGGAAATGGGAGGCGCATATGAAAAAGAAATTTTTGCTGATGGGCACCGATGTCAGACAGCAATATTTAAAAGAAATGTTAGAACAGCAGGGACATCATACAGAATGGATTCAGACACTGACACCGGTTGATGCGGCAGAGTATGATGCGGTACTTCTGCCGGTTTCGGACACCAGGGCGTATTATGACCAGGTGGCGGATTCCGTGCATGGAGGACAGCTCATTTTCGGCTGTAACCTGCCCAAAAAAGAAACCGGACAAAATTTGGTGGAAAATGTGCCGGAGTTTGTTGAGTATATGCAGGAAGATGACACGGCGTATCATAATGCGGTGGCAACGGCAGAAGGTGCGGTTGCGGAAGCGATTCTTCACAGTACAATCAATCTGTGCGGTGCAAAAAGTCTTTTAATAGGATACGGACGATGCGGAAAAGTACTGGCAGACCGGCTCATGCGCATGTACAGCCGTGTGACCGTGGCAGAGCGAAAGGAAAGCGCACGCGCACAGGCGGAAGCTTTTGGATTTGACAGCGTGCCATTCCCGTTACTGCCGCATTTGCAGAAATACGGAAAAGAGTATGCGTATATTTTTAATACCGTTCCTAAAAAAGTGCTGACGTCTAGAGAACTTGAAAATGTAAGCGGTGAAGTGACGATTATAGACATCGCTTCCAGACCCGGAGGAACGGATTTTGAGTATTGCCGGGCAAATAAAATGAATGCGGTACAGGCACTCGGTCTGCCGGGCAAATATGCGCCGAAGCGCTCGGCGGAAGTTTTAATGAAAGTCATTGAACAACATATCAATTAAAGAAAGGCAGAATCGGCATGGAAAAGAAGACCATCGGTATAGCCATAACAGGCTCGTTTTGCACCTTTGATAAAATGACAGGTGTTATCAAAACACTGACCGCATCGGGAATGAGAGTAATTCCTATTTTTTCCGAAAATGTACAACATATGGATACACGGTTTGGCAAAGCAGAAGATTTCCGCAAAAAAATCTGTGAGATTACAGGAGAGCAGGTCATTGATACCATTGCAAAAGCAGAACCGATTGGGCCGAAAAGCAGTCTGGATGCGCTGGTGATTGCACCTTGCACCGGAAATACGATTGCCAAGCTCGCAGCGGGCATTACCGATACGCCCGTGTTAATGGCGGCAAAAGCACATCTGCGCAACGAAAAGCCACTGGTGATTTCAATTTCCACCAACGATGCGCTCGGCATGAATTTTAAAAATATCGGCACGCTGATGAATATTAAAAATATTTATTTTGTGCCGTTTGGACAGGATAACTATGAAAAGAAGCACCATTCCATGATAGCACATGTGGAAAAGATACCGGATACAATTGAAGCGGCTTTGCAGGGAAAGCAGATACAGCCGGTCATCGCTTCGCCGTTTTGACAGGGAAATAAACAGGAAAATTAACCCCAAAAGGGCTACAAAGAATAAAAAATGTCCCGGTCAAAGTGTCAGCGCGCGCTCTCTAAAAAACGTGCGTTTAACACTTTGACCGGGACATTTAAACATTTTTAAACCGTTTAACAGATATTTAACAGGTACATTTCACTGTGTCAAAATTAATTTTCTTTATAAAATCATTCTATAAAATCGTTACATGGTACTCTGTCAGCCAGTAGTGAATCTGCAACAGATAGGCAGTCATCTGCGGACCGGCCATCAGTTGTCCGTACCACGGCTGACCGTAGTCTTTCGGATTGTCTAAAAACTTCTGTACGGCGGTGCGGTCAAGGAGCGGCAGGAGCGGACTGCTTCCATCGGATAGTACTTCTTTTAAGCGGGCAGACAGCAGATTCTCATAGTACGGATTGTAGGTTTTGGGATACGGACTTTTTTTGCGGAACAAAATTTCATCCGGCAGCAGTCCCACGGCAGACTGGCGCAGAATATTTTTAACCAGTCCGCCTTTTGCTTTCATTTCCCACGGGATGTTAAAAACGTAGGAAACAAGCTGTTTGTCGGCAAACGGCACACGCGCTTCCAGTCCCGTGTTCATGCTGGTTCTGTCCATGCGGTTTAACAGTGTCTGCATAAAAAATCTGATACTTAAGTAGCCGATACGGCGGCGGCTCGTTTCTGTTTCATTTTCCATAGGGAGAATATCGACTTCACTGACAGCTCGGTCATAGGCATTTTTTACATAGTCTTCCATACGCAGGGTATTTGCAAAATCCGCATTTAAAAGTGATTTCCGCGGGGTGAGGGTCGGTGTCCATGGGAAAGTGCCGCAGTCTAACATGGATTCCCGGTGAAACCACGGATAGCCGCCGAATACCTCATCGGCACATTCACCGGTCAGTACAACCTTGTGCGTGTGGCTTACCTGCTCGCAGAAATAAAGGAGCGAGGAATCAATGTCTGCCATGCACGGCAGGTCGTGCGCTTTTACGGAACGCAGAAGATAATCCGCCTGTGTCTGGTTGGTACATTCCAGATAAGTATGATGACTGTTTAAATAAGAAGCCATTTTTGCGGCATACGGTTTATCCATGGAAGGCTGGAAACTGTTTGATTGAAAATAGTTCTCATTGTCCGTAAAGTCAAAGGAAAAGGTCTTTAACTGTCTTCCTTCTTTTTTTAACTCCCCTGCGCATACGGAAGATACCAGACTGGAATCAATTCCTCCGGAAAGGAAAGTACAGATAGGAACATCGGAAATCATCTGGCGGCGGATTGCACCGGTGAGCAGTTCACGGACAGTTGCAATGGTTGTTTCGTAGGAATCTTCATGTGGGTGGGATTCCAGCCGAAAATAGGTCGTTTCTCGGACACCGGCACGCGAAACACTTAAATAAGAACCCGGCAGAACCTCATGCACATTTTTATAGACACCACAGCCGGGCGTGTGGGCAGGACCTAAGGAAAAAATTTCATTCAGTCCGTTATTGTCAACAGCGGGTGCAATGCCGGGATAGCAAAAAAGTCCCTTTAATTCGGAAGCAAAAACGAAAGTGTTTCCGGTCTGTGTGTAAAAAAGCGGCTTTACACCGAAGCAGTCGCGAAACAGTGTCAGCGTTTCGTGGCGTTCATCATAAACGGCAAGTGCAAAAATGCCATCCACGTCCTGAATAAAAGACGGTCCAAAGTGAATGAAACCCAGCAGTAAAACCTCCGTGTCTGAAGTGGTTTTAAAATGAACCCCGAGGGTGGTGAGTTTGTGACGTAAATCATCTGTATTATAAATTTCACCATTGTATACAATGTGATAGTGGTAGTCCGAATAAATTTTTGACATCGGCTGTGCGCCGCCCGTAATATCAATAATTGAAAGGCGGCGGTGTGCCAGTCCGCACCGGTTGCAGAGCAGTGTGCCGGAGGCATCCGGTCCGCGGTGTTTTAAAGTCCTTCCCATTTTTGCAAGCAGTATCTGATATTGTTCTTCATTTGATAAAAAAGATGCGTCAGCATCGAAAAATCCGGCTATTCCGCACATAAATCTCCTTTGGCAGGCAGGTCAGTTATATTTTTATAAATCTATGTAAAAACAAAATGAATTATACACAAAAGTCGGGTCAATTGACTATTGAAATGTGTGATATGTCGGTGGTAGAATATATGAATCATATTAGCAGAAATGCCTGCGGAATTGGAGAACAGCATGAAAGAAAGAAAAAAAGTTTTATGGGTTATCGGAGATTCAACATTAAGCAGTTTTAACGATAAATATTACTATCCGAGGTACGGATACGGAACAAAGCTGGCGGCGTATTTAGATGATGCGGTTGAAGTGAAAAATATTGCACTGTCGGGGCGGAGCAGTAAAAGCTATACGACAGAGCCACAGTATAAAGAATTGACGGGCGGTATGCAGAAAGGCGACTTTTTGCTGATTGGCTTCGGACACAATGATGAAAAGACGGAAGAAGCCCGTTTCACCTCAGCACAGGGGGACTATAAAACGGCAGGTTCATTTGCGGCATCTTTATATGATAATTATATTGTACCGGCACAGAAAGCCGGCTGTCAGGTGATTTTATGCACACCGATTGTCAGAAGAACAAAAACCGGTGAATGGAATGCGCAGGATCTGCATGTGACACAGGATTTTGGCACGTATCCGGGCGGAGATTATCCGCAGGCAGTCCGGGAACTTGGAAAAACACTGGGACTTCCGGTTGTGGATATGACAAAGATGACAAAGGCACTTTATGAAACACTCGGAAAAGACGAAACGGTGTATTTACATGCGTGGACGTCTGATAAAGCGGCAAGCGTGGATAATACGCACACCAATGTATGGGGTGCAAGGGTCAATGCGTGTCTTTGTCTGAATGAAGTAAAGAATCAGCAGGTGGCAGGGCTTTCCGAACACATTTTGGATACGGATGAAAAAGAAGTCTTAGACCGTAGTAAATATTTAGTATCCAATCCTGAATATCACCCGGTTGTATTTACCTCGGATTTACCAAAGAGCCGTTTCTGGGAAGATGCGGCAGGCTTTTCGGGTACGGTATTCGGCGATGTGCTTGAAGAAGTATCCAAAGAGCATTTTGTGTTAGAACCGGCAGGTGAAAATGCAGTACATATTGCAGTCAAAAATAACTGCGGAAAGATCGCGGCAGTATCGGACGGCATTGCGATGTATTATAAAAAAATTCCGGCGGACAGACCGTTTATTCTGCGGGCAAAAGCCGTAATTCACGATTATTTTTTAAATGATCAGGTATCCTTTGGATTAATGGTGCGTGATGACTGTTATGTGGATAAAACGACGGCGGATATTTTAGGAGATTATGTAGCGGCGGCACCGCTTTTGCTGACACACGGGGCGCAGTGCTGGAACTGCTTTGCAAGAAAAAGCGGTGAACTGGTGAAGGGTGGAATCTGCACCAGAGCATACAAACCGGGCGATGTCGTTGAACTTCAGATAGAAAGCACACAGGACGGATATGCCTGCACCTTCGGCAAAGAACAGACCATAACAGGCGGATTTGACTTCCGGCTGACCAGCATTGATGCAGAACACGTTTATGCGGGAATGTTTGTTTCAAGAAATGCCGATGTGACATTTACAGATATCGAATTAATTTTTAAGACACCGGAAAATGAATGATGAAAAGAAAGGCGTAAAGAAAATGAGAACATTTGCAAAATCATCAAAATTAGACAACGTTTGTTATGACATCAGAGGTCCGGTCATGGACGAAGCCAACCGCATGATTGAGCAGGGCGTTGAAATTTTAAAATTAAATATCGGAAATCCGGCGCCGTTTGGTTTTAAAGCACCACAGGAGCTGGTAGACATGATGCGTGGTAATCTGGAAAATGCGGAAGGCTATTCGGATTCCAGGGGCTTGTTAAAATCCAGACAGGCGATTGTGGAATACTGCAAAAAGAAAAATATCCCGAATGTCGGTGTCAATGACATTTATACGGGAAACGGTGTCAGTGAGCTGATTACACTGTCTATGAACGGATTGCTTGACAACGGCGATGAAGTACTTGTTCCGTCACCGGATTACCCGCTGTGGACGGCATCGGTTACGCTTGCGGGCGGAAAAGCGGTGCATTACCTGTGCGATGAACAGTCTAACTGGTATCCGGATATCGCGGATATGCGTAAAAAAATTACGGATAAGACAAAAGGCATTGTTATTATCAATCCGAACAATCCGACCGGTGCATTATATCCAAAGGAAATCTTAGAGCAGATTGTAGAACTGGCAAGAGAGCATGAACTGCTGATTTTTGCCGATGAAATCTATGACCGACTTGTGATGGATGGCAAACAGCACATTTCCATTGCTTCACTGGCACCGGATTTATGTGTTGTCAGCTTTAACGGACTTTCAAAGTCCCATCTGATTGCGGGCTACCGCTGCGGCTGGATGTGTATCAGCGGCGACAAGAGCCGTGCAAAGGGCTATATTGAGGGCATTAACCTGTTATCATCCATGCGCCTTTGTGCAAATGTACCGACACAGTCCGTTATTCCAAAGGCACTGGAGATGCTGGATTCGACCAAAGAAATGTTAGAGCCGGGAGGCAGGGTGTATGAACAGCGTGAATACATTTACAATGCGTTAAATGATATTCCGGGTGTGAGTGCGGTAAAACCGGAAGCGGCATTTTACATTTTCCCGAAAATGGATATGAAAAAGTTTCATATTAAAGATGATGAGAAATTTGCGCTGGATTTCTTAAAGGAGAAAAAAATTCTGGTAACGCACGGCGGCGGTTTCCACTGGAATACACCGGATCATTTCAGAATTGTCTATCTGCCGGATGTGGATACGCTGACGGAAGCCTGCACACGAATGAAGGACTTTTTTGCACATTACGTACAGGATTAAAACGAGGAGAAAATATGTTTCGGAAGTTAAGAGCAGAAGCAGAGAGGGAGAATGGGGAGGAAAACAGGCTTATGTTTGACAACAGGGCATTATTTGCCTTGCTGTTACCGATTATTATAGAACAGATTTTAAATTCCTTTATGGGAATGGTGGATACCGTTATGGTCAGCAATGTAGGCAGTGCGGCGATTTCGGCGGTATCGCTGGTGGATTCTATCAATAATCTTGTCATTCAGGTGTTCTCGGCAATGGCGGCGGGGGCTGCCATTGTCTGCTCAAGATTTATCGGGGCGAAAGACAGGAACGGCTGTAACCGTGCGGCACGACAGGTTGTGTTGACGGTTTTTATCATTTCCATGGCGATTATGGTGTTCGGGCTGATATTCCGTGTACCGCTACTGCGGGTGGTTTTCGGCGCGATTGAACCGGAGGTTATGGAAAATGCAATGATTTATTTCATGATTACGGTGGTTTCATATCCGTTTCTGGCACTGTTTAATGCGGGGGCGGCGTTTTTCAGGGCGGAGAGCAATGCCAAACTGCCAATGTTTGTGGCGGCAGGCACGAATATTTTAAACATTGCCGGAAATGCCGTTTTCATTTTTGGCATGAATATGGGTGTTGCCGGTGCGGCATTATCGACACTGCTGTCGAGAGTGCTGTGCATGGTTATCATTTTTGTACTGTTAAGACGTAAAAATCAGATGATTGTTTTAGACCACTATTTTAAAATCCGTCCTGAAAAGAACCTGATTCGTCAGATTCTGTCAATCAGTATTCCGTCAGGTGTGGAAAACGGTATGTTCCAGTTTGGTAAGCTGGCAATCCAGTCTACTGTATCAACTATGGGTACGACAGCGATTGCGGCACAGGCGATGACAAATATCCTTGAAAATGTCAACGGCGTATTCGGTATTGGTACGGGAATCGGATTGATGACCGTGGTCGGACAGTGTATCGGAGCGAAACATTATAAAGAAGCAAAATACTATATGGTAAAATTAACCGTCATTGCGGAAGTGGGACTGACGATATCGTGTCTGCTGGTTTATGCGGCGGCACACCCGGTTACGCTTATAGCAGGCATGGAAGCGGAAAGCGCAGCACTGTGTATGCAGATGATTGCGGCAATTACGATTGTAAAACCGGTTGCCTGGGTGCTTTCATTTGTACCTGCATACGGACTGCGTGCCGCAGGAGATGTCCGCTTTTCAATGATAGTTTCCGTAACTACGATGTGGTGCTGCAGGGTTGCCCTTTGTATCTTTCTTGTAAAAGCATTTGGCATGGGACCAATGGCAGTCTGGATTGGTATGTTCGCAGACTGGTCTATCCGCTCCGTAATCTTTTCGGGAAGATTTTTAAGCGGCCGGTGGCTGAAAAAAGCGATGAATTAATAGAAAAATGCCTGCGGAAATGAGGATTAATATGATTAGAGAATTAGCATTAAAGAACCGGTCTTACAGAAGATTTTACGGTGAGAAAAAGATTGATGAAAAGACACTGCGGGAATTGGTGGATATTGCAAGGAATACACCGTCTGCGGCAAACAGACAGCCGCTTCAATACCGTCTTGTGTGTGATGATGAAACAAACAGCCGTGTATACGACTGTCTTGGCTGGGCAGGCTATTATAAGGACTGGGACGGTCCGGTAGCAGAGGAACGTCCATCAGCATATATTATTATGGTGACACCGCAGGATGTAAATCCGCAGTGGGATGAAGGCATTGCGGGTCAGACCATTCTGCTTGCGGCGGCAGAGCAGGGGCTTGGCGGCTGTTTTATCGGAAATATCCGGAAAGAAAAGCTTGCTGCTGTTTTAAATCTGCCGGAGGGTTATAAGGTGGATTTGTGCATTGCACTGGGATATCCAAAAGAAGAAGTGGTATTGGAAGATATTGCGGGAGATGGCGACATTCATTATTACCGTGATGACAATCAGGTACAGCATGTGCCGAAAAAGAAGCTGGATGACATTTTAATATAAGAAGTAACGGAACGGACAGTCCTGTGGAAAATGAGAATACGGTTTGTTGTTTTCTAATAATTTTCAAATTTTGTGGAAAAAGTGAAAAAATACACTTTAAATTTGATAAAATATTGTCAAAATAACCTGATTATGATAGTATATTAGTAAGATGTGTACGAGAAAAGCTGCAAAAGCAGCAGAAAAGAGGTAAGGTTATGAGGTTGACATTTTTAGGGGCAGATCATGAAGTAACAGGCAGTTGTCATTTCTTACAGGCATGTGGGAAAAATATCCTTATCGATTGTGGCATGGAACAGGGCAATGATGTTTATGAGAATCAGGAACTGCCGGTTCCTGCATCTGACGTAGATTATGTATTGCTTACACATGCACATATTGACCATTCGGGACTGATACCGCTTCTGTATGTGAACGGATTCCGTGGAAAGGTCTATACGACAGAGCCGACGGTGCAGCTGTGCGAGATTATGTTAAAAGACAGCGCACACATTCAGATGTTTGAGGCAGAATGGCGCAACCGTAAGGCAAAACGTTCCAACGGTACGTTAAAGGAATTTGTTCCACTGTATGATATTGAAGCGGCAATTAACGTTATGAAGCAATTCGTAGGCTGTGCCTATGAGGATATTATCCAGCTAGATGAAGGTATTAAAATCCGGTTCCGTGATGTCGGACATCTGTTAGGTTCTGCCAGTATTGAAGTGTGGGCAGAGGAAGACGGAGAAGCCCGCAAGATGGTATTTTCCGGCGATATCGGAAATATGAACAAGCCGATTGTGAAAAATCCGCAGTATACGTCCGATGCGGATTACGTTGTTATGGAATCTACCTATGGTAACAGAAGCCACGGTGGTACGCCGGATTATGTAACAGAGCTTGTCAGTATATTTGAAAGGACGTTTAACCGTGGTGGTAATGTCGTGATTCCTTCCTTTGCAGTTGGCAGAACACAGGAAATATTATATTTTATCCGGAAGATTAAACAGGATCATTTAATTGACCGTGAGTTTGATGTATATATGGATAGTCCGCTGGCAATTGAAGCAACCAATATTTTTCAGAAAAATGTGGATATGTGTTTTGATGAGGAAGCGATGGCACTGGTAAAAGGTGGAATCAACCCACTGACATTTCCAGGGTTAAAGTTTGCGGTAACGGGCGAAGAATCAAAACTGATTAATTTTGACCCGAAGCCGAAGGTAATCTTATCGGCTTCCGGTATGTGTGAAGCGGGACGAATCCGCCACCACTTAAAGCATAACCTGTGGCGGCCGGAATGTACGATACTGTTTGTCGGTTATCAGGCAGTCGGTACAACAGGCAGAATTATTGTAGACGGTGCAGATGAGATTAAGCTGTTTGGTGAGCCGATTAAAATCAGTGCGGAAATCGTACAGCTTCAGGGTGCAAGCGGTCATGCCGATAAAGAAGGCTTAATACGCTGGGTATCCCAGTTTGAAAAGAAGCCGAAAAAAGTATTTGTTGTACACGGCGAAGACAGCGTGTGCGATGAATTTACGGAGTGTCTGCGTACAGAGCATGGATTTAACGCGGAAGCGCCATATACGGGAGCCAGTTATGATCTGATTGCAGGCGAGTGGCTGACTGAGGGCAACCGCAAGAAGAAGGAAAGAAGAAGTGTTAATAAGAGGAATCAGGGTGTCTTTGACCGCCTGATTGCCGCAGGAAAGCGTTTGATGACAGTTATTCAGCACAACGAAGGCGGTGCAAATAAGGATCTGGCAAAATTTGCTGACCAGATTAATGCGTTGTGCGACAAGTGGGACAGATAATAAATTGTAAAGCAAACATCTATGCTGGCAGATGAGAAACCGCCTGCACGGATTTTCCATCGCCGCTTTGCAGCAAGTTGCTCAGAAACGAGGATTGTATGAAAAAAATAGTATTCGTGCTGAATCCTCACTCGGGAAAGGCACTGATTAAAAATGCATTACTAAAGATAATACAGGTGTTTTCGGAAGCGGGGTACGATGTGACTGTGTATCCTACGAAGGCACCGCTTGACGGATATGAGTATCTGAAAAAGCGTGAAGGTCAATATGATGTGCTGGTATGCAGCGGCGGTGACGGAACGTTAAATGAAGTGGTACGTGCCGTATTGGAATATCAGGGCGATAAACCGCCGATTGGTTATATTCCAAGCGGCAGTACCAATGATTTTGCAACCAGCCTGAATATTCCAAAGGATATGGTGCGTGCGGCGCAGCATATTGCGGCAGGAGAGCCTGTTCAATGTGATATCGGAAGGGCAAACGGTGAACGCTCGTTTAATTATGTGGCAGCGTTTGGTGCATTTACAGAGGTTTCATATGCGACACCGCAGCATTTAAAAAATCTGCTGGGACATCAGGCATATGTACTGGAGGGTGTTAAAAGCCTTGCGGCATTAAAACCGTACAAAGTAAAAGTTACCAGTAATGAACTTCAGGTGGAAGATTCGTTTGTATACGGTATGGTAAGCAATACAGAGTCCGTGGGCGGTATGCGCGGGCTGGCAGGAACCGGTGTGGACTTACAGGATGGATTGTTTGAAGTGACGCTGATTAAGGAAATTAAAAATCCAATGGAAGTACAGCAGCTGGTGACGGCATTTCTTTCAAAAAACTTTGAAAAATGTGATGTTTTGTACTCTTTTAAGACCAGTAAAATCACTTTTGAATCAGAAGAAGCAATCAAGTGGACACTGGATGGTGAGTATGGCGGAGAGTGGAAAGAAATGAGGCTGGAAGTAGAACCGCGGGCAATAGAGTTCATAATTAAGAAAAGAAAGGAAAAGACAAAAAAACTTAATTAAATGAACACAAAACGGATTTAGCTTAAAAAACAATAAAATAATTGAAAAATGATTTATAAAATTAAGTCGAGGGTTTTGAAAAAGTGCAAATAAAACCCTCGACTTAATTTTTTTATGTTTCAAAATAATAAATATTAAAATAAAAGCAAAAGAATATATAAAATGAAACACAATTTAGAAACAATTTTGAAAAAATCTGGAATATATTGTGAAAACGACAGGGGCGCAGAGGGCTAGAAAGCATAAAAATCAATGAAAATGTAGCAAAATAACGGCTATATTGTTAAAAAACACAATAATAGTCAGATAATTATAAAATAAATGCTTAAAAGATAAATAATCAGACAATTTTAAATAAAAAAATATTTACAGATTTTAAAAATAGGCGTATAGTAACCGTAAGATGAAAATCCCCAATAAGTTTACGAAAGGAAGATTAAGACTATGGAGAATCAAACAAAACAGCCTGGACTTTACAGCGAGCAGTTTGAACATGATAACTGCGGTATCGGCGCAATTGTAAGTATTAAGGGCATTAAGACACATCAGACGGTTTCTGATGCATTAAGTATTGTTGAAAACTTAGAGCACAGAGCAGGTAAGGATGCAGAAGGAAAGACCGGTGATGGTGTTGGTATTCTGTTACAGATATCACATAAGTTCTTTAAAAAGGCTGTAAAGCCTCTTGGAATTGAACTGGGAGAGGAAAGAGAATACGGTATCGGTATGTTTTTCTTCCCACAGGATGAATTGAAGAGAAATCAGTCCAAGAAGATGTTTGAAATTATCGTAGAAAAGGAAGGGCTGGAGTTCCTTGGCTGGAGAGAAGTCCCGACTTATCCGAATGTTCTCGGTAAGAAAGCAATTGACTGTATGCCGTATATCATGCAGGCATTTGTAAAGAAGCCGGAAGATGTAAATAAGGGAATTGATTTTGACAGAAAGTTATATGTAGCAAGACGTGTATTTGAACAGACCTGTGAAAATACATATGTTGTATCTTTATCCAGCAGAACAATCGTTTATAAAGGGATGTTCTTAGTCGGACAGTTAAGACAGTTCTTCGGCGATTTAAGAGATGAGGACTATGAATCCGCAATTGCGCTGGTTCACTCAAGATTCTCAACGAATACAACACCAAGCTGGGAGAGAGCGCATCCAAACAGATTTATCGTACATAACGGTGAAATCAATACAATCAAGGGAAATGCCGACAGAATGCTAGCCAGAGAAGAAACCATGTACTCTGATTACCTTGAAGAAGAAATGTCAAAGATTACACCGGTTGTCAATACAAACGGTTCTGACTCCGCAATGTTAGATAATACACTTGAATTTTTTGTTATGAACGGTATGCCGCTTCCGCTTGCGGTGATGATTACCATTCCTGAACCGTGGAGCAACAACAAGGCGATGGCACAGGAAAAGAAAGATTTCTATCAGTATTATGCAACGATGATGGAACCTTGGGATGGTCCGGCTTCCATTCTGTTCTCAGACGGTGATATCATGGGTGCGGTACTCGACAGAAACGGTCTTCGTCCTTCTCGTTACTATGTAACAAATGATGGTTATCTGATTCTTTCTTCCGAAGTCGGTGTGCTTCCGGTTGATGAAAGCAGAATTAAGTTAAAAGACCGTTTAAGACCCGGTAAAATGCTTCTGGTTGATACCGTAAAGGGCGAATTAATCGATGATGATGAATTAAAGGAAAAATATGCAACCAAGCAGCCTTACGGTGAATGGCTGGACAACAATCTGGTACAGCTTCATGATTTAAAGATTCCGAACAAGAAGGTACCGGTACATACAAAGGAAGAACGTGCAAGACTTCAGAAAGCTTTCGGCTATACTTACGAAGACTTTAAGACATCCATCCTTCCAATGGCATTAAACGGTTCAGAGCAGATCGGTGCAATGGGTATTGATACACCGCTGGCTGTTCTTTCCAATAATCATCAGCCGCTGTTTAACTATTTCAAACAGCTGTTTGCACAGGTAACCAATCCGCCAATCGACTCTATCCGTGAAAAGGTCGTTACATCGACAACGGTTTACTTAGGTTCAGACGGTAATGTGCTGGAAGAAAAGCCGGAAAACTGTAAGCAGTTAAGAATTAACAACCCGATTCTTACCAATACAGATATTTTAAAGATTAAAAATATGAAGGTAGACGGTTTTAAGGTTGAAACCATTCCGATTATTTATTATAAGAATACCTCGCTGGAAAAGGCGATTGACCACCTGTATGTAGAAGCTGACAGAGCACACAGAGAAGGTGCAAATATCATTATCCTTTCCGACAGAGGCGTTGATGAAAACCACGTAGCGATTCCGTCACTGCTTGCCGTATCTGCATTACAGCAGTATCTGGTACAGACAAAGAAAAGAACCAGCATGGCGGTAATCTTAGAGAGCGGTGAGCCAAGAGATGTACATCATTTTGCAACTCTGTTAGGCTTTGGTGCATCAGCAATTAACCCATACCTTGCACAGGAAAGTATTCAGGAACTGATTGACTTAAATATGCTGGACAAGGATTATTATGCGGCAGTAGATGATTACAATAACGCAATCATCAACGGTATTGTAAAGATTGCGGCGAAAATGGGTATTTCAACAATCCAGTCTTATCAGGGTGCGAAGATTTTTGAAGCAATCGGTATTGATTCAGATGTGATTAATAAGTACTTTAAGGGAACGGTCAGCAGAATTGAAGGTGTCAGCTTAAAGGATATTGAAAATGATGTGGAAACCCTTCACTCAAAGGCATTTGACCCGCTGGGACTGTCTACGGATACCACACTTGATAGCGCAGGCGCACATAAGATGAGAAGCGGAAAGGAAGAACATTTATACAATCCGCAGACCATTCATTTATTACAGCTTGCCACAAGAACGGGTGATTACAATACCTTTAAGGAATATACGGAACTGGTAAATAAAGATACAGGTGTCAAAAATCTGCGTGGCTTAATGGATATTAAGTTCCCGAAAAAGGGCATTAACATTGATGAAGTAGAAAGCGTAGATTCCATTGTAAAGCGTTTTAAGACCGGTGCGATGTCCTACGGTTCTATTTCAAAGGAAGCCCATGAAACCATGGCAATCGCAATGAATATGTTACACGGTAAGTCTAACAGCGGTGAGGGCGGTGAAGACGAAGACCGTTTAACAGTCGGTGCAGACGGAAAGAACAGATGTTCAGCAATCAAGCAGGTTGCTTCCGGACGTTTCGGTGTTACATCAAGATACTTAGTCAGCGCACAGGAAATCCAGATTAAGATGGCACAGGGCGCAAAACCGGGTGAAGGCGGACATCTGCCGGGCAAGAAGGTTTATCCTTGGATTGCAAAGACCAGACTTTCAACACCGGGTGTATCATTAATTTCACCGCCGCCACATCACGATATTTACTCTATCGAAGATTTGGCACAGTTGATTTACGATTTGAAAAATGCAAATAAGAACGCAAGAATTTCCGTAAAACTCGTATCAGAAGCGGGTGTTGGTACAATTGCTTCAGGTGTTGCCAAAGCCGGTGCACAGGTTATCTTAATTTCCGGTTATGACGGCGGTACAGGTGCAGCTCCTAGAAGTTCTATCCACAATGCCGGACTTCCTTGGGAACTCGGACTTGCCGAAGCACACCAGACACTGATTATGAACGGACTGCGTAATAAGGTTGTGATCGAAACAGACGGTAAGCTGATGAGCGGCCGTGACGTAGCGATTGCGGCAATGCTCGGTGCGGAAGAATTTGGATTTGCAACAGCACCACTTGTAACAATGGGCTGTGTGATGATGAGAGTCTGTAACTTAGATACCTGTCCGGTTGGTATTGCAACACAGAATCCGGAACTTCGTAAGAGATTTACAGGTAAGCCGGAATACGTTGTCAACTTTATGAGATTTATTGCACAGGAACTGCGTGAATATATGGCAAAGCTGGGCGTAAAGACAGTTGACGAACTGGTAGGAAGAACGGATTTCTTAGAGCAGAAGCAGGTTGAAGGAAGCGGTCGTTCCGCAGAAGTCAATCTTTCAGCAATCCTTAACAATCCTTATATTAAGGAAGCCGGAAAGATTCAGTACAACAAGAAGAACGTATATAACTTTGAACTGGAAAAGACGGTTGATGAAAAGGTCCTGATTAAGAAATTCGCATCTGCATTAGAGAGCGGACAAAAGAGAAGTGTTGAGGTCGATGTAACCAATACAGACCGCGCACTCGGTACACTGCTCGGTGCAGAGATTACAAGAAGATTCGGTGAAACACTTGAAGAGGATACATATACCGTTAAATGCCACGGCGCAGGCGGACAAAGCTTCGGTGCATTTATTCCAAAGGGACTGACACTCGAACTGGTCGGCGACAGCAATGACTACTTCGGCAAAGGTCTTTCAGGCGGTAAGCTGATTGTTTACCCACAGGCAGGCGCTACTTACAAAGAAGATGAAAATATTATTGTTGGTAATGTTGCCCTGTATGGTGCAACAAGCGGTAAAGCATTTATTAACGGTGTTGCGGGAGAACGTTTCTGTGTCCGTAATTCCGGTGCAACAGCAGTTGTAGAAGGCTGCGGCGACCATGGTTGTGAATACATGACAGGCGGACGCGTTGTAGTACTTGGCGGAACCGGTAAGAACTTTGCAGCCGGTATGAGCGGTGGTATCGCCTATGTACTCGATGAGGATACAAGCCTTTACAAGAGAGTAAATAAGCAGCTTGTTTCCATGGAACCGGTAACGGATAAATACGATGTGCTTGAGTTAAAAGAAATTATTACAGAACACGTAGCTTATACCAATTCAAAGAAGGGCAAGGAAGTCTTAGACAACTTCGGCGAATACCTTCCGATGTTTAAGAGAATTGTTCCGCATGATTATAAGAAGATGATGAACAAGATTGTACAGATGGAAGAAAAGGGATTAAGCAGCGAACAGGCACAGATTGAAGCATTCTATGCAGCAATTAAGTAAATGATACGAAGTGAATGACCGAAAGGAGATACCTATGGGAAAGCCAACCGGATTTTTAGAATATGAACGCGTGGAAGCGAAAGCAGTTTCACCGAAAGAACGAATCAAAAATTTTAATGAATTTCATACCCCTTTATCAGAGGCAGAACAGAGAAAACAGAGCGCACGCTGCATGGACTGCGGCGTTCCGTTCTGCCAGTCAGGCATGACAATTAAAGGCATGACATCAGGCTGTCCGTTAAACAACCTGATTCCTGAATGGAATGATCTTGTATACACAGGAAACTGGGAGCAGGCGTACAATCGCCTGCACAAGACCAGCAATTTCCCTGAATTTACAAGCCGTGTCTGCCCGGCGCTTTGTGAGAAAGCCTGTACCTGTGGTTTAAACGGAGATGCAGTCTGCACAAAGGAAAATGAAATGGCGATTATCGAACATGCTTATGCAAACGGCCTTGCAGGTCCAAAGCCGCCAAAGGTAAGAACCGGCAAGAAAATTGCAGTTGTCGGTTCAGGTCCTTCGGGACTTGCCGTTGCAGACCAGTTAAATTCAAGAGGGCATTCCGTAACGGTTTATGAACGTGCAGACAGAGTCGGCGGATTACTGCGTTACGGTATTCCGAACATGAAGCTGGAAAAGCATATCATTGACAGAAAAATCAATGTGATGAAAGCGGAAGGTATTGAATTTGTAACCGATGCCAATATCGGTGTCAATATTAAGGCACAGAAGTTACAGGAAGAATACGATGCAGTCGTACTTTGCTGTGGTGCTTCTAATCCGAGAGATATCAATGCACCGGGCAGAGATGCAAACGGAATCTATTTTGCGGTAGATTTCCTGACATCAACCACAAAGAGCCTGTTAGATTCCGGTTTACAGGACGGCAAATACATTTCTGCAAAGAATAAAAATGTCATTGTTATCGGCGGCGGTGATACCGGTAATGACTGTGTGGGAACGTGTATCCGTCACGGCTGTAAATCTATTACACAGCTTGAAATGATGCAAAAGGCACCGGATACAAGAGCGGAGAGCAATCCTTGGCCACAGTGGCCGTTAGTCTGCAAGACAGATTACGGTCAGGAAGAAGCGATTGCCGTATTTGGACATGACCCTCGAATCTATACCACAACTGTTAAAGAGTTCAAAAAAGATAAGAAAGGCAATCTTGAAAAGGTTGTAACCGTGAAGCTGGAGTCTAAGAAGGACGAAAAGACCGGCAGAAGAATGATGGTTCCGGTAGAGGGAACAGAGCAGGAACTGCCTTGCGAACTCGTACTGATTGCGGCAGGTTTCTTAGGCACACAGAAGTATATCGCAGACGCATTTGGTGTGGAATTAAACGAAAGAACCAATGTAAAGACTGCGGCAGATAAATTTGCAACAAATGTGGCAGGTGTATTTACAGCAGGCGATATGCACACAGGACAGTCCCTTGTTGTAAAGGCAATCCGTCAGGGCCGCGACTGTGCAAGAGAAGTAGATGCGTACTTAATGGGATATACGAATCTGTAATTTAAAAATTTTATGATATCAGGGTGATTGTGGGAGTGTACAGCACGGAACAATCTGTAGACATTATAGGTATATAAATGTGTTGTGAAAGCAGGCTTGACGACCGGGAGGTTGTCGGGTCTGCTTATGTTTTATATGAAAAAGCTACAAAAGCAACGGAAACCAATCAAAACCAACGAAGACCAACAGAAACCAACGAAAAATCACCTACAAAAAGCAATGGAAAAGAATAAAGAAGCGTAGTATATCTGAATGTACGGTTGAAAAAATATTAATTTTTGCAGAAGAAAAGAGGGGAAAGATTCATGAAAAGGTTTGCAGTATCATTTTTGGGAGTGTTAATGATTGTGATGGCGGTCAGTGGCTGTACCGGCAAAAAGCCGGCAGAACAGTATGTCAGTGAACAGTTAAACTGCAGCCTGCCTGCCGCAGAAAAAGCGGAAGCTTCCGATACGCACGGCGGATTTCACGGTGAAGGCGAATATGCGGCAGCTATCCGGTTTGATACGGTACATGGTGTGCAGCTGGCGGAGCGGCTTCAAAATACAGACGGGTGGAAAGCACTTCCGCTGGAGGAAGAATTAGAACTGCTGGTGTATGGCGGAAGCAGGGGCGGCAGCAGCTATGGGTATTATTTTGCGGATAAAGCAGGAATCCCGAAGATTGAGAACGGCTGTTATTATTTTATTGACCGACAGCATGATACAGAAAGAACGGACCTTTTATACCGCCGGTCATATAATTTTTCTCTAGCAATATATGATTTAGATGAGAATATACTGTATTATTGTGAGATAGATACATAAAATGAATATATAAGATAAATACATAAGGCGTACTGTGCGGAAACAGGCACTACAGAACATTAAATGTAATGTTTTGTAGTGCTTTTTTTACAATTTGTGGTATACTGTTTTAAATAACGGCAGATAAGAAACCGCCCTGATGTTAGCGGTATTATGTAGCAGAACGGAGAATGATATGAATAAAGATTTTTTAGAAAGAGTAATAAGAAGACTTCGGCTGATGCTGCGGATTGCGTTCAGCCGGACGGCAATTATCGTAGTGGCACTGCTGTTACAGCTCTTTGTTTTCTTTGCCAGCTTTTACTGGTTAAAAGATTACAGTACGGTCGTTTATGCGGCATTTGTACTGCTGGGGGCGGTGACGGTCGTTCATATTTTAAATGAAGAAAATAATGCTTCCTTTAAAATAGCGTGGATTATTCCGGTGCTGGTTATCCCGGTATTTGGCACGGTATTATATATCTATATCAACCTCCAGCCGGGAACAAAAAGAATCCATAAGAAGCTCACAAAGATTGAAGATGAAATTCGTCCGTATCTTGCGCAGAATGAAGAAACGGTGCAGGAGTTACAGGAGCAGTCCGCGGGAGAAAAAGGCATTGCGGATTATCTGTATCATGCGGATAATTACCCGGTCTATGCAGGCTGTAAAATGAAATATTATCCAATCGGTGAAGCAAAATTTGCAGACATGATTGAACAGTTAAAACGTGCCGAGCATTTCATTTTCATGGAGTATTTTATTGTGGCAAAAAGCTATATGTGGAATACGATTCTGGAAATTTTAAAGGAAAAGGCGGCGCAGGGTGTGGAAGTCCGCATGATGTATGACGGCATGTGCAGTCTGGCGCTGCTTCCGTATGGGTATTATAAAGATTTGGAAAAAATGGGAATCCAGAGTATTCCGTTCTCACAGATTCGTCCGGTGCTGTCGACCTACCAGAATAACCGCGACCACCGTAAAATTCTTATTATTGACGGAAAAACAGTATTTACGGGCGGCATAAACCTTGCGGATGAGTACATTAACCGAATTGACCGTTTCGGACACTGGAAGGATACGGCAGTTATGATTCAGGGGGAGGCAGTGAAAAGTTTTACGCTGCTCTTTTTGAAAATGTGGCATGTGGCAAAGGGAAAGGACAGTATCCCGGAAGAAGAAATCCGAAAATACACGGTTTCAGTGTGGGAAAATGCGCAGACTGGTGATATGTGTACGGATATGGAAAGTATGCGCAACACCGCTATGCAAAATACACAGGATAAAAAGCTGCACGCGGGCGGCTATGTCATTCCATACGGGGATGACCCATATGGCGATGAGCGTATCGGAAAGCAGGTCTATATCGACATTTTAAACCGTGCGCGGAAATATGTGCATATTATGACACCGTATCTGATTCTGGATGATGAAATGATAACGGCGCTGCGCTACTGTGCGAAGCGTGGTGTGGAAACGGTGATTATCATGCCGCATATTCCGGATAAAATCTATGCTTATCTGCTGGCAAGGACGTACTATAAGCAACTGTTAAAATACGGTGTAAAGATTTATGAATATACGCCGGGCTTTGTACACGCCAAGGTATTTGTCAGTGATGATATCCGGGGCTGTGTCGGAACAATTAATCTGGATTTCAGAAGTCTGTATCTGCATTTTGAATGTGGGGCATATATGTACAGCAACGATGTATTACATGATGTGGAGCAGGATTTTAAAGAAACATTAAAGCAGTGCCAGGAGATTACAAAGGAGAGCTGCGATAAATATCCGAAAGGGAAAATGCTGGTTGGAAAAATGCTTCGTCTGATTGCGCCGCTGATGTAATTTGAAAAAAACAAAAATGTGAAAAGAATGTAAAATTCATGTAAAAAATTCACAAAAGAAATTGTGAAAAGCAGATAAAAAACCATGACATGCCGAAAAATGTCGAAAAACCGTACTTTAGGTTGTTTTTATCAAATCCATGTAGTATGATGTGGTTGAAAGTTAAAAATATTAGGTGGGTTTAGGAGGAGAACAATGATTACAGTATCTATTTTATTAGATTCAGTAGAAAAAATTCAGAGATTTGTAAGCATTATCAGCAAATATTCCTGTGATTTTGATATTGAATCGGGACACAGCTGTATTGATGCAAAGTCTTTGGTGGGGTTATTCAGTCTGGATATCAGTAAGCCGCTTCGTTTAACGATTAATGACGACGGTACTTTAATAGAAGATATTTTAAGAGATATTCAGGAGTTCATGGAGTATTAATCTATAAGTACAGAGTATTTTATAGGATTTCATATGAGGTTCATGCAGGGCAGAAGATGCCTGCATGAACCTTTTTTGTTTGATTCATGATAGTTCATGGCACAGGAGATGTTTCCGGCGGCAGTCTTGTATGATGGGATAAAAAGAGTACATAGACAGGAGCAGATAAAAAAATAAAAAAGCCTGTTACCATAAAAGTAACAGGCTTACCCAAACAGTAGTGCAGTCGGCGGGACTTGAACCCGCACGAGCGCAATGCTCACTAGATCCTTAGTCTAGCGCGTATGCCAATTCCGCCACGACTGCAAGACAATCTATAAGAAACTTATAGACAATGCGGAAGAAGGGACTTGAACCCTCACGGCGAAAACCGCCACTAGAACCTGAATCTAGCTCGTCTGCCAATTCCGACACTTCCGCATACATTTAATTGTTGCGCTGTTTTAATAACTCGCCAACGGCAATATTTATTCTATACTATAATTGTAAATCTGTCAACACTTAAATTCAAAAAAATGTAAAAAAATTTAAAAAACGATCAATCCGCATCGATGGAAGACTTGACGTCAGAATCAAAACTGATTATGATGAAAAAAGAAAAGCGGTGATACCGGCAGCGGAAATCAAAAGTATGAAAAACATGGAAAATATGGAAAGCGGGAAGACGGTTAAAAGATGTATAAGATATTAATTGTGGAAGATGATGAGGTTATTGCAAAGACATTAAAAGTACATTTGGAAAAATGGGGCTATGAAGCAGTCTGTGTGCAGGATTTTAATCATGTCATGGAGTGTTTTGTAAAGGAACAGCCCTCCATTGTGTTAATGGACATCGGACTGCCGTTTTTTAACGGATACCACTGGTGTACACAAATACGGAATATCTCGCAGGTGCCGGTGATTTTTCTGTCGTCGATGTCTGACAATATGAATATTGTCATGGCGATGAATATGGGCGGTGATGATTTTATTACAAAGCCTTATGATTTAAATGTCGTCACGGCAAAGATTCAGGCGGTTCTGCGGCGCACCTATTCGTATTCAGAGCATCCTGGAAATTTGTGTGAGTACCGGGGCGGCATTTTAAATGTGAATGACCAGACCTTTACTTATGAAGGAAAGAAAGCGGAACTGACGAAAAATGAATTCCGTATTTTACAGATTTTAATGGAAAATACGGGGAAGGTCGTATCCCGCGATAAGATTATGGAAAAGCTCTGGGAAGATGAAAGTTTTATTGATGATAACACGCTGACGGTTAATGTCACGCGGCATCGGAAGAAATTAGAGGAAACAGGCATACAGGATTATATTAAAACGAAAAAAGGTGCGGGGTATCTGATTGAATGAAATATTTGGGAATATATATCAAAGACCGTAAAATGTATTTTTTTCTCACTGCATTTATCTGTGGCGTGACCGCAGTGATTAATTACTTATATTCAGCACCGCTGCAGGCAGGTCTTTATGCATTTAAAATCAGTCTGACAGTGCTTGTGATTGTATGTGCCGCCGATTATGTGCATTTTTATAAAAAACATGAAAATCTTCAAAGACACTGTCACTTAAAGGAAGTGCATGCGCTGGAAGAAGATGCGGCACATACAGCCATTGAGCGGGATTATCAGCAGCTGGTTTTAAAACTGATACAGGAAAAAGCGCAGCTGGCAGAACACATGCAGAAGAAACAGACCGATATGATGGATTATTATGCCATCTGGGCGCATCAGATTAAGACACCGATTGCGGCTGTGGATCTGTTGTTACAGGTGATGGAAGAAAATCCGCAGGAAGTGGCGGAACAGGATATTAAAGAGTTAAAATCTGAACTGTTTAAGATTGATTTTTATGTTGAAGCAGTGATGAATTACCTGCGGCTGGAAGATTTGTCTTCGGATTTCCGGTTTGAAACAACTGCGGTGGAAGCCGTTGTAAAAAAGGCAGTGAAGCGTTTTGCGGGACAGTTTATTCACCGTCAGATTACCCTGGCAATGGAAAATCTGCACAGTGAGATTGAAACGGATGAAAAATGGCTGTTATTTATTCTGGAACAGCTGCTGTCTAACGCAGTAAAATATACGCAAAAGGGCGGAACGGTAAAAATCTACGAAAAAGAAACACTGTTAAAATCCGATACGGTGCTTGTTATTGAAGATAACGGCATTGGGATTCAAAGTGAGGACCTGCCGCGTATTATGGAACGCGGATATACCGGTTACAATGGGCGCGGCGCAAGCAAATCATCGGGAATCGGACTGTATCTGTGTAAAAAGGCGGCAGACCAGCTTGGAATTGATATTGCGGTGGAATCAGAACCGTATCACGGAACAAAGGTACTGCTGACGATACGCCAGTACCATACCCGGCACGAATAGAAAGAATTCTTACAAAAGTGTAAGGTTAGGAAGATGAAATGTAAGTTTAAGTTATGGAACTGCATTTCATCTTTTTATATACTGTGATTGTAAGATAACAAAAGCACAGCGGTGCTGGAATGGAGGAAATATGTCATTACTGGAAGTAAGAAATGTAAAAAAAGTATATACAACAAGGCTGGGTGCAAATCAGGTGCAGGCATTAAGCAATGTCAATTTCAGTGTAGAGGACGGAGAATACGTAGCGATTATGGGTGAGTCCGGTTCGGGAAAGACAACGCTGCTTAATATCCTTGCGGCACTGGACCGTCCGACAGCCGGAGAGATTCTTTTAAACGGGAAAAATACCGTAGAAATTAAAAATAAGGAGTTATCGGCGTTTCGCAGGACTAATCTGGGATTTGTTTTTCAGGATTTTAACCTGTTAGATACATTTTCATTAAAAGACAATATCTTTCTGCCGCTGGTGCTTTCAGGAGAACAGTACCCGCAAATGATGCAGAAATTAGAACCGATTGCAAAGAAGCTTGAAATCACGCATTTGCTGGAAAAGTATCCGTATGAAGTATCCGGCGGGCAAAAACAGCGTGCCGCAGTCGCAAGAGCGCTGATTACACAGCCGCAGCTGATCTTAGCCGATGAACCGACAGGAGCGCTGGACTCCCGCTCGACAGACCAGCTGCTGGATTTATTTCAGAGTATTAACGAAGACGGTCAGACCATTGTAATGGTAACGCATTCAACCAAAGCGGCAAGCCGTGCAAAGCGTGTGCTGTTTATTAAAGACGGAGAAGTGTTCCATCAGATTTACAAGGCGAATATGAGTGATGAGGAAATGTACGCAAAGATTTCTGCGGCACTCACGGTCCTTGCAACGGGAGGTGAGCAGGGTGAATAGTCTGTTTTATGCCAAAATGGCAGTGTCCAACATCAGAAAGAACAAAAAAATATTCTTTCCTTATATAATAATGGGAATTTTCTCAGTGATGATGTATTACATGATGGTTTCGCTGATGAATAACGATGGTATCAGGAAAATGCCGTATTCGGACAATATTCTGGCACTGCTTCCAATTGGATTGTGGGTTGCAAGGATATTTATCGTTGTATTTCTGTTTTATATTAACAGCTTTCTGATGAAACAGCGGTTAAAAGAAATCGGACTTTACAATATTCTCGGCATGGAAAAACGCCATATTGCAGTCATGATGTTTTTTGAAAATGTTTTTGTTTTTATCACGGTCTTTGTATCGGGCATGATTCTGGGAATGGTATTTTCCAAATTGATGTTCCTGATATTGATGAAAATGATTGCGGTAAGCAGTGTGCCGAAATTCCAAATGGAAATGACCTCGGTGTTTATGACGGGCGGTTATTTTCTGGCAATCTATTTTGTAACATTTTTATACAACCTGTGTAAAATTCATCTGTCGAATCCGGTTGAGCTGCTGCACGGCACGGAAGCCGGGGAAAAAGAACCGAAGACAAAAATTCTGATGACACTTATCGGACTTTGCTGTATCGGTTTCGGGTATTACTTTGCATTAACCACAAAGTCACCGATGGCGGCGATGAATACATTTTTTATTGCAGTCATACTGGTTGTGATTGGTACGTATGCGCTGTTTACGGCAGGCAGTATTGCACTGTTAAAGCTTATGCGCAAAAATAAGCATTTTTATTACCGGACGGGACATTTTTTTAGTATATCCGGCATGATTTACAGAATGAAGCAGAATGCGGCAGGGCTTGCCAACATCTGTATTTTGTCAACAATGGTGTTAATCAGCATTTCAACAACCGTATCACTGTATGCGGGAATTCAGACAACAATTGCGGCCAGAAGTCCGAAAGAAATTGATGTGACCGCAAATCTATCAGACTATGAGGATACAGCGGCGGTTGATGAAGAAATTGCGAAGATCAACGAAGCGCATCAGGTTACGGTGAAGGATTATACGGCGGTTCATTCAATGGGAATGATAACGGCTTACGGCGGAGATGGAAAGTATACGCTTGCAGACGGCAAAGGACTGGTAATTGCAGATGAAAAACAGGGCGTATATATGGAAGTCATTTCGTTAGATGAATATAACACGGTCTGCCATACAGGAGAAACCTTAAAAGACGGAGAAGTTTTACTGTATACGCAAAATAAGGAATTAAAAGGACAGACATCCATGCAGATGCAGATAGGCACAGCGGTGAATGACTATCGGATTGCATCTTATCTTCCGGAACCGGAGATGGATTTTGGACTCCAGGCTTACAGTGGCGCAGTGAAATGCCTGCTGGTGGTTGTTCCGGGAAAAGAAGACGTGCAAAAGTGGCGGCAGCAGGCACTGGAAGCAGGAAATATGCAGAACCTGCAGTACTGTGTACAGTATAATACCAATCTTTCAAAGCAGGAAAGTCTGAAACTGACAGAAGATTTATACCGGATCGATATAGAGAGTGCCTATGTAGAAGCAGAAAACAGCTATGAGATGGCAGAACAGCTGTATCAGATATACAGCGGGCTGCTGTTTGTGGGACTGTTTATCGGAATTTTGTTCTTAATGGCAACGGCGCTGATTATCTATTATAAGCAGATTTCAGAGGGGTATCAGGATAAAAAACGGTTTGAAATTATGCAGAATGTCGGCATGAGCCTGACAGAGGTTAAAAAGACTATCCGCAGTCAGGTATTGATGGTATTTTTTCTGCCGCTTGTGGCAGCAGGGATTCATATTGCCGTATCCTTCAGGATTATCCAGATGATGGTGCGGATGCTGGCGATGGGTGAAACAAAGCTGTTTGGCATGTGTACTTTGATTACGCTTGGCATATTCTGCGTGATATACGGACTGGTATATGCATTTACCGCAAAATCGTACTATAATATTGTCAGGGTAAGGGCGTAAAACGATACAGGCAGTAAAACCGATATTAAAAAATCTTAGAAAAAATTGAAAAAAGCAGTTGACATGAATCAGTGTCAATGGTATTATGTATAGGCGCTGTTGATTACGGCGCTACATAATACGCAGTCGTGGCGGAATTGGCATACGCGCTAGACTAAGGATCTAGTGAGCATTGCGCTCGTGCGGGTTCAAGTCCCGCCGACTGCACTTTGGGTGGCTTGTATCGGATTGACGGTACAAGCCTTTTTTGTGTAATAGGAAATTCTGATAGAATTCCCTATTGCACAAAAGGCACTACGTGCCGGTGATGCGCACTCGCGCGAAGATGTAGTTTGTCGCAAACGACCGCGCTCGGCGCGAGAATGTGCTTTGCACATTCATTTCGATTTATACAGCTATTTGTGCCGTAGACGCCGCAAATAGATTCGGGAGCATTTACGGAAAAGAGGAGAGTTATGAAGACAGTATTGACGATAGCGGGGAGCGACTGCAGCGGCGGCGCGGGGATTCAGGCAGATTTAAAGACGATTGCGGCGCATAAGCTTTACGGCATGAGTGCCATTACGTCCCTGACGGCACAGAATACGACCGGTGTATACGGCATTTACGATGTATCACCGGAATTTTTAAAGAACCAGTTAGACTGCATTTTTACGGATATATTCCCCGATGCGGTAAAAATCGGCATGGTATCCAACAGCGGGCTGATTCAGGTAATAGCAGACACCTTAAAGCAATACCGGCCGGGCAGAGTCGTATTAGACCCGGTTATGGTGTCTACCAGCGGAAGCCGGCTGATTGCACCGGAAGCACAGGAAACACTTGTGACACAGCTTATGCCGCTTGCGAGCGTAATTACACCGAATATTCCGGAGGCGGAAGTGCTTTGCGGCAGAAAAATTGAAAATGCACAGGATATGGAAGCGGCGGCAAAGGCGATTTATGATAAAATCGGAACGGATACGGCGGTGCTTGTAAAAGGCGGACATGAGCGCAATACTGCCAACGACTGCCTTTATACAAAGGAAGGGACGTTCTGGTTTGAAGGAAAGCGTGTGGAAAATGACAATACCCATGGCACAGGCTGTACGCTGTCTTCGGCAATCGCATGTAATCTGGCAATGGGACACACCATGCAGGAGAGCGTGGAAAATGCAAAACGTTACATTACAGGTGCATTGCAGGCGGGCTTAAACCTCGGAAAGGGCAGTGGACCGCTGGAGCATACATACTGGCTGGAAATTCAGGGCGAAAAATAAGGGGAATTAGCGGATAACAGATAAAATATAAAAGACAAAACCACAGGAACGGTGCGTGCTAAACACAGCCGTTTCTGTGGTTTTTTGTTTGTAGACAGAGCGGATTGGAAAATGGTGTTTTTGGAAAAATTTGTGGCAGAGGTGCAGATATATAGAAAACTATTATTATAGTTTTTTTTTATATATAATGGGCGTGGGAATTGGTTGAAATTGCCAATTTCATAATATTACTAAAAGTATAAATATTAAGTTACAGGAGGAAAAGTATTAATGAGTGTACAAATACATTTATGGAACAGCAAGGTGGCTGTGTGACAACAGTGCAACATCAACCACAGAGCTGGAATATGGAAGCATGGTGCTTTCAGAACTGGGAGTACCGACTTATTATAATGTACCACAGTGGTCAGCCAATGCAGTATATTGTGACGGAATAGGAAAGCAAAATGAGTTTAACAGAGAGTATTCCAATATCTGTTTTTCAAATGGGGAAAGAATGGAAGACCCTGAAGATAACAGTCATATACATCCTGCATTTGAAGGAGAATTAAATACGACAGAAAAAAGTGACGGAAGAATAACCACATATGGACTGGCATTATATGCCCCAGCCTGTGAATCGAGTATCTGGCATACGAATAAATATACGACAGGAGAGCCGTCAGGAGTACCGGCAGATGATGTAACGAATTATCCGAATGATAATGGGCATCCATATGGAAACAATGTAGTAGAGAAGATATATGAAATCAGGGATATTATATAAATAATTTAAAAAATATATTGACAAAGATTATTATATGAAGTATGGTAAATACATCAATAATATCTATGAGCATTGATGTACATTAATAAATGTTATTGAACAATGAACAAATTGCAAAAGAAAGGGGCGGTGCGATTGCCAAAAAGCACAAGTAAATTAAAACAATACTTTCCAATGATTCGCGAGCGGGAGGATATCAAACAGGAAATCTATGAGAATCCCAAGCTACTAGAAAAATATCGGGAATGGGATGAAGAACAGCAGGGAGAATTTTTAGATTACTGCACGGGAGTAAAAGGTGTCAAAATTTTATACGATGCGTTCTTTAAAGAAATTATGAATCCTGAAAACACGCCGGAGCGGCTTAATGAATTACTATCCCTTTTACTGGGGCAGAGCGTTACAATTAAAAGAGTGCTTCCGGGCGATTCTACAAGGCTGGCAGATGAACAGTCACTTTTGATTATGGACATCTTAGTAGAACTTGCCGATACCAGTCTTGCCAATGTCGAAGTCCAGAAAATCGGGTACAGCTTTCCGGGACAGAGAAGTGCCTGTTATTCCTCGGATTTACTGCTCAGACAGTATAAGAGAGTCAAAGGCGAAAAGAAAAAAGCCTTCAGTTATAAGGATATAAAATCCGTCTATACGATTGTATTCTTTGAAACAAGTATCAAAGAATTTCACGAATATCCCCAAAATTACATTCACAAATTTAAACAGCAGTCAGACACGGGATTGGAGCTTGAATTACTGCAAAAATATGTGTTTATACCGCTTGACATTTTCCGCGGAATCTACCACAATGATGGTAAGAGCAACGGTAAGAACAGTGCAAACAGGTGCTGGAATAAAACAGAAGCGTGGCTGACTTTTTTAAGTACAGATGAACCGGAGATTATCATTGAATTAATCAGTCAATACCCGGAGTTTAAAGAGATGTACGAAGAAATCTATGTCATGTGTCAGAATGTGGAAAAGGTGATGGAAATGTTTTCAAAGGAATTGATTCAACTGGATAGAAATACGGTGCAGTACATGATAGATGAAATGCAGGATACCATTGATGTTCAGAAAGAAACCATTGACACACAAAAGGAGAAACTGGAAGAACAGAAAACAACTATTAATACTCAAAAGGAAGAACTAGAGGCTAAACAGAATACCATTGACACACAAAAAGATGAAATTGAAACAATGAAGCGGCAATTACAGTCAGTCATGGCACAGATTGAACAGTTAAAGAAACAGTAAAGACTCCGCAAAACTTTAACAGAGCAGAACAAAGGCATAGTTGTTGTAAAAACAGTATCATTCTTGACAATTCCCTCAAAAAATATCACAATATATGGTAAAATGCGTTAGAAATTAATACAGATTATAAGGTGAAAAGGGAGAAAAGATAAGAATGGATAGTTTTATTTACAGTATTAATGCAACAGTGCCGATTTTTTTGGTAATGATTGTCGGCTGGGTGATAAAACAGCTTGGTGTGATTGATGAACATTTTGTCAGTAAGGCGAATAAATATGTGTTTCATGTAGCGCTGCCAGTGCTGTTATTCCAACAGATTTCAAGTGCAGACATGACATCGCAGTTTGATATCCGGTTTGTGCTGTACTGTATGCTTGCAACAACAGCATTTTTCGTAATTATATGGGTGGTGACGGAACTGTTGATGAAGGACGATACGCAGAAGGGAAGCTTTGTGCAGTGTGCCTGCCGGAGCAGTGCGGCAATTCTTGGCATGGCATTTATTCAGAATATGTACTCATCAACCGGCATGGCACCGTTGATGATTGTATCAGCCGTTCCGTTATTTAATATTTATTCGGTCATTATTCTGACATTAAAAGCACACCCGGAGGTAAAAACAGGCAGTGCGGTCAAGAAAGAGCCACACAGTGCGGTAATTAAGAGAGCCTTTATCAATGTCTTAAAAAATCCGATTATTATAGGAATCGTACTGGGACTGCCGTTTTCATTACTGCATGTGCAGTTCCCGGTGATTATTAATAAGACGCTGACAAGTATCGCGCAGACGGCGACACCGATAGCGCTGATTGTAATCGGTGCGGGTTTTGAGGGCAGAAAGGCAATTAAAAAGATTAAGCCGACCGTAATTGCAACCTTTATTAAGTTAATCGGTATTGCGGCAGTCTGCCTGCCGATAGCTGTTGCCATGGGATACCGCAATCAGGAGCTGGTGGCAATTCTTATTATGGTGGCATCACCGACAACCGTGAGCTGCTATATTATGTCGGAAAATATGGACAATGACGGTGTGTTAGCATCCAGTATCATTGTACTTACGACGTTATTATCCTCTATTACGCTGACCGGCTGGATTTACCTGTTACGCAGTATGGGGCTTATCTGATATAAAACAGTTGAAATGAAAACAAGGCTATGATATAATAAACGTTAGTTTATAAACAAAAGGAGGTATTGTCGTGAAGCATATTAAGACAATCAGCAACCGCGTATTGAAAGATACAATGAAGCACGGCGGATGCGGCGAATGCCAGACATCATGTCAGTCAGCCTGCAAGACTTCTTGCACAGTAGGTAATCAGAGCTGCGAGAACAAGAATAACTAATGTAATTGATAAGAGAGTGTTAAGGTTTTATCAACACTCTCTTTCTTTCGCAATAAGATTATTGTGCAGACAGCAATTAAGAAAAGAAATGGAAAATTAGAAATGGTACATCAGTATAAAAATAATGGTTATAACATCGTGCTGGATGTCAACAGTGGTTCAGTACATGTTGTAGATGATATGGTTTATGATATCATCGCACTTTATGAGAAGATGCCGCTTGATACAATTGTTGAGGAACTTGAAAACAAGTACCCGGAAAATGATATCAGAGAGGCTTATTCTGAAATAGAACAGTTAAAAGAAGCAGGACAGTTATTTACAGAAGATATTTATGAAAATTATATCGATGCATTTAAAGACAGACCGACGGTTGTAAAGGCACTCTGTCTGCATATTGCGCATGACTGTAATCTTGCCTGTCGCTACTGCTTTGCAGAAGAAGGCGAATATCACGGCCGCAGAGCGTTAATGAGCTTTGAAGTCGGTAAAAAAGCGCTTGACTTTTTAGTTGCCAATTCCGGTTCTAGAAAGAATCTGGAAGTCGATTTCTTCGGTGGAGAACCGACAATGAACTGGGAAGTTGTAAAACAGCTTGTTGAATACGGAAGAAGTATTGAAGAAGCGAACAACAAAAAGTTCCGTTTTACGCTTACAACCAATGGAATCCTGTTAAATGACGAGATTCTTGAATTTGCAAATAAAGAAATGTCCAACATCGTATTAAGTATCGATGGACGAAAAGAAATCAATGACCTGATGCGTCCGACAAGAAACGGACACGGAAGTTCTTATGATATTATCATGCCGAAGTTTAAGAAAGTTGCAGAGAGCAGAAACCAGATGAATTATTATGTAAGAGGCACCTTTACGCATAACAATCTGGATTTTTCAAAAGATGTTCTGCATCTGGCAGATGAAGGATTTGAACAGATTTCCGTAGAACCTGTTGTTGCACAGCCGACAGATTCATATGCAATCAGGGAGGAAGATATTCCTTATCTTTGTGAGCAGTATGACATGCTTGCAAAAGAACTGGTTAAGAGAAAGAAAGCCGGCAACGGTTTTAATTTCTTCCATTTTATGATTGATTTAAACGGCGGTCCATGTGTGGCAAAGAGATTATCCGGCTGTGGTTCGGGCTGTGAGTATCTTGCAGTGACCCCGTGGGGAGATTTTTATCCATGTCATCAGTTCGTTGGAAATGAAAAGTTCCTGATGGGAAATGTTGATGAAGGAATCACAAGAACAGATATCCGTGAAGAATTCAAAAACAGCAATGTTTATTCTAAGGAAAAATGTAAAAAATGCTTTGCAAAGTTTTACTGCAGCGGCGGCTGTGCAGCCAATTCATACAATTTCCACGGCAATATCAACGATGCCTATGATGTAGGCTGTGAATTGCAGAGAAAACGAATTGAATGTGCGATTATGATTAAAGCAGCACTGGCAGAGGATTAAGCGGACCAAAATGAACAATGTGGAGAAGGAGTAACCGCAAAAATGAAGTATAACATGACAAAAAAAGTCTGCTACTCCATCATCATTGCAGCCATGGCAATTGGATTTACACTCATTGCTATTTTTGGTATTGATGAAAATGGTTCAGGTAGTGCAAAAGACATCAATCTGGGTCTGGATTTAGCAGGCGGCGTAAGTATTACTTACGAAATTCAGGAAGACAATCCTACATCACAGGATGTCGATGATACAATTTACAAGCTGCAAAAGCGTGTAGAGGGTAAGAGTACAGAATCACAGGTATATAAAGCCGGTGATAACCGTATTACAGTTGAAATTCCGGGTGTTACGGATGCCAACCAAATTTTACAGGAACTCGGTACACCGGGTTCATTGGAATTCCTTGATTCAGACGGCTATACAGCATGGGCAAACGGCGAAGAATACACACCGCTGCTTACCGGTTCTGATGTGAAGGGCGCCCAGGCATACACAGATACCTCATCAAGCTCATCAAGTTCATTTGGTGTACAGCTTACATTTACAGATGAGGGTTCTACAAAATTTGCCGAAGCCACTAAGGCAAACTTAAATAAAATTATTTATATTGTATATGATGGTGAAGTAAAGAGTGCGCCGACGGTACAGTCAGAAATCACAGGCGGAACAGCATCCATTACCAATATGGAATCATTTGAATCGGCTGACACACTGGCAACTTTTGTAAGAATCGGTTCAATTCCGCTGACCTTACAGGAAGTAAGTTCTAACATCGTAGGTGCACAGTTAGGACATGATGCGATTACAACCAGCCTTTATGCAGCAATTCTCGGTCTGGTTTTATTATGTGTGTTTATGATTGCAATTTACCGCATTCCGGGCGTTGTTGCCACAATTGCATTATGGATTTACACAACAGGTGTATTAATTTTAGTAAGTGTATATGATCTGACACTGACACTGCCGGGTATCGCAGGTATTATCCTCGGTATCGGTATGGCGGTTGATGCAAATGTCATTATTTATACACGAATCCGTGAAGAAATTGCAGCGGGCAGAGCCGTTGAAAGTGCGATTACAACCGGTTATAGCAAGGCGCTGTCAGCGATTGTCGATGGTAACGTGACAACACTGATTTCCGCAGCTGTTCTTTACATTTTCGGTTCGGGTCCGATTAAGGGCTTTGCAACGACACTGGCAGTCGGCATTGTGGCTTCAATGTTTACGGCACTTGTCATTACAAGAGTGATTATGAAACTGCTTTATAACTTTGGATTTACCGATCCAAAGTGGTATGGCAAGACTGTACATAAAAAGACCTTTAATGTACTCGGTATCAGAAAATGGTGCTTTATCGGTTCAATCGTTGTCATCGTGGCAGGATTTATCGGTATGGGTGCATTTTCCGCAGCCGGTAAGAAGACTTTAAATTACAGCCTTGAATTTGTCGGCGGTACAACAACAACCTTTACATTTGATAAGGAATACACACAGGCAGAAATCGAAAATGACATGATTCCGATTATCAAAACAGCTGCAAATGTAACGGAAGTACAGCAGCAGAAGGTACAGAACAGCACGAAGGTATCCTTTAAGACAAAGGATTTAACATTAGACCAGCGTGAAGCAATGGAAAATGCAGTGACTGCAAAGTATCCGGTTCAGGATGGTACAATTGTAGAATCTGATACAATCAGTTCATCAGTCAGTGCAACGACAAAGCGTGATGCGTTTGTATCCGTCATTATTGCAACCGTTTGTATGCTGATTTACATCTGGTTCCGTTTCCGTGATATCCGCTTTGCAGCAGCCGCTGTTATTGCGTTGATTCACGATGTATTGATTGTGATGACTTTCTATGCACTGGCAAGAGTATCTGTCGGTACAACGTTTATTGCATGTATGCTGACAATCGTCGGATATTCTATCAACGGTACAATCATTATCTTTGACAGAATCCGTGAGAAGTTAAAGAGTGCCAATGCAAAGACCGACATTACAGAACTTGTAAATTCTTCAATTACATATACATTTACAAGAAATGTCAATACGACACTGACAACACTCATTATGCTGGTATGCCTGTTAATCTTCGGCGTTGCATCTGTAAAAGAGTTTGCGGCACCATTGATTGTGGGTATTCTGGCAGGTGCTTATTCGTCAATCTGTATCACAAGTGCATTGTGGTATATCATGGGCGGAAAGAAGCGCGGTATTGTGAATGAACAGCCTGTAAAAGCAAAGACTTACGAAGACGGAGCACAGGTTTAAGACACACTGAGCTGTAAAAGTAAATTTGAGAAATCTGACAGGGGATTCTAAATAAAGAGTCCCCTGTTTTTTTAGAATGGAGAGCAAATGAAAAGTAAGTGGCTGGTATATGCAAAAAAAGCGGATTTTAAGGCGATAGAACAAAAATACGGAATTGACCAGGTAATTGCGCGGATTATGCGCAACCGTGATGTCTGCACCGATGAGGAAATGCAGATGTATTTAAACGGCAGTATTGACGGACTGCATGCACCGGAATTGTTAAAAGATGCACAAAAAGCGGTAGATATTTTAACGGAAAAAATCGCACAGCATAAAAAAATCCGGATTATCGGGGATTACGATATTGATGGAATTTGTTCGATTACAATTCTTTATAAAGCATTAAAAAAGGCTGGCGCAGACGTGGATTATGTTGTGCCGCACAGGATTACGGACGGATACGGGATTAATGAACATTTAATTGACAATGCGGCTGCAGAGGGGAAAGATACGATTCTGACCTGTGATAACGGTATTGCGGCAATTCCACAGATTCAGTATGCAAAGGAACACGGGCTTACGGTGATTGTAACCGACCACCACGATATCCCGTTTACCGAGGAAAACGGCGAAAAGAAACTGCTGACGTCCTGCGCCGATGCAATAGTAGACCCGAAACAGCCGGACTGTGCATATCCGTTTGATAAAATCTGCGGCGCGGTTGTGGCATACAAGGTCATGCAGATTTTATATGAAAAACTGGGACTGGACAAGACGGATTTTAAAGAATATACGGAACTTGCGGCAATCGCAACGGTCGGTGATGTCGTGGATTTAAAAGATGAAAACCGTGTCATCGTCAGACAGGGGCTGGCATGGATTGCAACGACAAAAAATACCGGACTGCGGGCGCTGATTGAAGCCTGCGAGCTGGATGCGGCTCATTTATCGGCATATCATATCGGATTTATTATTGGACCGTGTTTAAATGCCAGCGGACGGCTTGACACGGCACAGCGCGCAATTGAACTATTGTTATGCACCGAACCCGGTAAGGCACATGAAATGGCACAGGAATTGCGGGAATTAAATGAAGAACGCAAAAATATGACGGATACGGAAGCGAAAAAAGCAATTGAAATGGTCGAAGGAACGGATTTGTATGAAGATAACGTGTTGGTGGTGTATCTGCCGGAGTGCCATGAGAGCGTGGCGGGGATTATCGCAGGCCGTTTAAGAGAGCATTTCTACAAGCCGTCGATTGTCATTACCGATGCGGCGGACGGCGCAAAGGGTTCGGGGCGCTCGATTGAAGGCTATAATATGTTTGAAGAAATCACAAAATGCAAGGAACTGCTTACAAAATTTGGCGGACATCCGATGGCGGCAGGCTTATCCCTGCCGATGGAAAATATTGATTTGTTCCGTGCGAAACTCAACCGCCAGCAGACGTTGACAGAAAAAGAACTGACACCGGTGACCTGGATTGATGTTCCGATGCCGGTTTCGTATGCAAGTAAAAAGCTGGTGGAACAGCTCCGCGTACTAGAGCCGTTTGGAAAGGGCAACGAAAAGCCTGTTTTTGCCGATAGAAAGCTTACGGTGCGTTCCGCCAATATGATTGGAAAAAACAAAAATGTATTAAAAATGCAATTGGAAGATACGCACGGACACGTTGTTGATGCAATTCAGTTTAAGGTGGAAGAAGAAGATATGCCGCTTCGTGGAAAAGAAATCTCCATTGTGTATTACCCGGATATTAATGAATTCAGGGGGAATCAGACGTTACAGTTTATCGTTCAGGAATGGTGCTATACAACTTGATATTGCATAAAAAGTATGCTAAGGTAGGGAAGAAAACAAGCAAAGGAGAGAAGAAAATGAGAAAAGGCATAAAAGTAACTGTATTACTTTTTAGTGCAGTCCTGCTTTTGGGACTGGCAGCATGCGGTAAAAAAAATGTGCAGAATCAGCAGACAACAGCGGCAGGAAGTGAAAATACTGTTGAAACCACAGCAGTTCAGAAGCAGCAGATTAAAGTAGCGGCATTGAAAGGTCCGACAGCAATCGGTATGGTGCAGCTGATGGAAAATGCCAAAGAGCAGACCGCAAAAAATGATTATCAATTCCAGATTGCGGCGATGGCAGATGAATTCAGCGCAGACCTGATTAAAGGCAATGTAGCGCTGGCGGCGATTCCGTGTAATGCAGCAGCAACACTGTATAATAAGAGTAACGGTAAAATCAGGATCTTAGGAATTAATACGCTGGGTGTTTTGTCTATTTTAGATACAGGAGATTCTGTGCAGACAGTTGAAGATTTGAAGGGGAAAACCATTTATACAACGGGAAAGGGAACGACACCGGAGTATACACTGCGTTATCTGTTAAGCAGTGCCGGATTAAATCCTGACAGTGATGTGACAATCGAATTCAAATCCGAAGCGGCAGAAGTAGCGGCAGTCATGGCAAATGCAGGCACAGAAGAAGTGATTGCAATGCTCCCACAGCCGTATGCAGCAACGGTTTTAATGCAGCAGCCGGATACAAGAATTGCACTCGATGTCACCGAAGAATGGGAGAAGTTAAACGGTTCAGACAGCACCGTTGTTACAGGCGTTCTTGTGGTGAATACCGAATTTTATAAAAACAACCGTCAGGCAGTGGATGATTTCTTAGCGGAATACAAATCATCAGTTCAGTATGTCAACAGCAATGTGGACAGTGCGGCACAGCTCGTTGAAGATTTTGATATTTTCAAAGCGGCAGTGGCAAAAAAGGCAATTCCGAAGTGTAATATTACATTAATTACAGGACAGGAAATGCAGGATAAAGTTGAAAAGTATTTAAAGGTACTTTGCGATGCCAACCCGAATGCCGTAGGCGGTCAGATGCCGGATGACGGGTTTTATGTAAAATAGATAGATCTGTAAAAACAGTATTTATAGAGGTATTTGCAGGTATATTTTCAGAAAAAAAACACGATAAATAAAAACAGCCGTTTTTTCGGTGGCATACCCGGTCAGAAATCCTGCCGGATAAAGCACTGTAAACGGCTGTTTTTGCATATATGAAACATGCATTTTAATGTGTATTGCGGTTGATAAATTCCGTACGGTATTTGGAATACATAATTTTCTGGCTGTTGTACAGACTGTAATAGCCGGATAAAAGATAGCTTACGGCAATACAGAGCGCACAGTATTTCATGCCCGCCATATCAAACATTTCAATCGCAAGAATCAGTGATGTAATCGGACAGTTTGTGACACCGCAGAACACACTGACCATGCCGCAGGCGGCACAAAGCCCCGCAGGCAGACCGAAAAATCCCGATAAAAAGCTGCCGAGTGTCGCACCGATAAAAAGTGTCGGTACGATTTCACCGCCCTTAAAGCCACCGCCGAGCGTGACGGAGGTGAAAAGGATTTTCAGTAAGAATACATACCATGCACAGCGGGCTGTGAAGCTTGAGGCAATCACAGGCGCACCTGCGCCTAAAAAGTCCGTTGTCTGAAAGATGAAGCGCAGTGCAATCACCAAAAGTCCGGCAATAAAAATGCGGATAAATGGATTTTCAAAATAAGTTGTATAAAGTCTGGAAGCTGTATGCAGTGCCACGCAGAACAGAATACTTACGCAGGCAAATAATACGGACATTAAAAGCATTTTGCCGCCGGAAGCGATTGTAAAATCAGGCAGTTCACCGAGTGCAAAATGTGTTCCGGCAATGCCGAAATATTTTGCAATGCTCTGCGCCGTGAGTGCAGATACCACACATGGTACAAGTGCTGCGTAATACATCACGCCGACACTGATGACTTCCATCGAAAAGACGGCAGCGGCAATCGGTGTGCCAAACAGAGCAGAAAAACAGGCGCTCATGCCGCACATAATCATAATACGCGTGTCTTTGTCATCAAAGTGCAGGAGCTTGGCAAAAAAGTTGCCAATCGAACCGCCGACCTGCAGTGCCGCACCTTCACGTCCCGCAGAACCGCCGCAGAGGTGTGTCAGCAGGGTGGAAAGAATAATTAACGGCGCAACGTGTACCGGAACTTCGTCATTGGACTGGATAGCCGTAATGACAAGGTTTGTTCCGGTATTGCGGGTTTCCCCGGCGAGCCGGTAGCATAAGACAATCAGCAGTCCGGCAACCGGCAGTCCGAATAAAATCCATGGGTTTGTTTCGCGGAATACCGTGACCAGTCCCAATAGTTTATAAAAAAATGTACCGATAAGTCCGAGGACAACACCGCAGACAACCGAACAGGCAAGCCATTTGATAAAAGTCGTCACCGCAAACATCAGGCGGTGCAGGACAACCTTTATTTCATCTGTGTTAAAGTTTGTTTTCATGGTTTTGTCACGACCTTTTTACTCATATTGCTGTTGTGATAAGCCGCGTCCATGGTGACATCCTTCGTAAACCATGACGGCGGGATATAGGCATTGGCATCCTCAACCGATTCAAATTCAACTTCGGCGAGTGTCAGTCCCGAAAACACACCTTCAAATAAATCCAGTTCAATCGTTTTTCCTGTTCCGTCCGGAATTTCATAGCGTTTTTTGGTGATAATATTGCCGTCTGCCTTGGCAAGCAGATGTTCATAGGATTCTGCCGTCAGCGGCAGGTTGTATTCTTCGCGTGCCATCATGCCACTGCCTTTGTAGGTCAGATAATAGGAATCGTTATCTTTTCTGACCCGTACAACGGGATTGGTTGAAAGGTAGCCCTGTTCAATGACACGGCAATGATAGTTCTTTAAATTTGCAGGTACTTCCGATACCAGATATTTGCGTTCAATTTCCATAATACTCCTCGTTTCTAAGCAACTTGTTGCGAAGAGGCGATGAGAAATTCGCAAAGGCGATTTCTCATCTGCCATTCTATTCCGACAGTTCTTCCCACTTTTCATACAGCGTGTCAAGTTCTTCGGAAAGCTTCGTGCTTTCCTTGTGCAGTTCCAAAAGACGTGCCGTATCGGTACAGACCTCCGGAAGTGCGGATTCTTCCTCAATTGCTTTTAAGCGGTCTTCAATGACGGTAATCCGTTCTTCGGTTTTTTTCAGCTCATTTTTTTTCTTCTTTAACAGTGCCTGTTCTTCCTTAGACTGTTTCCAGTCCGCTTTTGCAGATTCCTTCTGGGCGTTTTTCTGTGCGGCAGAAACGGCGGAAGAAGAATCAGCCGGTTTGCCGGCAAGCGCGGCGGCTGTCAGGGCATCTTTCTTTTCAATATAATAATCGTAGTTGCCGATGTAATTGACGGTTGTCTGTCCGACCAGCTCAATAATACGTGTTGCCGTGGTATTGATAAAATAACGGTCGTGCGATACATATAAAACCGTACCGGTATACGAATTTAACGCATTTTCAAGAATTTCCTTTGAAACCATGTCTAAATGGTTGGTTGGTTCATCTAAGATTAAAAAGTTTGCGTTGGATAACATCAGTTTTGCCAGTGAAACACGTCCGCGTTCTCCACCACTTAAATCACGGATATACTTAAACACATCGTCATTCGTAAACAAAAATGCCGCAAGGGTGTTGCGGATTTGTGTATTGTTTAAATCCGGGTAGGCATCCTGCAATTCCTCAAACAAGGTTTTGTCCGGGTCTAATACGTGGTGCTCCTGGTCGTAGTAGCCAATCGTTACTTTAGAGCCGAGCTTGATTTCACCGGAGTCCGCAGGCAGAATGTCGTTGATGATTTTTAAAATTGTTGTTTTTCCGGTACCGTTATTGCCAATCAGGGCAACCCGTTCACCGCGCTTAATATCAAAGCTGATGTCGGTAAACAGCGTATTGTCATCAAACGATTTGCTTAAATGCGAAACGCTTAAAACATCATTGCCGCTGATAATGGACGGATTCAGCTCGATATTCATTTTGTCGTTTATTTCTGCCGGTTTGTCGACAACTTCCAGCTTGTCCAGCATTTTTTCACGGCTTTCGGCACGTTTAATGGATTTTTCACGGTTAAACTGCTTTAATTTTGTGATAACCTCCTGCTGATGCTTGATTTCCCGCTGCTGGTTTAAATATTCCTTTAATTGCATATTGCGCAGAATCTTTTTCTTGTCGGCATAAGCGGTATAATTGCCGGAAAATACCGTCACATGTGTATTTTCAATTTCAATAATTTTTGTGACAATTCTGTCAAGGAAGTAACGGTCATGCGCAACGATGATGACACTGCCGTTATATCCAAGCAGATAATTTTCAAGCCAGCGGATAGACTCCATATCTAAGTGGTTAGTCGGCTCGTCCAGTAAAATAATATCCGGCTTGGAAAGCAGAAGCTTACCAAGCGCAACGCGCGTCTTCTGACCGCCGGAGAGGGTATTGACAGGCAGGGAGAAATCATCTTCTGTAAATCCGAGACCCTTTAACACACCGACAATCTCACTTTGGTACGCATAGCCGTTTTCCAGTTCAAACTGGTGGTTCATTTTGGTGTACTGGTCTAACAGTGTATCTAACTGTTCACCTGTGGCATTTTTCATCTGCTGTTCGGTTTCGCGGATTTTTTCTTCCAGTGCGATAATGTCTTTTTTTACGGAAAGCAGTTCGTCATAAATTGTACCGTCAGAAGAAAGATTCTGATGCTGTGCAAGATACCCTAAAGTCTTATCTTTAGAAATCGTGACCGTTCCGTCATCTGCGGGAAGCCTGCCCATAATGATTTTTAAAAGAGTGGATTTACCGGCGCCGTTTGGTCCGACAATCGCCGCTTTTTCCCGTTCTTCTATATGAAAAGAGCAGTCGGAAAGAATCGCATCCGTTCCGAAAGTCTTTGTGATGTTGTTGCATGATAAAATCATAATGCAAAGATTCCTTTCGTATCGTAAAGTCTTTTATCATTTATTATACATGAAAAGACAGGGGTTGTCATGTAAAAATATTTTGACTTTGCACGCGTTCTTAGTATATACTTATAAAGTTGCACATTCATTAAGTAGAAACAGATAGAGGATTATAGATGAAATTTGAAGAATTAAATATCGATGAGAGAATATTAAGAGCAGTGGAAGACATGGGATTTGAGGAAGCATCACCGATTCAGGCAAATGCGATTCCTGCGGTGCTTGAAGGCAGGGACGTTGTCGGACAGGCACAGACCGGTACCGGTAAAACTGCGGCATACAGTATTCCAATGTTACAGAAAATCGACCCGGATTTAAAAAAGGTGCAGGCAATCGTACTCTGCCCGACTAGAGAACTTGCCGTGCAGGTATCCGAAGAAATCAGAAAGCTTGCCAAGTACATGAGCGATATTAAGGTGCTTCCGGTTTACGGCGGACAGGAAATTGTCAAACAGATTAAGTCATTAAAGGCAGGTGTGCAGATTGTAGTCGGTACACCGGGACGTGTAATGGACCATATGAGAAGAAAGACCGTAAAGTTTGACCACGTTTCCATGGTTATTTTAGATGAAGCCGATGAAATGTTAGACATGGGCTTCCGTGAAGATATGGAAACGATTCTTACCGATACGCCGGAAGACCGTCAGACCGTGCTTTTTTCCGCAACCATGCCGAAAGCCATTATGGATATTGCAAAACGTTTCCAGAATGATGCACAGGTTATTAAAGTTGTCAGAAAAGAACTGACGGTAGAAAATATTGAACAGTATTATTACGAAGTTCGTCCGAAGAACAAATGTGAAGTGCTTTGCAGACTGATTGACATTTATAATCCGAGATTATCTGTCGTATTCTGTAATACAAAGCGTCAGGTAGACGAACTCATTTCCGATTTAAAGGGCAGAGGATACTTTGCCGACGGAATCCACGGCGATATGAAGCAGGCACAGCGTGACCGTGTGATGGCAGATTTCAGAAATGGTAAAACTGAAATTTTAATTGCAACAGATGTTGCGGCAAGAGGCATTGATGTGGATGACGTGGATATTGTATTCAACTACGACCTGCCGCAGGACGAAGAATATTATGTACACAGAATCGGAAGAACAGGCCGTGCGGGCAGAGAAGGTCTGGCACTGACATTTATATCAGGAAAAGAAGTTTATAAGTTAAAAGATATCGAACATTACTGTAAGACAAAGATTAAGGCAAAGCCGATTCCTTCATTAGATGATGTAAAAAATACAAAGCTGGAAGTGCTTTTTGAAAAAATTAAGGAAACCATTGCAGAAGGCGGAATTTCTGATATGATAGAAATGGTTGAAAATCATGTCAATGATGAAGATTATACTTCAATGGATATGGCGGCGGCGCTTTTAAAAATGGTTATTGGCGATTCGCTTGACAGAGATGATGATGTGGAAGAAGTCCATTTTGATATGTATGAGGACGATAACCGCATGGTACGTCTGTTTATCAATGTGGGTAAGAAAGATAAAATCAAGCCAGCCAATATTTTAGGTGCGATTGCGGGCGAGAGCGGTATGCCGGGTAAATTAGTCGGTGCGATTGACATGCTTGACAATTATACCTTTGTAGAAGTCCCTGCAAAACATGCCGATAAAGTATTAAAGGCAATGTCCAATGCAAAGATTAAGGGCAGAAGCATTAATATCGAAAAGGCACAGGGCGGCAGAAAGAAGAAGGGAAGACGCAAGTAAATCATGAATGCGGCAGAGATTGAAGAACTGCTGATTAAGCTGGTGCAGATTCCGGCGCCGACAGGCAGGGAACAGAAAAGGGCAGAATACATTACAGACTGGTTAAAGGAATTGGGATACCACCCGTTTACAGATGCGGCAGGCAATGTCATTGTGGAAATGAAGGTGCAGGAGGGCGGTTATACCGTACTTATGGCACACATGGATACCGTGTTTGAAGATGTAGACATTTCTGTAGTAAAAAATGCAAACATCCTGAGTGCGCCCGGAATTGGCGATGATACGTGCAATGCCGCCTTTTTAATGGCGGTAATGAAGACACTTATCGGGCAAAAATGTAGACCTTTAAAGAATCTGCTGTTCGTTTTCGACACCGGTGAAGAAGGACTTGGCAACTGCCGTGGAACACGACAGCTCATGCAGGATTATAAGGATAAGGTAGATGAGGTTATTTCATTTGATTTAGGCAGTGATGCGGTTTGTGTCAAAGCGGTCGGCTCAAAACGCTACCGTGTGACAGTGACGGCGCCGGGCGGACATTCATTTCACGCATTCGGACAAAAAGGTGCGATTGAAACGGCGGCAGAAATGATTCATGAAATTTACCGCATAAAGCCCTGCGAAGGCACGCAGACAACGTATAATGTCGGAATGATAGAAGGCGGTACCTCGGTCAATACGATTGCACAAAAGTGTACATTTCTTGCAGAAGTGCGCTCCGATGATGCACAGGCACTGCAAAAGATTGACGGACAGCTCTGCAATATTTTTGATTCTTTTAATAATGCAGAGGGGTTTGCCAAAGTGCAGATATCGTATGAACTGACCGGTTTCCGTCCGACAGGAAACGGTGTACCCGAAGCGGTACAAAAGGCACTTGCGGATACGGCAGCAGAAGTCATCTGCCGGTATACGGGTCGAGAGCCGGTACGGCGCAGTGGTTCAACGGACTGCAATATCCCGCTGTCCATGGGAATCCCGGCGGTCAGTTTCGGCGGCTACAGAGGCGGCGGTGCGCATACAAGACAGGAGTGGGTCGATGCCGGCTCCTTTGAAGAAGGCTATAACATTATATTAGCATTTATAGGGAAATATTTTATATGGAAAGACTGATACAATTAGACAATCTGAATATGCAGGAAGCCCTGCGGTATCTTGGAAGCGGTGGACAGACCCCGGATGATGCGTTTATGGCATTGATGAAGGACTGTGAAAAAACGGTGCTTGCACAGGCAAGACCGCGCTACGTCTACCGCATTTTTGATATCAGCGAATGCGATGAGGGTGTGCGTGCAGAAGGCACGGATTTTATACTGCGCGGCAATTCCATAAAAAAACATTTAAAGGGCTGTGAAAAGGCGGCATTTTTTGCGGCAACCATATCGGACGGAATCGACAGACAGTTACGGATTGCACAGGTATCCGACATTACGAAAGCATTTGTAATGGACAGCCTTGCAAGCGTGGCAGTTGAGCAGGTATGTGATAAATTTGAGCAGATTTTAAAGGAGCAGACACAAGGGTATTATCAGACCTTCCGTTTTGGACTGGGCTATGGCGATTTGCCGATAGAACAGCAAAAAGATTTTGTGGCACTGCTTAATGCTTCAAAGCAGATTGGATTAAGTGTCAGCAGTTCATTTATGCTGATTCCGACAAAGTCCGTAACAGCGGTTATCGGGTTGTCCAAAGAACCGGTAAAGGGTGTGGCAAGAGGCTGTCAGACCTGTAATATGAGAGAAAAATGTCAGTACAGAATAAAGGGTGGTCATTGTAATGGATAAAAATTTTAGGGAACTCTTGAAAAAAGAATACGTTGTATTTGACGGTGCAATGGGGACAATGCTTCAGGCGGCAGGCATGAAAATGGGCGAAACACCGGAAGTATTAAGTATTACCCAGCCACAGCTTTTAGTCGGGATTCATGAAAAGTATCTGCGTGCAGGTGCAGATGTTATTTATGCCAATACGTTCGGTGCAAACCGCTATAAGCTGGAAGAATGCGGGAAAAGTGTCGATGAGATTGTAAAGGCATCCATTAAAAATGCAAAGCAGGCATGTGAAAATGTCAATCCGCAGGCACTTGTAGCACTTGATGTCGGTCCGATTGGACAGCTTTTAGAGCCTACCGGCACACTTTCTTTTGAAGAAGCTTATGATATGTACCGTGAAATTGTCGAAGCGGGCAGCGCGGCAGGCGCAGACCTTGTCGTATTTGAAACCATGACCGATTTGCTTGAATGTAAAGCAGCGGTGCTTGCGGCAAAAGAGCATTCGGATTTACCGGTAGCGGTTACAATGACGTTTGAAATCAATCAGAGAACTTTCACAGGCTGTTGTATTGAATCCATGGCACTGACCCTTAGCGGACTGGGTGTAGATGCGCTGGGTGTCAACTGTTCGTTAGGACCGGCAGAATTAGAGCCGGTCGTTGCAAAGCTTTCCGAGTGGACAAACCTGCCGATTATTGTGAAACCGAATGCGGGACTTCCCGACCCTGTTACCAATGAATACAATGTATCGCCGGAAGAATTTGCACAGATGATGAAGAACCTGCGCAAATACGGCATTAAAGTATTCGGCGGCTGCTGTGGTACAACACCGGATTTTATCCGCTGTGTATCCGAAATGCTGCATACGGACGGCAATGCAGGTTTCTGGCATGAAAAGGAAATTCCGGCAGCAGTCTGCTCACCGACAAAGGCAGTGACGATTACAGAACCGCGTATCATCGGGGAACGTATCAATCCGACCGGTAAGAAGCTGTTTAAGGAAGCCCTGCTGCGCGGCGATATGGACTACATTTTAAATCAGGCATTGGAGCAGATTGGTGCGGGTGCGGATATTCTCGATGTCAATGTCGGACTGCCGGGAATTGATGAAAAAGAAATGATGATTTCTGCCGTAAAGTCCATTCAGGCAATTGTTGATGTACCGTTACAGGTGGATTCCACGATTCCGGAAGTATTAGATGCGGCACTCCGTGTATACAACGGAAAGCCGATTGTCAATTCGGTCAACGGCGAGGAAAAGTCCTTAAAGGCAGTGCTTCCGCTTGTAAAAAAATACGGTGCGGCAGTTGTCGGTCTTACACTGGATGAGAATGGAATCCCGCCAAAGGCAGAAGACCGTTTTAAGATTGCACAGCGTATTTTAGAGCGTGCGCAGGCAATCGGTATTCCAAAGGAAAATGTCTATATTGACTGTCTGACACTGACGGCTTCCGCGGAGCAGGAAGGTGTTATGGAAACGTTAAATGCAGTTTACCGTGTGAAACATGAGTTAGGCTTAAAAACCGTACTGGGCGTGTCAAACATTTCCTTCGGTCTGCCAAACAGAGTGTTAGTCAACCACATTTTCTTAACCATGGCGCTGCAAAACGGCTTAGACCTTCCAATTATCAATCCGAATATTCCGGAAATGACGGGGGCGGTCAGAGCTTACAAACTGCTTGCCAATATTGATAAAAATTCAGTGGATTATATTAAAGCCTATGCTAATATGCCAAAGGTTGAAAAAATCAATCCGGCGGCAAAACCGGCAGCGGGAAGCACAGGTGCGGCAGGCAGTGCGGCACCGACGGGTGCACAGACGGCAGCTGTACCGGCAGGTGACTGTAAAGAGCAGTTATTCCATGCGGTTTATGCAGGCTTAAAAAATGAGGGCGCGAACCTCACAAGAGAACTGTTAAAAGACAATGACTCCATGGTAATTGTCAATGAAGTGCTGATTCCGGCATTGGATAAAATCGGCGAGGACTTTGAAAAGGGAACGCTGTTCCTGCCGCAGCTGATTATGGCAGCTTCCGTTGCACAGGCGGCGTTTGAAGTCATTCGTGAACATATGGTGCAGAGTAACGCCGCACCGGTCAGCAAAGGCAAAATCGTCATTGCAACCGTCAAAGGTGATATTCACGACATCGGTAAAAATATTGTAAAGGTTCTGCTTGAAAATTACGGTTATGACGTGATTGACCTCGGAAAAGACGTGGAATATCAGGCGGTCGTTGATGCAGTCCGTGAAAATGATGTCAAGCTGGTCGGACTTTCTGCCCTGATGACAACGACACTCGTTTCCATGAAAAAGACGATTGAACTGCTTCATGAAAATGAGCTGGATTGCAAAATTATGGTAGGCGGTGCGGTTCTGACACCGGAATATGCCAAAGAAATTCATGCCGACTTTTATGCAAAGGATGCCAAGGAATCCGTAGATATTGCAAAAAGAGTGCTGGGGTGATATAATAAAAGTATTATAATAACCACGGATTGTTTCGTGCTGCGCACTCTCACAATCCGGCCCGCTATTCGCATATCGTGGGATTTCATCCCACTTTTATGCTCATAGCGGGCGGGTCCCAAGGTCGTTCACCCACATATGAGCAAGCTCATGTGGGTTCAGACCTTTTGACCCTGGTATCCGAAGATACATTGAAAAGAAAGCATGGTGACATGAGTTATGGAAGAAACAAAAAAGATATCAGCTGCGGTAATCAGACGTCTGCCACGATATTACAGATATCTGGGCGAGCTGATTGAGAGCGGAGTACAGAGAATATCTTCAAAGGAATTAAGTGCAAAGATGAAAGTAACCGCTTCACAGATTCGTCAGGATTTAAACAATTTTGGCGGCTTTGGACAGCAGGGTTACGGTTATAATGTGAAGTATCTTTATGATGAAATTGCCAAAATTTTAGGAATTGACCGTCCGCATAATATGATTATTATCGGTGCGGGTAACTTAGGTCAGGCAATTGTCAATTATGAGGACTTTGAAAAACGTGGATTTGTGATTAAAGGAGTCTTTGATAACAATCCGGAGATGGAAGGAAAGACAATCCGTGGAATCCCGGTGATGATGATGGATGCCGTTTCTGATTTTATTAAGAGAAATGAAATCGAGATTGTAGCACTGACGATTCCAAAAAAAGCAGCAAAAGAAGTCGGTAAGCTGGTAGCAGATGCCGGAATTAAGGCAATCTGGAATTTTGCCCATACAGATTTGAATCTTCCGGATGAAGTCATTGTTGAAAATGTACATTTATCAGAAAGCCTGATGCGCCTTTCGTATACCATTGCAAATGAAGGACGGTAGAAAAAGATTTACAAAGGGGGAATAGCGGATGGCACAGCTTACATATAAGGCAATGAAGGATAATGCGGCTTTGAAAAATCTGCCGATTTTAACGCTTGACCAACGGTGGTACAGACTTGTGCCGGAATCTGTAAAAACGGATGAAATCCGTTACTGGGAAAAACGTGTCAATGAACTGCTCAAAAAACAGGGGCAGGTCAACGAAGACCTGATTCAGGTAAAAAAGATTAGAAAAGGATTGTTCCGGGGCATTGTTAATCATATGAACCAGAATGACGAAGATCCGAAAAAGCAGAAAATTATGGATGAAAGCCAGCGGCTGATTTATGAAGCAAGAGATAAAATCTCCCAGTTAGAAGATGAATCGGACGAAGTGCCTAAAAAACTTCGCATAGCAAACATGCATCTTTTTTATGAAACAGTCAAAATGTGTTATGAAAAAATCAACCGCAACAATAAAGACCTGGAGCGGCTGGAAGCATGGATTGAAGACACGCGGATTAAACTTAAGAAAAATTTACTGGTCAAGCAGGACAAAGAGGATATGAACGAGCAGATGTATTCTTATATGCATGCTATCTTAGGTCCTGAAATCATGAGTGAATTAGACCGGTTAAATGAGAATGACGAATAGAAGAAAGCTGCTGTGCGGGAAGAAGTCCGTATGGCGGCTTTTTGTTTTACAGGGCAGGAGGGTGTTTATGAAGAAATTAATGAATGGTGCGCAGATGAAAAGGATTGATGTGTATTCGATTCAGGAGGTGGGGATTCCTTCACTGGTTTTGATGGAGCGTGCGGCACTTTGTGTGACGGAGGCGGTGCTTGAAAAGATTAAAAAGACGGATAAGGTGCTGTGCGTGTGCGGAAGCGGCAATAACGGTGCGGATGGCATGGCGGTAGCACGTCAGCTGACAGAACGTGGAATTTCGGCAGAGGTGTATACGACAGCAGAGGAAGAAAAAGGAACAGAAGAGTTAAATCGGCAGCGTGCGATTTTGCAGAAACTGGGAATTGTGTTTGTGAACGACATTCCTGCCGGTGAATATAATTGTATTATAGATGCTGTTTTTGGCATCGGTTTATCAAGAACAATTACAGGCAGATATGAACAGATTATTGAAAAAATCAATGCGGCAAAGGATACGGGAAGCCTGATTGTGGCAGTAGATACGCCATCGGGAATTAATGCTGGGGACGGACAGGTCATGGGCTGTGCCGTAAGGGCAGACATGACGGTGACTTTCGGCTTTGCAAAATGCGGGCTGTGCCTGTATCCGGGAAGAATATACGCAGGAGAACTGTGTGTTGCCAATGCCGGTTTTGCCGACGTCCGCACAATTCCAGAAATCTGGGAGCAGGCGGCATTTACAATGGAAGATACAGACATTGCGGCTTTTTTTGACCGTCCGGCGGATACGAATAAGGGCAGCTACGGAAAGCTGCTGATTGTGGCAGGCTCTGAAAATATGGCGGGAGCGGCAGCACTTTCTGCAAGGGCGGCATACCGTACCGGCTGCGGACTTGTGAAAGTTTTCACACACGAAAACAACCGTACCGTTGTATTAACGCATGTGCCGGAAGCGGTTATGGTAACATATAAAGATACCGCAGATATAAAAGAAAAGCTTGCAGGGGAGCTGGACTGGGCAGACTGCGTGGTGGCAGGACCGGGGCTTTCCAAATCAGATACGGCAAAAGAAATTGTAGCCGAGATGATAGCCTATCAGCCTAAAAGAGAAAAAAGGCTTCCGGTGCTTCTGGATGCAGACGCATTAAACATCATTGCTGAAAACAGAAAACTGTTAAGCGGGATTGCAGAGAATGAAGGCAGCTCCAAGCAGTACGTGTATACGCCGCATATGGGGGAAGCAGCAAGACTGTCCGGCAAAAGTATCGCTCAGTTAAAAGAAACGTCCTGTGAATCCGCAAAGGAGCTGGCACAAAAACTGTGCGGAATCTGCGTTTTAAAAGATGCGGCAACGGTCGTATCGGACGGCAGACACATTTATATTAATACTTCCGGCAACTCCGGCATGTCGACGGCAGGCGCAGGGGATACGCTTACGGGGATTCTTGCAGGGAGCGTGCTTGCCGGGCGGACACAGAAGAACGGAAAAGAAAATGCTTCATACGAATTTTTTGAAAAAATCTGCATGGGGGTCTATCTGCATGGCAGGGCAGGCGATGCGGCAGCAGACAGATTTGGCAATGCAGGCATGAAAGCCATGGACATTGCAGATGCAGTGGCAAATGTGCTTAAAGAGAACTAGACATTTTTTGAAGTTGTTGTATAATACTAAGAAGCAAATACATAAGTCTGAGGAAAAGAAAAAATGAAGAATAATAAGTATTATAGAGTATATGCAGAAATTAATTTAGATGCTATTGTGAAAAATGTTGATAATCTGATGGCGCTGACAAAGGAAAATACGGGCGCACTTGCAGTTGTAAAGGCAGACGGCTACGGACACGGCGATGTCGCAGTGGCAAAAGCAGTTGCGCAAAAAGTAACGGGCTATGCCGTGGCAACACTTGATGAAGCAGTCAATCTGCGTGAAAACGGTGTGAAAAAGCCGATTCTGGTGCTGGGGTATGTAGATCCGTACGAGTTTGATATTCTAGTATCCCATGAAATTACGGCAACCGTATTTGATGTGGAAACGGCACAATTACTTGCAGATGCTGCAAGGGTGCAGAAAAAACAGGCACACTGCCATATCAAAGTTGATACCGGTATGCGAAGAATCGGACTGGAACCGGATGAGAATGGTATTGCCATTGTAAAGCAGATTACGGCATTAAAGGAATTGTCCGCAGACGGCATTTTTACACATTTTGCGGCATCGGATGAAACTGACAAGACATCGGCAGAACATCAGTTTAAATTATTTACGGATTTTACAGGACGTCTTGAAAAAGAAGGAATCCATTTTACATACAGACACTGTGCAAACAGTGCGGCGGTGATTGATATGCCGCAGGTGGACCTGGATATGGTAAGACTGGGAATTGCCATGTATGGCATGTATCCGTCAGATGAGGTCAAAAAAGAAAAGGTGGAATTATTCCCAGCGCTGGATTTAAAAAGCCACGTTACGATGGTAAAAGAAATTCCGGCAGGCGAAAAGGTCAGCTACGGCGGTACATTTACAACGACAAGAACCACAAAGCTTGCGACCGTTTCAGTCGGTTATGGTGACGGTTATCCAAGGGCTTTATCGTCTAAGGGATATGTTTTGGTCCGGGGGCAGAAAGCCCCGATTGTCGGCAGGGTCTGCATGGATCAGATGATGGTAGACGTAACGGATATTGAAAATGTCACAAGAGCGGATATTGTCACGTTGATTGGAAAAGATGGTGATGCAGAGATTACAGTGGAAGAAATCGCAGCACTGGCAGGTACATTTAATTATGAATTTGTCTGTGATCTGGGCAAGCGGATTCCACGCAGCTATTATCTGAACGGAGAATATATCGGAACACATGACTGTTTCCGCGAAAACTGGAATTTGAAAAATTTATAAAAAATGAATACACGCCCGCAAGCTGGAAATACTAAGCATATAAACAAAAAGTGCTTTGGGGAGTGTGAATAATTTTGGTAATCAGACGAGGAGATATTTTTTATGCGGATTTAAGACCGGTTGTCGGTTCGGAACAGGGCGGTGTCAGACCGGTGCTTATCATACAGAACGATACAGGAAACAAACACAGCCCGACAGTTATCTGTGCTGCAATTACATCAAAAATGAACAAGGCAAAGCTGCCTACCCATGTAGAGATTGATTCTATGCGGTATGATATTGTCAAAGATTCAGTGATTCTTTTAGAACAGCTGCGGACAATTGATAAAAAAAGATTAAAGGATAAAGTGTGTCATTTAGACAATGAAATTATCAGTCAGGTGAATAAGGCACTTTATATTAGTCTTGAAATGGGGAACAGCCTGGCAGGACGTAAATAAATGCGCCTTATGGCGCGACTGGCAGGCTGTATTTATTGACTATATAAGGATGTATATGATATAATTGTTAACGAATTTATAATGATTCTGGTATAATGTCAGAAATTTTACAAAAAGAGATTTATAAAGGAAGGAAAATTTAAAATGAATGATGCGCACCCCGCGGATGGGAACGAAGGACTGCTTTCAGCTTTATTCCGTAAGCTTGGAACAAGAGGGAAAAGAGATGATGATGTAACCGGTGAAGAAATCAAAGACATGGTCAATGAAGGACATGAACATGGTGTACTGAATGAAAATGAAGCCGAGATGATTAACAATATTTTTGAATTCGGTGAAAAACAGGCACAGGATGTCATGACACACCGTAAAAGCATTGCAGCAATTGACAGTACGGCGACCGTACAGGAAGCTTTTGATTTCATTATGAATGAAAGTTATTCCCGTTATCCGGTGATAGATGGGGATATTGATAATATTATGGGAATTTTGCATATACGGGATTTATTAAAAGTATATGTAGACGAACAAAAACGCAGTAAACAGCTGTCAGAAATCAAAGACCAGGTGCTTTTTGATGCGTATTACATACCTGAAACAAGAAATATCAGTCTGTTGTTTAAAGAAATGCAATCTAAAAAGGTACATATAGCGGTTGTTGTTGATGAATACGGACAGACCGCAGGCATTGTAACGATGGAAGATATTCTTGAGGAAATTGTAGGAAATATTCAGGATGAATATGATGAGGAAGAAGAACTGATCAGTCGTATGGATGACGGTTCGTATATGATTGACGGTCAGACAACTTTGGAAGAACTGGAAGAATTGTTTAATATTCATTTTGAATGTGAAGATATTGATACGATTAATGGCTATATGATATATAAGCTTGGAAAGATTCCAGAAGAACAGGAACAGTTTGAAATGGAATGCGGCGGATATCTCTTTGAGGTGGCAGAGGTCGCAGATAAGATGATTCGCAAAGTCAGAGTGACAAAAATACAGGAGAAGGAGCAGACAACAGAAAATGAGTAATTACAGAATTGAAACAAAGTGTATTCAGAGCGGATGGGAGCCAAAGAATGGAGAACCGAGAATTCTTCCGATTATCCAGAGTACAACATTTAAGTATGAGTCCAGTGATGAGATGGGGGCATTGTTTGATCTAGAAAAGGAAGGATATTTTTATTCAAGATTACAGAATCCGACGAATGATTACGTTGCGAAAAAGATTTGTGATTTAGAGGGAGGCTATGCGGCGATGCTGACAGCTTCCGGTCAGGCTGCCAATTTCTACGCAGTGTTTAATATCTGTGAAGCGGGTGATCACTTTATCAGTACGTCAGCCATTTATGGCGGTACGTTTAACCTGTTTGGTGTAACAATGAAAAAACTGGGAATTGATGTGACATTTGTAGATCCTGAAGCAACAGAGGAAGAGATTCAGGCGGCGTTTAGGCCGAATACAAAGTGTATTTTTGGCGAAACGATTGCCAATCCGGCACTCGTTGTTCTTGATTTGGAAAAGTTTGCAAAGCTTGCTCATAAAAACGGTGTACCGTTTATTGTAGACAATACCTTTGCAACACCGGTTAACTGTCATGCGTTTGACTTTGGCGTGGATATTGTGACACATGCGACGACAAAGTATATGGATGGACATGCAGCAACAATCGGCGGCTGTATCGTAGACAGCGGTAATTTTGACTGGGAAAAATATGCAGATAAGTTTCCGGGACTGACAACACCGGATGAATCTTATCACGGCGTGATTTATACACAGCGTTTTGGCAAAGGGGCTTACATTACCAAGGCAACCAGCCAGCTGATGCGCGATCTGGGGTCTGTACAGTCACCGGAAAATGCGTTCTTAATTAATCTCGGGCTGGAAACACTGGCGCTGCGCATGGAAAGACACTGCAGCAACGCTCTTGCGGTTGCAAAATTCTTAGAGCAGAATGAACATGTAGCATGGGTTAATTACGCAGATCTGGAAAGCAGTAAATATCACGCATTACAGCAGAAATATATGCCTAATGGTACATGTGGGGTTGTTTCCTTTGGTTTAAAGGGTGACAGGGCAACGGCAGTGAAATTCATGGATCATTTAAAAATGATTGCCATTGTAACACACGTTGCGGATGCAAGGACATCTGTTCTTCATCCTGCAAGCCATACACATAGACAGTTAAGTGATGAACAGCTTGCAGAGGCAGGCGTTCAGCCGGATTTAATCCGTCTTTCAGTGGGTATTGAAAATGTGGCAGATATTATTGATGATATTCAGCAGGCATTAGAGGTGACATTTGCATCGTAAAGCTGTGGCTATAGGGAAAATGTAATCTTAAAGCCGCATGAGTGGCAAAGGGGGTATCAAAATGTCTGGGGAAATAGATGCACAAACAAAAAGTGGAACACCGGAGGCCAATTTTACATTAAGCAATAATTTTGCAGTTGTAATGGGCGATGAACGTTTTTACAGGCTGTTTGGGGAAAAAACACTTTATGCATTTAATATGCTTATACATCCAAAGGATCGTCAGGATTTTGAATCGTTTATGGAGTCGGAAGATGTTGCAGCTTATGCGGTTGTACGGTGTATGACCGCAAATGATTCATATCGCTGGTTTATGCTGGAAAAAAATAATGAACAGGCAAAATCGGAGCAGATGACTAATATTCACTTGCAGGATATTTGTCTGGTCAGTGCCAGGTTTGGCATGTATATGGATCGTATCAGGAAATATCGTGCAGTGATGAATATGATTCAGGATAAAATGTTTGAATATAATCATCACACCGGAATTTTTACAATATACTGTTATGTCAACAACCGTTCTGAGATTATTGAAAAAGACGATTTAAAAGCATGGGAAGAACGCATGATGCGTCTGGGCTTTATTGATGAAAAACAGCAGGCGGCATTCAGACGGCTCTGTGATAATATACAGGCAGGCTCTGAAAGCTTTGCGACGACCCTGCGTACAACACTGATGTCTAAAGGGGAACGCATGGATGTTCTGCGTTTCAGGGGACAGACCATTTATAATGGAGAAGAACGTGTGCTTACCATAGGATTGATTACAGAGCAGGGAAACCGTATGACAGGTACAGACATTTTACTGGATTCGGCAGTTGTCAATCAGGATTCCGCAACAGGAGTCCTGAATAAAAAAACGGTGACAGATGAAGCAACGGCAGCGATTAATCTTGCCAATGTGGCGGGCTGTGACCACAGTATGTATCTGATGGTGTGGGATATCGATGACTTTAAACAGGTCAATGATACCTATGGACACTATTTCGGTGATGAGGTTATTAAGCATCTGGCGACAGAGCTGAACCGCGCAGTGGCAAACCGTGGATTGGTAGGCAGAATCGGCGGCGATGAATTTTTGGTACTGTTAAAGGAAGCAAGTGGAGAAGATACCTTAAGAAGTCTGTTAAAGGCGGTCCGCAAAAAGCTGAAAGTGGAGCTGACACAGGAAAAGCCGGATTATGAATTTTCAGCATCCATCGGTATTTCCCAGTATGGAAAAGATGGAACGGATTATGAAACGCTGTTTAAAATCGCAGACGGTGCATTGTATATTGCCAAAGAAAAGGGAAAAGACCGGTTTATCGTATATGATAAGGAAAAACACGGACATCTGCTGACAGAAGACGGATACTGTCATAAAAAGACAGCGGGTGTTGATTTTATGCGTCCGATGGATAAGGTGGAGCTGTCAACGAATCTGATGCTGAAAGTTTTCAACGGCGGTATGGATGTGGCAGAGGAAGTGCTGATGGAGCTTATGGATAAGATGAATATTCATGGCATGACGATTTATAAGGCACCGTCCATGGAATGCTGGAAAACGCTGGGGCATTATGAAAAAGAGCCGGGAACACAGCTTTGTCTGTCGGAAGAGAAGTATCTTGCACGTTTTGATGAGCATCATATTCACGTGATTAATAATACCGCATCCATAGCAGTTGAGTATCCACAGGTTTACGAACATTTTAAGCAGAATAATATTGGTTCGGCGCTGCAGTTTTCATGCATGTTAAATGGACAGCTGTGGGCAGTTTTTGAATTTGATATATTCGGTGTAAACCGCAGAAAGTGGTGTCAGGATGATATTTCAGCGATTTACAGTGTAGTAAAGGCGATTGCAGATGTATATAAAAAATTCTATGAGCAGAAATAGAATGCTTTCTATTATAAAAAAAGCAGGAATTATTGGAATCTGGCTGGTAATCTGGCAGATTGCAAGCAGTGTAACAGGACTGGCGTTTCTTCTGCCGGGTCCTGTTACTGTTTTTTTAGCGCTTGGAAAAGCCCTTTGTACGCGTACATTTTACCGGGTCGTTTTTCACAGCTTTATTAAAATCAGTGCCGGTTTTTTGGCTGCGCTGCTGGCGGGACTGGTACTGGGCAGTATTGCAGCGGTAAAAAAAGGTGTGCAGTCCTTTTTGGAACCGTTGGTGTTATTGATGAGGGCTCTGCCGGTGGCAGCATTTATTATTGTGATGCTGATCTGGTTCGGTTCGCAGAATGCGGCGGTTACGATTGGATTTATGGTTGTATTTCCAATGGTTTATCAGGCAGTGCTTGAAGGTGTTTGCGCAGCGGATACAAAACTGCTTGAAATGGCGGCGGTTTTTGAACTTTCACCGGTAAAAAAGGTGCGTTATATTTATGTGCCGCAGATTATGCCGTTCCTAAATGCGGCAGTCAAAACGGCAGCAGGCATGTGCTGGAAAGCGGGAGTGTCTGCGGAGGTAATCGGACTGGTGAAAAATTCCATCGGGGAAGAGCTGTATTATGCAAAACTGTATCTGATGATGCCGGAATTATTTGCGTGGAGTATTACGATTATGTGCATCAGTTTTCTGTTTGAGAAGCTGGCTGTTGCGCTGATCAGGCAGTGCGGCAGGGTAATATCAGGTGATATACATGGCAGCGGGAAGGAACAGGACAGATGCAGAAGCTGAGGATGGAACATATATATAAAAGTTATGGACAGGCAGTGGTTCTGCAGGATTTTTCGTATGCTTTTACACCGGGTGGCATAACCTGTATTATGGGAGAATCCGGAGTAGGGAAAACAACGCTTTTAAGACTGCTTATGGGGCTTGAAAAGGCAGATTCCGGTATTATTACCGGGTTTGATAAAGTATCGGCGGTTTTTCAGGAGAACCGTCTGATAGAACATTTAAATGCTGTTGAAAATACGGCGCTGGTGATAAAAGACAGGAATGCAGGAAAATGTGCATATGAACAGCTTTTGCAGCTTCTTCCCAAAGAAGTACTTTTAAAGCCTGTCAGAGAATACAGCGGCGGCATGAAACGGCGTGTGGCACTGGTGCGGGCGATGGCGGCAGACAGTGAGATTGTACTGTTAGATGAGCCGTTTACAGGGCTTGACAGCCAAAACAGCAAAAAAGCCGCAGAATATATCCTGTCGGAGCAGAGAGGCAGAACGGTTATTTCCGTTACACATGATATGGAAATGTGCAAAATGCTCGGGGCGGGCATTTGCTTATTGACAAGTGGCAAAGCAGTTGCTACAATATTGTGAGTGACAAAATTCCACAATATTTGGAAAATCAAACTGCCAGTAAAGTTCTGACAGGGTTCTGAAAATGGAGGGAAAAGATGAGACATGCAGTTTTTTCTATTCTTGTTGAAAATTCATCCGGCGTATTAAGCCGTGTGGCAGGGTTATTCAGCAGAAGAGGTTATAATATAGACAGCCTTACAGTAGGTGAAACACAGGATCCGAAGTATTCCCGCATGACGGTTACCGTTACCGGGGATGACGATGTTTTAGAGCAGATTCAGAAGCAGCTTACAAAGCTGGTGGATGTAAAAGAAATTATGGAACTTCCACAGGATGCATCTGTGTGCAGGGAACTTGTTCTGGTTAAAGTAGAATGTGATGCAGCGCACCGTCAGGAGATTATTGCAATCAGTGATGTCTTCCGTGCAAAAATTGTAGATGTATCGCCGGAGTCGGTAATTATTGAACTGACTGGCGCACAGAATAAGCTGAATGCGTTTATTGAGTTACTTAATGGTTTTAAAATTACAGAACTCGCAAGAACAGGTATTACCGGACTTGCAAGAGGCGCTGCAAATTTAAAATAAATATTTTAGTTATCATACGGAGGTAATTGTAAAATGGCAGAAGCAAGAATTTTTTATCAGCAGGATTGTAATTTATCATTACTTGACGGTAAGACAATCGCCATTATCGGTTATGGCAGCCAGGGTCATGCACATGCTTTAAATTTAAAGGATTCAGGATGCAAGGTCATTATCGGTCTTTACGAAGGTTCTAAGTCGTGGAAGAGAGCTGAGGAGCAGGGGTTTGAAGTATTCACAGCAGCAGATGCAGCTAAGAGAGCCGATATTATTATGATTCTGATTAATGATGAAAAACAGGCTAAGTTATATAAGGAATCAATCGAACCAAATCTTGAACCGGGCAATATGTTAATGTTCGCTCATGGTTTCAACGTTCATTTTGGTCTGATTAAGGCTCCTAAGGGCGTAGATGTTACAATGATCGCACCAAAGGGACCGGGACATACAGTACGTTCTGAATATCAGGCAGGAAAGGGTGTTCCTTGTCTTGTAGCTGTAGAACAGGACGAAACAGGCAAGGCACTGGATATGGCACTTGCATATGCTTTAGGTATCGGTGGAGCAAGAGCCGGTGTTCTTGAAACAACATTCAGAACAGAAACAGAAACAGACCTTTTTGGTGAGCAGGCAGTTCTTTGCGGTGGTGTATGCGCATTAATGCAGGCTGGTTTTGAAACACTCTGCGAAGCTGGTTATGATCCAAGAAATGCATACTTTGAATGTATCCATGAAATGAAGTTAATCGTAGACTTAATCTATCAGTCAGGTTTTGCAGGAATGAGATATTCTATCTCTAACACAGCAGAATATGGTGATTACATTACAGGTCCTAAGATTATCACAGAGGATACAAAGAAGGCTATGAAGAAGATTCTTTCTGATATCCAGGATGGTACATTTGCGAAGGAATTCTTATTAGATATGTCAGAAGCAGGTGGACAGGTTCACTTCAAGGCTATGAGAAAGTTAGCTTCAGAACATTCATCAGAAGCTGTTGGTGAAGAAATCAGAAAGCTTTATAGCTGGAATGATGAATCAGATAAGTTAATCAATAACTAATCGTAATACATAACGGGGTCAGGGCGGCTGTGTTTTGCACAGCCGTCTTTTTAAGTTTATGCAGATTTTCAAGGGTGCCAATATTTTAAAAACCGGAAAACGGAGCGAGGGACATGTTTTGACAGAAAAATATAAAAATTTTATATTTTTAGGATTTTTTTGTTTTGTATTCTGTGTTAAAATAATTTTGTATACAGCAGGCAGCGGAAGCAATGCTGCTCAGGAATGGAGTTTTTATGGAATTTAAAAGAATAGATGATACGAAATTCCAGTGTTTATTAGATGAAGATGATTTAGAAGATAACAATATTTCACTGGATGATTTTTTTAGAAATGATACAAAAAAGATTCACGGACTGCTCGATGTAATATTAGAAGAAGCACAGAAATCAATTGGCATTATGATGGATGGCGGTGTGATGTCTTTACAGCTGGCACCACAGCCAAATCATACCATCCTGCTCACTATTTCGTCCGGACACGATGAATTCAGCGATATGATCAGAAATGCAGGAAAGATGATGACAGACAGGATTTTATCGGATGTCCGTGATGCGGGCAGCAATGTTATTAAAAAGGAAGATGCCGGTGATGCAATCAAGTCAGCACCGTTTGTTCCGGTAGAAAAATTAGAGGAGCAGATTAAAAATAAGCTAAAAAAAACAGCAAAACAGCAGGAAGGCCAGATGATTGCCATTTACCGTTTTGCATCAATGCAGGCAGTAGAGGAATTTGCACAGAATTGTCCAAAGACATGGGGATTAAAGAACAGTCTTTATAAGCATAAAGAACAGGCATGTTTTTATTATATTGTAGAACGTACAAGATGTGCACAGGAAAAATATCAGTATATCTGCGATTTATTAACGGAATATGGCGGATATGTTTCATCGAAAAAGGAAACAGCGGCATATATCATGGAACATTGTGAAATACTGATAGAAAATAATGCTGTCAATATTATGAAAAAATATTGTATGTAAAGCAGGAAATGAGGAGAAACATGTTAGAATTACAAAATATCGGATATGCTGTTGAAGAAGGAAATACAAGAAAAGAGATTTTAAAGAATATCAGCTTAAAGATAGATGACCGTTTTGTAGCAATTACAGGTCCAAACGGCGGAGGAAAGTCTACACTTGCCAAAATTATTGCAGGCATTAATAAGCCGACAAGCGGTAAGATTTTACTGGATGGTGAAGATATTACAGATTTATCCGTTACGGAGCGTGCTAATAAAGGAATCAGTTTTGCATTTCAGCAGCCGGTCCGTTTTAAGGGACTGACCGTACGGGATTTAATTACGCTTGCAAAAGGTGAAAAGATTTCTGTAGCAGAGGCCTGTTCATATTTATCAGAAGTCGGATTGTGTGCGAAGGATTATATCAACCGCGAAGTGAACGCATCTTTATCCGGAGGCGAATTAAAAAGAATTGAAATTGCGATGATTATTGCCCGGGGAACGAAGCTGTCATTATTTGATGAACCGGAAGCGGGGATTGACCTTTGGAGTTTTAACAACCTGATTAAAGTATTTGAAGGTATGCACGAGAAAATTAACGGTTCAATCCTGATTATTTCCCATCAGGAACGTATTTTAAATATTGCAGATAAAATTATTGTGATATCTGATGGACAGGTGGCGGCACAGGGAACGAAACAGGAAGTGCTGCCGAAGCTTTTAGCTTCATCCGAGGCCTGTGAAACACTGATGAATAAGCTGGTATAGGAGGTAGGAATGGACGAGATACAAAAAAGTCTGCTCGAAAAGATTGCGGACATTCATGAAGTGCCGGAAGGCGCATATAATATCCGCTCAAACGGACAGTTAGAAGGCAGAAATACAACAGCCAATATTGATATTGTAACCAAAAAGGACGAACCGGGCATTGATATTATTATCAAACCGGGTACAAAAAATGAAAGTGTGCATATTCCGGTTATTTTAAGTGAAAGCGGCTTAAAGGATATGGTGTACAATGATTTTTATATTGGAGAGGGTGCAGATGTAACCATTGTTGCAGGCTGTGGCATTCATAACTGCGGTGTAGATACATCGGAACATGACGGAATCCATACATTTTATATCGGTAAAAATGCAAAGGTAAAATATATTGAAAAGCACTACGGCGAAGGGGATGGTGCAGGTGAGCGTATTCTAAATCCGACGACGATTGTGCATATTGAAGACGGCGGCTATATGGAAATGGAAACGACCCAGATTAAGGGTGTGGATTCCACGGTGCGCGATACAAAGGCAGACCTGGCAGACGGTGCAACGCTTGTTATCAAGGAAAAGATTATGACACACGGACACCAGACGGCAGAAACGAATTTTACGGTAGAGTTAAACGGTGTAGACTCCAGTGCCAATGTGATTTCACGTTCTGTTGCCAAGGGTGAATCCAAGCAGGTGTTCAATTCAAATATCTGCGGAAATAATCAATGTTATGGTCATACAGAATGTGATGCGATTCTGATGGATAACGGTCATGTCAAGGCAGTTCCGTCATTGGAAGCCAACAATCTGGATGCAAGTCTGGTACACGAAGCAGCAATCGGAAAAATTGCCGGTGATCAGTTAATCAAGCTGATGACACTCGGATTAACGGAAGCACAGGCAGAAGAACAAATTATTAACGGGTTTATGAAATGAGATATCCAGCATATTTAAAGAAAAACGGAACAATCGGATTTGTGGCGCCGTCCTTCGGGTGTGCCACGGAACCGTATAAAAGTGCATTTGAAAGCGCACTGGCTGCATTTCATGAAATGGGCTATCAGACGATGCTTGGACCCAACTGCTACGCGGCAGAGGGGATCGGTATCAGTAATACACCACAAAAATGTGCGGCAGAATTACAGCAGATGTATGAAACACCTGAAAATAATATTCTGTTATCTTGTGGCGGCGGTGAACTGATGTGCGAGATCCTGCCGTATATCGACTGGGAAGCGATAAAAAAAGCACCGCCGAAGTGGTTTGCGGGCTATTCGGACAATACGAATTTCACCTTTTTGCAGACGACAATGGCAGATACAGCATCCCTTTATGCGCCATGTGCGGGTGCATTCGGCATGAAGCCGTGGCACAGGGCAGTACAGGATGCTTTCGGGGTACTGACGGGTACATTGGAAGAAACGGCAGGTAACGGCGGAACAGAACGTGAAAGTGCAGCTGATGGACAGAAAAAAATGCCTGAAAGAAAGATTACAATAACGGATTATGATTTATGGGAAAAAGAATCTTTAAAATCCGAAGAAAATCCAACAGCACCGTATCATGCCACGGAAAAGTCCGTACTGAGGGTATACAGTGAGGACGGTACGGTAACAACACAGACACGGGTATCGGGCAGGCTGCTTGGCGGCTGTATGGACTGCCTTGTAAATCTTACAGGGACATCGTTTGATAAGGTGGCAGAGTTTCAGAAAAAATACCGTGATGACGGCATTTTATGGTTTCTGGAAAGCTGTGATTTGAATGTGATGAGTATTCGCCGTGCCATGTGGCATATGAAGCAGGCAGGCTGGTTTGAGAATACCAAGGGATTTCTGATAGGACGTCCGTTGCAGTTTGGACAGGAAATGATGGGCTTAGACCAGTACGAAGCGGTGATGGGCATTGTAAGGGAATATCACGTGCCGGTCATTATGGACGTAAGTATCGGACACCTCCCGCCTTCCATGCCGGTTATCTGTGGCAGTCTGGCAGAGGCAGTAGTGCATGAAAATAAGCTGACACTGGAGATGCGACTGCGGTAATGAAAAAATGAAGTATTTTTTGTCGTCAAGTAACACGGGACAAAAAATACTTCATTTTTTTCGCTCTTAATCACGCAGATAAATATCTCTTGTATAGACTTTATCTTTTACATCGTCTAAAACAGAATCGTAGCGGTTCGTGACGATGACGTCAGAAGCTTTCTTAAATTCATCCAGATTTTTTATCACTTTAGAATTACAGAACTTATCTGTATCAATGGATGGTTCGTAGATAATAACTTCCACTCCCTGCGCCTTGATACGTTCCATAATACCGAGGATGGAGCTTTGACGGTAGTTGTCTGAATGGGTTTTCATTGCAAGGCGGAACAGTCCGACAACATTTGGATTCATATCTAAAATGCGCTCTGCAATAAAATCCTTCCGCGTACTGTTGGCGGCAACTATCGCCGACATAATGTTGTTTGGCACGTTTTTGTAGTTGGCAAGCAGCTGTTTGGTGTCCTTTGGCAGACAGTAGCCGCCGTATCCAAAGGATGGATTGTTGTAATGTGTGCCGATTCGCGGGTCCAGTCCGATACCCTCAATAATCTGTTTGGAATTTAATCCGCGCACATCTGCAAAGGTATCCAATTCGTTAAAGAAAGAAATGCGGAGTGCGAGATAGGTATTGGCGAATAATTTAATTGATTCTGCCTCAGTTGTTTTTGTAAAAAGCACCGGAATGTCGGTCTTAATTGCACCTTCGCTTAACAGTTCGGCAAATTTTTTGGCACAGTTTAATAAATCCGGCTGTTCACTGTCGCAGCCTACGATAATCCGGCTTGGATAGAGATTGTCGTATAATGCTCTGCCTTCCCGTAAAAATTCCGGTGAAAATAAGATTTTTTCATATCCGATTTTGGCAATTAACTCGCGGGTGTATCCGACAGGAACCGTTGATTTGATGACAATTGCGGCGTTAGAGCCGCAGGATAGCACATCCGATACAACCCGTTCTACGGAACTGGTGTCAAAATAATCTTTTTTTGAGTCATAGTTTGTGGGTGTGGAGATAATGACATAATCCACAGCTTTATAGACAGAACATCCGTCCGTTATTGCAGTCAACTGCAACGGGTGACCGGAAAGATATTCTTCGATTTCTTTATCTGCAAAAGGAGAAATCCGCTGATTAATTTTGTCAATTTTATCCTGGATAATATCTATTAAATAGACTTCATGGTGCTGGGCAAGTAAAATGGCGTTTGACAACCCCACATATCCGGCACCGACAACTGCGATTTTCATAATTGTTCAAATGAACCTCCTCAATATAATAGCATTAGTTTAGCACAAAAGTACCGTAGAATCAAATTTATAAATAAAATAGTATTAAAACATAAGTAATTAGATATTGATAAATAAAAATAAATATTGTATACTAAATTTAGTTTTTTTGTGCTTATGTTTAGAAATTTATTTTACTTTTGGGGAAAAGTATGAGGCTTTAGGGAAGGACAGCGCTATGGGAGATGCAATGGCAATGCGTTCCCTGCTTGAAAACAATCTGGGGATGATTATTGCATTTGACGGGCAGGGGACCGTGACATTTTTGAATGGTATTGCAAGAGAGGAACTGGATTACCGGCAGGGAAAGAAAAAGATTTCTGTTGAAGATATTTTTCCAACGTTAATCAGGGAAAACTGCAATTATGATGAATATGTAAATTCAGTACAGGGACAGTTAATCAAGACTGTGGCATATCGTAAGAATAATACGTGTTTTCCAGTGATGATACGTTTTTCAAAATTGTTTTTTGAAGATGTCGGACAGATTAATGCCGTAGCAGGGCTGAATATTCAGGATGAAGAAGATGCAATCCGTGAATTAAAAAAAGTTGAGCAGGAGATGGAGCAGAATTTAAAGGCACGTGACAGTTTTGTGGCAAATATTACCCATGAACTGCGTACGCCGGTCAATGGAATTAAAGGTCATGTAAAAAATCTTCTGGATCTGGAAACAGAGCCATCTAAGAAATCCACACTGGGTATCATTATCCAATGCTGTAACAATATGGAGAAAATTATTAATAATCTGCTGGATTTTTCAAAAATGGAGGCAGGCAAATTTGAAATCTCTGAAAAACTGTTTGAATTCAAAAGCTGTGTCAATCAGGCGATGGATACCAACCGGCCAGTGGCAAATCAGAAAGGGCTGCATTTTCATGCGTTTGTAGCAGAAGACGTGCCGCAGACGGTTATCGGGGACGAATTAAGGATTACACAGATTATGAACAATCTGCTGTCCAACGCATTGAAGTTTACTTCAATGGGGGCGGTGACACTGGAGGTTTATAAAACACATCAGCGTGAAGATGTTGTTGAACTGACATTTTTTGTAACCGATACCGGAATCGGTATTGATGCGCAGGGCAGGCAGAAGCTGTTTCAGAGTTTTTCGCAGGCGGATGATTCGATTACGAGAAGATACGGCGGAACGGGTCTGGGACTGTATGTCACTAAGCAGCTGGCAGAGCAGATGCACGGACATATTGAAGTAGAAAGTGAACCGGGCAGGGGCAGTACATTCAGCTGTGCAATTAAGGTCAAAGTACCTGTACAGGCGGTGAAGCAGGAAAAGGAACAGAATATTGAGTTTGATATTTCTAACTTGAAGAATCATCTGCTGGGAACGCAGGCAAAGAGCCGGATGGAACAGGTTTATATGTATGGAAGCGCAGCTAACAGGCGGGAACTTGCCATCAATATGGAAAAACTGGTTTTGTGCATCGAGATGGAAAACTGGGAAAAGGCAGAAGGGTTTGCGGAAAATATTAAAACGCTTTGTGCAGAATCCGGGGAGCAGACATTAAAGAGCAGAACATTTCGTCTGCTGATGGCAGTCCGGAAAGAAGATTATAAGCAGGCAATCGGATATTCGGAAGAAATCCGTACAATTTTAAAACTAAAAGAACCGGGGGCAGAAGGTGTATGAAGCAGAATGATAAACAAATACCGGTAATTTTGATTGTTGATGATGTGGAAGTCAATGCAAGATTATTAAAAAAGATGGTTGAAAAAATGGGATATCAGGGGCTGACTGCAACAGGCGTAAAAGAGGCGGTCAGTCAGATGCAGAAAGAACTTCCGCAGCTGATCTTGCTGGATATTATGATGCCGGATATGAGCGGTTACCAGTTTTGCGAATTATTAAAAGAAAATCCGGATACAAAGGATATTCCTGTCATCTTTGTATCGGCAGCCAGCGAGCTTGATGATAAAATGAAGGGCTTTCAGGTGGGGGCGGTTGATTTTATCAGTAAACCGTTTGACTATGGCGAAGTGGCAATGCGGGTTAATACACATTTAAAAATGTATCAGATGAAGCAGGAACTTGAAGACAGTAACCGCAGACTGAGCATTATTGTTAGTGAACAGGCAAAAAAATATGATGAAGAACAAAAAAGACTGTTAAAGGCACTGGCAAAGATTACGGAAGGCAGTAATGCAACCGGTATGACAAAACATCTGGAAAATGTGGCATATAATGCAAGACTGCTGGCACAGGCATTAAATTTTACGGAAAAGTATGAAAACCAGATTTCTAAAACTTATATTGAAGCAGTGGAGCTTGCCGGTGCGGTACATGATATCGGAAAACTGACCGTTCCGAAAGAAATTCTTGATAAGCCCACAAAGCTTACGGAAACAGAGTGGGAGATTATGAAGCACCATACGGATAACGGGGATGAATTAATACGGGCGGCATATCCGGATGTAGAGGATAATACATTTGTCAAGGTGGCATGTGATGTGGTGCGGTCCCATCATGAGGACTGGGACGGAAGCGGATATCCTGACGGTTTAAAGGGCAGTGATATTCCGCTGAGTGCGCGGATTGTAAAAATTGTGGATGTTTATGACAGTATTTTGTCAGACCGGTGTTACAGGAGTGCGTACACCAAAGAGGAGTCGTTAGCTTATATGAAACAGGGAAGTAAAAGCCGGTTCGACCCATATATTCTGGAGGTATTTTTAAAGATTGAGAAGCAGCTGAGAAAGTAGCGGGGAAAAGCGATGACAGATGAAGAATTTTCACGCATTGTAAAATATACGGCGGTGCGTTACGGGATTAATTTATACCACAAAAAAGTCATGGTAGAGGGACGGCTTTCCAATTATCTGGCGGCAAACGGATTTAAAAGTTATACGGAATATATGGATCGGGTGGAAGCAGATTACACCGGGCAGGAAGCCCAGAATCTGATAAATATCCTTACGACAAATCACACATATTTTATGCGGGAGCCTGAACATTTTGAGTTTTTTAAAAATGTGATTCTGCCGGAATTAAAAGAACGGGAAAAGACTGGAATGGATTTACGGATATGGTCTGCGGCGGCATCGTCAGGACAGGAACCATATACGATTGCTATGATACTCAAAGATTTTTTGGGACCGGAGTATAATGCATGGGAAACTTCCGTGCTGGCAACGGATATTTCAAGAAAAGTACTGGACAGCGCGGTGGACGGTATTTATAGTGCAGAGCAGATTAATACACTGCCTGTCTGGTGGAGGAACAGTTATTTTGTGCCGCTGCCCGATGGAATGTATCAGGTGAAAAAAGAACTGCGCCAGCAGGTGGTTTTCAGACAGTTTAATCTGATGAATCCACTGCCGTTTAAGAAAAAAATGCATGTGATTTTTTTGAGAAATGTCATGATTTATTTTGACGAAACGACCAAGAGAAAACTGGTTCAGCGACTTTATGAATTTTTAGAGCCGGGCGGTTATCTGATTATTGGCAGTACAGAGAATATCGACAGAAGCGCAGTGCCGCTTGTTTATGTCCGACCGTCAATATTCAGGAAAGAATAAATATAGGGAGGAAATACAAAACGATGAAAAAAATAAAAGTTCTGATTGTAGAGGACTCCCTGATGTTCCGGCAGATTTTAGTCCGGAATCTTATAACAGACCCAATGTTAGAGGTTGTGGCACAGGCCTCAGACCCTTATGAAGCAAGAGATGCCATTTTAAAATACGAACCGGATGTGATGACGCTGGACATTGAACTGCCGCGAATGGACGGCATTGAATTTTTAAGGAAACTGATGCCGCAGTATCCGCTGCCGACCGTGGTAATCAGCGCATTAAGCGACAGGGTATTTGATGCGATGTCGGCAGGTGCTGTGGAATTTGTCAATAAGCCGTCAGGAATGACAGCGGAGCAGATTGCAGAATTTATCAGGGGAGAACTGATTACAAAGATAAAAATTGCATCTACGGTACAGGTTGGAAAACTAAAACGGGTAGGAAGCTACAGTTTCAGGCAGAATGGGTATAGCACAGGAGCCGGAACGGTTGTTGCAATCGGTGCATCAACGGGCGGGACGGAAGCCATTTATGAGGTGGTCAGGCGTTTTCATCAGGATATACCGGGAACGGTTATTGTGCAGCATATGCCGCCGGGATTTACCAAAATGTATGCGGAGCGGTTAAATAACCAGTGCCGCGTGGTGGTACGGGAAGCAAAAACCGGGGACAGGGTTGTGCCGGGACAGGTGTTAATTGCCCCCGGAGATGCCCATATGCGGCTGTTAAAAGTCAACGGTGAATATCAGGTGGAATGCAGAAGCGGACCGAAAGTCAACGGACACTGTCCGTCAGTAGATGTCCTCTTTGAGTCGGTAGCAAAAGCAGCAGGAGCGGGGGCGGTTGGCATTATCCTTACAGGAATGGGAAATGACGGCGCAAAAGGATTGCTTGAGATGAGAAGGGCAGGAGCAAAAACAATCGGGCAGAACGAAGCCAGCTGTATTGTATATGGCATGCCAAAAGCGGCATATGATATCGGAGCAGTACAGCAGCAGGCAGAATTAACGCAGATTGCACAAAAAACGTATGATTGTCTGGAAACAGTCAGATAAAATATAGATGGAAAAGAGGGCGCAAAAATGAGAATTTTAATTGTTGAGGATGATTTTGCAAGCAGAAAGTTTATGATGAATTTTATGTCGGCATATGGGGACTGTGACGGCACGGTAGATGGCATGGAAGCGGTTGAAGCGTATATGATGGCGCTGGAAGATGAACAGCCGTATGACTTAATCTGCTTAGATGTCATGATGCCGGTCATGGATGGATATCAGGTCTTAAATACTATCCGGAATATGGAAAAACAGCGTGGTATCGAAGGCGATGACCGCGTAAAGATTGTTATGATGACGGCATTAAATGAACAAAAAAATGTAAGAAAAGCCTTTGAAATGGGCTGCACGGTTTATTGTGCGAAGCCGGTTGATCTGGATAAATTAAAAAATGTGTTAAAGAAATTGAAACTGATATAATATCACAGGAGGAGAAGAAATGGCAGAAGATTTTAGTGCAGACGGCATGCTGGATATGTATCTGTATGAAAACGGACAGCTGCTTGAACAGCTGGAAGCGACAACCCTTGAAAAAAAGGACGCGGACAGCTTTGATGAAGCAGATATCAATGAGTTTTTCAGAGTCATGCACACCATTAAAGGTTCGTCAGGGATTATGATGTTTGATGACATTATGAAGCTTGCGCATAAGCTGGAAGATGTGTTTTATTTTATCAGGGAATCCAAGCCGGACAACGTTCCGCATATGGAGCTGGTAGAACACATTTTTCAGGTGTCGGATTTTATATCGGCAGAATTTGATAAAATCAGGGACGGGGGTGACCCGGACGGTGATGCCAAAGAACTGATTGATGAACTGGATGTCTTTTTGAAAAAAATTAAAAATGAAGCAACGGAGGATGGTAAAGAACTGCCGCCGGCAAATGTGCAGGAGCCGCCAAAACAGTTTTATATTGCACCGGTAGCAACAGAAAACAGTAAGTTTTACAGGATTCACATTTTCTACCGTGCGGATACGCAGATGAGCAATCTGAGGGCGTACACGGCAGTGTATTCGTTAAAAGAAATTGCGGAGGATATTTTATATAAGCCGGAGGACATTGTTACGAATGAAGCTTCGGCAGATGTGATTTTAGCAGACGGTTTCCAGATGATGCTGCAGACCCAGAGTAGTAAGGAGGAAATTGAAAAGCTGATTGACGGGTCGGGTGTTGAAAAAATTGACATTACAGAGTGTACGCCGGATGAATACATTAAAGGCTTTGAAGCGCCGGTGATTGTCAATAACGGAAAGGTTATCGACCTGGATTCCGATGTGGAAACCATTGAAGCACGGGTGCAGAAGGAACAGGAAGCAAAAAAAAGCGAAGAACCAAAGCCCGGCGATTATGTTATTAAGACCAAAGAACCGGGAAAGCCAAAACAGCTGGCAAAAACCCGGAAGGAAAAACCGGCGGCGCAGACATTTATCAGTGTAAATGTGGCAAAAATGGATATGCTCATGGATTTAATCGGTGAGATTGTCATTGCAGAGTCGGTTGTTTTACAAAATCCTGATTTAAAAGTGCCGGGATTAAGCCTGAATAACTTTAACAAGGCAGCGGCACAGCTGACAAAGTTCACCTCGGAATTACAGGACGTCATTATGTCCATGCGGATGATGCCGCTTACCAATACATTCCAGAAAATGAACAGGATTGTATTTGATGCGTCCCGTAAGGTCGGCAAAAACATTGAATTAAAGATGATTGGTGAAACAACGGAAGTAGATAAAAATATTATTGAACATATTTCGGATCCGCTGATGCATATGATTCGGAATTCTGTAGACCACGGTATTGAGGAAAAGGAAGAACGGGCGGCAGCAGGAAAGCCGGAAAAAGGTGTCATTACGCTGGAAGCCAAAAATGAAGGCGGAAAAGTTTTTCTTTCGGTATCCGATGACGGCAAGGGCATGGACCCGGACAAGCTGTTTGCAAAAGCAAAAAAGAGCGGGCTGATCCCGCCGGAAAAAACGCAGAGCGATTATACGCGAAAGGAGATTTATCAGTTTGTTACATATCCGGGATTTTCAACGAAAGAAAAGGTTACAGAGTTATCTGGCAGAGGTGTCGGCATGGACGTTGTTGTGAAAAATATCCAGTCAGTCGGTGGACAGCTGGATATTGACAGTGAACTGGGTAAGGGTACAACCATGACCTTAAAAATCCCGTTGACACTGGCAATTATCGAAGGGATTGTCATGCGGGTCGGGGAATCTATTTTTGTTATTGAATCCGGTTCAATTAAAGAATTTTTAAATGTTAAAGAAAGTGATATGGTCTATGAGCCGGGTGGAGAAGAATATGTGATGATCCGAGGGGAGTGTTTCCCGGTTGTGCGGTTAAGCCGCAAATATCATCTGGAACACGCCAAAGAAGATGTCAGTGACGGTATTATGATTCTGGTCGAACACGAAGATAAAAAAATGTGCATTTTCGTGGATCATCTGATTGGCGGACAGGAAATTGTAGTAAAACCAATCCCATCGTATATCAGAAAAGTACCGGGGTTATCAGGTTGTACACAGCTTGGTGATGGCAGTATTGCATTGATTATTGATGTGGGTGGATTGCTTATATAAGATGCGCAGAAAGGAGGACATAACAATGGCAGAAGAAATCATCAAAGAAGACAATCCTGAGGAAGAAGATACTCAAAAAGGCAAATATATGACATTCAAATCGGGACATGAATATTTTGGTATTGAAATCCGGTATATTAATGAAATTATCGGTATGCAGAGTATTACGGCAATTCCGGAGGTAGAGCCGTATATTAAAGGACTGATTAATCTTCGCGGAAAAATTATTCCGGTGATTGATGTACGGATTCGTTTTAATCAGGAACCGTTTCAGTACACAGACAGAACCTGCATTATCATTATTAATGTAAAATCAACAGTTGTGGGGCTGATTGTAGAAACAATTGCAGGGGTGGAACAAATCGACGAATCGGATATTGAACCGCCGCCAACCATATCAACAGGCAGCACGAAAAATAAATATGTATATGGACTGGGAAAAACGGGGAATTCTGTAAAGCTGCTTTTAGACCCTGAGAAACTGATTAAAGATGAAGATATTGCGGCATTTGAAGAAATGACGGAACAGAATGAAGAACAATAGCCAAAGGCAGGAGGTATGGATATGAACAGAAAAGACAGAACAATTTTATCAAAAATTAAAACAAGTTATGTAGTGGCCATGATTGAATTGATGGTATTAACAGGTATCTGTTTTGGATTGACAACGGGAAAGCTTCAGATTGCACGGGGACAGCAGTATCACGGAGTGGGAATGATCTGCCTGATTCTGCTGGATGTGATGATTGTTATCGGCTGTATTTATTCCGTTTCAACGGTAATCGGCTGTATCAGGAAGCCGCTTGAAGAGTTAAAAAAGTCATCAGCAGAGCTTGCAGCCGGTAAAGTCGATGTTGAACTGAAAAAATATTACAATGATGAAATCGGCGAAGTGCTAGATGTGTATGCAAAGATTATTAAAAATACCAAAGAAAATGCAATGCTTGCACAAAAAATTGCCAACGGGGATTTAACGGTAGAAGTGCTTCCACATTCAGTAGAAGATGAACTGGGGCGGGCCTTAAAGGAACTGGTTGAAAATAATAATAATGTATTAACAGGCATTAAAGAATCCAGCTTTCAGCTTTCTGCAGGTGCCGAACAGGTGGCAGGCGCAAGCCAGGCACTTGCACAGGGATCAACACAGCAGGCAAGTGCGATTGAGCAGATTACAGCTTCCATGAATGAAATTGCAAAGGAAACCAATGAAAATGCGACACAGGCAACAACAGGCAATAAGCTGATTCATGAAGTTGGCGAGGAAGCAAAGAACGGCAATGAGCAGATGCACAATATGATTGAAGCCATGAACGACATCAATACATCTTCCCACAACATTTCAAAGGTTATTAAAGTGATTGATGACATTGCATTCCAGACCAACATTTTAGCATTGAATGCAACGGTTGAAGCGGCAAGAGCCGGAGCGCACGGCAAAGGTTTTGCGGTTGTAGCGGAAGAAGTGAAAAATCTGGCAGAAAAGAGTGCGGCGGCAGCCAATGAAACCGCAGAAATGATTCAGTCTTCTATTGATAAGGTAGAAGAAGGGGTAAAGATTGCCGATGAAACAGCCGCTTCTCTTACAAAGATTGTAGAAAGCCTTGAAAATGTCGTGGAAATCATCAGCAGTATTGCAACGACTTCCAATGAACAGGCAACAGCCGTAGCACAGATTAATCAGGCAATTATGCAGGTTTCACAGGTTATCCAGACCAATTCTGCAACCAGTGAACAATGCGCAAGCGCCAGTGAAGAACTTGCAAACCAGTCACAGGCACTAAGAGATACCATTTCCAGATACAAATTAAAGGAAAATACATACAGAAATCCGATGTATGCAGATTCTTACAATAGAAGAAACAGTTATATGCCACAGGTAGGAAACAATGAGCAGATTATTTCTTTAGATGGGGATTTTGGTAAGTATTAAAGTGAATTACGGATGAATAATGTGTAAATAGGTGCGGCGGGCTGCATAATGCAGACCCGCCGCTATTAATAGGGGAAAGTGTTTACAAGCAAAGGGGCGGTCATAGTGGGAAGCTATATAAAGGACGTTCCCTCCGCTTGTATAAAAATATGAAAAAGTGTATGAAAAAAGCTTATCGCCTTTCAACGATATTTATAATACGGCATAAATGTGACCAAAAGAAGTCCATATTATGAAATAAATATGTCTTCTATGTATTCTGTGTTATCTGTTTATTATCAAAAAAATGTAAAACAAAAATAAAAAACAAAATAAAAAATGCTTGACATTTATAACAACATGTATTAAACTAAATATCGTTGCAGCGATACATAATCAATTGATTCATCAATTAGCAGCATATCGGAATGTGGCTCAGCTTGGTAGAGCGCTTCGTTCGGGACGAAGAGGTCGCGTGTTCGAATCACGTCATTCCGATTCTTCAAGGATTTCAGTACGGATATGTGAGCAAATCCTTGGCAGGGGCGGGAGAGCCGGTTTAGAGTTCATCTAAACCGGCTCTCTTTTTGCACCCGGGAGCGCGATATGCGATACGGGAAACTGCTGTGCAAAGAGCGGCTGTGTTTCTAAACTTTACTTGTGCAGCAGCTTTGTCCACAGTTCTTTACTTCTTAAACTTCCTATATAATAGCTGTTAATTTTCGGTGTTTCAAAATCCAGAAGAGGAATCGTACGCAGTTTTTTATCTGCAAGTTCCTGTTCGATCATTTTGTCGGGCAGAAAGCTGTAACCGGTTGTGTTAATCAGATAGGGAATCAGTTTGGTGCTGTTGTCAATTTCAAACTTAAACTGATAGTGTGTCGGAAAGAGATTCCGGATAAATTCCCCAACGTCATTGAGTGCAAAGTTACACATCATATATTTAATAGAAGTCAGTTCTTCTTTTCGGATACCGTCCGCATGCAGCATATTATCATAACCGGTCGCAAGCACAAGATTGTCCGTGTGAAAATGGTGACATTCAAAGCCTGCGCGTACCAGCGGGACTGATGTAAAGACACAGTCTAAAATGCCGTCCATTAACAGCTGGATCATATCGGGAGAATGACCAATCGTGACTTTGACAGAGTGTTTTTTAGAAGCGCTTTCAAAGCCGGAAATCAGCGGAAACAGGTGACATTCATAAATGGAATTGGTCGAGCCGATGCGCAGACTGTTTTCGTAAGTGACGGAGGAGTGCATTTCCTTTAAAGAGGCTTCCTCCAATTCAACAATACGTGTGGCATATTTTAAGAAAATACGACCGTCTTCCGTAAGTGAAACGTGTTTTTTATCGCGGTAAAACAGCGGCTTTCCAACTTCCTTTTCCAGCTCGCAGATACGTTTTGTTACGGTGGATTGGGAAATGTAGAGGGAAGTGGCGGTCTGCGAAAAACTGTTTAATTTGGCAAGGGTAATAAAGGTTTTTATGGATTGTGAATTCATGGCGCTCTCCTTATATTTTGAACAGGCATTAGGGGATGTATCAATATTCCAGTTATTGTTCAGAGCCAGCCTCCAAAATGTTGCACATTTTGTCGGTGTGGCGTATCCGCCAAATAGATTTTCAGCCATATTTGTTCACTCATGCGAGCATGGTTCGCAAATATGCTTAAAAATCTGCCTGGCTCAGGATTTAGTAATAACTGTTCAGAGCCAGCCTCCAAAATGCTTCACATTTTGTCGGTGTGGTGTATCCGCCAAATAGATTTTCAGCCATATTTGTTCACTCATGCGAGCATGGTTCACAAATATGCTTGAAAATCTGCCTGGCTCTGAACAGAAACATATTCTAAAAAGGAATTATAGTTATTTAAATAATTCTCTTTACAAATTTTACAGGATACGGCTATAATTAGTCAATAGAAGTCAATAGAAAAAGAAATGGAGGAACAGGTTCATGGGAATGACTATGACACAAAAGATTCTTGCGGCACACGCAGGTCTTTCAGAAGTAAAGGCAGGACAGCTGATTGAAGCGGATTTAGACCTTGTACTTGGAAATGATATTACATCTCCGGTTGCAATTCATGAGATGGATAAGATGACAGTAAAAACTGTATTTGATAAGGATAAGATTGCACTTGTACCGGACCATTTTGTACCGAATAAGGATATTAAGTCTGCCGAGCATTGCAAATGTGTCAGACAATTTGCGATGAAGCATGATATTACAAATTACTTTGAAGTGGGACAGATGGGTATTGAACATGCACTGCTTCCGGAACAGGGACTTACGGTTGCAGGCGACGTTATTATCGGTGCGGATTCACATACCTGTACATACGGTGCGCTCGGCGCATTTTCTACAGGTGTAGGTTCAACGGATATGGCTGCCGGTATGGCAACAGGCAAGGCATGGTTTAAAGTACCGTCTGCAATTAAATTTGTACTGACAGGCAAGCCAAAGAAGTGGGTCAGCGGAAAAGATGTTATTTTACATATTATCGGCATGATTGGCGTAGACGGCGCGCTGTATAAGTCTATGGAATTTACAGGAGACGGCATTGCCAATCTGACAATGGACGACCGTTTTACGATTGCAAACATGGCAATCGAAGCCGGCGGAAAGAACGGTATCTTCCCGGTTGACGATTTGACAAGAGCATATATGAAGGAACATTCAAAGAGACCGTTTGTAGAATATACAGCAGATGACGATGCAGAGTACGAACAGGTTATCAATATTGATTTATCAGAAATTGAACCGACAGTTTCTTTTCCGCATCTTCCTGAAAATACACATGTAGTAGGAAGCTTTGACGACATTAAGATTGACCAGGTCGTTATCGGTTCCTGCACAAACGGACGTATTGACGATTTACGCTGTGCGGCAAAGATTTTAGAAGGCAGAAAAGTGGCAAAGGGGCTGCGTGTTATTGTTATTCCGGCAACACAGAAGATTTATATGCAGGCAATTGAAGAAGGACTGGTTCAGACATTTATCCGTGCGGGCGCAGTAGTCAGCACACCGACCTGCGGACCATGTCTTGGCGGTTATATGGGTATCCTTGCAGAAGGAGAACGCTGTGTATCTACAACTAACCGTAACTTTGTAGGACGTATGGGACATGTAGACTCTGAAATTTATCTTGCAAGCCCGGCAGTTGCAGCAGCAAGTGCGGTTACAGGTAAAATCAGCCAGCCGTCAGACCTTGGATTATAAGAATCGTATCAGAATGGAGGAACAACATGAAAGCAGAAGGCAGAGTATTTAAGTATGGCGATAATGTAGATACAGATGTTATCATTCCGGCAAGATATCTGAATTCATCAGACCCGGCAGAACTCGCAACGCATTGTATGGAAGATATTGATAAGGATTTTGTAAAAAAGGTTCAGAAAGGCGACATTATCGTTGCCAATAAGAACTTTGGCTGTGGTTCATCCAGAGAACATGCGCCAATTGCAATTAAGGCAGCAGGTGTAAGCTGTGTTATTGCAGAAACCTTTGCAAGAATTTTCTACCGCAATTCCATCAATATCGGTCTTCCGATTATCGAATGTCCGGAAGCTGCAAAGGCAATTGAAGCCGGTGATGAGGTGGAAGTGGATTTTGACAGCGGCGTGATTACCGATAAAACAACAGGAAAGTCTTACACCGGTCAGGCATTTCCTGAATTTATGCAGAAGATTATCAAAGCAGAAGGCCTGATTAATTACATTAACCAGAAGTAAAATGATAAAAGTGTCTGTGCAGGCAGGTATCGCAGTATCATCTGTGTCTGCACAAAATAATAAAAGCGGCAGAAATTCTTGAATCTATGATTTGAATTTCTGCCGCTTTTTAGTAAGTGAGTCCTAACTGTTCGATATAGTGGCGAAACCTGCGTGAAATTTTTACCGTATTATAAATAGAAGCGTATTCGATGTGGGACAGTCCTTCGATATAATTCCGGGTGTAGTTCTTAAAATCCGGCAGCTGTTCTGCAAGTAAATCAATGGCGCGGTTATAGGCAATCGCGGCTTCATTTTCCGACGTATAAGTGCCGATGGTATAGTTGCCGTTAATGTGGATACGGGTTCTGTATAAAATCCGTCCGTTTTTTTCAATCTGTTCTACGCCGTTGTACCGGTTGACAACGGCAACATTGGAATAGCGGAAATCGTGTTCGTCACCGTTGCGGAATAAATAATCCTTTCCTTTTACGGAGTGGCTGCGGATACCGAAGCGTGCTAGAATACTGGTCTGCATACCGAAGTCATTGACAAAAAAATAACCGCCGCGGCTCATGATTTTGTGTCCTGAATAGTAAAATAAATCTTCAATATCAAACGTCAGCACAATTTCCGGTGAAAAAAAGTATAAAAAATATTTATCACACAGATAAACCGGTGTTTTAATATAAATGTTATTATCCCGGAGATTCAAAAGAATCATAAATTTTTCAAAAGCCAGTGCAGAAGTGCAGGAGGAGTAGCTTGTTATTTTTTCTGCAGCATTGACAAAATGGGAACTTTTTTCATCCCGCACAATGGCATTGGCTTCGGAATAGACGGCGGCAGCAGTCTTGTAATCGTCAAAGCTTCCAAGACTGATATGTTTATTCTGACAGGTCAGCGATACCCGGTAGTATTCGGTGCCGTCTTTTTTATATGCTGTATAAACCCCTGTTGCCATAACGTCCTCTCCTTTTGTAGATATTTTAATGTATCCGGTTCTGCGATAAGAGTGGATTCGCGCTGCCTGCGTAAAAGCTCCCCTCACGTATCTGTAAAAGATTGTAACATAAAATACATAAATACAAAATACCTTAAAAGCTATTGTGTTTCCAAAAATCCTGTTGTATAATGTCAACTGAATACTGTTTTAAGCAGAATTTGAATGAAAATATAAAGGTGGAAGAAGAGAATGAGTTTGTTTTACAGAAGTACCAGAGACGACAGCGTAAAGGTTACTGCATCACAGGCAATTTTAAAGGGTCTTGCGGCAGACGGTGGTTTATACGTACCGGAGCAGATTCCGGCATTAGATAAGAGCTTTGAAGAATTATCAAAGATGTCTTATCAGGAAGTGGCATATGAAGTGATGAAGCTGATGCTTGATGACTTTACAGAGGAAGAATTAAAGAGCTGCATTAACAAAGCATATGATTCAAAGTTTGACACAAAGGTCATTGCACCGCTTGTAAAGGCTGATGGTGCATACTATTTAGAATTGTTCCACGGTTCAACAATTGCGTTTAAAGATATGGCATTATCCATTCTGCCACATTTACTGATTACTTCTGCAAAGAAAAACAACGTAAAGAATGAAATTGTAATTCTGACTGCAACTTCAGGAGATACAGGAAAGGCTGCTCTTGCAGGATTTGCTGACGTTAAAGGAACTAAGATCATCGTGTTCTATCCAAAGCATGGTGTCAGCCCGATTCAGGAAAAGCAGATGGTAACCCAGAAGGGTGACAATACCTATGTAATCGGTATCAATGGCAATTTTGATGATGCACAGACCGGTGTTAAGAAGATTTTCGGTGATAAAGAACTTGAAAAGGTCATGAACGAAGCCGGATACCAGTTCTCCTCTGCCAATTCTATCAATATCGGACGTCTGGTTCCTCAGATTGTTTACTATGTATATGCTTATGCACGCCTGCTCGCAGACGGTGAAGTAAAGGCAGGGGAAGCAATCAATGTGGTTGTGCCGACCGGTAACTTCGGTAATATTTTAGCAGCATTTTATGCAAAGAATATGGGACTTCCAATTCACAAACTGATTTGTGCTTCCAATGAAAATAAAGTACTGTATGATTTCTTTACAACCGGTACATATGACAGAAACAGAGAATTTGTCCTGACAACTTCTCCGTCAATGGATATTTTGATTTCAAGCAACTTAGAGCGTCTGATTTACCGTATTGCAGGCAACAGTGCTGAAAAGAATGCGGCACTGATGCAGTCCTTAAAGGAAACAGGAAAGTATGAAATTACAGATGAAATGAAAGCGCAGCTTTCGGACTTCTACGGCAATTATGCAACAGAAGCAGAAGATGCGGCAATGATTAAGAAGCTGTATGAAGATACGGGATATGTAATTGATACCCATACAGCTGTTGCGGCATCTGTATATGAAAAGTACCGGAAGGAAACCGGTGATACAACAAAGACAGTGATTGCTTCAACAGCCAGTCCATATAAGTTTACAAGAAGCGTGATGGATGCGATTGACAATAAGTATGATGTAATGTCTGATTTTGAGCTGGTAGATGAGCTTTCAAAGCTTTCTAAGGTAAAAGTTCCGCAGGCGATTGAAGACATCAGAACAGCGCCGGTACTGCACGATACTATATGTGATGTTGATAAGATGTGCGATAATGTAAAAAGAATTTTACATATTTAATTAGATACATTCATTTGAATTGGAGTCATCTGACAGGGAAAAATGTCAGATGACCCCAATCTTTTGTTGCAAAAAAGTGATTTATGATATATAATGTCAAAGTTGCAGATTTTATAAAAGGAAACAGAATTATGAGAAAATTAACGACGTTTCATTATGTTGACATTCACAGCCATATTTTATATGGTGTCGATGACGGTCCGGATAATATTGAAACCAGTATTGAGATGATGAAAATTGCATATGATGAGGGTATTCGCAAGATTGTGGCAACACCACATTATCATCCTGGTAAATGTACAATGGGATACGAACAGCTGCGCAGAAATTTTGAACTGTTTAAAGAACAGATGAAAGATATATGCCCTGAGATTGAACTGGCACTTGGCAGGGAAATTTATTATACTTCGGATATTTTAGATGATCTCGAAGCACAGGCGCATCTGACAATGGAAGATTCCAAGTATATTTTAATAGAATATCATCCGACTGTGGAATATTCTTATCTGCGTACCAGTATCAGCAATGTGATGCAGATGGGTTATACGCCTGTTATTGCGCATATTGAACGCTATATGTGCGTATTGGAAGACTGGAAGCTGGCTTTGGAATTAAAGAACATGGGGGCTGTCATTCAGGTGAATGCGGGTTCTGTTATCGGGGATTCCGGAAGCAAGGTGAAAAAGTTTATCAAAAGACTGTTAAAAGAAGAAATCGTGGATGTTATCGGAACAGATGCACACAGTAATGGAAGGAGATCGCCTAGAATTCAGGAATGCGCAAAGTATATCTGCCGCAAATTTGATGAGGATTATGCGAAGGCACTGCTGCGTGATAATGCAGAACGGATTCTTAAAGGTGAATATTTGGAGGACTAGAAGAATATGGAAAATTCGATGAAGAATAATGACGAAATTGAAATCGATTTACGACAGATTTTTATCGTTATTATGAGTAAGATTGCAATTATTCTCTTAGTGGGAGTGATTTTCGGTCTGGCGGCATTTATTGGAAGTAAACTGCTTTTAAAGCCGGTGTATCAGTCACAGACGAGCCTGTATGTGTTAAATAAGCAGAGCCAGGGAACAACAACATTAAGTGATTTGCAGTCATCAACACAGCTGACACAGGATTATATGATTCTTGTAAAAAGCCGTACCGTAACAGAAAAGGTTATCAGTGACCTTGGGTTAAATACGACAAATGAAAAGCTTGCAAAGCAAATCAGCGTATCTACACCATCTGACAGCCGTGTGCTTGAGATTACGGTTTCTAACAACGACCAGTATGAAGCAAAAAGAATCGCAGATAAAGTGGCGGAAATTTCAGCAGATTCTATTTGTGATATTATGCAGATTGAAAAGGTCAATGTATTTGAGGAAGCAAATATTTCTGAAAAGCCGTCAAGCCCGAACTGCTTAAAAAATGCAATCATCGCATTTGTATTAGGCATGGTGCTTGCAATTGCCATTGTTGTTATACGATTTGTAATGAATGATACCATTAATACATCTGAAGATATTGAGAAATATCTTGGAATCAGTACCCTTGCATTGATTCCTTTATCAGAAGATTTAGATGACAGTGCGGAAGCTGCGGCAAAGAGAAAGAAGCGTAAGCACAGTTCTTCAAAGAAGGGAGATAAGTAATGCCTACAGTTAACATTGAAAGACTCAGAAAGTTAGATTACCGCTGCAACGAAGCTTATAAGACATTGAGAACCAATATCCAGCTGTGTGGTTCTGATATGAAAGTAATTATGTTTACAAGTTCTACACCGAATGAAGGAAAATCCAGTGTTTCTTTTAATCTGGCGGTATCGCTTGCAGAATCCGGCAAAAAGGTTATTTTCATTGATGCGGATTTAAGAAAATCCGTTCTTGTCGGCAGATATAAGATTAATAAGGCTATTAAGGGACTCACTCATTTCCTGTCCGGCATGAATAAATTTGAAGAAGTAATCTGTACAACGAATGTAGATAATCTGTATGTGGTATTCTCCGGAATTGTTCCGCCAAATCCGTCGGAACTTTTGGCAAACAATTCATTTGATGCACTTGTAAAGGCACTCAGGGATACTTATGATTATGTGATTATTGATACACCGCCGCTTGGCAGTGTTACAGATGCAGCGATTGTCGCACAGAAATGTGACGGTGCAGTGCTGGTTGTTGCAGCGCATATGGTTAATTATAAGTTCGTCCAGAAACAGTTAGAACAGCTTAAAATGACAAAGTGCAAGATTCTCGGAAGTGTCCTTAATAAGGTGGATTTAGCGGGTGATAGTTACTATGGAAAATATTATGGCAATTATTACGGGAAATATTACGGCAATTACAGCAATGGCGATAAGGAATAACGCATAGCTGATATAACATGGAAGTTTAACCATTTCACGGAGGAGGAAACAAATGGAAAAAAAGCAGGGCGTTATTATAGCATTACTGGCTGTGTGCGTGTTCTTTTCGGTTATCATCGCGGCGATGTATCTGACCTCAGACAGAACTGCTCCGGTAATTACTGTAGATGAATCAAAAGTCAAACCGTATTCGGCAGAGCAGGGCGAAGAAGTGCTTAAAAGTTATGCAAAGGCAGTCGATGCAAAAGACGGTGATGTAAGCAGCAGCATTGTCATTGAAAATATCTATATTATGCCGGATATGACAAGGGCAAAAGTGATTTTTGCGGCAAGAGACCATAATAATAATGTATCAAAATACAGTTATATGATTGCATATGAGGCGAGCCAAGAAGAAATTGAAGCAAAAGAACAGCTGACTCAGGCAGAAACAACCACGGCAGCCGAGACGGAAAAGACAGAGACAGACAGTACAAAGAATGCTTCAAAGACGACAGAAGCGGAAAAGACAACTGCAGAGAGCGAAGCAGAAACAACTGCAGGCGGACCAAAGCTTGTTTTATCGGCAACAGAAGCGACGGTTGAAGCGGGAAACAGCTTTAATGTGATGAAGTATATTTCATCTATTACGGATGATAAAGATACAGAGGATACATTATCCAGAAGAATTATAGTTAACGGTACATACAGTACTTCAAAATCAGGTACATATACATTGGATGTATATTGTACGGATTCAGATCTGAATGAATCAAACCACGTGGCATTTACACTGAACGTTAAATAAGAAAGAAAATCAGATAATCCCCGGAGAGCATGCTGCTTTTCCGGGGATTTCTGCTGTTCATCTGCAATTTATGTATTTTATAAATAATTTATAGAAAAAATTTGAGATTGTTGTTGACAATACGGGGGTGTAGTGATATTTTAAGTATATCGATATTAGCACTCCACCTAAATGAGTGCTAACAAGATAAGAAGGGAGCAGATGCCATGGAGCTGGATGATAGAAAATTAAAGATTTTAAAAGCTGTCATACAGAACTATCTTGAAACGGGTGAACCGGTTGGCTCAAGAACCATTTCAAAATATACCGATTTAAAATTAAGTTCGGCAACAATACGAAATGAGATGGCAGACCTCGAAGAATTAGGATACATTGTACAGCCGCATACCTCGGCAGGGCGGATTCCTACCGATAAAGGCTACCGCTTATATGTGGACGATTTAATGGCACAGAAAAAGCAGGAGTTAGAAGACCGGGAAAGCAAAGTGTCCGACAGAGAAAAAGAGGTTGATTCCATGCGGGATATTTTAAATGAAAAGGTAGACCGTGTAGAGGAACTGCTTCAGAATGTAGCGAAAGTTCTGGCAAAGGATACGAACTATGCAACAATGATTACAGCACCGCAGGTAAAAGGCAATAAACTGAAATTTGTACAGCTTTCCCAATTGGAGAGCGATAAGATTTTAGCAGTTATTGTAATGGAAGGCAATATTATCCGTAATAAAGTGATTGATGTCAGTGAGGCACTTTCACAGGAAAATATTTTAAAGCTGAACATTCTGTTAAATACTACACTGACGGGGCTGACATTGGAACAGATGAATTTAAGCATCGTATCCAAGATGGAGAATCAGGCAGGAGAGCATATGCAGCTTGTTAAAGAAGTGCTGGATGCCATTGTTGAAGCAATCAGCAATGAAGACCAGTTAGAGATTTATACAAGCGGTGCAACGAATATTTTTAAGTATCCGGAATTAAGTGATTCTGTCAAAGCGAGTGAGCTTATATATACTTTGGAAGAAAAGCAGAGCCTTTCAGGATTGATTGCAGACCAGCAGTCGGGGAAAGACGAAGAAGCGGACGACCATGGTATTCAGGTATATATAGGAAATGAAACACCGGTTGCTTCCATGAAGGACTGCAGTGTTGTTACGGCAACCTATGAATTGCAGGACGGTTTGAAAGGGACAATCGGAATTATCGGACCAAAGCGGATGGATTATGAAAAGGTTGTAGAATCGTTAAAGACAATCCAGACGCAGCTGGACGAGGTTTTTAAGAAAACATAGGAAAGGTTGGTAAGAAAGTGTCTAAAAAAGAAGAAAAGAAAAATAGCAAAGAGTCTGTCGATGATGTAAAGATGACAGAAAAAGACGCTGATGCCGCTAAAACTGCTGGAGCAGAAGACGATGGCACGCAGGCACAGAAAGAAAACACTGATGCCGAAAATCCGAAAGAAGCGAGTCAATCATCCGAATCGCAGTCTGCCGATGGAATAGATACAAAGAAAAAGGATGCGAAGGACGCATTGATTGAAGAACTTCAGGATAAAGTAAAACGCCAGATGGCGGAATTTGATAATTTCAGAAAGAGAACTGAGAAGGAAAAGTCTTCCATGTTTGAAATGGGTGCTTCCGATATGATTAAGAAGCTTCTTCCAATCGTTGATAACTTTGAAAGAGGTTTCAATTCGATTTCAGAAGAAGAAAGAGAAACACCATTTGCAAAGGGCATGGATATGGTCTATAAGCAGACCATGAAGATGTTAGAAGATTCTGATGTCAAGCCGATTGAAGCACTCGGCATGGAATTTAATCCTGAACTGCACAATGCAGTGATGCATGTGGAAGATGATTCAGTCGGTGAAGGGATTATCGTCGAAGAATTCGAAAAGGGTTACACATACAGAGAAACCGTAATCCGCCATTCAATGGTAAAGGTTGCAAATTAATCAGTAAATGATGGGCAGAAGCCCTTAAGAAAGGAAGATAACTATGGGAAAGATTATTGGTATTGACTTAGGTACTACAAACTCATGCGTAGCAGTTATGGAAGGCGGTAAGCCGGTTGTTATCGCAAACACAGAAGGTCTTAGAACAACACCTTCAATTGTTGCATTTACAAAGAACGGAGAAAGACTTGTTGGTGATCCTGCAAAGCGTCAGGCTGTAACAAATGCAGACAAGACAATTTCTTCTATTAAAAGACATATGGGTACTGATTACAAGGTGGAAATCGAAGGTAAGAAGTACTCACCACAGGAAATTTCAGCCATGATTTTACAGAAATTAAAAGCTGATGCTGAAAACTATTTGGGTGAAAAGGTAACGGAAGCTGTTATCACGGTTCCTGCTTATTTCAACGATGCACAGCGTCAGGCAACAAAGGATGCCGGTAAGATTGCAGGCCTTGATGTAAAGAGAATTATCAATGAGCCAACAGCTGCAGCTTTAGCTTACGGTCTTGATAACGAAAACGAACAGAAGATTATGGTATATGACCTCGGTGGTGGTACATTCGATGTATCTATTATCGAAATCGGTGACGGCGTTATCGAAGTTCTTGCAACAGCAGGTAACAACAGACTCGGTGGTGATGACTTTGATAATGTAATCACACAGTATATGTTAGAGGACTTCAAGGCAAAGGAAGGCGTAGACCTTTCTAAGGATACAATGGCACTTCAGAGATTAAAAGTTGCAGCAGAACAGGCAAAGAAGGAATTATCAAGCGCTACAACAACCAATATCAACCTGCCATATATTACTGCAACAGCAGAAGGCCCAAAGCATTTTGATATGACTCTTACAAGAGCTAAATTTGATGAATTAACACATGAACTGGTTGAAAAGACAGCAGAACCTGTACGTAACGCATTAAATGATGCAGGTCTTACCGCTTCAGACCTTTCAAAGGTACTCTTAGTCGGTGGTTCTACAAGAATTCCTGCTGTACAGGATAAGGTAAAACAGCTCACAGGTCATGAACCAAGCAAGACTTTAAATCCTGATGAATGTGTTGCAATCGGTGCATCTATCCAGGGTGGTAAGTTAGCAGGAGATGCCGGTGCCGGTGAAATCCTTCTTCTGGATGTTACACCTCTGTCACTTTCTATCGAAACAATGGGCGGTATTGCTACAAGACTGATTGAGAGAAATACAACAATTCCTACAAAGAAGAGCCAGATTTTCTCAACAGCAGCAGATAACCAGACAGCCGTTGATATCAACGTTGTACAGGGTGAAAGACAGTTCGCGAAGGATAACAAGTCCCTTGGACAGTTCAGACTGGATGGTATTCCGCCGGCAAGACGTGGCGTACCTCAGATTGAAGTTACATTCGATATCGATGCCAACGGTATTGTAAATGTATCTGCTAAGGATTTAGGAACAGGTAAGGAACAGCATATTACAATCACAGCAGGTTCTAATATGTCTGATGAAGATATCGATAAGGCAGTTAAGGAAGCTGCTGAGTACGAAGCACAGGATAAGAAACGTAAGGAAGCGATTGAAGTCCGCAACGATGCAGATTCAATGGTATTCCAGACACAGAAAGCCTTAGATGAAGCCGGAGATAAGTTAGATGCAAATGATAAGGCAGCTGTAGAAGCAGACTTAAATGCATTAAAGGCACTTGTTGAGGGCAGCGATGCTGAAAACATGACAGATTCACAGGTAGATGAAATTAAGGCAGCAAAAGAAAAGTTAATGGAAAGCGCCCAGAAGCTTTTCGCTAAGCTTTATGAAGCACAGCAGGCAGCCGGTGCCGGAGCAGCCGGTGCAGGTCCTGATATGGGAGCCGGTGCTGGTGCAGATGCCGGAGCAGCCGGTGCAAATCCTTACGGTGATGACGTTGTTGATGGTGATTACAAGGAAGTATAAGGTTTGAAACATTTGCTTCAGGTAAAACTGCATGGGGGAATTTCCCTCATGCAGTTTTAAGCGTATAAAAAGAAAGGTAAAAGTTATGGCAGATAAAAGAGATTATTATGAGGTCTTAGGCGTTTCACGCGATGCAGACGATGCGACCATCAAAAAGGCATACCGTAAGCTTGCAAAAAAATACCACCCGGATATCAATCCCGGAGATAAAGAAGCGGAAGCAAAGTTTAAGGAAGCTTCGGAAGCATATGCTGTATTAAGTGATGCACAGAAAAGAAAGCAGTATGACCAGTTTGGTCATGCGGCCTTTGAAAATGGCGGCGGCGGTGGCGCAGGCGGCTTTGATTTCGGCGATATGGGCGACATTTTCGGCGATATTTTCGGCGGTGGTGACATCTTTGGCGATTTATTCGGCGGCGGAAGAAGACGAAACAGCAACGGACCGATGCGCGGCGCTGATGTAAGAACAACTGTTAGAATTACATTTGCAGAATCCGTAACCGGTACAAGCAAAAAGATCGATGTGAATTTAAAAGAAACCTGTACAAAGTGTAACGGAAGTGGTGCAAAGCCGGGAACACAGCCTGAAACCTGTGGTAAGTGCGGCGGTAAGGGTAAGATTGCCTATACACAGCAGTCTATTTTAGGCATGGTAAGAAATGTACAGCCATGTCCGGACTGTCACGGAACCGGCAAGATTATTAAAGAGAAGTGTCCGGACTGCTATGGCACAGGCTACATCAGCACAAAGAAGACGATTGAAGTCACAATTCCTGCGGGTATTGACAACGGTCAGTGTGTCAGAATCCAGGGTAAGGGCGAACCGGGTACGAACGGCGGCGCAAGAGGTGATTTACTGGTAGCAGTGATGATTGCCGCAGAACCTGGCTTTGAACGTGACGGCTACAACATTTTTTCAAATGTGACAATCAGCTATCCGACGGCTGTTCTTGGCGGTGAAGTTAAGGTAAAGACGGTTGACGGTGAAGTGCTTTATGAAGTAAAGCCGGGAACGGCATCCGGCACGAGAGTCCGTTTAAGAGGAAAAGGCATGCCGACACTGCGCAACAAAAATGTGCGCGGCGACCACTACATTACACTGGTTGTTGATATTCCGACAAAGCTTACCAACGAACAGAAAGAAGCACTTGCAGCATATGATAAGCTGCTGACAGGTGAAGAAAAGCATATTAAGAAAAAAGGTTTTTTTAAGTAAAATAAACTTAATATATAAAGGGACAGTACAGCGTAGTGCTTTTTGCTTAAAATCTGCGCATACTGTCCTTTTTATGTCTGCGAACTGTGCAGCAGTCTTGCATAGATGCCCGTATTTGTGGTATATTAATTTATTATGATGTGCCTGAAATATGGGCGGCAGGTATGATTAAATGGAAATGAGGGCTATCAATGGATTTAAAAGAAATAACTACAGCATTGGATCAGCTGGATTTAAGTAAATACGAACTGATAAAAAAAGAAGAAATTGCAGATATTCATTCGGCAGGACTGCTGTTAAAGCATAAGAAAAGCGGTGCAAGAGTTGTTGTGCTGTCTAATGACGATGAAAATAAGGTGTTTTCCATCGGCTTTAAGACACCGCCGTTTAACGATACGGGACTTCAGCACATTATGGAACATTCCACACTGTGCGGCTCCAGAAAATATCCGGTCAAAGACCCGTTTGTGGAACTGTGCAAGGGCTCATTAAATACATTTTTAAATGCAATGACCTACCCGGATAAGACGGTGTATCCGGTGGCAAGCTGTAATCTGGCAGATTTTAAGAATATTATGGATGTCTATATGGATGCGGTATTTTATCCGAATATCTATCAGAGAGAGCAGATTTTTAAGCAGGAGGGCTGGCATTACGAATTAGACAGTATCGACAGTCCGTTAAAGTACAACGGTGTTGTGTTTAATGAAATGAAGGGCGTATATTCCTCACCGGACGATGTGCTTTCCAGAGATACGTTTGTATCTTTATTTCCGGATACGGCATACCGTTTTGAATCCGGTGGAGAACCGTCGCATATCCCGGAACTTTCTTATGAAGATTTTCTGGCATACCACAAAAAATGGTATCACCCGGCGAACAGTTATATCTATCTGTACGGTGATTTTGATGTGCAGGAGCGCCTTGATTATCTGGATAACGAATATTTAAAGAATTTTGATGCAAACGATGTGCAGATTGATGCGAATATCGCGATGCAGAGGCCGTTTGATATATTAAAGGAAGAAACACATTACTATGCGGTGACAGAAGATGAACCGCTTGAGAATAATACTTATTTATCTTACAACAAGGTGGTCGGAACGGCACTGGATAAAAAGCTGTATCTTGCAATGCAGATATTAGATTACGTGCTGGTTATGGCGCCGGGGGCTAAGTTAAAGCAGGCATTGATTGATAAAGGAATCGGAACGGACATTTACAGCAGTCTGGAATCCTCCGTATTACAGCCGGTTTATTCAATTGTTGCCAAAAATGCGGAAGAATCCCAGAAGAAGGCATTTGTTGATACGATTGAAGAAGTGCTGCGTGATATTGCAAAAAACGGCATTGACAAACGTATGGCACTTGCGGGCATGAATTATTATGAATTTAAGTTCCGTGAAGCGGACTACGGGGCATACCCGAAGGGACTGATGTATTATCTGACGATGATGGACAGCTGGCTTTACGATGAAAATGAACCGTTTATCCATGTTCAGGCACTGGATACATTTGCACAGCTTCGCAAAGAACTGGACGAGGGGCTTTTTGAAGAGCTGATTCAGAAATATTTACTTGACAACAGCCATGGCAGTCTGATTGCATTAGTGCCAAAGCGCGGACTGGAAGAAGAAAAAGCGGCAGAGGAAGCAAAGCGGCTTGAAACGTATAAAAACAGTCTTTCAAAGGAAGAGCTGGAAGCCATTGTGGCAGATACGGCGGCATTAAAGGCTTATCAGGACGAGCCGTCCCCACAGGAAGAACTGGAACGGATTCCGATGTTAAAGCTGTCAGACATTGAAAGAGAGCCGGCAAAGCTTTATATTGATAAAAAGAGTATTGCAGATGTGGATGTGATTCATCACAACCTGTTTACGAATCAGATTGCGTATCTGATGCTGGCATTTGACTGTAAGAAAGTGCCGGACGAACTGCTTCCGTATGTGGGACTGTTAAGCTCTGTTCTGGGGCTTATGGATACGCATAAGCATACCTACCCGGAATTAACGAATGAAATCAACATCAATTCCGGCGGGATAGCTACGGACGCGGCTATTTATACGGACAGTAAAGACTTTTCAAAATACACGGTCATGTATGAAGTCAAGGGCAAGGTTTTATATGAAAAACTGCCGTTTGTACTGGAAATGATGCATGAAATCATTTATGAAACAAAGTTTGAAGATGAAAAGCGTCTGCGTGAGATTATTGCACGGATTAAGTCGAGAATGGAAAGCAATATGACAGGAAGCGGGCATACCGTGGCAATGCTTTCGGCAATGGCACAGTTCTCACCGTCCAGCTACTATTCTGACATCCTGCGCGGATATCAGTATTATGAGTTTATCGAAAAGGCAGACCGGGATTTTGACAGTATGAAAGAAATGCTTGCTGAGAATTTGAAGCGTACAGCGGCGCTGATTTTTACAAAGGAAAATCTGACGGTCAGCTTTACGGCAGAAGATGACGGACTGGAGCTGTTACAAAAGCCGATGACGGAATTTGTTGCAAAACTGGCACGGTTACAGGAAAAAGATGCGGTAAGAACCTTTAGACCGGTAAAGGAAAAAACAGCGTATACTTCTTCATCACAGGTACAGTACGTGGCAAGATGTGGTAACTACCGTAAGGCAGGGTATGAGTATACAGGGGCATTAAAGGTGCTTAAAATTATATTCTCGTATGATTACCTGTGGTTAAATGTCCGTGTAAAGGGCGGTGCATACGGCTGCATGAGCGGATTTTACCGCAATGGCGATACGTACATGGTATCGTACCGTGACCCGAATCTCGCCGAAACCAACACCATCTTTGAGCAGGCAGCAGAATATGTCCGCCGGTTTGATGTCAGTGAGAGGGATATGGTGAAGTTCATCATCGGAACAATCGGCGGCATGGATACACCGATGAATCCGGCATCAAAGGGCGTGCGTTCCTTCGGTGCATATATCTGTCATACAGAATACGCACAGTTAAAAAAGGAACGTGAGGAAGTGTTGAATGCGACAAAAGAGTCCATTCGAGCATTGGCGCCGCTCATTGAAACCGCGGTTTCACAGGACTATCTGTGTGTAGTCGGCAATAACGCTAAAATCCGTGAAAATGAGCAGATGTTTGAAAAAATAGAACCACTTTTCTTATGATGTAAAGGAGGACTAATGAATTTAGATGAAATGCTGGCGGCAAGCGGTATCAGCGGTGGTGCGGCTGCGGTCAATGGAAATACAAAATCGGGCTTTGTAACGTTTGTGGGTCGTCCGAATGTCGGAAAATCGACACTGATGAACCGGTTAATCGGACAGAAAATTGCGATTACATCCAATAAGCCGCAGACAACCCGTAACAAAATACAGACAGTTTTTACCGATGAACGCGGGCAGATTGTATTTGTTGATACACCGGGTATTCACAAGGCAAAAAATAAGCTGGGTGAATATATGGTCGGTGCGGCAGAAAAAACGATTGGTGAAGTCGATGTGATCTGCTGGCTGGTAGAACCGACAACGTTTATCGGTGCAGGAGAACAGCACATTATTGAAAAGTTAAAAAAGGTGAAAGCACCGGTTATTTTAGTCATTAACAAGGTGGATACGATTAAGAAAGAAGAAATTCTGCCGGTTATTGACCGCTATAAAAATGAAGTGGATTTTGTGGAAATTATTCCGGTTTCCGCAAGAAACGGTGACAATACCGATGATTTAATCAATGCGATTTTCCAGTATCTGCCGTATGGTCCGATGTATTATGACGAAGATACGATTACAGACCAGCCGATGCGCCAGATTGTATCCGAGCTGATTCGTGAAAAGGCACTGCATGCCTTAAACGAGGAAATTCCACATGGAATCGCGGTTGTCATTGACAGCATGAAAGAAAGAAAATCCCCAAAGGGTGTAATTACGGATATTCAGGCAACGATTATCTGTGAGCGTGATTCGCACAAGGGTATCATTATCGGCAAGGGTGGTCAGATGTTAAAGAAAATCGGTGCCAATGCCCGTTATGAAATTGAACGCCAGTTAGAAACAAAGGTAAACCTCCAGCTTTGGGTAAAGGTAAAAAAAGAATGGCGCGACAGTGATATTCTGATTAAAAACTTCGGATATGACAAGAAAAAAGACGAATAGCAGATGTGAAGCGGTATGGGAGATATTACAGAAGTAACCGGCATGATTTTATCGTCTATGCCGGTCGGTGAATTTGACAGGCGGGTGGTGCTGCTGACCAAAGAGCGCGGAAAGATTTCCGCTTTTGCCAAGGGTGCAAGAAAACCAAACAGTCCGCTGGTGGGAATTACCCGTGCCTTTGTATTCGGAACGTTTCAGGTCTATGAAGGGAGAACTTCCTATACAATACGGCAGGCGTCCATTACACATTACTTTGAGGCGGTTATTTCGGATCTGGATGCGGTCTGCTATGCCTGTTATTTTGCAGAGATTGCGGATTATTACGGCAGGGAAAATCTTGATGCGGCAGATATGCTCAATCTCCTATATGTTTCGTTAAAGGCGCTGGCGAACAAAAAGATTCCGGATACACTGGTAAAATGTATTTTTGAATTAAGAATGATTGCCTTAAACGGCGAGTGTCCGGAAGTGTTTGCATGTAAGAATTGCGGCGGTACACAGGACTTAGATACGTATTCGATGACGGCGGACGGCATTTACTGCCATGCGTGTCACGGACAGGCGCCGGACGGCATACAGTTACAAGAATCTACCGTATACACGCTCCAGTATATTGTCACGGCACCGCTTGAAAAGCTGTATACGTTTACAGTCAGTGAAAATGTACTCACGGAATTGAAAATGGTTTTAAAGCGTATCTGTGCAAAGCACTTGGATAAGCAGATGAAATCCGAAGCCATGCTGCCGGGGTAAAGTAAGCCGGGATACAGGACACGGACATATGTTCGTGCTCCGCGTTTCGGATATGTGCCTGTAAAATGACGGACTGCGGCAGAGCCGTACAGAAATAAAAATAAAAAGAGGATAAAGGATATGTCAGATATGTCACACAATCATCAGAAGAAAATAGCGGTTATCAACGATATGTCCGGGTTTGGGCGTTGTTCAATTGCTGTGGAGCTGCCGGTCATTTCGGCAATGAAGGTTCAGTGCTGTCCACTGCCAACGTCGATTTTTTCCAATCACACGGGCTTTGAAAGCTTCTTTTTTGATGATTATACAGATAAAATGGAAGACTATATGCAGGAGTGGGTGAAACTGGGATTGCAGTTTAACGGCATCTGCACGGGCTTTTTAGGCTCGGCACGTCAGATACGGATTGTGGAGCATTTTCTGTCACTGTTTCAGACAAAAGACAACATTACCATTATCGATCCGGTGATGGGCGATTACGGAAAAATGTATCCGACCTATACGCAGGAAACCTGTGAGGAAATGAAAAAGCTGGTGACACATGCGGATATTTTAACACCGAATCTGACAGAAGGCTGTATCCTTTCCGGAATGGCATATCATGAAAGCTGGACAAAAAAAGAGCTGACCCATATGGCAGAGCTTTTAGCGGAAAAAGGACCGGAAAAAATTGTTATCACAGGTATCCAGCAGGGGAAATATGTGGCGAATTTCTGTTATGAAATGGGGCAGGAGGGCTATTTTATCAAGACCGAAAAGGCAGGGATGTCCCGTTCCGGCACGGGTGATATTTTCAGTGCCATTATTGCGGCAGATGCGGTCAACGGTGTGGATTTCCACAATTCGGTGAAAAAAGCCTCCGCATTTATTAAAAAATGTATTTTAAAATCTATGGAAATGGACATTCCGCTGACAGACGGTGTCTGCTTTGAGGAACTGCTCACTACCTTAAAATAAAGATATGGAAAAGGAGATTATACGATGGAAATTCTTTATAAGGTACATAATAATCTGTACGTCAATCTGACAAATAAATGTCCGTATGCCTGTACGTTCTGTCTGAGACAGACGATGGACAGAATCGGAGAATCCGACAGACTGTGGCTGGAAAGAGAGCCGTCTGTGGAAGAAGTAAAAAAAGAATTTGAAAAGTTTGATATGACACAGTACAACGAAGTGGTGTTTTGCGGCTTTGGTGAGCCGACAGAGCGTTTTGATGCGTTAAAAGAGATTGCGGCATTTGTCAAAGAAAAATATAACAAGCCTATCCGTATCAATACCAACGGTGCAGGCAGTCTGATTAACGGACGTGACATCGCACCGGAATTAAAAGGACTTGTAGACACGGTATCCGTCAGCTTAAACCATCCGGAAAAAGAGGCGTATTTAAAGCTGGTGAGAAGTAAATTCGGGGAAGAATCCTTTGATGCGATGCTTTCATTTGCAAAAGCGTGTACAAAATACGTACCGCATGTTGTCATGACAACCGTAGATACGACAATCAGTCACGAACAGGAAGCACAGTGTCAAAAGATTTGTGATGAAATCGGCGCGGCATACAGAATCCGTCCGTGGGAAGACTAGTGTGAACAATCCTTAAATCAAAGATTGTTCACACGGATATTTGCGCTGTGAATAGCACAAATATCCATATATAGTAATCGCGGCTTTGTAAGAAAGCCGCTCAGAAGAAGAATATGGTCTTGTCAGAATGATGAAAATAGTATAAAATTGTTGCATGTTTATGCGGAGTGTAAGCGCATAAAAGAAAAAGGATAGAGAAGAATGAGCCGCAGGTGCGGAGGAATGGAGATTAGAAATGGAAAAGACAATGGAAAAGATTGTAGCCTTAGCAAAGGCAAGAGGATTTGTGTATCCGGGTTCAGAAATTTACGGTGGACTTGCTAATACATGGGACTACGGCAATCTGGGTGTAGAATTAAAGAATAATGTGAAAAAAGCATGGTGGCAGAAGTTCGTTCAGGAAAGTCCGTACAATGTCGGCGTGGACTGTGCAATTTTAATGAACCCTCAGACATGGGTTGCTTCAGGGCACCTTGGCGGATTCTCTGATCCGTTAATGGATTGTAAGGAATGTCATGAAAGATTCCGTGCCGATAAGCTGATTGAAGATTGGGCAGATGAGAATAAGTTTGATTTAGGCGGTTCTGTAGACGGCTGGACACAGGAACAGATGAAGAATTTCATTGACGAACACGAAATCAACTGTCCGACCTGCGGAAAGCACAACTTTACAGAAATCAGACAGTTTAACCTGATGTTTAAGACATTCCAGGGTGTTACGGAAGATGCAAAGAATACCGTTTATTTAAGACCGGAAACAGCACAGGGTATTTTCGTCAACTTTAAAAATGTACAGAGAACATCCAGAAAGAAAGTACCGTTTGGTATCGGTCAGATTGGTAAGTCTTTCAGAAATGAAATTACACCGGGCAACTTCACATTCCGTACCAGAGAATTTGAACAGATGGAACTTGAATTCTTCTGCAAGCCGGGAACAGACTTGGAGTGGTTTACATATTGGAGACAGTACTGCATCGACTGGTTACAGAAGCTGGGAATCAAGGAAGATGAAATGCGTGCAAGAGATCATTCTCCGGAAGAATTATGCTTCTACAGCAAGGGAACAACGGATATTGAATTCTTATTCCCATTCGGCTGGGGCGAGCTTTGGGGTATTGCCGACAGAACAGATTACGATTTGACACAGCATCAGACCGTATCCGGTGAAGATATGTCTTATTTTGATGATGAAGCAAAGGAAAAGTACATTCCATACGTTATCGAGCCTTCACTGGGGGCAGACCGTGTAACACTTGCATTCCTGTGCTCTGCATATGATGAGGAAGAATTAGAAGGCGGTGACGTAAGAACCGTGCTTCATTTCCATCCGGCACTGGCACCGGTTAAAATCGGTGTGCTTCCGCTGTCTAAGAAGTTAAATGAAGGCGCAGAAAAGGTGTTTGCTGAACTTTCAAAGACTTATAACTGTGAATTCGATGACAGAGGAAATATCGGTAAGAGATATAGAAGACAGGATGAAATCGGTACACCGTTCTGCATTACATACGACTTTGATTCAGAAGAAGATAATGCCGTAACGGTACGTGACAGAGATACAATGGAACAGGAACGTGTAAAGATTGCTGATTTAAAGGCATATTTCGCAGACAAATTTACATTTTAATATGTGAGAGGAATCGCCATGAAATGTCCGAAATGTGGTCAGGAGTATGAGGGCAGTGCCTGCCCGAATTGTGAACCGGGACCAGAGATTATCGTCAATAATGCAGATTATCTGAGGAGAAAAGAGGCGTATGAAAAGAAGCAGGCTGAAAAAGAGTCTGCTTCTTCTCACACAGACAAGCCGCAGAAAGAATCGGAAGAGGAAAACGCCGATGACCGCAGAGCAGTAAAAAAGAAGCCACAGGAACAGCCGGAGTATGAGGAAATCGATTATCTGGGTATGATGAAAAAGGTGTATGATACCGGAAAAGAAGCAGCAGGCAGTGCCGCAGAGGAGCTAAAGAAACGAAAAGGCTTTTTTAGCAGATACCGGAAACGGATTATCGCGGCAGTGCTGGTTGTATGTGTACTGGCAGGCGGCGGATTTGGCATTTACAAGCTTGCTTCCCGTAAAAATTATGTGCTTTATATGAGTTCCGGTGCAAAGATTTACAATGTTGCAGGGCTGGAAAATAATTATGTGTGTGAAAATAAGCAGGCGGTTTTTGCAGTCGATAACCGTACATTTTACACGCCGCAGTTTCCACAGCAGATTGATGCCGATGCGGTGACAAATACGCTTGCAAGCGACAACGGGGAATATTTTGCGGCAACCGTCTATGATGAGGGCAGTGCGCAGTATGCGCTATATACATGGAAAGATGGACAGGATGCGGTACAGGTGTCTAAAAATGCCTATGATAAAGATATCGGTTATATTACGAATAAAGGAAAAGTTATTTATTCCGATGTCGAGGTTGTCAATGAGGAAGGCGGACTCGGAGCTATGCAGTTATATGTATACGATGCGTCCGGAAAGCTTACACTCATAGAAGGGCAGTTAAAGGAATATTTTGTGTATGCGGCAGAAGAAAAAATTGTCTGCTACAACAAGAATAATGTATTGTATCTGTATGATTATGATGAGAATAAAAAAGAAAATGAATTATCTGACAGTGTCAGAAGCGTGTATGCAGAAAGTGCGAAGGCAGATAACTTTTTTACGGCAAAGGCAGATACGGTAAATACTTCAAAGAATGCCCATGCGCTGATTTTCAGTGACGACGGTGAGTGGTACTACTACAACATTTCAGAACAAAAGACAAAGTATATGATGCAGGAACTGTCATCTTCCGTAGAAATAATTTATGAGGAAAAGGCAGGGTATCTGTATCTTTTAGCGCCGAATAAAATTACCTATGCGGAATTGTCACAAGACGGTATTAAAGAACGTGTGCAGGTTGATACACTGCTGCAGGCAGATTATGAGTATCTTCCGGCGGATAATATACTGGTGTACATTAATGCAGACGGTACACTCTGTTACAGTGAAAAAGGAAAGAAAAGCGGGATTACATCCGGCGTCACGGCAGGAACACTCAGCAGTGTGGATAATACACAGAACGGTATTACTTATATCAAAGACGGTGTGCAGTATTATTGTGCATCGGTAAAGGGCAGTCCTGTAAAAATGTGTGAGCAGACGGAACAGACAGACACGGCATATACACTGCTGTATAAAAACAGGCTGTATTTTTACGATGCCGACGGACAGCTTTATTCCTGTGCAAAAAAAGGGAATGGGCTTGAGAAGGTTGGCGATGTCAGCCGTTTCTGGCTTGGAACAAAATATCAGTAAAACGGTAAAGTATTTAATGCAACAGTACCGGGCAGAAAGACGATAATCTGCCGGTGCGGGTGCAAAGTAAAAAAGGACGGAATCAACAGTATCTGAAACAGATTTAAGTTTCAGATACCGGGGATTCCGTTTTTTGCGGCTTATTGTATGCTGTTTTATCGTTTTTTTATCCTGTACGGTTATGCTGTATTTCTAAATCACGCGGCACCGGTAAGTTTCCGGAACATTTTAAACAGTGCATCGCCGTATGTGGCAGAAGAAACAGACTGCGCGGCAGTGATATCGACCGTGCCGATGGTCTTTCCGTCCAATGTGTATGTCAGGGTGCCGATGACATCCCCCTCGTTTACAGGTGCTGTGACTGTTTCAGGGAGAGTCAGCTGTTTTTCGATGCTGGCGGTATCGACAGGTTCTAAGAATAAGGTCGAAAATTCTTTTGCATAGGAAAGTGAAAGCGTATCGCACCGCCCACCGGATACGGATAGGTTTGGGAGCTGCGGCATTTCAGTATCGTGATAAATGTCGCATACACTATATCCGTAATTCAGCAGCGTTACGGCATCTGAAAAACGGGTCTTACTGTCGGGAGCAGCCATGATAACGGCAATTAATTCAACACCGTCTTTATTGGCGGTTGCAGAAAGACAGCATTTGGCAAGTCCGGTAGAACCGGTCTTTAAGCCTGTTGCCCACTGATATTGTTTAATAAGCTTATTCGTGTTTGTCAGACCGAACTCACTTTCGCCTTTGCGGGTAACGTGCGTAATCGTATCCATCCAGATGGTTGAGTAATTGTGAATCTGAGGATACTGCACAATCAGTTCACGGCTCATCAGGGCAACATCCCTTGCAGTTGACATATGCCCGTCTGTATCCAGTCCGCAGCAGTTGATAAAAGTAGTGTTATTCATGCCAAGTCCTTTGGCACGCTCATTCATTTTGGCAACGAAGCCCTCCTCGCTGCCGGCAATCAGTTCCGCCATGGCAACACAGGCATCGTTGGCACTGGCAACACTGATACATTTAATCATGGTTTCGACCGTCTGTGTTTCGCCGGGTTCTAAAAAAACCTGGCTGCCGCCCATGGAAGCGGCATATTCGGATACGGTCACATCGTCGGTCAGGTTGATTTTACCGGAGTTTAATGCATCAAAAATCAGAATTAATGTCATGATTTTTGTAATGCTTGCGGGGTGTAAGACTGTATCGGCATCTTTTTCATAAATCACCTGTCCGGTGGAAGCTTCCATTAAGATGGCAGCGGGCGAGGTAATGGCAGGACCATTGTCGGAATTTCCGGCATATGTAATGCAGGGGAAAACGGAGGTTAACAAAAAACATACGGAAAGAAGTAGGGCAGTCAGACGGACTGCCGGATAAAGAAGCACAGTTTTACGCATAAGAAGCTCATTTCCGCTAAAAAGCAATTCATTTTCTTAATGCAGTATATGAAATAGACTTAATTTGTATGCTTTTGCTGTATTTTTTTGTGAAAAATAGGCAAATCTGCTTTCGGGTAGTGAAATTTGAAAAAAAATATGTTATATTTCTTATTATTGGGTTTACTAGAGCCTGTGGAGGAATAAATGAGTAGTAATGTAAAAGATGTTATTTATTCTGTTTACAGAATACGGATGAGTGATTACCGTATCATCTCGGCAGATGAAAATTTTGAGAAACTGACAGGATATACTGAAAAAGATTACAGAGAAAATCAATTAAAACATACCGATTTGATTCCGGCAGAAGATATCGTTGAATATATAGAAAAGATGATGCAGATACGCAGGAATCAGAACGAAAATATACAGGAACACCGCCTGGTGAGAAAGAATGGCGATATCATTGTAGTTTTCTGTTATGGAAAAATCTACAAAGATGAAAAGACCGGGGAAGTGCAGGCGCAGATTATTGTTTCAGATGTTACCGATACAGCGCCGCTTTCCCAGGTTAAAACAGAAAGCAGCAGTTATATGGAAATATCAGAACATGATATGCTTACAGGTCTTTATAACCGAGGCAGTTTTGAAAAACGGGTAAATCATGATTTAGCACTGTTTAATGATGGCAACTGTGCGATTATTGTAATGGATATCCGTGAATTAAAATGGATTAACGACACATACGGACGTTCCGCGGGGGACATGGTAATCAACAATATGGCTGCCAATATGGTATCTATATTCCGTTCCGATGTGGTGATGTCCCGTATTGGCGGCGATGAGTTCTGTCTGTATATTCCACTGTACGAAGAAAAGATGCAGCAGCAGTATATGGATAAAATTATGCAGGTAGCAGAGCAGACAACAATTACCGGATATCCGGATGTGCGGATAAAAGTGACAGTGGGAACAGCGGTGAGTTCACGTTTCGGCACAGATTTCTGGCAGCTTTACAGCAGCGCGGAAACGGCGTTAAAACAGGCAAAAGAAAAGGGAATGACAGGTGTTTCCGTACAGGCTGACAATCCGGTATATAAAGAGGCATATACAGAATCCATTCTTGTAGTAATGGCAAATGATGGTATCCAGCATATGGTGGGAGATATCTTTACGGGAAAATATAAAATTATTAAAGCAGATACCAGTCAGGAGGCAATCGAGATTGTTGATGAAAAAAAGGATTCTCTGTGTCTGGTGCTGACGGAAATGTATGCCAATGGGATAAACGGTTTTGATTTACTTGATTATATGCGGAAAATGGATTATATCGATAATGTTCCGGTTGTTTTTTTATCCGGTGAATATATAGAAGATGTCTATAAAAATGCATTTGCACATGGTGTTATTGATATTGTGACAAGTCCGATTGATACATACAGCTTCAGCAGCCGCTTAAATAACATCATTGATTTATATAAACACAAAAATGCGTTAGAAGAAAAGACCATGCGTCAGACCCGGAAGATACAGCGGCTGAATGAAAAAATTATTGAATCTCTGGGCAATGTTGTAGAATTCCGTGATGTGGAATCCGGTGCGCATATTAAGCGTGTGAAATTTTTCACAAAAATCCTGGCGGAATGTGCAAAAGAGGAATGCCCGGAATATGGACTGACTCAGAACGATATTGATATGATTGTACAGGCATCGCCATTACATGATGTGGGAAAAATTTCAATTTCCGATACGATTCTGCTAAAGCCGGGAAAACTCACACCGGAAGAATTTGAGATTATGAAGACCCACACAACGAAAGGATATGATATTATTCTTCGTATTTTTAACGATGAAGGGGAAGAAGAATATATGCAGTACTGCTCGCAGATTGCAAGGTATCATCATGAAAAATTCGATGGGGGCGGATATCCGGAAGGACTTACAGGAGATGAAATTCCAATTGGTGCACAGCTGGTGTCACTGGCAGATGTCTATGATGCGCTGATTAGTAAACGCTGTTACAAACCGTCATTTTCATATGATACAGCTTATCAGATGATTCTGGACGGAGAGTGCGGTATATTTAACCCAAGATTATTACAATGCTTTATAAAGAAAAAGAATGAATTAGAGGCAATGGCAGAACAGTTTAAAGACTAAAAGGGGATAGTGTGAAAAAGCCTTAAATCAAAGCTTTTTCACACAGGGATTTGTTTTTGAGCAAAAACAAATCCCCTTGATGGCAGATGAGGAACCGTCTGCGCGGATTTCTCATCGCCCCTTCGCAACAAGTTGCCAAGGAATGAGGATAACTATGGATTTATTTGATTATATGCGTGAAAATACAATAAAGCAGGAATCGCCGTTAGCATCTCGTTTAAGACCGCAGACACTGGATGAAGTGGTGGGGCAGCAGCATATTATCGGAAAGGACAAGCTGCTCTACCGCGCCATTCAGGCAGATAAATTAAGCTCCATTATTTTTTACGGACCGCCGGGAACGGGAAAGACGACACTGGCAAAGGTCATTGCCCATACGACCAGTGCGGCATTTGAACAGATTAATGCGACCGTTGCCGGGAAAAAAGATATGGAAGACATTGTTGCCAAGGCAAAAGATAATCTCGGCATGTACGGTAAAAAGACGATATTGTTTGTCGATGAAATTCATCGTTTTAATAAAGGACAGCAGGATTATCTGTTACCGTATGTGGAGGATGGGACGCTGATTTTAATCGGAGCGACAACGGAAAATCCCTATTTTGAAGTCAACGGCGCTCTTTTATCCCGCTCGGTTATTTTTGAATTAAAGCCGCTTGAAAAGGAAGATATTAAAAAGCTGATTATGCGTGCCGTACAGGACGAAAAAAAAGGCATGGGAAGCTTTCATGCACAGATTGACGAAGATGCGCTGGAATTTCTTGCAGACGTAGCAAACGGCGATGCAAGAAGCGCGTTAAATGCAGTAGAACTGGGAATTCTTACAACGGCAAAATCAGAAGACGGAAAAGTGCATATCACACTGGATACGGCACAGGAATGTATCCAGAAGCGTGTGATCCGCTATGATAAAACAGGTGATAACCACTATGATACGATTTCAGCATTTATTAAGAGCATGCGTGGCTCAGACCCGGATGCCACCGCCTATTATCTGGCAAGAATGTTATATGCCGGGGAGGATGTGCGGTTTATTGCAAGGCGGATTTTAATCTGTGCGAGTGAAGATGTGGGCAATGCAGACCCGCAGGCATTGGTAGTTGCTTCGGCGGCGGCGCAGGCGGTTGAGCGGCTCGGTATGCCGGAAGCACGGATTACGCTTTCACAGGCGGCGTTGTATGTGGCATGCGCACCGAAAAGCAATGCGGCTTATATGGCAGTCGATAAGGCAATGGAAGTGGTAAAAACACAAAAGACTGCTCCAATTCCGGCACATTTGCAGGATGCCCACTATAAGAGTGCGGCAAAGCTAGGTCACGGTGCAGGGTATCTGTATGCACATGATTATAAGAACCACTATGTCAGACAACAGTATCTGCCGGATGCATTAAAAGACAGTCGTTTTTATGAAATGACAGAAATCGGTTACGAGAAAAAGATGAAAGAGCATTTAGATAAAATCAAAGCGGAGGCTGATTCCGAATGAAGGAGTATATCAATCGATTAGCAAGAGGAAAATTTACATATCAAAGACCGGAATTAGAAGTGCAGGATTATACGCTGACCGGCAGTGTCACGGCAGGCGGACAGGGAATGTTTACGTTCCGGTTTACGGCATCACAGCCGGCTTACGGCATTGTATTATCCAGTCATGCACGTGTCCGCATTGAAAAACCCCAGTTTGGCACGACACCGGCAGAGATAGTTTATACGGTAGATGCCGCGGATTTAAAAGAAGGTACGGTGATTCAGGGACAGTTTTATATTGTCAGCAGTGCGGGTGAAAAAAGCGTATCTTATGAATACACGGTTGAAGCGCAGAAGGTCATGACCAGCATGGGAGCAGCAGGCAGTATGTTTCATTTTGCCAATCTTGTACAGACTTCACCGGAGGAGGCAGCAGGCTTTTTTTTATCGCCGGATTTTAAACGGATATTTTTAAAAAACGATCCGGTACAGACCAATATTTATGATGTGGTAAAAGGCGCTAAAAACGGCAGTGAAGCCAACGTTAATGCAGCAATGGAAGAATTTTTAATTGCCGTGCGGAAAAAATCACCGGTTGGCATAGATGTTTTTCCGCAGACAAAGACATTTGCGGATTTTACGGAAAGCGTGAAAGAGCGTATAACGATTACCAGGAGCGGCTGGGGGTATACGGAGCTTGCGGTTGAAACGGATGTACCGTTTATCTGTCCGAAGATAACACGCATTACGTCTGAGAATTTTACGGGCAATAAGTATGAACTGGAATATGTCATTGATGCGGACAAGCTGCACGCGGGCAGGAACTGGGGCAGAATGACAATCTGTTCTTTTACGCAGAAATATACGGTTGAAATTGAAGTAGACTGCGCCGGACAGGAAAATACGCACCGTGAGAAAAAGCAGGCGGTGCTTGCACTGGTTCAGGAATATTTAAGTTTCAGAATGAAGCGGGAAGACAAGCGGGCATGGCAGGACAAATCTTTACAGATTATAGAACGCATGCGCGGTATCTGCGATGACGATATTTTTTTCAAGCTGGCACAGGCACAGATTCTGCTGGTGCAGAACCGCAGTGATGAAGCCGGCTGGCTGATTGACAATGTCAGGGATTTTCTTGAAGAAAATAAGGACAGCCATGTGGAATTGTACTGTTATTACCTGTATGTCAGTGCAATGTATTATAAAGATAAGTCCTATACCTTTGCGGCAGTTAAGGTAATCCGGGATTATTATGAAAACGGCTATGATACGTGGCGCGTTCTGTGGGTTTTATTTTATCTGGATGCTGCGGAAGATGCAAATAAGAGCATTAAGCTTTTACGGATTAAGGATGCATACCACAATGGCTGTGTAAGTCCTGTGATGTATTATGAAGCGTTACAGATTTTAAATGCACAGCCGGAGCTTTTGCGTGTGTTAAACGATTTTGAACTGCACATTTTACAGTTCGGCTGTAAGTACGGCATAATTTCCACGAAACTGACTTTGTATGTGTGTGAAATGATTGCAAACGGTAAAGTGGCAGATATGCAGTATTTAAGACTGCTTAAAGCATTAAACGACTTTTTTGACAAGGATGAAATCTTAACCGTACTTGTTACACATATGATCCGCAATGAGCTGGTTGGACCGGAATACGCAGGACTGTACGAGAAGGGAATTCTGCGTGGACTCCGCATTACGCGTCTGTATGAATTTTATATAGAAAGTTTAGATAAAAAAGAATTAAAACGCCTGCCGCAGATTGTACTGCGTTACTTTACATATGAGAGCAGTTTGAGTACAAAAAGCAAGGCATATCTGTATGCGGACATTTTAAAAAATCACAGCAGCTCCAGAGAAATCATGAACACGTATGCACCGCAGATAGAGCGGTTTGCCTATGGGCAGATGAAAAAGGGATATATTGATCCTTATCTGGAAGTGATTTATGGATGGCTGTTTCAGAATGTCGGTGTCAATGAAGAAACGGCACCATTCTTGTCAAGATATTTATTTACATACCGTATTACCGTATTCAATGACAAGATTGAGTCGGTGCTGGTAAAGCACAAGGAACTGCGCAAGGGACAGCGCTGTACGCTGGTGGGACGGACTGCCTATGTGCAGATGTATACAAGGGACTGCATTCTGATGTTTGAAGATGCAGGCAAACAGGTACATAAAGGCAGTATCCAGTATGAAATCGAGAGGGTTTATGATAATCCGGCATATTTAAAAGCGCTGGATGATTATTGCAGCAAAGATATTTATCTGCTGCTGAACTGGTTTGAACAAAGCTTAGAACAGCGTAAAAACGATGAAGAAGCCTGCGCAGTCTGTCTTGCATTGATGGCAGACGGCAATGTCAACCAGCTTACAAGAAACCGGTTAAACAGCTGGCAGATACAGTATTATCATGAATATTATCATGGCGAAGATTTTGGAGAACGCTATGAAAAGATTTTAAAAGAAGAATTGCAGATACACGATGCAGCGCTGCTGATTGAAACGTGTATTGCAGAAGGCATGTATGAGGATGCTTTTGATTTGGTATGTGAATACGGTTTTGAAGAAGCCGCACCGGCAAAGCTTTTACGTATGGCAAGAAATATGATTCTGTTAAGACCGCAGGAATACAATGAAAAACTGCTGGCGTGCTGTATTCATGTGTTTGATGAGGGCAAGTATGACGAAAATGTACTGGCATATTTAGAACAGTTTTATCAGGCAAAGTCCGATAAAATGATGAAAGTATGGCGTGCCTGTGCAGGATTTAGGGTGCCGTGCCGGACACTGGCAGAGCGGATACTGGTGGAACGGCTATTTACAGGAAATTTATCTGGCAGAATTCCGGAAGTTTTTACGTATTACCGTCAGCAGCTGCCGGATGCGGCGGTTGAAATGGCTTATCTGGCAGAAAATGCGTACCGTTATTTTGTGAAACACGAAACGGCAGACGAACAGGTCTTTACCTGTATCGGCGGATATCTGCTGGAAAATAAAAAAATGCCGCCGGTGTGTGGTATGGCATATTTAAAATACCATACGCAGTTTGGACAGGAACAGCTTGGCGCTACACATATGCTGTTACTGCAAAAGCTGATGGATATGCTGTGTGCGGAAAATATTTTCTTTTCATTTTATGAGCAGTATAAGGGGATACTTTCCCTTCCGTATAATGCGGCAGACAAAACAACTGTAGAGTATTATGCACCGGAAAACAGCAAAGTACAGATATTCTACCGTCATGATGATAAGGAAGAATATCAAAGTGAAGTGCTATCCTGTGTGGCAGGCGGTGTTTATGCAAAGAGCTTTTCACTGTTTTACGGGGAAAGCATACAGTACTATTTTCTGGAAGATGACGGAAAGAAAAAGAAAAAAACACAGGATGCCAGCCTGCTTTGTAACAATGTGACACCAAAAGAGCCGCAGGGACGTTTTGATTATTTAAATGATATGCTTGTCAGCATGGAAATGCATGATATGGCAACCATGAAAAAACTCATGCAGGGGTACTGCGTGCAGGATTACGTTGTGGAACAGATGTTTCAGCCTTTTTAAGAATGAAGGAGCTGCGCAGGCGGCAGAAGGAGATTGAATTGATAGTTGGAATAGATATCGGGCAGGAAAGTTCCCAAATCTGCTATTATGATGAACAGCAAAGACAGCCGGTATCGGTAAGCGTTGTAAATTCCGTGGACAACCGGCAGAAGTATCAGTTTGGATTTATGCTATCTGGTGCCAATCAGGATAATTTAAAAGAACTTCTTTGTACGCTGCTTGCGCTGCTTCCAAAAAACGGGCGAAAGGCAGGAGAACGGGATAATATTTGTGTTACCGTCAGTGATTTTTCAAAGCCGGTGTTAGAAAAACTCTCGGCGGCAGTACAGCTTACAGGGTATGCAAAGGAAAACTGGAGTTTTATCAGCCATGAGGAAGCTTATGCGTATTACGCCTTTTCACAAAAAAAAGAGCTGTATGTCAACGGCGCGGTTTTACTCGATTACAGGGAAGACGGACTGCATACGCATTATATGACGATTGTAAAAAAAAGCGGTCAGGAAATGATACCGGAGGAAAGCCACGTTTACAGCTCCGAAATGATTTGTTCCGTGCCGCAAAGACGGAAAACACTGGCGCAGGCTGAAAAAGAACTGATACACTGTGTGCAGGATGCATTAAAGGATAAAATCGTATCTGCGGTATATCTGACGGGCGCCGGTTTTGAAGCAGAAAATCTGCCCAAGGAACTGACCCATGTGCTGTGCGCGCGCAGAAAAGCATTTGCGGGACAGAATCTGTTTGTAAAAGGTGCTGCATATGCTGCATTAAAGGAAGACTCTTCTGCCGGTCATAGCAGCGGCAGACTGCTGGCGTGCAGAAACCGCATTACCACGGGGCTTGAATTAAATATCAAAGAACGCGGCGAGGAAAAGCGGTTCCGCATGGTCAGACCGGGAACGAACTGGTACGAAGCCGGACGCAGTGTAGAACTGATACTGGAAGATATGAGAACGATTCCTGTTATTTTGCACAGGTGTGACACCGGACATGAATGGACACAGGAAATTGACATCAGTGCGATACCGTTCCGCCAGGGCAGGATGACAAGGGTGGCTTTTGAAGTCCGTTTTGACAGTGACAGCCATTGCGTGGTACGGATAGAAGATATGGGCTTTGGCGGATTTGTCAAAAGTTCCGGGGTTGTAGTGGAAGAAGAAATAAATTTGGAAACAGACAAAATTGCACAGAAAGAGGAATGAATATGAGCGGAATCATTTTATGCCGGACCGGGCGGGCATTAAAGCCGCTGGTTTTGGAAGAACCGGGGGTACAAATCTATTCACTGGAAGAATTGTGCTATTATATATACAACAATATCTATATTCTGACCAATGCATTTTTAGATGAAAAACTTATTGCGTTTATCCGGACAGAGATTAAGGAACCGTTGCTGGCAGACAAGCTTGAGCAGTTGAAGTGTGAAAATGCAGGGCTGGCGGAAGCGGTTGTGACCATTTTAAAGTATGTGGATTATTATGATACGGCAGAAATTGAACAGGTAAAGGACCTGCTTGCGATGCTGGATACACAGAATGTCTATGAACGGATGAAAATGCGTGCAGACCGGTTCCTTGAAAAAGGCTGCTATTATAGTGCAATCAGCAATTATGATAAAATTGTAAATGGAGAGCGCGACATCAATCTTTCAGGGCTGTTTTACGCAAAGGTCTATCACAATCTGGGAACTGCCTATGCCAGAATGTTCTTCTTTGAAAAAGCGGCAAAGTATTTTGAAGAAGCGTATAAAATCGGTCAGCATGAAAAGTCACGGAAATGTTATCTTGCGGCATGCCGTATGGCAGAGGGTGAGGAACAGATACAGGATATGCAGGCACCGGAAGAAGAACAGGTGCTGCAAAGAGAACTGGAACTGCTTACAGACAATGCACGTTACAGCGATGAATACCGTGCGATGCAGAAAATGGAACACTTAAAATCCGACGGTGAAGTAGCACAGTATTATAAGGCGATTGATGACTGCATGGACAGATGGAAAGCGCAGTATAAAAGGTATACGTCATAGACGGATGAAATGAGGAAATATGGGATTATTAAATTATATCAAGGGAACAATTAAAGAAAATTACGATTTGGAAGATATCGAGGACATTGAAGACATTGATGATTTTGTCTATGACGATGAGCAGAATACAGGGGAAGAACAAAATGCGGATAATTCGCGGACAGAAGATTTAACGGGACTTGTCAGCGAATTTGAAAAAAATTATCAGAAGCATGAAAAAAAAGCAAAAGCACCGCAGAAAAAGAATAAAAAGGTCAGTTCCGAAGAAAAAATCCAGGAACAGCGCAGAAAAGCAAAAGAAGAAGAAAAAAAGTATGATGAGCTGTTAAACAGTGTGCAGGCAAAGTCCCTGATTCATGTAGTAGATAAGATGAATCAGGCAGGGACACAGGAAAATTATTCGGGGAAGCTTGCAAAAGAAGAAAAAGAAGAAACGGAATATTTAAAACAGCTTGAAAAAGAAGAAGAAAAAAAGCGGATTCAGGAAGTTTTAAATTATTCGGAAGAAGATAAAGAATTCGATGCCAGTGCCGTACATATCCCGGATGTATCCAGAACACCGCGCCGTCTGGACAATATTAATACGGATTACTACGATAAGGAAGAAACAAAAGCCTATATCCGCAGCCAGTGTGAAATCATGGAAGAAGCCACCGGACACATTGAACTGGCGATGGAAGAATACAATGTCGTTACGGAACATTTTTCGGATATCCAGCTGATTGATACGGCACCGGACAATATCCGCAGAAGGATTACGGAAACGGCAGACCGTGTAGATAATCTGACGGTAGACCGGCGGATTTTTAAATCCGGCGAGCATAAGCTTTCCACCCATACGTATCACCGCATGGAACAGTTTGAAGATGAACTGCCGCGTGGTATGAAGTATCTGGAAAAACAGGAATCGTATTATGAAACCGTCAAACGGGATATGAGGATTCTTGAAGGGGAACGCATGAGTCTGCGCATGGAGGCTGCGGCACTCACAACGCGCCAGCTGCGTATCAGAAGCCTTGCCCTTGCCGCGATTGTCGGGCTGGCATTCGTATTTATGGTATTTTTCATTGCGCTTTCCGTAACGGAAGATACACAAAATACCATGCTTTATATTGTCGTTGCCTTTCTGGGAGCGGTGCTTGCCCTTGGCATGTTTGCCCTGCTAAAATATACGGAACGGCAGGTTCTGGTGACGGAAATCAAACTCAATAAAGCTACGACATTACTGAATAAAACAAAGATTAAGTATATCAACGCAGCCAATACGCTTGATTATGAATATCATAAATATCATGTCAGAAGTTCGTATGAACTGTCAAAGAAATATGAAGTTTATATGGACATGAAAAATGAGCAGCGCAAGATTGTACAGATGACGACCAAATTAAGTGAAGCAGAAGAAGATTTACTGGATTTACTTAAAAAACTCGGACTCTATGATGCCAAATTGTGGCTGTCACAGGTACGTGCCCTTGTATACAGCAAGGATATGGTGGAAGTGCGGCACGATTTGAATACACAGCGCCAGAAACTGCGCAAACAGATAGAATATAACGAAAACAGGATTGAGGAAGCAAAGAAGAATATTAAAGAGGCAGCGGTCCGTAATCCCGACTGTATGGACGAAGCAATCCATATTATTGAGCAGTTTGAGAGTAAAAACGTAAGAAATCAGTAAAAACTGCTTGCCAATTTGTAGTCATATGATAAAATAAAAGTTAGGTTTTGCAATTGGAGGAAAAGAAAATGATGAAAGAAAGACTGCATGAAATCAGAGAAAAGGCATTAGCCCAGATTAATTCCACTGATTCACTTGAAAAATTAAATGAGGTAAGAGTTTCTTTCCTGGGTAAAAAGGGAGAACTTACAGAAGTCTTAAAGGGCATGAAAGACGTTGCACCTCAGGACAGACCGGCAGTTGGACAAATCGTAAATGAAACCAGACAGGCAATTGAGGAAGTACTGGAAAACGCGAAAAAGGAACTTTCCGCAAAAATGCGTGAAGTCCAGTTAAAGAGCGAAGTGATTGACGTAACACTTCCGGCAAAGAAAAACAATGTCGGACACAGACATCCAAACACTGTTGCACTCGATGAAGTAAAGAGAATATTTGTCGGCATGGGTTATGAAGTCGTAGAAGGACCGGAAGTAGAATATGATTATTACAATTTTGAAGCGTTAAATATCCCTGCAAATCATCCGGCAAAAGATGAGCAGGATACATTTTATATTAATGATAAAGTTGTACTGAGAACCCAGACTTCACCGGTTCAGGTCCGTGAAATGGAAAAAGGCAAACTGCCGATCCGTATGATTGCGCCGGGCAGGGTATTCCGTGCAGATGAAGTCGATGCAACCCATTCTCCATGCTTCCATCAGATTGAAGGCATGGTTATTGATGAGGGTATTACATTTGCAGATTTAAAAGGAACACTGGCTGAATTCGCAAGAGAGTTATTCGGACCGGAAACAAAAGTAAAATTCCGTCCTCATCATTTTCCATTTACAGAGCCAAGTGCAGAAATGGACGTGACATGTTTTAAGTGCGGCGGTAAGGGCTGCCGTATGTGTAAGGGCGAAGGCTGGATTGAAATTCTTGGCTGTGGTATGATTCACCCGCATGTATTTGAAATGAGCGGTATTGACCAGAACAAATATACAGGATTTGCATTCGGAATCGGTTTGGAAAGAATTGCGTTGCTGAAGTATGAAATTGATGACATGAGACTTCTCTATGAAAATGACGTAAGATTCTTAAAACAGTTCTAAAAAGAACGACGGCTGTAAGACAGCAAAGAAATTGGATACGAGGAAAGGATATTGAATCATGAATACATCATTAAATTGGATTAAGGCAATGGTTCCGGGACTGGAAGTAACAGACCAGGAATTCAGGGACGCAATGACACTTTCGGGAACAAAGGTGGAAAATTTTACCGCTTTTGACAAAAATCTTGATAAAATCGTTGTCGGACAGATTGAATCGGTCGAAAAGCACCCGGATGCAGATAAGCTGGTAATCTGCCAGGTGAATGTCGGCAGTGAAACTGTTCAGATTGTAACAGGCGCACCGAATATTCCGGTGGGTTCATCAGGACAGAAAGTACCGGTTGTATTAGATGGCGGACGTGTGGCAGGTGGTCATGACGGCGGCGCACTTCCGGAAGACGGCATTAAGATTAAAAAGGGTAAGTTAAGAGGTGTAGAAAGCTTCGGTATGATGTGTGCCATTGAAGAACTCGGTTCTTCCCGTGAATTTTATCCGGATGCACCGGAAAACGGCATTTACATTTTAGGTGATGATGCACAGGTTGGAGAAGATGCCGTTCACTATCTCGGTTTGGATGATACCGTATTTGAATATGAAATTACAAACAACCGTGTAGACTGCTACAGTATTATCGGTATTGCAAGGGAAGCAGCGGCAACCTTCAGAAAGCCGTTTACACCGCCGGTTGTAACAGAAACAGGCAACGCAGAAGACATTAACGATTATGTAAAGGTTGATGTGGAAGCCACAGACCTCTGCAGCCGTTACACCGCAAGACTTGTAAAGAATATCAAGCTTGCTCCGTCACCGAAGTGGATGCAGCGCAGACTGGCATCAGCAGGTATCCGTCCGATTAACAACATCGTGGATATTACAAACTACGTTATGGAAGAATACGGTCAGCCAATGCACGCTTATGATTATGACACCCTTGCAGGCGGTAAGATTGTTGTAAGACGTGCCAAAGACGGTGAGAAGTTCATGACATTGGATGGACAGGAAAGAACACTTGATTCTGATATGCTGATGATCTGTGACGGTGAAAAGGCTGTCGGTCTTGCAGGTATCATGGGCGGTGAAAATTCCAAGATTACGGATGACGTAAAGACCATGTTATTTGAAGCTGCAACCTTTGACGGCACAAATATCAGAAAGGCAACAAAGCGCCTGGGTCTTCGTACAGATGCTTCCGGTAAGTTTGAAAAGGGCTTAGATCCTGAAAATGCACTGGCGGCAATGAACAGAGCATGCCAGTTAATCGAAGAACTTGGAGCCGGTGAAATTGTCGGCGGCGTGGTTGACGTATATCCGAATAAGAAGGAAAGAGTCAGAGTGCCGTTTGAACCGGAAAGAATCAATGCACTACTGGGTACAAATGTTTCCGTGGAAGAAATGCTTGGATACTTTAAGATGCTTGAATTAGACTATGATGAAGCAAAGCAGGAACTGATTATTCCGACGTTCCGTCAGGATTTATTAAGAACAGCGGATATTGCGGAAGAAGTTGCAAGATTTTTCGGATATGCCAATATTCCTACAACACTGCCACACGGAGCTTCTACAATGGGTAAGATTTCCTTCAAGCAGAGAGTGGAAGATGTAGCCGGAGAAATCGCACAGTTCTGCGGATTCTCACAGGCAATGACTTATTCATTTGAAAGTCCGAAGGTATTTGATAAGTTAAAGCTGGCAGCAGATGCAGAGGAAAGAAAGACAGTTGTCATTTCCAATCCGCTCGGAGAAGATTTCTCCATTATGAGAACACTGCCGTTAAACGGAATGCTGACTTCTCTTGCAACCAACTACAACCGCAGAAATAAAGATGTAAAGCTTTATGAACTGGCAAAGGTTTATGTTCCGGTAGAAGGAGAAGACCTTCCGGATGAGAGAGTACAGTTCACACTGGGCTTCTACGGCGACGGTGATTTCTTTACAATGAAGGGTGTTGTTGAAGAATTCTTAGAAAAAATCGGTATGAGTGCAAGACCGGAATATGATCCGGAAGCCGGAAAGACATTTTTACATCCGGGACGTCAGGCAGAGATTCTTTACAAGGATACGGTAATTGGCTATCTCGGTGAGGTACACCCGGACGTTGCTGACACCTATGGACTGGGCGACAGAACTTATGTTGCAGTTCTTGATTTGCCGGAGATTTTACCGTTTGCTTCATTTGACAGAAAGTACGAAGGCATTGCAAAATTCCCTGCTGTTACAAGAGATATCAGTATGGTAATGCCAAAGACGGTACTTGTCGGTGAAGTAGAAAAGATTATTGAAAAGAGAGGCGGAAAGCTTCTTGAAAAATATAACCTGTTTGATATTTATGAAGGTGCACAGATTAAGGAAGGTTTCAAGTCCGTAGCTTATACCATTTCTTTCCGTGCAAAGGACAGAACATTAGAAGATAAAGATATCCAGCCGATTATGGAAAAGATTCTGGAAGACCTTTCCGGCATGGGCATCGAACTTCGTTCTTAATTATAAATAAAAAACAGCCCGTTCTGCGGCAGAAAAGCTAACTGCCGCGAAGCGGAAAAAGATAGGAATGGAGCAGCATATGGAATCAATGAATTTACATGATTTTTATTATGATCTGCCACAGGAGCTGATTGCACAGGACCCGCTGTCAGACCGTTCCAGTTCAAGACTGATGGTACTGGATAAAAAGACAGGGGAAATACAGCACAAAATTTTTAAAGATGTGATTGATTACTTAAATCCGGGAGATTGTCTGGTCATTAACGATACCAAGGTGATTCCGGCTAGACTGATAGGCGAAAAAGTCGGAACGGGCGCGGCAATCGAAGTGCTTTTGCTTACCCGCAAGCAGGATTTAAAAGACACATGGGAAGTGCTTGTAAAGCCGGGTAAAAAGGCAAAAATCGGTACACAGATCAGCTTTGGCGGTGGAAAATTAATCGGAGAGATTGTGGATATTGTAGAAGAAGGCAATCGTATGATACAATTCACTTATGACGGTATTTTTGAAGAAATACTCGATGAACTGGGTCAGATGCCGCTTCCACCGTATATCACACACCGTCTGGAGGATAAGAACCGTTACCAGACCGTTTATGCAAAGCATGAAGGTTCTGCAGCGGCACCGACAGCGGGTCTTCATTTTACAAAAGAACTGCTGGAAAGGATACAGGAGAAGGGTATTGAAATTGCCCGTGTCACGCTGCATGTCGGACTTGGAACGTTCCGTCCGGTAAAGACAGAAAACATTCTGGAGCATCATATGCATTCAGAATTTTATACGGTGACACAGGAAGCAGCAGACAAGATTAATACGGCGCGCAAAAACGGCGGAAAGATTATTGCAGTCGGTACGACAAGTACACGTACACTGGAATCTGTCGGGACAGAAGATGGTACAGTAAAAGCCGGCAGCGGCTGGACCCAGATATTTATTTATCCGGGATATCAGTTTAAGGTTATTGACAGCCTGATTACCAATTTCCATCTGCCGGAATCCACGCTGGTGATGCTGGTTTCAGCACTGGCAGGCAGGGAACACGTGCTTGCGGCGTATGAAGAAGCCGTAAAGGAAAAGTACAGGTTTTTCAGTTTTGGAGATGCTATGCTTATAGAATGACACCGGTTTATTACAAATGTAAGAAAGTTAAACTAGAAAAAGGCAGGAACGAAAGTCCTTGCCTTTTTCTAGTTTTATGAGCTGTACATCAGAAATATCAGTAATCAAATTTATGCGTTAATCCGTTTTTGAAAACAATAGAGGTTATCCGGCCATCGGTGACATAGATTGAATCCAGAATTGTTTCCATGTATGTTTTGAGAATTTCCGGAGAAACGGTCTGTGCTAAATTTTTATAATAAATATATTCTTTGCTCTGTAGTTTTTTGTTTATGAGCAGATGACTTGCCTGTTTGATAAAGTCCTCGTCAGACAGGGTGGAATCAACATCATGTGTTATCATGCCAAGACGGGCATTGATATCTTCAATTTTCTTTGATATTTCCATTTTTTGAATAATAAAATCCTTTTCTGTCATGGCAGAAGATGAATATAAATATAAATCCTGAAGACGTTTCAGGGCACGTTCTTGTTTTTCTTTATCTTTACGGAGAGATGCAATTTCAGGGTCAACAGAAGCTTTTTTCTTCCGGGGCGCAGAGATAGAGAACGAATACGATTTATCCGAACCATAACGGGACAGAAGATTAAAAAGCTCGTGCAATCCGGTTTCGGATATATGAGTAATGCCATTGAAAGCAGAACCGGATAAAAGCCGTTGCTCTAATTCCACAGGGGAAGAGATAGACGAAAAGGAACTTTTGGCATTAAGCATATTCAAAATGTAATTGATAACAAATTCGCCGACAATCAGGTCATTAATTGAGGGATTATCGCACTCATGCGTTTTTCGCTTTTTAGGGCAGGAATAAATTGCAGTGCGGAAGCCGTCAGCTTGTACTCTGCCGGGAGAGGAAACAAGTCGACTGCCACATTTGCCACAGTATAAAAGACCTGAAAAAACATATACATTTTTTGCACGGTGTTTTTGTCCTAATATATTCTTAGTGCGGGAGTTAGACTGTAATATATCAAGCATTTTCTCATGTTCCTCAAGTGTAAATATGGCCGGATGGTGGTCGTTGATAATAACCCATTCGTCTTCGGGATTCACAGTGCGGTATTCAGTGCCTTTGTAACGGTTATATCGGTACATACCCGCATAAAAAGGATTTTGAATAATAATCCACACCGTAGTGGGGGACCAGTCTGCACCGGCGCGTGTTTTGTGACCAATGGAATTAAGCAGTCTGGAAGTATGCACAAGTGATTTGTTTTCTAAATAGTCATCGCGAATAATCCGGCAGACAGCAGCTTCATCATCCCGTATAGAGAAAGTTGAGGAATCGGAATCGTAGTTGTATCCGTAAGGAATCCTGCCGCCATTCCACAACCCTTGGTTGGCACGGGATATCATTGTAGCAGTGACACGTTCAGAAGTCATGTTGCGTTCCAATTCTGCAAACACTAAGATGATTTTAAGCATAGCCTCACCCATGGCAGATGAAGTGTCAAACTGTTCGTTTTTACTAACGAATGTTACGCGCAGGGATTGAAGTTCTTCGTACATTTCCGCAAAGTCAAGAAGGTTACGTGAGATACGGTCGATTTTCCATACAAGAACATGGGAAAATTCGCCAGTGCGGATACGTTGCATCATGGATTGAAAAGCCGGACGGTCGGTATTTTTACCAGAATAGCCAGCATCTTCAAATATTTCGTAGTCTTCGATGCCAAGAACAAGAGAGCTGTATGCAATAAGGTCTTTTCGCTGCATGGGCAGAGAATCCTTATCGACCTGATATGTGGTAGAAACACGAATATATATAGCTACTTTAAGTCGTTGTGTATTGTCAACGGTTTGTTTAGATATGTTTTTTCGCCTCATTGATAAAATATCCATATAAACGAAAATAGCCCATGCTAAGGGCTATAAATCGTTTATAAGCGGTGCGTATTTATTAAGTGCAGCCCATACAACATTACGGTCATCAGGGCTGGCAAGTTGATAGCAGGCAAGCAGCCTTTGAAGCTCCAGCACAAACTCATCATGTTCACTGGAAGAAGGTTCTTGCAACTGTATGATTTTGTGATCTGCCATTTACACCGACTCCTTTCTTAATTATTTTTAAGATTCCACATAAAGAGTGCATAGTCAAAGTTGATTATGCGTTTTTCTTATTAGAATATTTTTCAGGTGCTACCATATGGGTCCGCAGGAAGTCTTTACACATTTCCTGCCTATCAGGTGGTATGTGTGAGATGATGTCGAGCCATTCCCTGTCTGATGCCGATAGCTCATCTGATTGAGTGGCGGCAATTCTATGAGTAGCATTGTTGCCATATACTAACTCATCCAATGACATATTGAGATGGTCTGCCAGTTCCATGATGATATCTAACTTTGGAGATTTTCCGGCTTTCCAACTGCCGGTATTACCTTCAGCACGTCCAATATCACGCAATGCCTGGGTTATTGTGGTGCCTCTGAGTTCACAGGCATCACGAATTCTGTCGTAGAGCATAGTATTCCTCCTAAAAAACTCATAAAAATGTGTTAAAAGGTATTGACCTACTCAATACTATGAGTTATAGTAACACTTGTAAGGTCAATATGATGATTAAATTGAGTTTACGTCAGTAACATTTTACCAAAAAACTCAAAACAGTACAAGCGGAAAAGGAGGGTCGAGATTATGAAAAAACAACTTCCGCCTTGGTGTAAGTTGGTAAAGCATACCTTAATCGACAAAGATATGGAAATTGCAGAACTTGCAAGTGCATTAGATTTTGCAAGACCATACCTGTCATCAATTATTAATGGCAGGGTGTATAGTCAGCCTGCCGTAAATAAGATAAGCGATTATCTGGGCATTAGTAATGATTATTACAAGGCTGAATATCGACCTGTAAATAGTATAGCCTCTACGAAACAAAATTAGAATGGAGGAATGATACAGGATATGAACGAAAATGTATATTTCGAGTGCAGGAAAAGGGCTGCAATACATAACGAAAGATTGAACAGCCGGGCAGGAGCGGCAGAGCTTCTTGGAATATCAGAATCAACACTTGCACATTACGAACTGGGCATAACCAAAAGTGTTCCGGTGGACATAATTGTGATGATGTCTGAATTATATGGGGCACCGGAATTAAAATGCCACTATTGTAAAAAGGAATGTCCAATTGGCGAAAGTTTACCAATAGCCACAGAGGTAGGAACAATTGAGAACATCACCGTAAGGATGTTGAATGGATTGGATGAAAATAAAATTGATGAAGTAAAAAGAAAGCTGCTAAATATAGCAGCAGACGGAAAGGTGGACGAACAGGAAAGAGAAGAACTTGCAGAAGTCGTGAATGGACTGGATGACTTGTATAAAGTGATTTCAGAACTGCGGATGATGACTGAACAACAGGTAAAAACGGAAAGGAAGTGACTACCATGGAACTGCTGGAGAAATTAAAAGAAGTCCTGAAGCGTGAGTATAACATTACTACGGACGAAGAATTGATACAGGCTGTGAAAGAAATGCCAGCACTTGACATTGGAATATTCGTCAGTCCGGTGGGAGGTGTTGAAAGTGCGAAAAGCGCTTAGCCGAAAAGAAAAGCTGAAAATCTATGCGGTTGATGCAGCTATGCTGTTTATGGCGGTGCGTATGACAACGTGTATTAATGCAGATAAGGAACAGCAAAGGGAGCGGGCAAATGTTTTCTATGAGGTTGTGACTATTGCAGATGAGAAGAACACAGAACAAATCGAATATGTAGAGCCGGAGCAAGTAACGGTTTGTGAAGCGGAAACAAAGCAAACAGTAAGCGTTGCCGAAAGATATATGCTTGCAAAGTTGGCAATGGCAGAGGCAGAAAATCAGGATATTGAAGGGAAAGCACTTGTTATATGTGTAGTGCTGAACCGATTAGCAGATAGTAGTTTTCCAGACAGTATTTCAGAAGTGATTTATCACGAAGGTCAGTTTAGTCCTGTGTCGGACGGGAGATACGACAGAGTAGAGCCGGATGAAGATTGTTATAAAGCGGCAGATATGGTGCTAAATGATGGATGGGATAACTCCGAAGGAGCATTGTATTTTGAACGCAAGAGTAGTTCAAAGTGGCATAGCCAGCATCTTAAATTTTTATTTAAGCATGGTGACCACTATTTTTATACCGAGGAGAACTAAACATGGAAAAAATGATTTTAAGACATTGGAGAACACTGACAATCGGGTGCATCCTGACCGGTGTATTCATCAAGGTGGAATATTACACAAGAGGGAATTTTGCAGTCGGCGGTGAATGGCTGATAATACCATTTTGCTTGGTTGTGGGAGATGTACTCAAGCATATAGACAGGAGGCACAGAAATGTATGAAGAATACAATGCAATTCGTAGGCAGGCTGAAATGGACGGGTATATCTTGGATGATGATACATTTGAGTACTTTGTGCAATATGCAAAGAGAAAAGCAGAGATTGCAGGAAAAGACGAATCTTACATTCCATATTTGCTGACAGATGTGATAAAGGAATTCTTTTTCAGGCATGACCTTAATAAGCTTGCAGTGGCAAAGGTGGAATTTGAGAGATATATACAAAATATTACAAAAATGGAGGTACAAGGAAATGGCAGAGCAGATTACAGAAAAGCAGTGGCTCGCTAATATCCAAGCGGGATTAGTAAAAGAACTCGCAAAACATGAAAAGGCATTGCCGCCAGGGTTTAACAGAGACAGATTTACATTAAACTGCATTACGGTTATCACAGATATGCTTAAAGATAACGGCAAAAAAAAGCAGTTACAGAATATCGACCCGGTTTCAATACCAATATGCTTAGCAAAGGGAGCATATTTAGGATTGGATTTTTTCAATGGAGAATGTTATGCAATCCCATATGACGGACAGATGCAGTTTCAGACAGATTACAAGGGCGAAATCAAATTGTGTAAGAGGTGGAGCAAGAATCCAATTAAAGATATTTACGCAAAGGTAGTGCGTGAAGGTGATTTTTTCCTTGAAGAAGTTGACAGTGGAGAGCAGAAAGTACAGTTCAGACCGGAACCATTCTCAAACAAGCCAATGATTGGTGCGTTTGCAATAGTGGTATTTAAAGACGGATCCATGATGTATGACACCATGAGTACAGAAGATATTGAGAATATCAGAAATATATACTCAAAAGCAAAAAATAGCCCCGCATGGAAAAATTCACCGGGAGAGATGTACAAGAAGACTGTTATCAGAAGATTGTGCAAATTGATTGACCTTGATTTCGATAATAAGGAACAGCAGAAAGCATACATAGATGGTGGAGATGTAGAATTTAAGAATGGACAGCCTGTATATCTGGATGACAGACAGCAGGCGGCACTTCCTGACAACGGTGGTCCAATAGATGTATTTGCACAGCAGCCACAGGAAAAGCCAAAAGAAACAGTATTGTTAGAGAATAAGCAGAAAAGTCCAAAAGCCGAACAGCAGGCGGCACAGGATGATTATATGGAGTTTGAAAGAAATTATAATGAACAGCCAGGAATATCAGACGATTATGCTATTCCGGATGAAATGCTGAGTGATGAAGGCTTACCATTTAGATAAATAGGAGGATGAGAAAAATGAACGAATTAAAAGTTATTGTACAGCAGAAAGTCGGACAGATTACATGGAATTATGAAGAGTTAAAATCAGCACTTGCCGTAGAAATGGAGAAATATAAGAATATTGTCTACGATGATAATTTAATTACAACAGCCAAGAGCGATGTTGCGTTTCTTAGAAAACTGAAAAAAGAAGTAAGCGACCGCCGCATTGAAGTGAAAAAGCAGTGTTTAAAGCCGTATGAATTGATTGAAACACAGGCAAAAGAATTAACGGCTTTGATTGATGAGCCAATCACAGAGATTGACAAACAGATTAAAGAGTATGAGGAACAGCAGAAGTCTTTACGCAGACAGGAGATTTCCGATTTTATGGATGAAGCTTTTGCAGACTTGCCGCAGGAAGTTATCACAAAGCTGAAAAATAAGATTTATGATACTAAGTGGGAAAATAAGTCAGCAAAGAGAAAGGACTGGACTGATGCGATTGCTGCAGCACACGACAATGTTACAGGAGATTTACAGGTTATCGCCGGAGTTGATGAAGAATTCAGAGAGATGGCAGAAAAGGTATATTACACCAATCTGGTATTATCAGAGTCACTCAATAAGGTCAACGAACTCCGTCGTCAGAAAGAAATGATACTGGAAAGAGAGAGACAGAGAAGAGAGGAAGACGAGAGAAGAAAAGCAGAAAAGGCAGCTATGGCACAGGCACGTGCAGAAGCAGAGATGCAGAAAGTAGCTGAACCGGTGCATCCTGAAAAAGTGGAAAAACAGCAGGAGCAGGCAGAAGAGAAGCCAGCGCAGGTTGTAGAAAGAATACAGTCGATTTCTAATCAGGAATCACAGGTAAATGGGAATATTTATCGCATTGTAATTAATGCAACCAGTGAGCAGATGGAAAAAATCAAAGGATATATTAATTTCGTAGGAGCAAAATTCAAGGAGGTATAGCAAATGGACGGTACAGAGCTGAACGAGGACAATTACTACTCCGACCTTGCAAACTATGAATATATGAGTGTATCGCAGTTTAAAGATTTTAATGGTACATATGGCAGGAGGGCGTGCGAGGCGGCCGCCCTTGCCAAGCTCAAAGGTGAGTGGAAAGAAGAACCGAACAATGCAATGCTGGTTGGATCGTATGTTGACAGATATTTTGAAGGAACACTTGACAGTTTTAAACAGGAACATCAAGAGATATTCAAACGAGATGGAACTTTAAAAGCTGAATACAACAAGGCAAACTTAATGATACAGAGAGCAGAAAGAGACGAATTGTTCATGAAATATATGAGCGGCGAAAAACAGGTCATTATGACTGCGGAAGTATTTGGAACACCGTGGAAAATCAAAATGGATAGCTACCTGCCGGGAATTGCAATAGTTGATCTTAAAGTTATGGCGTCCCTTACTAAGCTGGAATGGGTGCGGGACATTGGGTATTTGGATTTCGTCCGTTACTGGGGGTACGATATCCAGGGGGCAATGTACCAGGAAGTTGTTTATCAGAATACCGGTAAGAGATTACCGTTTTATATCGCAGGGATATCCAAAGAAGATGCGACAAACATTGAAATTATTCATGTACAGGATAATTACTTGAGAGAGGCACGGAACATTGTCGAACATAATATGCCGAATGTTTTGAGAGTGAAAAGAGGACAACAGGAGCCGATGAGATGTGAGTGCTGCCGATATTGTCGAGAAACAAAGGTATTAAAGAGACCGATAGGAATTGCAGACCTCACAGCAGAAATTTAAAAAGGACGGGGCGGATAAATGCGAAAGTCAGACGATAAAAAGAGTTTTCAACTTTATAACGATTATATAGACCACTTCTCGCTCATGTCTGATGAGGAGGCTGGAAAGCTGATAAAAGCAATTTTCTGTTATGTGAATGATTTGCCTTGCGAAGAGCTGGCAGGACTGTCTTTAATGGCTTTCTCATTTATCAGTTCCCAGTTGAAAAGGGACAAGGACAAATATGATGCCAGATGTGAGGCAAACAGAATCAATGGCAGGCTGGGTGGAAGACCGAAGAAAACGAAAGAAGGTGGAAAGGCAGACGAAGAAAAAAAGCCGAACAGTTGCAATGAAAAACAAATGGTATTGGAATTACCTGATACAGAGGTACGGGAAGAATCTCAAGAAGAAAAGCCAAAACGGAAAAAAGCGGAGTACTCTCCAGAATTTGAAAAATTCTGGCAGGTGTATCCAAGAAAAGAGGGCAAAGGCGAGGCTTACAAGAAATATAAGGCAAGACTGAATGACGGGTACAAGGAACAGGAACTCTTCACATCGGCAGAGAACTATGCCAAAAGATGTGTAACGGAGCATACGGAAGTCAAGTATATTAAGCAAGCTAAGACATTTTTGAGCGACAGCACACCGTTCCTTGATTATCTTCCTAAGACGAGAGAAGCAGCATCAGAACAGTTTGGCGGCTTTGACGGCGGCTTGCCGTCATCATAAAGCAAAGGTGGTGTACAGGCATGGATTTAGACATTACAAAGGCAGTTATAAAAGCGGCAACGGCGGCACAGGCAGAAAAGAACCCGGAGGATTATTACAAGGACGGTATCCTTTTCTGCGGCAAGTGTCACACTAACAAAGAGAAAAAAATTCAGCTCGCAGGAGAGTGCATAACGGTTTGCTGTATCTGCAAGTGTGAATCAGAGGAAAGAGAGCGTATCCAGAAGCAGAAAAAGTACGAGGAGGAAATGCAACGAATAGAGAGGCTGAGAGTTGCAAGCCTTATGGAAACGAAGCTGGAAGCAGCTACGCTAAAGACATTCATAAGAAAAGAGGACAACCAGAAGTTGTACACAATTATAAAAAATTATGTGGAAAACTTTGACACATTCTATAAGAGTAACAGAGGACTTTTGTTTTGGGGAAACGTTGGAACCGGTAAAAGCTATGCGGCGGCTTGCATAGCAAACGAACTTCTAAAACGGAGAATACCGGTTGTTATGACCTCATTTGTAAAGGTATTACAGGTCATTCAGGATAATACCGAGAATGAAACGGAGTTTGTAAACAGGTTATGTGCGGCAAGGCTGCTTATAATTGATGATTTAGGAACGGAGCGTAACACAGACTATGCACTAGAGAAAGTCTACAATGTAATTGACAGCAGATATCGTACAGGAAAGCCGCTGATACTTACTACAAATCTTGATTTGAAGGATATGCAACAGACACCGGACATCAGGTATCAGCGTATCTATGACAGGATATTTGAGATGTGCCACCCGGTAAGGGTAAATGGTGCATCTTGGCGTATCGAACAGGCAAAAAACCGGTTCGATAATATGAAAGCATTACTGGAGGGCTAGAGAGATGAAAAAAATAGCAGAACTTTGTATTGCGGCAGTCGAAGATAGAATGACAGTCGCAGGTATTCTTGTTAAAAATGGATACAATGTAGGACCTGGAAGACGTAAGAAAACACCAACTGGAAAATCCTATGACTATTTATTAAAGGTGTATAAGGAGGAAGAATCAGATGCAGATGAGTGATATTGAGATTGTTGACAGATATAAAAGAGCAGACAACAAAAAAGAACAGGCAAAAATTCTTGCGGAATTAAATGCCTGTGGTGAGGAAATAATTGTCGGAATACTGCGGAAAAACGATGTTGATGTGTCGGAATTGGAGAGAAAGCCAAGAGGAAGACGAAAAAAGAAATTGACAGAATTGGTTAATGCACCGCTGGATGATTCAACAGTAAGTTTCAATGCTGACGACGAACCAATCGGTATTACAGGTGGTGAGGGTGTCACAGATATTAATGCTGAATCACAGGAGACAACAGGAAGATATAAGACGGGAAAAGAATTGAAAGCTATACCGGAAGACCGGTTAACAGAGCAGGAGAAAGAGAGACTGAAAAGGGTGCAGTTGATACCTGATACAGTGATAGAGCTGGTAGAAAATGAACTGTGCGAATTAACATCTAAGATTATGGAACTGGAGCGAAAACATGATGAATTGGTGGATTATATGAATGGAGAGCTGAGATGCAGGGATTAATGGAGGCAGAAGAGATGAAGCAGATCCGATTTGAGGTACCTGGAGCGCCCTTCGGCAAGGAAAGACCAAAATTTGCGCGCAGGGGAAATTATACGATGACATATACTCCGAAAAAGACATTACAGCATGAAAAAGAGGTAGTGGCAGCGTATATGGAAGTTGCAAAGGGTAGAAAATTTGAAAAGGGCACACCACTTGATATAAGAATCATAGCATATTACCCCATTCCGAAATCTACATCGAAGAAAAAGCAGAGAGAAATGCTGGAACACAGGTTACGCCCAACGGTAAAACCGGATCTCGATAATGTGGCGAAGCTCGTATATGATGCTTTGAATGGTGTGGCATGGTATGACGATAATGCGATAGTAGATACACAAGTGAGAAAATTTTATTCCGATATGCCGAGGGTAGATGTATCTATTCGGGTAGTGGGATAGATTTTTAAATAAAACATAGGAGGATTCAAACAAAATGGGTATTTTGAATTACGAAGAAATGACACTGGAAAGTGATACATTTCAGACTGCAAGAGAAACATTTAACCTGATGATGCAAAAGCTGTTAAAAAAAATGGAGCAGTCTGATATGGACGAGGGAAGTATTGAACTTAAAATCAGCATTGAATTAAAAGAGGATTTCGTTCCGCGGGAGAATGATACAACGGTAATAATTAAAAAGCCGCTTATCAAGCATAAGATTTCCACTGTTGTTCCTGTAAAAGATAGTGCAAACGGTAAACAGGATATAGGAATGGAACTGGTGTATGATAAAGAACTTATGAGATATGTGCTGAAACATGTATCAACAGGCGGACAGATGAGTATTTTCGATATGGAAGATACAGAACAGAGTGCTGATAGTGATGTAGTTTCCGTAGTACCGGCTATTGAGCAGACAGGCGGGTATTTCCTGCCGGATAATCAGATAAATGAACAGGAAAGCGAAACTGATGCAGACGTTCCTAACGGCGATTACGAAAGCACAGACGATAGTGGTATGCCATTACCATTCAATGAGGGCAATGATGATTACCCATACGATGAACCGGAGGAGTAGAAATGTTCAAGAAAGAAAAAAGAATGCATAGCTTTATTATCAGAGCGCAGGAAATCCTTGCAGAAGGGAAAAAAGAAGAATCAGCCAAAATGGTTATTCAGGGATTGCAGTATTATTCTAATAGAATCCTTAGAGCAATACAGCCATATTCCAAAGCAGATGCAACATTGCTTGTAATTGCGTTGAGATATATTGCAGACCAGATGGAACAGAAAAATGGCTGTGCATTAGCAGTAAAGGCGATGAGCAAAGTCATTGAATTTCCTGAATTGGAAGAAGTCGAGAGAATTAAGAAAGCAACCGAGGGGGTTGAAAAATGAATAAATGTAATAACGCATATTAATTAAGTTTCAAGCTTTGGAAGGAGGTGATGATAAAAGATGACAAAAGCGAATCGTGGAAATTTTGGAATCTGCGCAAAATGCCGGAAGCAGATATTATGGATTAAAACTGTAAATGGTAAGAATATGCCGGTAAATACTGGACTGGTAACATATCGGATTCCGAAAGAGGGAAAAGGAAAAGAGAGAATCGTTACACCGAATGGCGAAATAGTAAGTGCGGAGATCGTACAGTCCAGAACAGAGAGCGCTGCCGGTGTGGGATATATCTCACATTTTGCTACTTGCCCGGCTGCTAATACGTTCCGCAGAAAATAAAAAGGAGCCTCCTGCAATATGGTGATTGACAATCGGCTCCTAAAACACAAAGACTACTGTCATTTTATTATGATAATTCCGAAAAGTCAATCTGTAATTGTAGGAGGTAAGAAAAGTGGGAAAAGCAGAAAGAAGAATATTACTCACGAAAGAGGAAATAAAGTCACTTTGTGAGGAAGCTGCCGACAAAGCAGTTGAGAGAAGTGAAAAGGCAAAAAGAAAGCGTATTGTACAAGAGAAAAAAACACTCTTGTATAATACCAAGAAACTGTTAGAGAATTACACGAAATTGAAAGACTATGCTGAAAAGGCAGTATACACCATTGATGAGGCAGAACAGGTAGACGAGAGTATTATGAACATGGATGTTTTGGCCGGATTCAGAATTTTAGACGAGGATAAAACATTACATAGACAGTTAAAGGGAATCAATGCAGTAAAATTTATGCTTGCACATGTAGACCGAATGCTGGAAGTATACAGGAAAGAATGTGAAACCTCATCAAATGAGATTATACAGCGCAGGTGGAAAGTCATTCAGATGATGTATCTTGACAGAGAGAAAAAGAAGAGTACAAAGGAAATTGCAGAATTTTATAATATGGAATTGTCCACAATCCAAAAAGATGCAAAAGAAGCACGAAACGACCTGACAGTATTGTTTTTCGGTTTAGATGCCATGATTTTACATGATTTTGGAAACCAAGTGGAAAGATAGAAAACCGTTCGGTTTATTTTAAATCCGTTTTTTTTCCTTTGACCGTCAATTCAACCGGTGATATAGTGTATGGTGCAATCAGAAGAAATTTTGATTGTAAAGAATGTGGCTGCTGTATTCGTTCTTTTTCTCGTATGGCAGGGAAAATACCTGCCATGCTCCTAAAATTAAATATCAGCAATATGAAAAGTCATATCTGAAAAGGATATGGCTTTTTATTTTTTGTCCGGAGCGAGGAGTGTAGAGAATGAAAAGATGCAGGAGCCGGAGAAACGAAAGGAGCGAGGCAATAAATGAACAGCAGCATTGAAATTGTCATGCGGGATATTGGAGAATTGACACCGTATGAGAACAATCCAAGAAATAATGATATAGCAGTAGATGCAGTAGCAGCATCTATTCAGCAGTTTGGATTTAAGAATCCGGTTATTATTGATAAGGACGGAGTAATTGTCGCAGGACATACACGATATAAAGCGGCACAGAAACTTGGAATCACTGACATACCATGTATCAGTGCAGATGATTTATCGGACGAGCAGATTAAGGCATTTCGGCTGGCAGATAATAAAACAGCAGAGCTGGCAGAGTGGGACGAGGATTTACTCGGTAAAGAAATGCAGGGAATCATAAAAATTGATATGAGCCAGTTCGGTTTTCCCGTTGCAGATACCGGATTAGGGGGGGGGAGCAAATGCAGGACGATACCTATACAATGAAAGTTAAAATTCCACAGTATGAGATTACAGGTGAGTGTCCTGAATTATCGGAAATGTTGGACAGTTATAAAGCAGATGAACTAATAGAGGAAATTAACAATACAGAGAATATACCGGACGATATAAAAGAATTTCTTATTCAGGCAGCCAGACGGCATAATGTATTTAATTATAGCAATATTGCAGAGTATTATGCACATGCCGAACCAGAGGTGCAGAGATTATTTGAAAAGTCCGCACTTGTTCTCATTGATGTGAACGATGCCATAGCAAATGGATATGCGTCATTAACGCAAGATATATTAGGAATCATGGAGAACGAATAGATGAGAGAAGATTTTACAGTATTTATCCTAACACATGGCAGAGCGGACAGAGTAGATACGATAAAAACATTAAGGAAAAGCGGATACACTGGTCCAATATGGCTTGTTATAGACAACGAAGATGAGCAACGGCCGGAATATGAAAAACTGCCAGTAACAGGAGTTTATGTCTTTGATAAAGCAGAGCAAATGAAGCGTACTGACACGGAAGACAATTTTGCAAACCATAAACTTGTGGTATATGCAAGGAATCGTATCCACGAGATAGCTGCTGAACTTGGTTTTGAGTATTTTTTAATGCTTGACGATGATTATAAAACGATAGATTACAGATATATTGACGGTAATAGTTTGCGTTCAAAAAGCATAAAAGATGCGGATAAAATATTTGAGTTGTACGTGGACTTTTTGGAAGTAAGCGGAGCGAGAACGGTATGTTTTTCACAGGCGGGCGATTTTATAGGAGGAGCAACAAATGGTAATTTTAAAAAGCAGGTTCTAAGAAAGGCTATGAACAGCTTCTTTTGCAAAACAGACAGACCATTTAAATTTACTGGTAGCACAAACGAAGATGTAAATATGTATATTACACTTGGAATGCGAGGAGAGTTGTGCTTTACAGTTGCCTATATTGCCGTTACACAGCACATGACACAGGAAAACAAAGGCGGCTTAACTGATATATATCTGGAAGACGGAACATATGTAAAGAGCTTTTACAGTGTAATATGTCAGCCAAGTTGCGCAATGGTAAAAATGATGGGAGAAAAACATAGGAGGATTCATCATCAGATTAAGTGGAATAATTGTTGCCCTAAAATAATTAATGAGAGGTATCGCAAAGTGATGTAGGAAGATTGATTATTAAAGCTTTTAAGGAATGATAGGACAGAGAGGTGGTGTCAATGGCTAATGATGAAAATCTGATACCTATGAACCGCCGAACAAAGAGCGAGCAGAGGAAAATCGCCACAGCAGGAGGAAAAGCATCTGGGGTAGCGAGGCGCAAGAAAAGGGATATGCGAAAGGCTGCCGAAATGCTGTTGAATATGCCGGTATCGAATAAGCAGTCTTCCATGAAAGCCATGCTTACAGCTTTAGGGATTGACGAAGAAGATATGGACTACAGTATGGGAATAATGGCGGCAATGCTGGTGCAGGCGGCAAATGGAAATGTAAATGCAGCAAAGTTCCTAAGAGATACAGCGGGGCAGAATCCGGCACAGCAGTTACAGGAGAAAGAATTTGCTTATCGGAAAAAGCAGGACAGAGAGACAAAGGCAGCCGAAGAAGATGAAAGCATAGCTGGAGGCACACCGGTAGAAATTTATCTGCCTGAAAAGGAGGGAGAGGACGATGAGTAAAGTCAAAGTTATACAACCTCAGAAAGGACCGCAAGAGAAGTTTCTTTCAACAACGGCGGATATTGCTATTTATGGAGGAGCCGCAGGAGGCGGAAAGTCATACGGATTGCTGATTGAGCCTTTGAGGTATAAGGACAACAAAAGGTTCGGTGCTGTAATATTCCGACACGAATACAAACAGATATTCAACCAGGGCGGTTTGTGGGATACAAGCAATGACGTATATGGAGATATAAAGGGAGCAGATGGAAGATACAGTGCAGGTATGTGGAAGTTCAAAAACGGTATGACAGTTGCCTTTGACTATATCAACCGAGATGATGATTTACGGAAATGGCAGGGTTCGCAGATAACCATGATAGGTTTTGACGAGCTTACTCATTTTTCTGAAAAGCAGTTCTTTTATATGCTATCCCGAAATCGTAGCGTTTGTGGAGTAAAACCATACATGAGAGCAACTTGCAATCCGGATGCGGATTCGTGGGTTGCTAATTTTATTTCATGGTGGATAGACCAGGACACTGGCTATCCGATAAAGGAACGTTCCGGAAAAAAGAGGTGGTTCGTCCGTATTAACGAAAATGTAATGTGGGCGGCTACAAGGAAACAGGCTGTACAGATTGCCCTTGATGCCAATATAGGCGAAGAAGAAGCGGAAACGATGCCAAAATCCGTTACATTTATTATGTCCACGCTGGACGATAATAAAATCCTGATGAAAGAAAATCCGGGATACAAAGCTAACCTGTTAGCCTTGACAGAGGTTGAGAGGGAAAGGCTTCTCCGGGGCAACTGGAAAATTAAGGCTGCCGCAGGCTTGATGTTCCGCCGAACAAAGGTAAATATGCTGGAAGAAATACCGCCTGATGTTATTAGGTGGGCAAGGGGCTGGGATTTAGCCGCAACGAGTGAAGATGAAAAGGGAGACCCGGCATATACAGCCGGTGTTCTCATCGGCAAGAGGAGAAACGGACGGTACATCGTGGCAGATGTTATCAATAAAAGACTTAGTTCGGCAGATGTCAGGGAGATAATAAAGCAGACCTGTATTACGGATAGGGCAAAATATAAAAGAGTTTTCACGAGGCTTCCGCAAGACCCCGGACAGGCAGGTAAAGACCAGGCACAGAGCTTCTTAAAACTCTTAGCCGGTTTTACAGTCAAGTGTATTCCTGAATCCGGGGATAAGGTTACAAGAGCAGAACCGTTTTCTGCACAGTGGCTAGGACTTGAGGGAATGGACAAGGGTAATGTTGATGTGCTGATAGCTCACTGGAATGAAATGTATTTCAATCAGGTTGAATCATTCCCGGAAAGTAAGTTCAAAGATATGGTGGATGCGAGCAGTTCGGCATTTACGGAGTTAGAGAGTGGTGCAACATATTCAGCACCGGGTGGTAATGACGGATTAAGTAAAGATAGTTACTGGAGGAGGTGAGAAGATTGCCGGTTAATACAAACGGAAAAAACGGAGCAGAGTTAGGACGAATAGGACAGCGCCGCTACGGCGGTGTGATATATGAGGAGTTTTTACCGGAACTTAGAGGAAAGAAAGGGATAGCAGTCTACAATGAAATGGCGGAGAATGACGACATTGTAGGTGCTATCCTTTATGCTATAGAAATGCTTATCAGGCAGACAGACTGGAATGTAGAGCCGGGAGGAGATTCCGCAAAAGATGTTGAAGCTGCTGAGTTTGTGGAAAGCTGTATGAATGATATGCAAAAGACGTGGATTGATACAGTATCCGAGATATTGTCATTTCTTACATATGGCTGGAGCTTCCATGAGATTGTGTATAAGCGCCGAATGGGTAATACAAAAGACAGCCGGACAAGAAGCAAATACACTGACGGTCTTATTGGCTGGAAAAAACTTCCAATAAGAGGGCAGGAAACCCTGTATCAGTGGGAATATGACAATGAAGATAACCTGTTAGGTATGACACAGATGCCGCCGCCATTATATCAGCTATATACAATTCCTATGAGCAAGGCATTATTATTCAGGACGAAAAGTCGCAAAGATAATCCAGAGGGCAGGTCGATACTTCGTAATGCATACAGGCCGTGGTATTTCAAACGGCGCATACAGGAAATAGAAGGTATCGGTATTGAGCGTGACCTTGCCGGACTGCCGGTAATGCACGCACCGGAGGGGCTTGATATATGGGACCCGGATAATCAGGATGCGTTAAGAATCAGAACAGAGCTTGAATCCATGGTACGCAGAATCAGGCGAGATGAAATGGAGGGTGTAGTCCTTCCACATGGATTTGAGCTGGAACTTTTAAGTTCCGGTGGTTCAAGACAGTTTGATACAAATGCAGTGATAAATCGGTATGACACCAGAATTGCTATGACGGTGCTTGCCGATTTTATTTTTTTAGGACATCAGCAGAATGGGAGCTGGGCATTGAGCTCAGATAAAACGGAACTTTTTGCTATGGCATGTGGCGCGTTTTTGGATATTATATGCGAAACATTCAACAGCCAGGGAATCCCGGCTTTAATTGATATTAACGGCGACCATTTCAAAGGTATTACAGACTATCCGAAAATGACACACGGAGATATTGAAGATGCCGACATTACAAAGATATCTACATTTGTAAAGGATATGACTGGTATCGGTGTGTTAGTTCCTGATGACGGACTGGAAGATTATATCCGGCAGATAGGACATTTGCCGGGGAGAACCACAGACACAAGAACTGCAGGTGAAGCAAGACAGCCGTCAGAGCCACAGACAGCCGCAGGGACGAATCCAAAAGACAAAGGTGAAGAAATCTCCGACAATGCAGTGGAATCAGCTAAAAAGCGTTTAGGGAGGGTTGAAAGATGACAATAATTATAAGACCTCACAAACGCATAAAAAAGGCGCGGGCGGGCAAAGGTCAGGAGATTCTTGACAGACTGGAGAAGTATCTAAAAGAGAACAGCGGCACTCCGGTAAAAATACTCTGCAATTTTTGGAAAGACCAGCAGGATGCAATTACATATAAAGAGCTTCGACAGGCTGTAGCAGACGGCAGTCTTGATGAAGAAACATTTGAGGAGTGGTCGAGAGACTACTCTTTTTTAATTGAAAACAGTCTGCGGTCCATGTGGACAGAAGCGATTGCCGCCGGTGCAGTAAGTCAGCCGGTAATGGCAGGACTTACAGGCTATGTGTTTCAATCTGATTATCCGGCGGTATTATCGTGGGTATCCCAAAGGAGTGCGGAATTTATAACAAATTCTGTAAAAGAACAGCGGGGAGCAATAAGGGCATTACTTACGCAGGCGGTAAGGGAACGGCATAGCATAGACGAACTGGCAAAATATATCCGTCCATGTATAGGACTTACAGAACCACAGGCAAAGGCAAACTTAAAATATTATGAGAATATAACCCGCACATTAAAAGAGCAGTATCCGAAGATGAACACTGAAACCATACAGAGCCGGGCGCGGGAAGCCGCCGCTAAATATGCGGAAAGACAGCACAGGTCCCGTGCGTACACAATCGCACAGACTGAAATGGTGTCAGCATACAGTAAAGGCACTGATGAGGGTATCAGACAGGCACAGGCGCAGAATCTTTTGGGGAAAATGGTAAAGCGCTGGTGTACTTCCGGCGATGAGGCAGTATGTCCTATATGCAGTTCTTTAGAGGGTAAAGAGCTTGAAATGGATACGGCTTTTGAATTTTCAAAGAGCTGGCTCAACAGCGGCAACAATTTGATTCCACCGGCGCACCCGAACTGTGCATGTGCTGTGGAATACATTGAAGTTGAAAAGCCTGTTGCAGGAGTGCAGACATCACCAGTTGAAAGGGAGGAGTTATTGTCTGATGAAACTAAAAGAAAGCTTGCCAGAAAGTGGGACATAGCAACACGCAGCGACCCTCCAGTGTCGATAGCAGACATAGAGGGGACAGATGCAGACAATATACATAATATTATTAATAATGCACCTGAAACGTATAAAAAGGTCATACTGGGAAATGCAGATAAAATATGTTTTGCAAAAACAAACAGTCGTGGTAATATAAGATATGTGCCACAATACGGAATATTTGTAAATCTGAAAGAAGACAGGAAAAGACAGACAGGCGCATATGATGCGGTTTTTCATGAAATGGGACATAATGTTGACTGTATTTACGGGTATATATCCGAAAGTAAAGAGTTTCAAAAACGGTTGGAAAGTGATATAATAAAATTCGTTAATGGTATGTCAGAATATGTAAATATGTCAAATGATGATACCGTGATGTATATTATACAGCAAATGGAAGAACAGCCGCCAAGTGAAATCCATGTAATGTCGGATTTATTTTCGGCTATTTATACTACGGATAAAGGATATCCGTGGAAATATAGACATGAACCTGATTATTGGAAAAAACCTAATAAATTAGGACATGAAGCATTTGCTCATTTTTTTAGTGCTTCTGTAAGAAATGACAGTGCTGAGTTAAATAATATAAAATCTATATTTGTTGAATCGTACCAGTTGTTTGATGAAATCATAGCGGAGGTTATAAAGTATGTCTGAAAAAAAAGAATTTATAGTACCGGATTTTTTGCGGAAAGAAAATAAGTTCAGAAAATCGGACCCTACAGAGGTAAAGATTAATGCTTTAAGGAAAAAGTATATTGAACGTTTTGGAGAAGATGTGGAAGATAATATATCTGTTCCGCTGACTAGGGAAGAGTGGATTGATGTATTGACGACCTGTCTTGAACAAAATATAGATTTTGAATCTTTGACAGGCTTTGGCTATGATGAAGAGGACCTAGCTGAAGGTGCAGATTATTAATTGTATGACAAAATTATAGCGGAGGTTATTGGGACACCCGAAAGGGTGTCTTTTTTGTACCCTAAAGGCAGAAAAAGGAAGGAGGCGAGAGCGTGAAAAAATTCTCAGAGATAATACAGATACAGGGTGAACCTGATAAAAACGCTCCAGGCGGCGTTATCAAAGGCAGAGTTGCCATTACAAAGGCAAACGATGATAAAATGTTGGCTTTCGGCTGGGCGAATGTCGCAATTACGGCAGACGGAGAGAGAATTGAAGACTGGCAGCATGACATCATAGAGCCAGAAGAACTGGAAAACGCAGCTTATAATTTCGTTGAGCTGTATCGTGAGGGCGGCGAAATGCACGAAAGAGGCGGTGTAGCCGTCCTGATAGAATCGGTAGTATTCACAGAAGAAAAGATGAAAGCTATGGGAATTCCGGCGGGGGCACTTCCTGTCGGCTGGTGGATTGGTTTCAAAGTCCTTGACGAAGATGTATGGGAGAAAGTCAAAAGCGGCGAATATCCTATGTTTTCGATTGAGGGAGAAGCCCAGCGTGTAGAAGTTTAAAAAACTAAATATTGTTAATTCAGAACAGCACCTGTGTAGTATGTGTCCGGGATTCCGGAAATACATCAGAATGGGTGCTGTTTTGCATTATATAGAAATCTGTGAAAGGAGGATACAAAGAAAGTGGCAACAAAGTTAAAAAATCTGAAGATCAAAAAAGTTGACTTCGTAGATGACGGAGCCAATCCGAAAGCCCACATCAGGCTGTTTAAGAGCAAAGACGGAGAGAAAACCGAACACGAACAGCTTGAAGACGGTCAGAACAGTCAGAATGTACTGGAAAGATTAGCCGGTGCAATCTTAAAGGCATTTACGGCAACGAATCAGATACCGGCAGAGGAAGCTACATCACATGACAGTGGTGAAATCGCAAAGGGTGGTTCAGAAAGTTTCAGTGGTAAGATTCTTGAAATTAAGAACCGGAAAATTTGTGATGAAGTGTGGGACGTCTGCTATGCGTTGCAGTCGTCTTTTTGTTCAATTCTGAATGATGAGGAATTAGACAGTACAGGCGCTGCAAATGCGATGGCGGAAAGCCTTTCCGAATTTACCGGTGTGGTACAAACTGCCATTGGTGAGTGGTCTGCCGGAAAGATTACAGGCATTCGGAAAGCCGGTGGCACAGATGAAGAACCGGAAACAGAAAACACTAATAAAGAATTGGAAGGAGAAACAGACATGAGCAACATTGACAAGAGTAAGCTTACAGAAGCTGAAAGAGCGTTCTTAGAATCCATTGAAAAGAGATATGGAGCAGGAACAGAAGAAACAACGGAAGTTACACAGAAAACGGATCCAGCCGTGCAGGAAGTAACAAATCCGGTAGAAAAGTCTGCAAAGACAGACGTGACACCTGAATCATCAGAAAATGGGGGCGCAGATAATATTTACAAAGGTCTGCATCCGGCAGTGGCGGCAGAGCTTGAGGCTTTAAAGAAGTTCAAGGAAAGCGCAGAAGAGAGAGAGCTTGCGGACATTGCCAAGAAGTATGAAATTATCGGAAAGAAGAAAGAGGACCTTGTTCCGGTACTCAAAAACTTAAAAGCCGCAGGCGGTACAGCCTATGCAGATATGATTGCCGTTCTTGATTCTGCTGTTGATACGGTTACAAAGTCAGCCGCATTTACAGAGATTGGAAAGTCCGGCAGTGCAGGAACTACAAACGGTGAAGCATGGGCAAAGGCAGAAGCACAGGCGGCAGATATTATGAAGTCTAAGAATGTGACAAAGGCACAGGCTCTTGATGAGGTGTTTATCAATAATCCAGAGCTTGCCGCAGAATGTGAACAGGAGGGATAAGACATGGCAACTTATTTTGGTACAAGTATCAATGAAAGTCCGACAGTTGTTTTTCCTGCAAAGGAAAAGATTGAAGGCACACAGGGTATCGCACTTGTGATTGACGGCGGAGAACTTACCAAACCGACAGCTGGTGCAAATGTTATCGGGCTGTCACTTTTCACAAATGACGAAACCGTAGAAGCGGGCGATGATATTACCGTACAGGTAAAGGATATTGGAAAATGGATTGCTGGTGAAGCAGTAGAGGCAGGAGATGAACTTGCTACTGATGCAGAAGGAAAAGCCGTTAAGGCAACATCAGGCAGTTTTATCACAGCGGTTGCACTCTCAGGGGCGACAGCCAAAGGAGATGTAATCGGGGTACAGATTATCAAAGCAGGCTATAAAGCCTGAGAAAGAGGAGGTAACACAGAATGAGTGGAACAGTAACCAATGCGCAGATTGCGTCAAGAATTGCAAAAGGATGGAAGCCTAACCGTTATTTAACGAACATGAGCATGGCATATTTTGCTGACCCGAAAGACCATGTAGCAACAAGTATTTTCCCTATTTGTCCGGTAGATTTCTCTACCGGATTTTATTATGAATTTTTAAAGGGTGACCTTGCGCGGGATAACGTAAGAAGAAAGCCTGAATTCGGCAAGGTAGCTCCTGCTAAAATGGGACATACAGATAATACATATAAGTGTACTGTTGACCAGGTTATCGTAGGGGTTGACAAGATTTCGGCTGTAAACTATCAGCGTGCGGGAGTTCCTGCTTCTATCGACCCTAGAAGAAACAAAGTTCGTTTTGTATCAGAACAGCAGCTTTTACATCTTGATATTCTGTTTGCAGAAAACTTTTTCAAGACAGGTGTATGGGCAAATGAATTTACGGGTATTGATTCGGGAATTCCAGGGGCAACACAGTTCTTAAAGTTTAGTGATGCGAATTTTGACCCTGTAAATTTCTTTGATAAGAGAAAAAGGGAAATCAAGCTGTCAGGCCGCCGTGAGCCTAACAAGCTGGGGCTTGGCTATGATTCATTTATAGGTTTAAAGAGCCATCCGGATATCTTAGAACGTGTCAAGTACACAGGAAGTTCTGCAAATCCGGCTATCGTCAATGAAAATGTACTTGCCCAGATTCTTGGCTTTGAGGAAGTAAAGGTGTTAGAGGCTACATATAATGCCGCAGGAGAGGGACAGCCTGACGATATGCAGTTTATATGTGAATCAGACGGAGCGTTACTTACATATACAACAAATACACCGGCTATTGATGAGCCGTCCGCAGGATATATCTATACATGGGATATGCTTGGAGATGGTAACTATATGGCAACAGACCAGTTCGAGGGTGAGGGCGGTACTCACGCAGAGTTTATCGAGGGCTTAATGTCAACAGATATGAAGAAAACTTCTGATGACCTTGCCTGCTATCTGTCTAAATGTGTATAAAGGAGGCTGACCTATGAGCTATATTTGCAGAAAGGGATTGAATATTTCCGGTGTGCAGTATAAGCCGGGGGAATTGATTCCTGACGGCGTGATACTGACGAACAGGATAAGACCTTTAATGGCGGTAGGTGCAATCAGCGAGGTGGAAAATACGGTAATTCCGGCTGTGGGTAATTCACAGCCGGATACAGCAGTTTCCGAATTATCCACGGTTTCAATTCCTGTAAAGAGTGAATCCGGGAATACTATGCTTGAGATGACACCTGATGAAGTTAAAACAGTTTTTGCTGTGTTGCAGATGACCGCCAACGAGGGTATCACGGCAATCGGAAAAATTGAAAGTGATAACGTGCTTATTCTGATTCATGCAACGGACAGCAGGAAGACAATTCAAAATGCGGCAAAAGAGCGTGCGGATATATTAAGTTACACAAACGAAGATACAAACGCTCCTGTCGGCAGTAACGAAGCCACAGACGGCAATGCAGATATTACAACCGGATAAAGGTGGTGTTGATTATGGCAAATGGAAGTTATACATACAATCCGGCTGACATCAGGGAGCAGACGGTAAGCCGCATGAGGTTCGAGATTGGCGATACTATGGTTGAGGGCGGTTCAGATACCACAGCACTCACAGATGAGGAAATACAGGCGGCTATAGACAGCAATTCCAAGTGGAAAAGGGCAAAGCTGATGTTGTTGGAAAGCCTGTACCGTCGCTTTTCTTATGAAGTCAATACAAAGACCGGACCGCTTACGCTTGAACTGCATGCCAGGGCGGCAATGTGGCGGGAAGATTATCTGACTTTGAAAAAAGAAATACAGCAGGAAAGCTGTTCAGTACCTCGATTTGCCAGCGGCGGCTCAGATAAGCCGCCGTATTTTTATGCAGGCATGCAGGAGAATGAAAGGACAAAGGGCATATGAATAATGCAAGGCTGATGTATTTACGACCCGGCAATATGTTCAAAGAATTTGTGATTGAAGATAACAGCCAGACGGTAAGCAGTACAGGCAGAGTGGTAAACAGGCATACCGGAAACGGCACGCAGACATTGAAAGGCTGTCTTGCACAGGCGAATGAAAAAGATATTGCAAGCCACAGCAGACCGGAACATACCGTAACACACACGATTGTACAGAGCGGACTGCCGAAAGCAAAGCAGACAGACAGGCTTATTCTTGGGGACAGACTTTTTTACATCTGTGATGTGGACGATACCGGAAGCCTTGGCATAGCCACAATCTATTATGCAGAGGAAAGGCGGGATGTAAAATGAAACCGGAACAGGCAGCTGAAGCGGTCAGAGAAGAGGTTGAGAAAAAGAAAAAGAGTATCAACAGGCAGGTAAGGAGACGTGGCGAACTTGTTAATAACGCGCTGCTGTCCGCCAAAGACCATACTTTTTACGGTATAAGAAGCGGCAGAATATATAAAAAACCAGGCTCAACGGGAGATGCAACCAAAAGCACCAGAAAACTGATGAAGGAATATAATCACAAACTTAGGAAAGGTGGACAGCTTTACAGAGCTTCAGCACCGGGAGAAGTACCGGCAAGACGGCTCGGTGGATTAAAGAAGGCATGGACAAAAGGTGTTGACAGTGTGAGAGGTTCTGACAGCGGAAGCACTTCTATTGTTGCCTATATTGAGAGCCGGTCGCCTTATGCCGGGCATCTTGAACACGGTACAAAAAAGATAGCTCCAAGACCTTATGTAGACCGCATAAGAGAAAAGGCACGTCCGGAGGCGGTGAGGATTCTGAGCGAAGATTACGATTGATGACAGGAGGCGGGAATGACACTGATTACAGAAAAGCCGGAAAACGTATTTGATACAGAGGCAATCAAACCGGGGTATCTTGTATATGCAAAGCATTTTTCATGGAAAGAGGGCATAGGTGGTTTTGTTACGGCGGTTACGGATAAAGAGGTTGTGGTCCAGTATCACCCCGGAATCGGAAACGTTACAAATCATTTTATTATGCAGGCACAGGATGTAGCAGCAGGAAACTGGGAAATCAGGTATTCGGCAGATATGAAAGAGATTATCTCTTATCCTGAACCGGAAGCTGGCGATACAGAGGATCTGCCGGAAGCGGAGGCATAGATGATGCTGGAAGAACTTATCTATAAGAAATTTATAGAATCAGAGGAACTGTCGGATATGCTGGCGGATTTTTCCGGCAGACCGGCGGTATTTAATCCGGAGGCACCGGAAGACAATCAGCCGGGGTGGAATGGAAAGTCACAATACCCGCGGCTGATTTATAATTACGACTTACAGGCAAATGAAGAAAGAAACAGCGCCGGTACATTATCTGTTTTTGTATACTGCCAGAACACGCAGAATACAGATGAGATAACACCGGAAGAAATTGAACCGGCTGTAAAAGACTGCCTGAAAGATGTGCTGATAAAACCGGCAGACGGACCGATATATGCGTTTACATGGGCGAGGTCAGATGCTTTTGAGCTTGAAGAAAAGAAAAATAGTCTGATTATCGGTACGGAAATCAGATTTGATATTCTTGAATATGCAGGGCAGGAAACGACAGATCCTGACCCAGTAACAGCAACAAACAGATACATTAAACAGATGTATCCTGAATGTATTGTGGTAGGCTATGACAACATGGCAGAGATAACAAAGGCTTCAAATGAAAGACCTGTTATTTTCTGCCGGTTAATGTCATCAGAGCTGGCAGAACAGACAAATACAGTTGTATGGCTGGACGGCAGGATTGCCGTCCATATTTTATGCCCGGATAACACAGTCCGGCTTAAAATGGCAATGGCGGTTGCACAGAAGCTGTCACTGGACGGGGAGATTATTCTCTTGGATAAATCCCCGATGTTTATCCGCCGGTTGCAAATGGATAATAAATCCGACTATCTAAAAGATGGACAGATTTTTATAACAGGCAGATACGGTGTGCTTCGGTATAGAGCAAAGCCGTATGAGCTTAATAATGCAGAAACAACTTACAGTTAGGAGGTACGGTATGGCAGTATCAAAAGAAAAGACCGCAGTCGAACAGACAGCGGCAGAAAAGGCTGTAGCGAAAGCTGCACCTGTACAGGCAGAATCCGTTTATACAGCGGAGGAGCTGGCGGCAAATGCAGGAAAGCTGTTCGGGGTCAGAACAGAATGTGCGGCGGCGGCACTGAAAGCCGCCGGTATCAAAGAATGTACGGTTTCCAAAGCAGGTGAAACCGTAAAGACATTTATGAAGAAGGAGGTCAGATAGTAATGGCAGAAACCTATATTGTTGGAGAAACAAAGGTAAGACCGGGTGCGTATTTTAATATTCAGAAGCAGGGTACAAATGCACAGGCAGATGTTGTAAACGGTGTTACCGCCGTTGTTTTTAAATCAGATTTCGGACCGCTTAATACAGCGGTTGAATTAAGTGCCGAAGACGGATTTGCTTCCACGTTTGGAAACGGTGGCACAACAGATGCCATTCAGGAAGCTATCAACGGTGGCGCAAAGACAATCATTGCGTGCCGTGTTGGAAATGGCGGTACAGCTGGTACGGTAACGTTGAATGACAATGAGGGAGAAGCCGCTGTGATGATTACAGCCGCATATCCCGGTAAGAAAGAATTTACTGTTACTGTAAGAGAAAAGCTTACAGACAGTACGGTAAAGGAATGTATCATTTATTCAGGTAAAACAGAATTTGAAAAAGCAGAGTTTCCGGCCGGCAGTGGAGAAGCTGCGGCACTTGTAGAAGCTTTTTCAAACTCAAAGAAGTTCAAGGCAGAATTAAAAGCCGGAAAGGATTCGGCAGAGATTAAGGCAGTATCACAGAGTGAATTTACAGCAGGTACAGACCCGCAGGTAACGACAGGCGATTATTCAGAGGCTTTTGCACAGATTGAAGCGTTTGATTTTAATACTATCTGTGTAGATACAGAAGATACCGCTGTACACCTTCTGTTACAGGCTTTTGTCAGCCGGGTATTCAATGCCGGAACGCTGGCAATCGCAGTTGTGGCAGAAAAACACACGGTAGACCTTGAAACAAGAATCGCCCATGCGGCAGTTTTTAATGATAAGAAGATGTGTTATGTATTAAATGCCCATGTAAATGAACAGGGAACAGAGATTGACGGATACCAGACGGCGGCACGTATTGCAGGAATGATTGGAGCGTGTGCATCTAATTCATCTTTGACACATACGGTTGTAAATGGTTTCACCGAGATTCTTGAAAGACTGACAAACACACAGATTGTTGCGGCAGAGAAAAAGGGTTGTATTGTGCTTACGTACAACAGTGCAAAACAGGTATGGATTGATAATGCAATCAATACTCTGATTACTCCGGCAGAAAACGAAGATGACGGCTGGAAGAAAATCCGCCGCGTAAAGACACGTTTTGAACTTATCCGCAGAATGAATGTTACAGCAGATAACCTTGTCGGAAAGATTGACAATGATACCAACGGAAGAGCAACGGCAATCAGCCAGTTACAGGCTGTCGGAAATTCCATGGTATCAGAGGGAAAGCTGACCGCCTGCAAGGTGTCTGAAAGCTCTGTATATACGGCGGACGGTGACAGTGCTTATTTTGAAATTTCAGTAATCGACAAAGACAGCATGGAACATATGTATCTTACATATATGTTCCGGTTCAGCACAAACGAATAGGAGGTAGCACAATATGATTAATACAAGGGCTGCCGGAGATGCCAGACAGGCACGAACCGGCAAGGACGGCGCATTTTACAATGCAGACGGTGTACTGCTGGCAACGGTTGAATCATTTTCAAGCAATGTAAGTTTTAACAACGCATCATACTCCGTTTTAGGTAATGCGCAGGAATTAGAGTCAGCAAACACTTTTAAAGTAACGCTGACAATGAGTCAGATTGTTGTTGAAGATGATGCGTTTATTCAGGAACTTGTCACAGCGATGAAAGAACAGACAATGCCGTACTGGAATTTTCAGGGCGTTTTAGTAGGAAGAAATGGTTCAGAACAGCGTATGGTTTACAGTGAATGTGTTCCGTCAGGACAGGTGGACTTACAGAACATCACGACAGGAGATGTTGTCAAGCGTGCATGGAACTTTGCGGTAAACCAGCCGCCGGAATTACAGAGCCTTCTTTCAATTTCTTAATCTGATTAGAAGGATAAACAGCTAAATATATGCAGTTTTAGGGAGTGCATATCGTCATGGTATGCCTCTCTTTTTTATTTTTTTTGGAGGATATGAGCATGGCAGATTTAACAAGAGCAACAGTAGGTATTGTACAGGAAAGTGCAGCACCGGTACAGGATATTGAACTTACGGAAGATGAAACAAAGGAACAGATGAGAGTTCATGAAGAAGATATTATCCGCGGGCTGATTGAAGCTGCGGGTTATACGCAGGACGAAACGAAGCGGATTGAGATTGCACGAGGCGGTAAGGTATATTTCACATTTGCTATCAGACCGTTGTCAGAGGAAGAATACGACCGTTGTAAAAAGAAATGGACAAAGTATGTAAGAAATAAGCAGTTTGGAATGAAGCTGCCGGAGGAAACGAACAACATTAAATACAGAGCCGCTCTCATTCACACAGCAACAGTCGAAGAGGACCGTGAAAAGCTGTGGGATAACAAGAAAGTATGGGAAGCACTTAGAGCAAAGGGCTTACAGATTATGTCAGGGTTAGATGTAATCGAATATTGCTTAAAGGCAGGCGAAAAAGACAAGGTACTTGAAGCTATTGATGCGTTAAGCGGCTACGATTCCAACATTGAGGAAGTAGCAAAAAACTAATTGAAGCCGGTGGAAAAGCCAGTCTATTACATCACATATTTCAGCGGACAGGCATAACCCCGGACGAGTTTTACCAGAAGCCAAAGGGGGTACAAGCGTTTATGCTGGCTTCCACAAGAATTTATTTGGAATCTGCCTGTAAAAGTAAAGAAGAAAAAAACTGATAGAGTAGTTTAAAAGATATTGACATTTTCTTTGGAGTACATTATAATTAGATTGTACCCCAAAGAAAAGAGGTGAAAGTGTTGGGAATACACAAAGGAACTAAATTAACAGATACCCCAAAATCAAATTCGTTAAAGTTCAGGTATGATGATGAAATAGCTAAAAAGCTGGATTATCTAACTGAAAAAAGAAATGTTTCAAAAGCAGATATTATTAGAAAGGGTATTGAAATTCAGTTTGATGCAGAATTAAAAAAATAGAGTGTTGCCCGACTACCAATCTAAACAACACTCTAAAGAAACTGAAAGAAGATTCTTCCGTGAAATATTCTATCATGGACGGGAACTTCTTTCAACAGGCAAATTTTGAAAGGAGATTTTTATGGACGAAATATCTATTATTGAGTATAAAGGCGCAAGAGTGCTGACAACACAACAGCTTGCGGAAGCGTATGGAACAGATGCACAGGTTATTACAAATAACTATAACCGAAACAAAGACAGATATATTGAGGGCAAACATTATATTTGTCTTACAGGGCAGGATAAATTGGATTTTGTAAAGAAAAATCAAAATGATTTTTCTTCGTTTACAAGGTCAAAAGCAATTTATCTCTGGACAGAAAAAGGCACGTTTCTTCATGCAAAGTCATTAAATACCGATACGGCATGGGAAGTATATGACAGACTGGTGGAAAGTTACTTCCGGGTACGTCAGATAGCAGACGATTTATCTCCACAAATGAAAATGCTTTATGGTATGTTAGACCAGATGGCGGCGGCAGAACGACAGGCAAAAGAAGCAAAACAGATTGCGGATAGTGCAAAGGAAACGGCGAGCAGAGCTGTTGAGAGTGTTGAAAACATCAAGGAAGCAGTCAAGCCGGTATTTGATAACTGGCGGGAGGAAACCAACGAGAAATTCAACCGGATACAGAGAAACACTGACAAATCATATAATGTCCTGCGTACTGAAATGTACGGAGAACTTGAACGGCGGGCAGGCTGTGATTTGAGTGCAAGACTGCGGAACAAAAGAAGCCGTATGCTGGAGAATGGCTGTACAAAGACAGAAACCAACAATCTTAACAAAATGGACATTATCGAAAACGACAAGAAACTCAGAGAGATTTTTTCAAAGATTGTTTCAGAGTATGAAATCAGATATTGTGCATAGAAATGGTTGGAAAGGTGGTATACATATGGAAGCGGTAACAGAAACATTGTTTGAGGCATTTGCAGAGGGAGAAATCCTGACAGAAGATAATACATACGATAAAATGACAGAAGCATTTGCAGAGTATGAGGAAAATGCAAAAACCGGGAATTTTGATGCAGATAAATTGTCTTGTTTGCAGTACGCGGCAATGCGGGCAGGGTTTTATGCAGGAGTAAAGGCAGTACGCTCTTTGATGAGGTAATATAAAAATTAAATAAAATTCAATTCAGAACAGCATCCGAAAGGGTGCTGTTTTTTGTTGCTCAAATTCACGAAAGGAGGCGGAGACAATGGCTGATGCAATCAGGATAGATTTGGAAATAGCAACGGTAGATAATACAGACCCGGAACTGTCGAAAGTGACTAAGAATCTGAATGACATGAAAAAGGCATCCGAGAATGTAAACAGCAGTGTTAAAAAAGCGGGGGATTCCGTTTCAAAGTTTGGAGATTCAACTACAAAAGCCACAGAAACGGTATCCAAATTCGATAAATCCGCGGAGAAAACGCAGAAGTCACTTGCAGCATGGGCAAAAGAAAAATATCAGATACTGCTTGAAGCAAAAGACAAGATAACCCCGGTTCTGTCCACGATAAAAGGCGGACTGAGAGGTTTTGCCGGAAAAGCATGGAGTGTAACCGTGAAAGCCGTTGACCTTGTAACAGCTCCGGTGCGTGGGATACTGAATCTGTTAAAGAATCCTATCTTTCAAGCCGGAGCAGTCCTTGGAGTAACTTTTAGTGTTGCGGATACCGTAAATACTTACAAAGACTTTGAGGCTGCTATGAGCCAGGTAAAGGCGGTAAGCGGGGCAACCGGCAGTGAATTTGATAAGCTTACAGCCAAAGCAAAAGAAATGGGGGCGACTACGAAGTTTACAGCCAAAGAATCCGCTGAAGCTTTTAATTACATGGCTATGGCGGGGTGGAATGCCGAGCAGATGACAGACGGTATTAGTGGTATCTTAAATCTCGCTGCGGCTTCCGGCGAAGATTTGGCAACAACGAGTGATATTGTTACAGATGCGTTGACAGCGTTTGGTTTAAAAGCCAGCGATGCAACGCATTTTTCAGATGTACTGGCACAGGCTTCATCATCAGCAAATACAGACGTAGGCATGATGGGCGAAACATTTAAGTATGTGGCATCTATGGCGGGTTCACTCAGTTATTCTATAGAGGATGTTGCCCTTATGACCGGATTAATGGCGAACAGCGGTATCAAATCCACACAGGCAGGTACATCTCTTAATGCTGTTCTTACAAGGCTTGCTACCAATTCAAATGGTGCGGCAGATGCAATAGCAGCTTTAGGTGTAAACTTTTATGACAGCACAGGCAATGCAAGACCACTTGCAACAGTTATGGACGAATTAAGAGAAGCAACTGAGGGCATGAATCAGGAGCAGAAATCAAACCTTACAAACACCGTAGCCGGTATGGAAGCGCAAAAAGGTCTGCTTGCAATCTTAAATGCCTCACAGGAAGATTATGATAAATTGGCAGAATCAATCAATCATGCTGACGGTGCGGCTGAGAAGATGTCAAAGATAAAGCTTGACAATCTGAAAGGTGATATTACATATTTCCAGTCGGCTGTGGACGGTCTTAAAATCTCTTTGGGTAAGAGGTTATCCAACTCATGGCTGCGTGATATAGTCCAGTGGCTGACAGCGCAGGTGCCGAATGTAAAACAGGCATTAAATGATGCCATGGATTCTGTGGAAATAAAGCTTGACAGTCTGAAACACAAATTTAAAGAGGTTACAGATACAGACGAATGGAAAAATGCAGATTTCTTTGGAAAGGCAAAGATAGCATGGGATGATTTTATTGTCGAGCCGTTTTCCGAATGGTGGAGCAGTAAGGGCAAAACAAAGATAAATGCAGTAGCCGGAGATATTGGCAATGCGATTGGTACAGGGCTTACAGTTGGTATTGGTACAATTCTTGGAATTAATCTGTCAGAAACTATAGCTATAGATGAGGGTAGTACGCTTGGGGCTTCTTTTGCAAAGGGATTTTCGGAAGGATTTGATTTCAGTCTGATTTCAGAAAAGATATGGGACGGGCTGGGAAATCTGTTCAGCAATGCGGCAAAACTGTTGCCGGGAGGACAGAGTGCTGATTTATCATCTGTATTATCTGCCGGTATTCTGATGAAGATTTCAAAACCGTTTGTAGGACTGGGCAAAGGTGCCGCAAGTCTTGGCAAGTCGCTATTTGGAAAAGGAACCGTAGGCACATCATTAGCCGGTACACTTATGGGGTCAGCAGCAACAGGTTCAGGGATTCTTGGAAAGGCAGCTATGCTTGCCGTTGACTTAGGAGCCGGGAACATTGCTGGCGGTGCTTCAATGAGTGCAGGTGCTTTATCTGCATTAGGTTTAGGTGCTGGTGCTGGTGCGGTAGCTGGAGGAACAACTCTTATTAGTGCCGGTATTGATACATACAAGGCAATTAAAGCCAACGATAATGCTCAAAAATCAGCATATGGAGCTTCCGCAGGATTGAAATTTGGCGGTGTTGGTGCCGGAGCCGCCGCAGGTGCAGCTATTGGCAGTGTAATTCCTGGTCTTGGAACAGCGGTAGGTGCTTTGGTAGGTGCTGGTGTCGGTGGTGTTGCCGGTTGGTTAGGCGGCAATAAAGTCAAAAAGGATTATCAAAAAAGCGCTGAGGAAATGCAGGCAATGTCGGACAAGGTGCAGGCAGTGTACAATGCAACCGGCATTACGATTGATAAGACATCGAAGTTTGCCAACAAGAGCCTGAAAGACGCGCTGAATGATTCTTCGGTCAGTGCAGAGGACTTTGCGGCAAAGTTTCAGAAATCATGCGCAGACGTCATGAAAGATTCTTTTGGAGATATAAAGCTGTCATTTACGGAAATTAAAAAGCTGGCGGAAGAAATCACTTTCGGCAATATGAAAGAGGGGCTTGATGAGTTTAATACGGTAACGGAGAACACACAGAGCTCTTTAACAAATTTGAAGTCTTCCGTAAGCACTTTGAAGCGTGAAAACTGGAAAATCAATCTTGGTATGCAGTTATCTGATACCGATATTGACGAGTACAAACAGAGTGTGGATACATTTGTAAAAAATGCACAGACATACATTAACGACAACCATTACGAAGCAACTGTGGCTTTAAATCTTTTAACAGACGGTAAAGGAGATACAACAGGTCTTGATACCATGTACAACTCTTTTACACAGCAGGTAGATGATTTGAGCGCGGAGCTGAGTGAAAAAATGAATATTGCGCTTGAAGATGGTGTCATAACGCTTGACGAATCGGCAGAGCTTACCAATCTGCAACAGCAGATTACAGACATTACAAATAAGCTTGCAGATGCCGAGAGCCAGTCGGAATTAGATGCAATCAGCATTAAATTCAAAGCGAGTGGAGCAGAGCTTACACCAGAATCCTATTCGGAATTGCAGGAACAGCTTAAAGACTACACTGAAAAGGCGGCCGCAAGCTATTACGATGCAATGAAAGTATCGTTAAAGAACGTAGAGCTGCAACTATCCGAAAATGTTATATCTGAGGACGAAGCGGCTGAAATGAAAAAGCAGATAGAGGATGGATACGCACAGAAGCTGTCCGACCTGAATCTGAATGTGCAGGAATTTAATTTACAGACGATTGCAGATGCCTTTGAAATCCAGCTTGACGGAATACTCCCGGATATCGAAGGTACAACAGCAGAAAAGCTTCAAACGGCAATAAACAATGCGCTGACACAGAAGCCTGACGTAAGTACCTGGGACGATACCTTTATGAAGAATATCTTTGACCTGGACGGACTTGATGAGGAGTATCAATCGCAAATTGAAACACTGCTGAAATCGACAGCGGAGAGTATACCGCAAAAAGTTAAAGAACAGATTTTGCAGTCTTATAAAGATTCAGTTCCGAGTGCAGAGGAAATTATGGATGCGGACGTTGATTTTATCGGTCCGTACACAGACGAGATACAGAACCAGCTGTCAGCACTTGATTTATCAAATGCTGACATGGAAGCTCTTAAAACCTCATTAGGCGACGGCGTAGCGACAGCTATTGAGGGTGCGGACATGGACAAAGTAAACGCGGCGCTTGACATTGTAAAAGGTAATGTTGATACTTCGGCTTCGGCAAAGTTTGGAGCTGGCTACAACGTCACAATGCCGCTTACGGTTACATTTGATTATTCCGTAAGTAATCCTACAATGCCAAGTTCGCTGATGCCGAGTACATCTTACAGCATTACACCGCAGAAACATGCTGCCGGTGGTTATGTAAGCGGCGGTCCGCAGTTAAGCTGGCTTGCAGAAGAAGGCTATGGCGAGTTTGTAATTCCGACCAATCCAAGCCGCAGGTCAAGGGCATTGGCACTTTACGAACAGGCAGGACAGGTGCTGGGGGTAACAGCCCATGCAGAGGGCGGCTATGTAAGCGGCTCAAATACAGGATTAAACATGGTTGATTATAATTTATTCAATGAAACAATAAAAACCGTTCCACGCGGCTATTACGAAACCACAGAGGATAATACAGAGAATAATCCGGCTGTATTTGAACCGGTCAGCACCACGGCACCACAGCAGGGCGGAAATAGTCCGGTATCAGTTAATGTTTCTGTATCGCCGGAATTTGTAATCAATGGCACAGAAGGTCAGTCAGAAGCAGACATCATGGCGATAATTAAGAAAAATATGAAATCCATGGCTGATGAACTGGGCGGAGAGATTGCAGAAAGACTGGAGCGGGTATTTGAGAATATGCCGACGGTAAGGGAGGCGTAGCACATGGCACAGGATATTATCATACGGCTTTCAGAAGTAGGCGGAAGCCGTTTTTTTACATTCCCAGCAAATCCGGAAACGATAAGCGGTACACTGGCGGCAAAGTACCAGTCATTTGACATCATATCCAAAGGCACCGTAAAGGTGCCAAAGGGTACTGATGTTACAGAAATTAAGTGGAGCGGCGAGTTTTTCGGCAGTGCAAAGCGGTATGAAAGCATTGTGCTTACACAATACTATATGCCGCCGAATCTGTGTGTTGAAACTTTAAGGGAATGGCAGGAATCCGGACAGGTTTTAAACCTGATTGTAACAGATACATGGATTAATCTTGATGTTACAATATCTTCATTCACCCCGGAGGTATACGGTGCGTATGGCAATGTGAAATATTCCATAACTTTTACGCAGGCAAAAGATTTGAAGATTTACACTACCGATGAATTAAAAATTGCGGAATTTGTAAAGACCGTACCACGCAATGAACCGGATTCGGATTCTGATGATTCGGGCGGCGGGGATTACAGTTATACGGTTGTTTCCGGCGATACGCTGTGGGCTATTGCCGAGCGTGAACTCGGAAGCGGCACGGACTGGACACGGATATATGATGCCAATGAAGACACCATAGAAGACACGGCACAGGAACATGGGAAAAGCAGCTCTGACCATGGACACTGGATATGGCCGGGTGAAGTCCTTACAATTCCAGGTTAGGAGGCGGCATGATAGATTTAACAAAGATTCAGTACCGCGTTGTCATTGTCGATGAGAACGGCACGCAGTATAACATTAAAGATTATGTGCATGGGCTTGGCTGGGAAGAAAACGAAAATGAAATAGCTATCAGAACGACCTTTACGGCAAAGAACAGTGAAACGGCACAGGGTAAATTATCCTCGTTGATAAAGCCGGGATGTCTTGTAGGTATCTTTGCAACAGATTCAGCCGGGCATGATGAGGAGGTTGCAAGGGGATTCGTGACAGACTGGAATCCTACGTTGCAGAACAGCGGTGATGATTTGAAATGCACGGCATATGATGAACTTTACCGCCTGCAAAAAAGCCAGGACAACCGGTTTTATTCCTCCGGTACAGGTACGCAGTCTATTGTAACAGGGCTGTTTGATGATTTTGAAATACCGACAGACGGTTACAGCGGACCGAATGCGGCACACGGCAAATTAAAGTATAACAGCAGTTACGTTTCGGATATTATCCGGGACGTGCTTGATGATGTTAAGAAAAAAGGCTACGGCACATATCTTGTGAGGTCACAGAAAGGCTATGCCGATGTTGTTATGCGCGGAAGCAACGAAGATGTGTACGTGTTTAAAGTGGATATTACAAAATCCGTCAGTACGTCAATCAGCACCGCCGACCTTGTAACAAGGGTGCGGGTGCTTGGACAGGCAGACGATGACGGAAAATCAAGCGTTGAAGCCACGCTGAACGGACTGACTGAATATGGAATAAGACAGCGTATCTATGTCCGTGGTTCTGATGAATCACTTGAAGATGCAAAGACGGCGGCACAGGAAATCTTAGACAATGACGGAAAGATAACGCAGGAGCTGACTTTAACTGCACCGGACGTCCCGTACATCAGAAAGGGCGATTTAGTGTATGTAATGGCGGGTACAGCTGATGATTATTTTTATGTCAAGGGTATCCGGCATGACTGTGAAAGTTATTCCATGACAATGGAGCTTGAAAAGGCAGAGACGGAAACAATCAGAACAGGTTCAGATTCAAATTCGGGAGAGTCTGACAGCAGGGAATACAATGTCGGTGACATTGTGAATTTCCACGGTGGTACGCATTATGTAAGCAGCTACGATGATGCCACAGGGTATAACGCGAGAGCCGGACAGGCAAGGATTACAATAAAAAACGGTTCCGGTGGTGCGCATCCGTGGCATCTTATACATGTTGACGATGACAGTAACGTATACGGCTGGGTAGATGACGGAACATTTGACTAAAGGAGGGCGGCTATGGCTGATAATACATTTGATGAAAATGCCGGTACAAACAGACTGGCAAATGTGCTTACGGACAGAATGAAAAGAGAGAGCGAAAGCCCTCTTTATTTGGATTTTGGAGAAATACAGGCAAATGGAAGCCTGATAACAAATACATTTCCGGTGGCTGTTCCTAAAGGTCAGTATTCGGTATGCCGTCATGTCGGTGGACTGTCTTTTGGAATCTCCGGCGGCGGACATGAGGGACATGAAGAACAGACAACGGATCATAACACAGGAAGCCACACGCATACGGTAAAACCGCCGGCAGTAAAGTCCGGTGACAGGGTGCTTGTCGCATGGGTGCAGAGTGAAGCTGTGGTGATAGATGTTATTGTAAGTTCTTAAAAGGAGGCTGGCATGGCAAAAACATTAGCAGTAGTGAGTGTACCGGATTTCAAAAGCGAGAGTTCACGGTACGACACGAAATATAAGCGCACTGCAAAATGGGACCCGGTGAAAGGTGATTTTGTAAGGGACGGTGCAAACAGGATAGTTTCTTGTACCGGCGAAGAAGGCTTTATGATTTGGTGCTTCAAGGTGGCACAGACAGAACGTTATTCGTGCCTTGCTTATGCTAAAAGCATAGGAGTGGAAATGGAAGCCGCACTTGCTGCGGACAATCAGAAAGTCGTGGAAAGCATGGTACAGCGCACAATCACAGATGCCTTAAAAGTCAATCCCCGCACGGAATATGTAACAAACTTTGAGTTTACGTGGGATACAGATTCAATGCACTGTACGTTTACGGTAAAGGGTATTGAATGGGATAAACTGTTTAAGATAACGCTTTAAGTATTAAGGAGGTGGCGGAAGTGGCACAGCTTAAATTTACAAATCCGGATTTTATGTCCGGCACCAGTACACAGGAAATCCATGAAAGAATGATGAAAAATCTGCCGCCTGACATAGACGATATGCCGGGCGGTTTTCCTTATGATTTTACAAGACCGGCGGCAATCGAAAAAGCGGAACTGATAAATTTTCACCTTACGAGGACACTGATGATTGCATTTCCGCAGTATGCATGGGATGAATGGTTAGACCTGCATGGACAGCAGGTGCATCTTACACGGCACCCTGCAGATCATGCAGCAGGATATGTAAAAGTAACCGGTAAAGAAGGAACTAAGATTCCTGAGGGAACGGTGTTTTGTACACCGGCAACAGCTACAGGTCCGGCATTGGAATATACAGCAGATGAGGACTGTACTATTGGCAGCTCCGGAAGCTGTATAGTTGCAGTTACGGCAGTCACAGCTGGTACAGTATCGAATGTAGCGGCAAATACAATTTGTATTATGGCAAAGCCGGACAAGAATATAACATCGGTTGTAAATGCTGAACCGATAACCGGCGGCAGTGAAAGAGAGGGCAACGATGATTTTTACGACCGCATAGCTGCCGAGTATGCCAATAGCATGACATATCTTGGAAATGATGCAGACTATGTCCGGTGGGCAAAAGAAGCAGGAGCAGGTGATTGTATCGTGGTAAGTGCGGCAGACGGACCGGGAACGGTTAAACTGGTGTTGGTAGACCAGAATGGACAGCCGGCCAACCAGGCACTTATCAATGCCGTGTATAAGCATATCGTATCTCCGGACGACAGGACGGCAAGACTGCTTCCGACAGCGTGTGCAAAGCTGACCTGTGCGGCGGCGACAACCATTCAGATTGCTTATGCGTGTACAGGGCTGATAATCGATGAAACAACTAATATTGAGCAGATAAAGGCTGATTTTAAAAAGGCGGTTCTGACGGTGTATGATAAGGCAAAAACAGACAGTATTCTCAGGTACAATGATGTACGACCGTTAATATCTGCAATAACCGGGGTGAAAGACTTTGAAACCTTTACAATCAACGGTGGCACCGAAAATATCATACTTGCACAGGACGAGTACCCACAGACGGGTACTCTTAATTTTTCCCTGGCAGAGTAGGAGGCTGTAATGGAAAAAGAAAAATTTGACCTTGAAGCATTTCCTACAAGCGAGAGTGCAGTGCGTATGCTGTCTTACGTGTCGCAGGGGTTCTATGATAGTTCATATGTCGGTAAGTGGCTCTATCAGGTCATGGGCATGGAATATGATGATGTTCGTAAGATCATAGAGGAACTGCCATATCAGATGTTTCCGGAGACGGCGACATGGGGGCTGATGTATCACGAACTGAAATGGCAGCTTCCAGTGCGGGAGAATCTTTCCTACGAGGAACGGAGAAAGCTGATTTATCAGAAGCGTGACTGCCGTACACCGATGACACCGTACAGAATGGAGCAGTACGTAAAAAACACAACTGGGATTGAAATATCGATTGCAGATGCTATGGATTCCGGCAGATATGGCTATGTGCCGGAGCATCCCAATATATTTAAGGTTTATTATTCAGGAGAAAATACACTTGATTCAAAGCTTGTACACAGTGCGCTGAATCAGTTGAAACAGTCACATACAGCCTATGTGGTTAATCACAGGGTTGATGTGGCTGTTATTAATTTACTCCGAATAAGTCTACAAAATATTAAAATACATTTCAAATCCGCACTAAATGAACAGGTGAAAGCAAAAGCGGTCGTACATCTTGAAATGGATAACAGCGTGGAATGTATCGGAACTGTAGAATTAGAACGGCGCAGAAATCTGTGGTATCTGAATGGGGACGTACCGCTTAATGGAAGCAGAATATTAAATGCATTATACGAGAAGGAGGAACTATAAAGCATGGCAGAAAATTCTATTATTACAAAAAAGGCGCGGGAGAATATGGTAAAGGCAAGAGCCGGAGCGATAACACTTCCAAAGATTGTCGGCATGGCATTCGGTTCAGGCGGGGTGGATACCTCCGGGAATGTAATTGTGCCGACTGCCGAACAGGCAGCATTAAAAAATGAGCTGTTCAGAAAAGAAATAGATGGTTACAGCTTTGTAAATGATACGACCTGCAGGTATCAGTGTACGTTGTCAGAATCAGAGCTTGCCGGAGCTTACATCAGCGAAGTAGGTTTGTATGATGCCGCCGGTGACATTGTCTGCATTAAGAACTTTACCGCAAAAGGGAAAGACAGCGACATTGAAATGACCTATACGGTCGATGATGTATTCTAAGAAATTTTGAAGAAACGGAGGCAGAGAATATGGCTGATTTTGAAATTCCGGAAAATCCGGATTTTGTTGAAAGTGTACGGAAGTTTGAACCGACAGATCCCGCACACGCTGATTTGTTTAACAGGGTTATCTTGGCACTGCTGGAGAGTCTTGCGTATTTACGCAAATATAAAGCGGATATGGACTATGTAGATTCGTCTTATCAGCAGGGGACAGGCTACACAGATAAAAAGATTGCAGATTTAATCAACGGTGCGCCGGAAACACTGGACACGCTGAAAGAAATTGCAGATGCGATTGCAGAAAACAAGACAATTGTTGAAGCATTAGATTCTGCCATAGGTAAAAAGGCAAATCAGATTGAGTTGGATACTCACACAGGCAACAACGTAATCCATATAACATCTGCGGAGCATGAAGGTCTTACAGAAGCTATAAAGCATACAAAGACAGAACACGTCACCGGCGTTAAAGGAAGTGCGGAAAGCGTATACCGCACAGAGAACGTTGAAATAACAGCGGAAAATGTAGGACTTGGAAACGTTGACAATACAGCAGATTCTACAAAGTCTGTAAATTATGCAGCAAGTGCGGGAAATAGCGCGAAAGTAAATGGGCATACTGTCAATTCAGATGTGCCATCGGGCGCAAAATTTACAGACACTAATACGTGGCGACCATTAGGAACTGGTGGCGATGATGCCTGTGCCGGAAATGACAGCAGGTTAAGTAATGCACGTCCGGCATCTGATGTATACGCATGGGCGAAAGCAAGCACTAAGCCAACGTATAATAAAGCAGAAGTAGGACTTGGAAACGTTGACAATACAGCAGATTCTGTAAAATCTGTTAATTATGCGACGAGTGCAGGAAATGCCGCGAAAGTAAATGGGCATAGCGTTAATGCAGATGTACCGAGTAACGCAAAATTTACGGATACGGATACAAAAGGTACATGTCTTTCCGGTCGAAGTTCGGCTTATGGTTGGTCAGTAAACAGATTATCAAGCGGATACTTAATTGAAGCATTTCATACGGCGGCGCAAAATTATACAATGACTAATCAATATGGGAATATGTATTGGGCAAGCTTTGAAATTACTATACCCCAAAGTAATAATATAAAGTTCTTTGATGCCATCAACATTACGCCGTATGCAACAAGCGGATTAATAAGTGTCAGTATTACGAATTACACAACAAGTAAAATTCAAGGCTTTGTTTTTTCTCCATTAGCAGAAACTAAGAGCATTAGTTTTCATGTAACTCTGCATGGAACAGCATCTTAAGGGGGGGGTGATAACCATGTACTACGACAGTAGTTAGAAAGCCGGTAAAAAGTTAAATAGCATTTATTAGAAAGACACGAAAGTGTCTTATTTTTTTACCCAAAAATCGGTTGCAGGAGCAACAGGATCAAACAAAAAGGAGAGATGAAACATGATGATTTTTGATATTTACAGAAACGCCGGTAACAGCCCGGTAGTACAGCTTGTGATTATTGCAGTTGTACTTGATACGGTTTTTGGCTGCATCAGAGCGGCAAAAGACAGAGAGTTCAACAGTTGTTTTGGCATCAACGGTGCCATCAGAAAGATTGGCATGGTGGTGTCGATTCTTGCACTTATTTTAGTTGACCAGATTGTCAGCTTTAATCTAATTGGATTTCTGCCGGAAGCGGCGCGTGCCTATTTAGGCGACAGAATCGGATTAACCGAGTTTTTCGGAGTTCTGTATATCGCCTATGAAACAGTCAGCGTTCTGAAAAACATGGTGCTTTGCGGTTTGCCGGTCAAGGCCTTATGGAAAGCAGTCAAAACGTTCTTGGGACGGTATACGGACGAACTGCCGGATGAAGATGAAATTGAATTAGCAGAGTTAGCAGAAAAAGAAAGCGAGGAAAGATAGTTATGGAAATTACAAAGAATTTAGTATCAGAGGACAAGTACGGCATTAAATGCCCATACGTAATGGAACCTGTAGGCATTACGGTACACAATACCGGAAACAGCGCAAGCGCAGACAATGAAATTGCCTATATGATTTCAAATGATAGGGAGGTATCTTATCACATCGCGGTTGATGAGGAACACGCAGTGCAGGGCTTGCCGTTGAATCGTAACGCATGGCATTGTGGGGATGGTAACGGCAAAGGCAATAGAAAGACTATTGCGGTGGAAATCTGCCGCTCCACAAGCGATGATGAAAGTCTGTTTGACAGGGCAGAGGAAAATGCCGCTGAACTGATTGCGGCACTGTGTAAAGAATACGGCTGGACAACAGATGATATTTACACTCATCAGCACTGGAACGGTAAATATTGTCCGCATAAGACTTTAGACAGGGGCTGGGAGCGTTTCCTTGACATGGTTCGTGAAAAGCTGGGCGAAGATGTCGGAGAACCGGACACATCAGATTCAACAGAAGAGCCGGACGATATGCCGTCAGAAGATAATCAGGGCGGCGATGACAGCGGGGAATCCGGCGGTACAGATGTAAACGTTACATATGCCGTTCAGTTGGAAGACGGAACAATCCTTCCGGAAGTAACCAACTTAGAAGATTATGCCGGTATTGGTGGCAGAAAGATTATCGGTATTGCGGCAAGGGTAGACCGCGGCGAATTAAAATATCAGGTACATACAGTAGGCGGTGGCTGGCTGCCATATGTAACAGGTTGTGACTGGTCAGATGCCGTAAATGGCTATGCTGGAAACGGAAAGGTCATTGATGCACTTAGGGTGTATTACAGCACACCTGGCGACATCATCGAAGAATCCGGTTACAAGAAAGCCAAGTACAGAGTTGCTCCGGTAGAACGGGATTACTACAGCTGGCAGTGTGACGATGAAACGTCAAACGGACAGGACGGCTATGCCGGAATGTTTGGTAAGCCGATTGACCGGATCCAGATTGTAATTGAATAATATTCTATAGTCTTTAGCCGCTCCGGAGAGAATACTTCCGGGGCGGCAGTCTTTTAAATTTCCATATATTACCAGTAAAAATACAACTGTCCGTATTGTAAAATGAATGTGACATAAAATGCAGACAGGACGGTGGAACTTATAAATACAATTAATGTGGGCATAATCGATGACATGAAACAGTCAGTTGAAATCGTAGAAGCTCTTATATCAAATTTCAAACCCCATGAAGGAGAAAAAATACAGGTGTATACATACACCACACCCAAAGAAATCATAGTGGCTGCTGTAAAGATACAGTTTGATATAGTCTTTATGGACATTGATTTAGGCGGTAAGATAACAGGAATAAATATTGCGGCAAAGATAAAAGAAATACAGCCGGACTGCCTTATTATTTATATATCAGGATATACAACGTATTATCCGCAAATGGTAAAAAATGAACTGTTTGGATTCCTTGAAAAGCCGCTGAATCCGGCAGAATTTTACAGCATGTTTGAAAAGGCATTACAGCGCATTGATAACAACTATAAAAAATACATGATAGAGTATAAGGGAGTACATACAATAATACGACCGCATGAAATTATATATGCGTATTCCAGATTGAGAAAATGTGGTCTTGTCATGGATGACGGGCAGGTATTGGTGTTTTATAAAAAACTTGATGATTTGGAAAAAGAACTTAATGAAATCTATCCGTATTTTATCCGGGTAAATAAGAGTGTATCAGTAAATTATATGCGTATCAAGGCAATAGAGCGGGAATCTGTTACCATGGATAGCGGCGAAATATTGAGCATATCCAAGACGTACCGGAAAGAATTTCACAAACGGATTTTTGATGAAATGTGAAAAGTTATTACATTAAAGCGGTCAGTTCTTACAATCGTATTGAAAAAAGATTATCAGGGTGTATTCTTGTGGTAAATAAAAGGCAACAAAGATAGATATATTGATGACAGTTCAAAATAGGCTAAATTATTGTATCTTTGGATTTACGAATAAGAGAAGGGCGGTATCAGGTATGGAATCAGTGAAAGAAACGTTGTTTGAAGCATTTGCGCAGGGAGAGATTCTGACAGAGGACAGTACATACAGCAAGATGACAGAAGAGTTTGCAAACATCGAAGACAAGGCAAAGAACGGCAGATTTGACATAGACGATTTAAGCTGTTTGCAGTATGCGGCAATGCGGGCGGGCTTTTATGCCGGTATGAATGCAATGCGGACCTTGATTGTGGGCTGATGATATGAAAATTTCAGAGTAAATTCAAACGGAGAGCTTTTCACTCTCCGTTTTTATTGAGACCGTTTCAAGTTTTGTGTAAACTACAAAAGCTGATATAAGATTTGTGAATAGTTACAAATGGGCAGAGCCGATTTTCCGGGTTCTGCCCATATCTGCATTATACAGGAGTTTTTTGGCATGTCAATAAAACCTGCCTAAAACAAGCTGTTTTTACAGGTTGTGTCCGATTAGACGTTCTTCAAAATAGATTTCCAGCTGGGAATGGATCTGCCCCCAGTCCTGCCTGTGTCCGGTCCATTTTTTCGTGATATCCATAGTTGCCAGATACAGCATTTTCAAAAGGCTGTCATCTGACGGAAAAACAGTCTTACTTTTGGTAACTTTTCGGAGCTGACGATTGAATCCTTCAATGGCATTTGTGGTGTAAATTAGACGTCTTACTGCCTCCGGATATTTGAAATATGTGGACAGGGTTGCCCAGTTATCATGCCAGGATTTATAGATTTTCGGATACTTGGAATCCCATTTATCTTTGAATAATTCTAACTCATTTAAAGCTGTTTCTTCCGTTGGAGCCGCATATACAAGCTTCAGATCAGCCATCAGCTTTTTGATGTCTTTGTAGGAAACAAACTTCGTTGAATTACGGATCTGATGAATGATACACTGCTGGATTTCTGTTTTTGGATAAACGGCTTCAATTGCTTGTGGAAATCCATTTAGTCCATCCACACATGCTATCAGAATATCTTCAACTCCGCGATTCTTTAATCCATTCATGATGGAGAGCCAGAACTTGGCACTTTCGTTTTCTCCAACATACATACCAAGAACGTCCTTTTTTCCGTTCATATCGATGCCAAGAGCAATGTAGACTGCACGTTTTACAATGCGTCCTTCACTTCGGACATGATAGTGGATAGCATCCATAAATACGACAGCGTACACTTCTTCCAACGGACGTTCCTGCCATTCTTTTACAATTGGAAGGATTTTATCCGTAATCCGGCTGATGGTACTGTCAGAAATATCAATATCATACAGTTCACGCATGTGAGATTCGATATCTCCGGTAGTCATTCCCTTTGCATACATGGAAAGAATTTTTTCTTCCATGTCCTGAGTCACAGTATTCTGATATTTTTTGATTAGCTGAGGCTCATACTCACCGTTACGATCTCTTGGAATGGCTACATCCATATCTCCATAGCTTGTGTGCATAGTTTTGCTGGAATGACCGTTTCTGCTGTTGTCTGTTTCTTTGTTACGATAATCATACTTGGAATATCCTAATTCTTCATCCAGTTCCTCATCCAAAGCACCTTCCAGAAGAACAGACATCATGTCACGCATGATACTGTTTACATCGGTGCCGTCTTTGATGCTGATATCATTATTCTTCAGATAATCACGCATCATTTCTCGCATTGCCGCTTTTTGTGGGCTGTCTTTTCTTCTTGCCATAAAAATAACCTCCAAACTGAGTAATTTTATCTTACATCAGTTTGGAGGTTTACACAAACTTTGGGATGCTCCCTTTTTATTGGATAGAAAACATATTATTTATACAATGGTATCAGTATTTATAAATAGCTTATTGGTGCTGTTGTATTTCTCTTTTCGGATTTGAAGACTGTATCGCAGGAAATCTTTCAGTTGTTCCCTTTTTAAACCTTCATATGGCAAAATTTTATACATATTACGTTGCAAACAGCCGGGATTTTCGGATATATATGAAAGTGCTTTGGCTGCAACTTCACGATAGGATTCAAATTCAGATAAGGCGACAGAACCGTCTTCAGGATAATAAGTTTGCGTTTCTATACATAATTTGATAGTTTGCTCAGCTTTATCCCATTCGCCAATTTGCATATAAAGTTCAGGCAGTAAATCACGGCAAGCTAATTCACAAGGCGCTTCAAACTTTGCTTTAATATATGGTGCCATAAACTCGGAAAGTTTTTCTAAATCTTGTTCAAGCATTTGTATTTTTTTGTTAATATCCAATTTCTGAAATACCTCATATTGGTGTTCACAAAATTGAGAAACACAATCAGCAGGAAGGATAAAATCTTCTTTATGGCTAATTCGAGCTCTCGGAGGTAAATTTTCTTTAAAATAATATAGATAATCACAAGAACAGCTAGGACATAAGGGCAGTTTGGGGGCATCTGCCCTTAAAAATATTTTGTGGCTAAATTGTTTACACATGGGACATACATCGTCATCTTCGGCAGTGGAAAGTTCAACGTATTCTGGCTCATCGAAATACGTATCGGTGTCTACTGAGATTTCAGTATGAATATTTTGCTCATTTTTAGCGGCATCTAATTGGTGCAATTCTTCATAATTTCTTGGGGCAGGAGCAGAGGGTTTCTGATATGGATATTGATATTCAGGTTCTTTAGATACTTCGTCGCTTCCTTGAAATTGTGATATTATTTTTTTAAAACTTTCGAAAATACTCATAAATAAAACCTCCTTACGTTAGTAAGAAAATTATATCACAATAAAAAATCAAAGACCATAGAAATAGTAAATAAAATCTATTTAAATAGTGAATTGACATCAAAAAACCAAAATAACCCATGGGTTTTTATTGTAACCCATATGAAAATGAACTAAAAATGAACCTGAATGAACCTGGTACAAAATTAGCTCATTTTGATATACCCATAATCCGAAAAGCAAATGGTTATTTTGGGTTATGCTGTAAAGCCCCTGTTTATGAGGGCTTCAAGGATTGAAAACAACAGACTAAAAACCCAAAAACCATGTGGTTATTTTAAAAACCCAAAAAACCCGATACAGATACAGATACTGATACTGATACGGATATATAATATATAAAATAATATATGTCCATTTGAGTTTGGAAAAATTTAAAAAGGGGGGGGTTGACTTTTGTGTACCCATATATTATTATTTATGTGTACTCAAAAGTGAGGTGATGAAATGAGTCCACGAACAGGTAGACCAACTAATAATCCTAAATCAGAGCAGATTAAAATTCGGGCAACTAAAGATGATAAAAAGTTGTTAGAGGATTGCTGTGAAAAGTTGAAATGCACACAGTATGATGTGATTATAGATGGAATTAGGTTGGTTCATGCCAAGTTAGAAAAATAAAAAAGAACAGCCACTTACCGACCAAAGCTCGTGACTGTTCTAAGCAAACCAAGCCATAAAGACTTGATAAATCTATCATATCAAATCTTTGCGGCGGAATCAAGAGAAAAGGAGCCGTATCAGTGAAAGAAATCAAAAAAGAAAAACAGTCGTAGAAAATTTCCACTTGCAAACTCACAAAAATGAGTTATTATAAAAGCGTAATAAACCCAAAACATAGTGAAAGAGAGGAAACACCATGGAAGAAATGAAAAATGATGTAACAGAAGTAGCAGAAGTAGTAGTACCGGAAGCAGAAGAAGCTTATAAGAGTGGTTCGGTGCAGTACATTGACAGCCGGGAAGTGGCTGAAATCGTGGGAAAGGAACACAGCATGTTACTGAGAGATATCAGAAGATATATCGAACAGTTAGGACAGAGCAAAATTGCACAGTCCGATTTCTTTACAGAAAGTACCTATAGAAACAGCCAAAACAAGACACAGCCTTGTTACCTTGTCACGAAGAAAGGCTGCGAGTTCATCGCCCACAAGCTGACAGGCATTAAGGGAACGAAGTTCACAGCGACATACATCAACAGATTCCACGAAATGGAAGACACATTGGAAAAGAATGAACTGACAAGCCTTGAAAAGCTCGTTCGGCAACAGGCGGAAGTCATTGGCAATATGCAGGAGTTAGTGCAGGACATTGTGCAGAAGCAGAACAGTGTTGAGCAGGAAGACACGGTCAATAATCAAATCAACCCATACAGAACTGATATTACTGCAGAGCTTGAAGGGCGCAAGAAAGAACTGTATAGACTGACATCAAAGGTAGCGGATATATACGGGCTGACTCAGACAAAGGCACTGCATAATCTGTATCTGGCAATGGAAGAATCGTTGAACGTGCCACTTGATGCCTACAGGCTGGTGTATATTTCAGAAACCGGAAACGTAGATGCAAGCACGGCAGAAGTGATAGCAGCAAATGACAGACTGTATCAGGCGGCAATACGCATAAACATGATAGTCATTGAAAGAAATCAGATTTACGAATAAGAGAAGGGCGGTATCGGGTATGGAATCAGTGAAAGAAACGTTGTTTGAAGCATTTGCGCAGGGAGAGATTCTGACAGAGGACAGTACATACAGCAAGATGACAGAAGAGTTTGCAAACATCGAAGACAAGGCAAAGAACGGCAGATTTGACATAGACGATATAAGCTGTTTGCAGTATGCGGCAATGCAGGCGGGTTTTTATGCCGGTATGAATGCAATGCGGGCTTTGCTTGTTAGATAAAAAAATGAGTTGAAAAGTAAAAAGGGTATTGACATATGCCTACAGCGTGTTATGATAATATCAACAACTCAAATAAATGAGTTTTAAGACAACAAAAAAGGAAACCCCGCCACCTACCAAGTAAAAGGGTTTCCAATAATCAAACAAAGGATAAGCGGATTGCATTTGCATTTGCATTGCCGTCACCGCCAAGCCTTACTCATTTATTATAACAGGGCGGTGGAAAAAATCAAGAAGAAATTGAGGAGAACTAAAATGACAGCACAGATTATCCGGTTTCCGGTACAGCACAGCAATGGATATAACAACCTGATTCAGTTTTTTGAAGTTTGCAGTTTGTTGGAAGCCTGCAATTTCTACCTTGATACGGCTGAGATTTTATATTCGGAGGGTGGAATCACAGAAGAAGAACTGCACCTGCTCCGCACAGCAGGACGTCAGAAAAGAGATAAGATTATTGCTTGCCGTACAGACGGCGGAAAGGAGTAAGACGTGTGGAGGATGCCGGACGAGGACGGATATTGGGAACGGGTGCGGGAGGAGAGAGAAAGCCCGCACAGACATCACAGGGGATATGACAGCGAAGACACGGATCCGGTCATTGAACATGACGTGCTGTTTCTTGATGAGGAGCAGGAGAAAATAGAAAAAGAGTATAACCGCAGAATGGAGAAGCTGAGCATGGGAGAATTGCAGGAGATTGTAGAGGAACGAAAAGAGGTTGATACACTGTCAGCATGGTGGAATGCCGCGGCGCGGTGTATCAGTTACAGCTATGAAGATAAGGAGGCATACGCGTGGTAAATGTGTCAGAGGAAATAAAGCAGTATATGCGTGAAAATAATATTTCATACAAGGAGACAGCAAAGCGCATAGGGTGGAGCAGTCAGAATTTATGGGATAAGCTCAACAAGAGAGCTGAACCGAATATGGAGAATGTGAAAAGAATCGTAGAAAGCCTGGGAGGAACAATCGAGATTGAATCCTGTCACAGCATAGATGCAACAAAGTTATTTACTGCGGTGGAAAACGAACAGATTGGATATTCTGTTGTTGAAAAAATCTTAAATTCTGTAGGCTGTTCACTAAAAATTAATCTTCCCAAGTAAAACTCAAAAAGGTGTGCTGAATTGTAAAAAATGGTATTAATAGCACGGTTTTACGTGTTTGGGATAATGTCAACAAAAATAACTCAATAAAATGAGTTAAAATAAAAAACAAACCAATGGAGGTCAGAGAATGAATAAAATGTCAGAAACATTACAAAGTTTAGTCAAGGCAATCGAAGCAAGATGTTATGGAACCGGAAGAAAGATTGAGCAATCATGTGTATTTTTACAAGCGGGGAAGTATGCAGGTTGTGATGTAGGAGGTGCAGATGATGAGAGATTATGAGGGCGATATGAGTTATTATCAGAACCAGCTTCTTAAAAAGGGAATTACCAAAGATATGCTTGATATGGACAATTTCGTAGGACTTACAGCAAGAGAATTGCAGGGCATTGTGAATAATGCCAGGATTGTAAAAAGGGAGGGAACAAAAACAGTATGAGTGAATCAAAGTATTATGACAAGAACGAGGACAGCACGGGAGCAGACAATGAAGCCGGGAACGATTTCTTCAAAGTGGTGGAGAATCATGAGATTATGCGGTTGCAGTTATTTTTCGAGGATACACCGGACGAGAACACGCGAACAGTTTTAAAAAGACACGGTTTCAGGTGGTCGCCAAAGAACAGATGCTGGCAGAGAAACCTCACAACGAATGCAAAGGTTGCATTGCACAGGGTGTTAGAAGAATTGAAGAAAACGGAAACGATAGAGGATTAACTGGAGGATATGCAAATGGAAAACAGCAGTATTGTAAACATTAACGCGGATTTTATTTATCAGCACCCGGATAATCCGCGAAAGGATTTAGGCGACTTATCGGAGCTGACAGAATCAATCAGGAAGAAAGGCATCATGCAGAATTTGACAGTCATTCCGGGACACTGGGACGAAAAAAGAGAATGGCATGCGGACGGATATACACTGCTTATCGGGCACAGAAGATTTGCCGCCGGAAAAATGGCGGGTATTACAGAATATCCGTGCATGGTTGTAAGTGAAATAGACACCAAAGAGCAGGTATCAACGATGCTGGAAGAAAATATGCAGCGCAATGACCTGACAATTTTGGAACAGGCACAGGGATTTCAGATGATGCTCGATTTAGGCGATACAGCAGAGCAGATTGCAGATAAGACGGGATTTAGCAGGACCACAATCAGACACCGGCTCAATATTGCAAAGCTGGATCAGAAAGAACTGAAAAAGAAAACGGATGAACAGGGAGCGTTCCAGTTGTCTTTAAAGGATTTATATGAGCTGGAGAAGATAGAGGATATTAAAATACGCGACAGGGTATTAAAAGAGGCCCATGATTCTCGAGATTTAGTGTGGAGAGCAAAGCAGGCGGTTATAGAAGAAAATGCACAAAAGAATCTGAAAGCGTTTATAAGCCTGTTTGAAAAAGCCGGCATAAAACCTGCATCGAAAAAAGCGGAAGAAGAACGCTGGAGCGAAAAGTGGGAAGTTTTAAAGGAATGGCAGCTTGATAAACCGGCACCTGAAGCTTTGGGGAAATTAAAAGGTGAAAATCTCCAGTATGTTACTTATTGGGGAAATACGGTAGCGGTGATTAAACCGGCTAAAAAGAAAGAAAAGAAACTGAGTGAATATGAGATACAGCAGATAGAAATAAAAAATGCAAAAAAAGAAATCAGACAGAAAGCCAAAGCAATGTTTGACAAAGCAGATATTTTTATCAAAGAGGTCATTGCCGGAAAGATACAGCCGGTGAAAGAAGATGTGGAACTCTATAAAGAATTGCTGTGTGCGCTTGCGGCAGGAAATGTAGAATTTTGGGAATCTGACATTGTAAAACTCTACTGTGGAAAAGATATGTATGAAGCACAGAAAAATGAATCAGAGTATCAGGAGTTTTTAAAGTGGAAAGAAAATCTGTCGCCGCTTCATAGGGTGATAGCACAGATGAGCGGCATCAGAAAATATGACCTTTATCGTTATAATGCAGAGTGGGACGAAAACAATGCAAGACGTATAAAGGCAGTGTTCAGTTTTCTTGCAAAATATGGATTTTCAGTTTCGGAAGAAGAAGAAAAACTGCTGGACGGAACACATGAATTATATGCTTCAAAAGAATAATTGATAAAAAATCATAAACAGGCTGGAAACAAGGAAGGTGTGACAGGGTGCAAAGTACAGTTGATAGAAAACTACAGCTTGAAGGAGAAATCGCCGGTCTTCAATGGCTGGAAGAAAAGCTGCCGGATATGGATATTGCATTTACACAGAGTAAGGGAATTATGCCGGCAGACAGTTTTATAGAGGGATTATCCGAAGCTATCCGGGAGTTTAGCAGAAAGTACATAAGGCATGATATGGAACTGCATGAAGGAGAACTGCGAAAGATTGAGCAGGCAGAAAAACGCAGAAATGCAAAAGTAAAATATGAGGGTGACGGATATAATACCTGCCGGGTATGTGGAAAGCCGTTGTGTTTTGAAGCCTATGACAGAGAAGACTATGTCTTTAAGCAGAGTATTAGAATCAGAGGAAAGATTAAGACAGTTTACTACTGCGGCTACAACTGCCGCAGGAAAGATGAAAAATAAAATCAGGAGGCGAAATGTGGTGAAGAGGCATGAATTGTGGGAGTTAAAGCAAATGCAGTCGCTTCCGCTTCGGGCAAAAATCGCAATGACAGATCAGCGAGTAGACGATTGGGTATATCAGTGGGGAGAGGACGGCGTTTATGTCAGTTTTAGTGCAGGGAAAGACAGTACAGTTCTCCTACACCGTATAAGACAAAGATACCCGGATATGCTGGCAGTATTTGTAAACACAGGGCTTGAATATCCAGAAGTAGTTAGGCACGCAATGTCTTATGATAATGTCGTGGTGTTAAAACCAACAATGAATTTTACACAAGTCATAGAACGATACGGCTACCCTTTTTTCTCAAAAGAAATATCAGACTGTATTGATTCTGCAAGGAAATACATTAAAATCTTGAAAGACAGACAGACAGACAGACAGACGCTTCCGTATGCTTGGGGCATAGCGGATATTCTTGGGATAGAGCGTCGAGGCTCCAGCAAATGGAGCGAATTGTATCAAGCATTAAAAACCGGAACTATCCCTAGTGAAGATATGCCGGTTAGGGCAGCTCAATTATTTGGAAAAGTAAAGCATAAAGAAAACGGCGTAGAAACCGGAGAATACTCACAGATGTACAACAAGGAACGCTATCAGTTTATGCTTTATGCGCCGTTTGAAGTATCAGCTATGTGTTGCAAAGTGATGAAGAAAGCTCCTGTAAAGAAATTTGCGAGAGAAACAGGAAGAAAGCCTATCACAGCACAAATGGCGTGCGAGAGTAGATTAAGGACATCAAAGTGGTTAAAAACAGGGTGCAACGCATTTGAGGGGAAGAATCCAATGAGTAACCCCATGTCTTTTTGGACAGAGCAGGATGTACTCTGGTACATCAGAGAGAATAACATCAAAATTGCGAGTGTGTATGGGGATATAGTCACAGAAGATGAAAAGACAGGGCAAATGACACTTGCGGATTTGGGCTTTGCGTTCGATTGTGATAAACCTTGCTTACAAACAACCGGCTGTGACCGCACAGGTTGTATGTTTTGTGCGTATGGCTTACATCTTGAAAAAAGTCCTAATCGGCTGGAGCGTATGGCGATTACGCACCCAAAACTGTACGACTATGTTATGCGAGGCGGTGGCTTTACAGAAGAAGGATTGTTCAAACCCCAATCAGGTCTTGGGTACTGGTTCCTGATACTTTGGATAAATAAATTCGGCAAGATGAACATTCAAGCACCGGGGATTGATGAATATAGGAAAAAATACAGTACGGTGCAAACAGAAGCATGGTTACGTGAGGATAAAATCCATGACATTATATGTATGAGATAAAGAAAAAATAAAATCATGAAGAAAGGAGCAGAACCTCCGGCCGGGGTAACGATATATCGGGTTCCTTACAGAAATGACATATAAAGAATTTTTAGAATCAAAGATAGAGCTTGCGACAGAAAGCGGGTTCGATGTAAATCCGGACCAGGTAAATAAAGCGCTGAAGCCGCATCAGAAAGATGCCGTAATGTGGGCATTAAAAGGCGGAAGACGTGCATTGTTTGAATCATTCGGAATGGGTAAAACAGTACAGGAAATAGAGTTCTGTAAGCTGGCGGCAGAACACGAGGACGGACAGGCATTGATAGTGCTGCCACTGGGAGTAAAACAGGAATTTACACAGGATGCCGTTCATGTGCTGGGATATGATAAGCCGGAATACTGTAGAACAATGGACGAGGTACGGCAGAGTAAAAGCAGGATTATTCTGACCAATTATGAACGTGTAAGGGATGGGGACATCAGACCTGATTATTTTGCGGCAACATCACTTGATGAAGCAAGTGTTTTGAGAAGCTTTGGAAGTAAAACGTATCAGACATTTCTTGATAAATTTAAGAATGTGCCATATAAACTTGTTGCAACTGCTACACCATCTCCAAACAAGTATAAAGAGCTTATTCATTATGCAGGGTATCTTGAAGTTATGGACACGGGACAGGCATTAACAAGATTTTTCCAGCGTGACAGCACAAAAGCCAATAATCTGACACTGTATCCGAATATGGAAGATGAGTTCTGGTTATGGGTATCAAGCTGGGCATTGTTTATTACAAGACCGTCAGATTTGAATCCGGCATACTCTGATGATGGATATGATCTGCCGCCGTTAGAAGTACGGTGGCATGAACTGCCGGTGCATTATGGTGATGCAGAAGATAAAAACGGACAGCTTCAGCTGTTTCGGGAAGCGGCAGAGGGATTAAAAGAGGCGGCAGCTGTTAAACGTGATAGCATTGACAGTCGTGTAAAAGAGATGAAACGTATTGTGGAAGAATCACCGCAGGATAATTTTCTGTTATGGCATGATTTGGAAAGTGAGCGTCATGCAATCAAAAAGGCATTACCGGAAACAGTGGATATTTACGGTTCAATGGATTATGACATAAGGGAGCAGAGGGTAATTGACTTTGCAAATGGTAAAACAAGGTTATTTGCCACTAAAAAATCTTTATCCGGTTCAGGTTGCAATTTCCAGAAGCATTGTCATAGAGAGATATTTTTAGGTGTGGACTATGAATTTAATGATTTTATACAGGCAATACACAGATGTTACAGATTCTTGCAGAAAGAACCGGTGATTATAGATATCATTTACATGGAGAATGAGGGAAGAATCAAGGAAACGTTGCTGGAAAAATGGGGAAATCATAATCACATGGTAGATAAGATGATTCAGATAGTTAAGAAATATGGATTAAACGCAGCGAATAAGGCAGAGCGTTTGGAAAGGAAAATGGGTGTGGAAGGAAGCAGAGAAGAAAGAACGGTAACTGGAAAGCATTACACGGCGGTTTACGGTGACTGTGTGGAAGAAACAAGGGCAATGGAGAGCAACAGTGTAGATTTGATACATACGTCAATCCCATTTGGCAATCATTACGAATACAGCGCCAATTACAATGATTTCGGACACAACGAAAATACAGACAGGTTTTTTGAACAGATGGATTATCTTACACCTGAATTACTGCGGGTATTAAAACCGGGAAGGGTTGCGGCAATTCATGTAAAAGACCGTGTATTATTTGGTAATGCAACCGGAACAGGTATGCCAACGATAGAACCGTTTCACGCTGTATGTATCGAACATTATATAAAGCATGGATTTCAGTACTTTGGAATGATTACGGTTGTTACAGATGTCGTCCGGGAAAATAATCAGACATATAGATTGGGCTGGACAGAACAGTGCAAAGACGGTTCCAAAATGGGAGTAGGCTGTCCTGAGTATATTCTGTTGTTCAGAAAACTACCTACAAATAAATCAACGGCTTATGCTGATGTACCGGTTAAGAAATCAAAAGAAGATTACACACGTGCCCAGTGGCAGATTGATGCACATGGATATTGGAGAAGTTCTGGTGACAGATTAATCAGCAAAGATGAATTACAAGATATTCCGGTAAATAATCTGCAAAAGGTGTACAGGGAATACAGCCGAGGGAATGTATATGACTACGAAGAACATGTGAAACTGGCGGAAGAACTGGACAAAGACGGGAAACTTCCGGCAACGTTTATGGTGGTTGCACCGGGTTCGTGGAATCAGCTGGAAGTATGGGACGATATCAACAGAATGAGGACACTCAATACTACGCAGAGTAGAAGAAGGGCGCAGATGCACGTATGCCCACTACAGCTTGATATTGTGGAACGCATCATCAACAGATACTCGAATGAGGGAGATACGGTATATGACCCATTCGGGGGACTGATGACAGTGCCAATGACAGCGGTGAAAATGCACAGAAACGGTAAAGGCTGTGAACTCAATCCAGATTACTTTCGGGACGGTGTCGGATACTTGCAGGCGGCAGAGAATGAAGTCGATGAGCCAACGCTGTTTGATTTTATGTGAAAAGGAGATGAATGTCCGTTTTAGAAAGGAGTAAACAAGCATGAAAGTCAAAGAATTAATCGAAGAATTAAGCAGATACAATCCTAACGCAGAGGTTGAATGTGCATATAACAATGACACGTTCAGCATTAATGAAATTGTGGATGAAACGTTTGCAACATTTTATCCTACGGTACTTATAGAGCTTGAAAATCAAAATCTGAAAGGAAACTAGAAAACATAAAACATGATTAAAGGCAGAAAAGTCTACGACCCACTGACAGATACTTGGAGTACTGGATATTGGATTGTGGACGGCAAAGGAAATTATTACCCAGTGTGGTAGAAAGGAGCAGGAATGGAGAGATTAACAGAAGTTACAATCGAAGACGGAGTAAAACTTTACGATATATCTGAAAAACTGTGTTTGTCAAGAACAACTCAAGGAGAAAAGATAACTACAATTTTGAAAAAACTGGCTGACTATGAAGACTTAGAGGAACAGGGCAGACTAATTAAGTTACCTTGTAAAGTGGGAGATGTGGTCTATGCCTATTGCAACGAATTTGGGATATTAGAATATGAGGTAGACAGTATTGTTATAGACAAACATATCACATATCAATGCAGTGCATATTCTGAACCTATTGGAGACTGCCCAAGTGAATGTTTGGATGAAATAGAACCAGACATTTCAGATTTTGGCAAAACAGTATTTCTCACAAAATCCGAAGCAGAAGAAAAGCTGAAAGAATTGCGAGGTGAAGATAATGCTGATACCTAAAACAAAAGCTAAAGAATTTGAGCGATTTGGCTTTAAAAAATGTAAGGGCGAATATGGAAAGAACGGTTGTTATTATCTTTGTGTTGCAAGAGGTGTGAAAATGCTGTTTGTGAGCGATGTGTGTTTTGCGGTTATGGATTGGGGAAAACACGACCCACGGATACATAAAAATGCAAATTGCAGATATAACGATAATAGAACATACCTTGATATTATCTATGAACTTATCAAAGCAGATATGCTTGAAAGCGATAATATGAAAGTTGGGTATAGGGAAAATAGTATTTCTCACAAGAGAGGTGAGGCATGAGGAACAAAAGTATCAATATAAACAGCCCCAATAAGCAGTGTGGCAACTGTAGATTCAGAGTTGAACTTGGAACTAACAGCCAGGGACAGCAGGTTTATGGGTGTAGGAATAAAGAAAAATGTAAGGAGCGTGAAATACATGAAAGATAGACATCTATTTAAGGCAAAGAGGCTTGATAATGAAGAATGGGTTCGTGGAAATCTAATTTATACTTTTACTGGCACACCTTATATTGTGGCAGAATACGACCACATAATTAACCTTATTAATATAGATGAGGTAGACCCAGCCACCATCTGCCAATGCACAGGCTTAAAAGATAAGAATGGTAATCTGATTTGGGAAAATGATATCATGGTTGCACATTTAGATGATGAATATCCAGAAGATGAGACTTATATAAGAATTTTGTGGCGCGGAAGTGGATTTTGGTCAAAAGAAAATGGAAGCGAAGATATAGCACCAATTGACAAATTTGACAGAGAACATTTTGAAGTGTGCGGCAACATTTTTGACAATAAAGATTTATTAGAAAAGGAGTTTTGAATGAGAGTAATTTCACAAGACGGAACAATAGACATTCCATATAGCCAATCTTCGTTATTTATTGTTAGTGGGGAATACGAAGATGTAGAAGTGGCGCGTATCTATTGCCAAAATTCATACACGCCAAGTATAAAAATAGCCGAATATTCAACCGAAGAAAAGGCAATTAAGGCATTGAAAATGCTTTCAGAAGCATACACTTTTTATAACGATACTGACCATACATTTTTTCAGTTCCCACAGGACAATGAAATCGAGGTGTGATTATGACAAAAAGAGAATTTACAAGATTTACAAGAAAAGAATACGATAAGGTATGTAAAATACTTGATTTCATTGATACCGAGGAAAAGGAACGAAGCGAGAATGGAGATGTTGAGGCTTGTGTAACTTTGAAAGAGATGAAAAAGCAGTTGCAGTTTAGGAGTAAAAGAAAGCCTGCGGAAATATCTGATATGTTCGGAGATATATATACGGCATGCCAGAATTGTGGGAGCAGTTTATATAATTACATCAATAAAAATATCCTGCCGCCATACTGTATGATGTGCGGTCAGGCGATAGATTGGAGCAATACTCATAAAAATGAATTGACTACCAGCGGTGAAGATGATAAACTAGAACAGGTAGAAAACCAATCGGTTATAAAATAACCAAGCGGTGTAAATGGGGCTACGAATGCTACAAAAAAAGATAAAGCACATATTTATAAACAGAGCAACCTTACAAATGTTAGAAAGTGACTACATTCCTATAACATTGGGGATGCTATGTTAATAAAGTAACTTAAAAGTTTACTTTTTAAGGATCATAACAGGGGGAGTACTTATGGGTGATGAAAGAAGAAGAACAAAAAGAATTGATGTAGAAGCGAATTTATCAATTCGTCCGATTACAGATCAGGATACTAAGGAAGAATTTATTGCTGTTCATGCAACGAATGTATCAAGTGGTGGAATTGCATTTAAAACAAAAGACGTTCTGCCATTACATTCTTTTTATGACATGTTGCTTGAAATGAGCGGATGTGATAAAATTGAAACCGTTATTGAAGTTGTGCGGATTGCATCACAGGACGAAGACGGCACGGAGTACGGCTGCCGTTTTGTAGGACTTGGCAAAGAAGCCCAGTTCCGTATTGATGTATTCCGTATGGTAAAAGAAAATACAAACTAAAAAAGACTGAGTAGCACAGATGATTGCGGCTGCAATTGCCGAAAGGCAGCAGGTGAGGAAAGTCCGGGCTTCACAGGGCAGGATGCCGGATAACGTCCGGTGGAGGTGACTCCAAGGCTAGTGCAACAGAAATAAACCGCCAGCATATGCTGGTAAGGGTGGAAAGGCAGTGTAAGGGACTACCGCGCGGCTGGTAACAGAAGCGGCAGATGTAAACCCCATCCGAAGCAAGACCGAATAAAAGCGATACGGCGGCCCGTCGTGCTTTAGGTAGGTTGCTTGAGCCTGCTGGTAACAGCAGGACTAGATAGATAATCATCTGATACATAACCCGGCTTATAGTGCTGCTCAGTTGTTTGTAAAAATATTTGTAAAAAGAACAGGTAAAAAATGCAGATAGAAATATCGGCAGGCACAAGTGCCGCAGAAAATGTAGGAATATGTTTTCTGCGGTGCTTTTATTATAAGAGCAAAGCTTTTAAATATTTTGGATAAAATATACAGGATTGTCCATAATACAGGATAAAAGGAAACTGTAAGACTGCTGAACTTACAGCGTAACTGTTGCAGTCCGCAGGACGGACTGTGGCAGACGGAGGCAGAACAAAGAAAAACAGGTGTTAATTTTTTATACGGAAATCTGCTTCCGGGCGAAAGCAGATTTTCTGAATAGCAGATGAGAAACCGTTTATGCGGAATCTTTGCCGCTGCTTCATGATAAAATCGCTCAGAAAGAGGTCAGTATGGATTATTTAGAGATTGAAAAGGTTATTGGACGTGAAATTATGGATTCAAGAGGCAATCCGACAGTAGAAGCGGGAGTTTATCTCGCAGACGGAACGGTTGCAAGAGGAACAGCGCCAAGCGGTGCTTCGACAGGTGAATTTGAAGCACTGGAGCTGCGTGACGGCGATAAGAGCAGATATTTGGGAAAAGGCGTACAAAAAGCCGTAGAAAATATCAATACAATTATCAACGAGGCGATAAGCGGACTGGACGCTTCTGACATTTATGCCGTTGATAAGGCAATGATTGAGGCAGACGGAACAAAGGACAAGTCCAAGCTGGGGGCAAATGCGATTCTTGCCGTATCTATTGCATGCTGCAGAGCGGCTGCGACAGCATTGGATATTCCACTGTATCGGTTCTTAGGCGGTGTCAGCGGAAACAGACTTCCGGTGCCGATGATGAATATTGTAAACGGCGGCTGTCATGCTTTATCATCAGGACTGGATGTACAGGAATTTATGGTAATGCCGGTCGGCGCACCGTCTTTTAAAGAAGGGCTGCGCTGGTGCTCGGAAGTATTTCATGCGCTGGCCTCTATTTTAAAGGAAAGAGGACTGGCAACTTCTGTCGGTGATGAAGGAGGCTTTGCACCGGTACTTGCTTCCGATGAAGAAGCTATCGAAACGATTCTTGAAGCCGTAAAAAAAGCAGGCTATGAACCGGGAAAAGATTTCATGATTGCCATGGATGCGGCTTCTTCCGAATGGAAGACCAAAGAAAAGGGAAAATACAAGCTTCCGAAGGCAGGAACGGTTTATACCTCAGAGGAATTAATTGAACACTGGAAGAAGCTGGTTGAAAAATTCCCGATTATATCTATCGAAGATGCGTTAGACGAAGAAGACTGGGAAGGCTGGAAGAAACTGACGGCAGAACTTGGTGACAAGGTACAGCTTGTAGGGGATGACTTATTTGTAACGAATACCAAACGTCTGTCAAAGGGTATTTCACTGGGCTGCGGCAATTCAATCCTGATCAAATTAAATCAGATTGGCTCTGTATCTGAAACTCTGGAAGCCATTAAAATGGCACACGAAGCCGGTTACACAGCGATTGCATCCCATCGTTCCGGTGAGACAGAGGATACCACAATTGCCGATCTGGCAGTGGCATTAAATACCTGCCAGATTAAGACCGGTGCGCCGTCACGTTCAGAGCGCGTTGCAAAGTACAACCAGCTTTTACGCATTGAAGAACAGCTTGGCAGTGCGGCAGTTTATCCGGGAATGGGTGCTTTTAAAGTAAAAAGATAAGCTTTTATAAAAGATATTTGCTTATGTAAAAATGAAGCGCAAAATTTACGTTGAGATTCTATGGCAATTCCGTTATGATGAAAGAAAAGTAAAGAAGGTATTATAATGAAAAATCATCAGACGGAATTAACAGAAAATGAAGAACTGTGCGATTTGTACCGTAAGAAGGCGGAAGAACTGGTTTCGCAGATGACAATTGAGGAACTGGCAGACCAGACGTTAAACAGTGCGCCACCGATTGAACGGCTGAATATTAAAGGATATGACTGGTGGAATGAAGGACTGCACGGTGTGGCAAGAGCCGGCACGGCGACGGTTTTTCCGCAGGCAATCGGGCTTGCGGCAGCATTTGATGAAGATTTAATGGAGCAGGTTGCCGATGCCGTGTCCACGGAAGGACGTGCCAAATTTAATATGCAGCAAAAATACGGAGATGTCGGGCGCTACAAGGGATTGACCTTTTGGGCGCCCAATATCAATATTTTCCGGGACCCAAGGTGGGGACGCGGTCATGAAACTTACGGCGAAGACCCGTATCTGACAGCGCGGCTTGGAATCCGCTACATAAAGGGCTTACAGGGACATGATGCACATTACTTAAAATCGGCGGCCTGTGTTAAGCATTTTGCGGTACATTCAGGCCCGGAGGGACTGCGGCACAGCTTTAACGCTGAGGTTACAAAAAAAGATTTGTATGAAACGTATCTTTCAGCATTTCATGCCTGTATTAAAGAGGCAAAGCCCGAAGCAGTCATGGGCGCGTATAACCGCGTAAACGGCGAGCCGTGCTGTGGCAGTAAGACCCTGCTTACAGACATTTTGCGGAATGAGTGGCATTTTAAAGGGCATGTTGTGTCGGACTGTTTCGCACTGCGCGATTTTTACCAGCACCACATGGTAACAAAAGATGCCGTGGAATCGGCGGCGCTGGCGATGAATAACGGCTGTGATTTAAACTGCGGACATATGTATCTGCACCTTTCGGAAGCGGTTTCGCGCGGTATGGTTTCGGAGAGCAGACTGCGGGCGGCGGTGACGAATCTGTATACCACCCGGCTGAAGCTGGGCATGGAACAGGATAAGGAGCTGCCGGACAATCCTTACGACAAAATTCCGTATTCTGTTGTAGATTCCGTAGAAATGCGTGAATTCAACGAAAGTGTGTCAGAGAAAACATTTGTTCTATTAAAAAATAACGGGATTCTGCCGCTGAATCGGGAAAAACTCCGGACAATCGCAGTGATTGGACCGAATGCAGACAGCAGGAGAGCGCTTGTCGGTAATTATGAAGGGACGGCATCGCGTTACATTACAATTTCCGAGGGCATACAGGATTATGTTGGGGATTCGGTCCGGGTGCTGGTGTCCGAGGGCTGTGATTTGTATAAAGAAAACTGGAAGAAGAACCGCATTGCCGAGGTGCGTGAAATGGCAGAAATGAGCGATGTTGTCATTCTGTGTCTGGGACTGGACGCAGGTATTGAAGGTGAACAAGGCGATGCGGGCAATGATTTTGCAAGCGGCGATAAGCCGGACTTAAAGCTTCCGGGAGAGCAGAATCAGATTCTTGAAGCGGCATTAGACAGTGGAAAACCTGTCGTTGTCCTACTGTTATCGGGCAGTGCGCTGGCGGTCAACACGGCACAGGAGCGTGCCGCGGCGGTCATGCAGTGTTGGTATCCGGGTGCTCAGGGCGGACGTGCGGTGGCAAGGATTTTATTTGGGGAAGTCAGCCCACAGGGACATCTGCCGGTTACATTTTATAAAAGCACGGAAGAACTGCCGGAATTTACGGATTATTCCATGAAAAACAGAACATATCGTTATATGAAACAGGAGGCACTGTATCCGTTTGGATATGGGCTTACCTATACGTCATTTGCGTATGATAAAATGGAGTGTGCCGCCGATATGCACACATTTCAGAAAATGAAAGCCGGAGAAAAAATACAGCTTCCGGTTTCTGTAAATGTGCGTAATACCGGAAACTTTGACTGTGCCGAAACTGTTCAGGTCTATGTAAAGGCTTTGTGTGAAGACAGTCCGAATCCGCAGTTAAAGGGCTTTGGCAAAGTCTTTTTAAAGGCGGGGGAAGAAAAGCAGGTAACGGTCTGGTTATCAGAAGAGGCTTTTGAACTCTACGATGAAAATGGGCGGATTTATTTTACCGATGAGGGCTATACCGTTTATATTGGCGGAAGCCAGCCGGATACAAGAAGCCGGACATTGACAGGAACCATTCCGCTCAGGCAGAATTTATGGTCGGAAGTGGTAAATAATACTTGAATTTATAGGAAATAACGTATTTGCAGCATTGCATATGTCTGTTTTTTGCGTTTATTAAGAGTTTTATGTGTTAAATTTGTTCACACGGTGGAATTCGTGCTGCAGGCATTTCGAATTCTGTTTTTGCCGCAGGACTGGCTGGAAACAGTCTACGGTATTTCCGGTGTTAAAAATGTCTGCGGAATGGAGCTTAGGTATGAAAAATTTACAAAAGTTGCAAATGATATTTCAAAGAATCTTACTGCAACGGTAAAAAAAGGAAAAGATGCAGTATATACACTGGCAGACGGCAGTGCCAATGTCAACTCGGCAGCTGCACAGATGGCTCAGATTGTAGAAGAATCTGTGAAGTCAACGGTAACGGTGATGGATAAGGTCAATGCGGCAACAGAAGAAGTTCATAGAAACAATGAACTTGCCGGACAGCTGGAGCAGGGATTTGATAATGTGAAAGACGCTGTTAATAAGGGAAATGCAGCAGTTGAAGAGGCGAAAAGCACTATAATGTCTGTTGAAAATACAGTTGGCGCTGCGCACAAGACGACCGGTGCACTGCTGACCGAAATGAAACATATTACAGATATTCTCGGGGAAATTAATTCCATTGCATCACAGACCAATCTGTTATCACTCAATGCTTCAATTGAAGCAGCAAGAGCAGGCGAACACGGAAAAGGATTTGCCGTGGTTGTAGATGAAATCCGTGCCTTATCAGAAGAAAGTGCAAAATCAGCAGGTAATATCCAGGATATATTAAAATGGCTTACCGATATGACAAAGCAGGTAGATGAAGAAATTACAACCGGTACGAATGCAGCGGCAGAAAGCGTTACAACGATTAACGGTCTGCTCGGATATTTTGAAAATATCAATCATGCAACCAATGATGCGAGTAGTATTGTAAGTGAAGAATATGATATTATTGAAAATATCAAAGAAAGTTTTGAAATAAATAAATAAAAAGAATATAATTAAAATAAAAAAAAACAGTTAAAGGGGTGTTGGTATTGAATAATCTGATTGAGTTTTTGAAGCAGGAAGGTGTTTCAGCACAGCTTGTAGAAGAAGTCCGGCATTATTCAGAAGAACATACTGTAGATGAAGCATTAAAAAAACGTATTCCTGTACCACATTTTCATTATTATGGCAATAAGGTATGGGAAGAGGCTCTTGCAGTGCTTCTGTGTGGCAGAAATCTTTTGCTGGCAGGAGAGAAGGCAACGGGAAAAAATGTGCTTGCACAGAATCTTGCAGCAGTTTTTGAACGTCCGGCATGGGATATTTCCTTCCATGTTAATATGGATGCGGCTGCGCTGATAGGTTCTGATACATTTCGCGATGGCAGGGTTACATTCAGACCCGGACCGGTGTATTGTTGTGCACAAAGCGGCGGCTTTGGGATTCTCGATGAAATTAATATGGCAAGGAATGAAGCACTTGCAGTCTTACATTCTGTACTTGATTTCAGACGTGTAATTGATGTTCCAGGATATGACAGGATAGAGGTTGCAGATGATACACGTTTTATTGCTACGATGAATTATAATTATGCAGGTACAAGGGAATTAAATGAGGCACTTGCCTCAAGATTTGTAGTTATACAGATGCCGCCACTGGCAAAGGAAGATCTTGAGAGACTGTTAAAGGATCAGTTCCCTTCACTGGTTACTAAGTATAACAAACAGTTTGCACTTTTATTTAATGAACTTCAGAAAAAATGTGAAAATGGTGAACTTACAGAGAAAGCTTTGGATCTGCGTGGATTAATTGATGCTATAAGTCTTATAAAAAAGGGTATTCCAATCAGGGATGCATTGGATCTTGGAATTACCAATAAGATATTTGACAGCTATGAAAAAGAGCTTATACGTGATGTCATAGCTTCAAGGTTTCCCTTAAAGCTGCATAATACGGAGGTGTTTGAATAATGCGTACCATTTCTTATACTGCTAAGGAAAGACGGGCTGCTAATCAGGTATGGAATGCGGCGGAACGCTATAATTTTGATCCATTGTTTCTGGCTGTTGAAACAGGGGATTTAGATTCAGATTTATATATGAATCTTATAATTGGACTGGCATATAAGTATTATGGTGAAAAGGCAATCAGCACTTTATTTGGTTATTGGAACGGAGATATCAGTCAGGCTATGCTGGATGATCTGACATGGCTTTATCTGGAACATGTACTGTATACAGAGGAAGCATTAAAACGTCCGTCTATGACTGATCTACGGGTTTATTATGGAAAGGCTTTTTTTGCAGGTGAATATAAGCTGTCGAGGCAGGAGTGGATGAGCAAAAACCGGCTTGTATATAATATGCAGTCAGCCAGATGGAGCAGTGTGTCAGGGAAAAAGAAGGTTCTGCTGACACCAAATGAACAAAAGCTGTATGCAGAACTGACACCACAGATAATGCCTGAAACAGACCGGTTGATAGATACTGTGCTGGCAATTTATCGCAAATTTAATCTTTTTGATGGCGTAAAACATGAAAAAAAAGCGTTACGACTGCATTTTACAGGGGCATTTGCCCGGATAATGACAAGAATAATGCCAGTCAGCTCTGTAAGAAATAATCATGTAATGGTTATGCGTTCTTCTGAGGCGGACAATATGACTGGTGGAGCAGCTTACAGTAAAAAGAAAGATAATATAACATATAAGAAAGAAAATGATGACTGCTCTTATATTGAGAATTGTTTTGGAAGATCTGTTATATCAGAGCAGACTCTTACTAAAATAGAAAAAGAACTGTGTACAGGCAGTCATACAGGATGCCATTTATGGTTTACTGATGGAAAATATATAACAAAGAAAAATATACCGAAGGAATTTCTTCATTTAAGAGAACAGTCACAGCTGCAGGTTGAAAGAAATCATTCATATTATAATAAAAATGTACGGCTTTATGATAGTCTTATTGCACATATGGTTGAACAAATCCGTAATAGCGAATATATAAGTCAGAAGACAGATGTAATATCAGGGCAGAGCGGAAGGCTTGATACAACTAAAGTATGGCGTGCAGAATATATAGAAGATAACAGGATTTTTCACACATATGAGGATGATAATCAACCGTCCTTTACAGTGGATCTGCTTCTTGATGCATCTGCTTCAAGGCTTCAGTATCAGGAAATGCTTGCTGCGCAGGGAGTAATTATTGCCAAAAGCCTCGTGGAATGTAATATACCGGTCAGGGTAACAAGATTTTGCAGTGTCAGAGGATATACAGTTTTTCATATATTGAAGTCTTTTAGGGATAAGAAATGCGACAATATTTTCAATTATTATGCTGCCGGTTGGAATCGTGATGGTCTTGCTTTTCGGGGAATTGGTAAAATCCTTGATATGAACCCGGGGGTGGCTGACAGGCACCTTGTGATTATTTTAACAGATGCTGCGCCTAATGACAGCCAGCGTATTCTGTCATCACAGGACAGCCCGTTTGGACATGATTATAGCGACGATATTTCTGTTAATGATGCAGCTAATGAGGTACGTGCACTGCGTGATAAAGGAATACATGTATCAGCCGTTTTTATGGGAAATGATGCGGCGGCCAATAGCGCAGAAAAGATATATGGAAAAGAATTTACAAGAATACGTCGTATTGATGAGCTGGCAAAGGCGGCAGGAAGACTTATACAAAAAGAGATTCAGTCGTTGACAAGATAATTGCAAATGTGTATGTGATTAGGAATGGAGATAATAGGGTGTGGGTATTTTATATTTTTAATATAATTGTGAAAAATGTATATATACATAAAATGACAACTAATATAAAATAAAAAAACAAAAGAAATGGAGAATGTAATGTACTGTAAAAATTGCGGAATGAAACTGGAGAATGGGGCTAAGTTCTGCGGCAGATGTGGAATGCCAGTCGATAATGAGATTTTTGAACATAGTCAGGAAGAAATGGAAACGCTGGTAGCAACTTCTGAAGAAAATTCAGCAACCATTCAGAGCATTTCGGAAACGATTGCTGCACAGAATAACTCTGTAAAAGACATTTTAACGGAAATTGATGAAATTGCCGGAGTTTCAACAAAGTTGGAAGAACACTTTGACATGGAACAGGCGCAGTGTGAATAGATTATAAATCAAAGAAGCTGTTATCTGATATACGCAGATAACAGCTTCTAATTATTTGAATTTTAAATTTACAGTCCGATATAACGATAGTCGGAGCATTTAGCGGGTATATTTTTCTTCACAGTACTTACAACGGTATACCTGATTTTCTTCGTCTGTCAGAATGAAAATGTGCTTTAATTCCTGTTCGATAGAAGTAATACAGCGAGGATTTTTACACTTAATCACATTTGTAATCTTTTTTGGAAGTGAAAGACGTTTCTTTTCAACAATTTTACCGTCTTTAATAATATTGACTGTGATGTTGTGATCAATAAAACCAAGTACATCCAGGTCTACCAAATCGAGTCCGCCTTCGATTTTGATAATATCTTTTTTACCCATTTTATTACTGCGGGCATTTTTAATGATAGCTACACAGCAGTCGAGCTTGTCCAGTCCGAGATTGTTATAAATCATCATGGCTTTACCGGCTTCGATGTGGTCCAATACAAAGCCTTCGTTTAATCCGCCTATATTTAACATAAAGTCCTCCGTTCTGCCGTATCTGCGGCATGATTTTTGATGTGTCAGAAATTTAAACTGTTTTGTCCAGTCCGAGCAGTGTCAGAATCAGCGCCATTCGTACATAGACACCGAACTGTACCTGCTTAAAGTAAGCCGCGCGCGGGTCGTCATCAATTTCTACGGAAATTTCATTGACACGCGGAAGCGGGTGCAGTACATACATATTGTCCTTTGCAGCAGCCATTTTTTCTTTGTTAAGAATATAAAAATCCTTCATTCTTAAATATTCGTCTTCGCTGAAAAAACGTTCCTTCTGGACACGTGTCATGTAGAGAATATCAAGCTGTGGTATAACGTCTTCTAAGCGTTCAACTTCTTCAAATTCCACATTGTTATGAATCAGGACATCTTCGCGGATGTAATCCGGCACACGCAGTTCTTTCGGGGAAATAAGAATAAATTTCACATTCTTATAGCGAATCAGGGAGCGGATCAGGGAATGAACCGTACGCCCAAACTTCAGATCGCCGCACAGACCAATCGTAAAATTATCCAAAGAACCACGCAGTTCGCGAATCGTCATCAAATCCGTCAAAGTCTGGGTTGGATGTTGATGACCGCCATCCCCTGCGTTAATCACCGGAATCCCGGATTTCTCAGCGGCAACCATAGGAGCGCCTTCCTTTGGATGGCGCATAGCGCAGATATCTGCATAACATGAAATAACCCGAATCGTATCAGAAACGCTTTCACCTTTAGAAGCAGAGCTGGAATCGGCAGAAGAAAAGCCGAGAACAGAACCACCAAGATTAATCATGGCTGCCTCAAAACTAAGGCGGGTTCTAGTACTCGGTTCATAAAATAAAGTGGCAAGTTTTTTACCGTCACAGCAATGGCTGAACTTTTCAGGATCCTTTGCAATGCGGCTTGCGAGGTTTAGTAAATCTTCAGTTTCATCTACGCTTAAATCAAGCGGACTAAGTAAATGTTTCATGATATTCCTCCTTGTAATCTACTGTTCACTATTCTACTACGAAATCCTGCAATTCTCAATTGTTATTTGTAAAATAATATGGTAAAATGTGAAATAGCAGTGAGCTGTGCAAAACGAATTATAAAAAAAGTCTGTGGGAGCTTGCTCACAAAAGACTTTTTTATAATTCGTTTTATAGGGCGAACGCCCGTCATGAGTAATCTGAAAGATTACGAATGGCACAGCGCCAACCTCAAGCAAACGAGTGGACGAATAGTCCGCAAAGTTTGCGGGGAGTGCCACAAAAAAGCCAAAGAGTGACAGTGCCACCCCCTCAAGCGGGCGAGTGAACTTTAGTTCACAAAGCCCGCGGGGGCGGCCATAGGCGAGGGAAAACCCAAGGCGTCCCACCACAGTTCACACCATCACACGTTCAACAGGGAGGAAATAAAAAATGTCTAAAATAATCCTTACAGGAGACAGACCGACAGGAAGACTTCATTTAGGACATTATGTAGGTTCATTAAAAAGACGAGTAGAATTACAAAACTCAGGAGAGTTTGATAAAATCTTTATCATGATAGCAGATGCACAGGCATTAACTGATAATGCGGACAATCCGGAAAAGGTTCGTCAGAATATTATCGAAGTTGCATTAGACTATTTATCCGTAGGCATCGATCCGGCAAAGACCAATATCTTTATCCAGTCACAGATTTCACAGCTTACAGAATTAACATTTTACTATATGAATCTGGTAACTGTATCCAGATTACAGAGAAATCCGACTGTAAAGTCAGAAATCCAGATGAGAAATTTTGAAGCCAGCATTCCGGTGGGCTTTTTTACCTATCCAATCAGCCAGGCGGCAGATATTACGGCATTTAAAGCAACAACCGTGCCGGTAGGCGAGGATCAGGAACCAATGCTTGAACAGGCAAGGGAAATCGTCAGAAAGTTTAACGCAGTATACGGCGAAACCTTAATTGAGCCGCAGATTCTTCTGCCGGACAACAAGGCATGTTTCCGGCTTCCGGGTACAGACGGCAAAGCCAAGATGAGTAAGTCCCTCGGCAACTGCATTTACCTTTCAGATACACCGGAAGATGTAAAGAAAAAAGTTATGAGTATGTATACAGACCCTGATCATATCCGCGTGGAAGATCCGGGTAAGATTGAAGGCAACTGCGTATTTACTTATCTGGATGCGTTCAGTACGGAAGAAGATTTCAAAGAATTTTTACCGGATTATAAGAATCTGGATGAACTCAAAGAGCATTACCAGCGTGGTGGTTTAGGCGATGTTAAGGTAAAGAAATTCTTAAACAATGTGCTTCAGAAGCAGTTAGAACCAATTCGTCAGAGAAGACATGAGTACGAAAAAGACATTCCGGAGGTATATCATATCTTACAGGAGGGTACAAAGGTGGCTTTTGCTGAAGCACAGCAGACTTTAAATGAAGTCAAGGCAGCAATGAGAATCAATTACTTTGATGATGCAGAACTGATTAAAGTCCAGTCCGAAAAGTACAGCCGTGCAGACTAAAAGTGCAGATAAAAGATTACAAAGATATAAAATACTAAATGAATAAAAGCGGCAGTCTGAAATGAGCCATTCGGATATTTCAGACTGCCGCTTTTTCTGCTCTGTCAGAATCAGAAACGAATTTATGAAAGTTTCTTTATTACTAAATTATTTGGTCTGGAAATCTTTAATTCCGGTCCGTTCATGACAATCAGTCCCTTGTCAAAATGAATGGTAAAAATTGTAATAGAATTTCCTTCATTATTCATGGACAAAATATGCTTATTATCCGGGAACATGCTGATATACTTTGGATAATCACCGCTTACAGGCAGAGAGGAGAGGGTATAGAGTTCCCCTGTTTCCTTGTTAACCTTGTAAATGGTTACAGTATTATCGCCTGCATTTGAGCAGATACAGTTGTTACCGTCATTTGAAAAAATCAGATTGGCGGCGGCGCTGTTGGATTTGTGGCTCTTGCGCAGGGTGAAAATGTTCTGTACAAATTCAAAACGGCCTTTTTCGCCCGAATTGTGGTAAGAATATACATTAATATAATTTTTTAATTCACATACGACATAGGCAAATCTGCCGTCCGGGCTGAAAGTCATCTGACGCGGTGCAGATTCTAACTGGGAACGGATAATGTCGTACAGCTTTAATTTACCGGTTGTATGGTTAAATTCATAAATTTTAATCTGATCAATGCCCAAATCACACACACATAAAAGTTCTTCGTCCGGGGTAAAGACAGAACTGCTTACATGCGGACGGAAATTGCGTTCGGCAACACTGCCGATACCTTTATGAAAAACTTCATCGGCAATTTTACCGACAGAGCCGTCTTCATTGATATGTAATACGGTAATTTTTCCATCGTGGTAGCCGGAAACGATTAAAAATGTATCCTGTTTATTTAAAGTCAGATGGCACCCGCGCATACCATTAATGGTATGAACATTGATTAAAGTTAAATCACCGTCTGCTTCGATTTTGTAAGCGGCAACACCGCGGTCACAGATAGAATATAAAAATTTTCCGCTGTGGGATAATACCAGATAAGAAGGATTGTCGATCTGGACTTCCTTTCGCTCCGTAATTCTTCCCTTTTCTACATCCATATCGTAAATATGGATTCCTTTGCTGGATTCATGCGTATAGCTTCCAGCATATGCAACATATTTATCACTCATAACCTTCTCCAATCCTCCAGTCGGCAAGCATCAGCTTATGTCTGCCGGCTGGCAATACAAAATATACCTATATTTGATGTTGGAATCCCAAGTTTCCAACTCTGATATCTACGGATTGTTCCGTGCTGCGCATTCGCACAATCCTACCCAATATTCGCATATCGTGGGACTGTCATCCCACTTTTATGCTCATATTGGGGTGGGTTGCAAGGTATTTCACCCACCTATGAGCAAGCTCATGTGGGTGAAATACTTTGCAGCCCTGATATCATATATTTTAAGGCATAGAGAAAATGTTTTCAATGTTTATGTGCATTTATTTATGATTTTTTCGACATTTACTTCTACCAGAACGGCATCCGGACCGATACAGCGCACACAGGAAAACGGAATGACATATTCGATTTCCCGCCCGAAAAAGCAGAACAGTTTTCCGGGACCGGGAACAATCAGCGATTTAATGCAGCCTGTACATTCATTGAATTCAACGTCTGCCACACAGCCTAAAATTTTGCAGTCACAGGTATTGATAACCTGCTTGTTATGCAGTTCACAGATTCGCATAAAAACTCCGCCTAAAAGCTCTGTGTTATTATATGCAAAAATAAGTGAAAAATCCTTAAAACTATGAGAGGTATTTTTTCATGGATTTGAGTGCGTTTTTTTCAAGGCGGCTGACCTGTGCCTGTGAAATACCGATTTCTTCTGCGGTTTCCATCTGGGTTTTACACTCAAAAAAACGCATGTTGATAATGCGGCGTTCGCGCGTATCGAGGTGTTCCATAGCTTCATGCAGGGCGATATGCTGTACCCAGTTTTCTTCTTTGTTTTTTTTGTCACTGACCTGATCCATAATATAAAGCGTGTCGCCACCCTCCGAGTAGACCGGTTCATATAAGGAAACCGGCGACTGGATAGCTTCCATGGCGAGAACAATATCTTCTTTGGATACGCCGATTTCATCGGCAATTTCTGTTACGGTCGGTTCTTTCTGATGTTGTCTGGTAAGGGCTTCTTTCGTGTAAATGGCTTTATATGCAGTGTCACGCAGAGAACGGCTGACACGGATTGGATTGCTGTCCCGCAGGTACCGTTTAATTTCCCCAATAATCATGGGAACGGCGTAGGTTGAGAATTGTACGCCCTGTGAAATATCAAAATTATCAATTGCTTTAATCATGCCGACACAGCCAATCTGGAATAAATCGTCAATATTTTCACTGCTTTGTGAAAAACGCTGGACAATGCTTAAAACAAGGCGCAGATTTCCGTTAATAAAACGCTCGCGTGCCTGTGTATCCCCATTTTTGATTTTTTTTAACAGCAATTCTTTTTCCTCCGTTTTTAAGAGTGGGAGAGCAGCGGTATTTACACCGCAGATTTCAACTTTATAACCAGCCACGTTAGTCCTCCTTAAAAAATGTATTTCATCATTAAGGATTGCCTGCTGGCATTCATTTATACTGCTAAGAATATCCAATTTTGTATTGACCGCAGACAGATATTTCATTAAAATAAATGTATATTTTTATGTTTGGAGGTAACGGTTTTGAAATGTCCGTTTTGTGGTAAAGATAATACAAAGGTTATAGATTCCAGGCCGACAGATGACAGCGCTATCCGCAGACGCCGCCAGTGTGATGCCTGTGGCAAGCGTTTTACGACCTATGAAAAAGTGGAATCCATGCCGTTAATAGTGATAAAAAAAGACAACAACAGAGAACCTTACGACAGGGAAAAACTGGCAGCCGGTATTGTGCGGTCCTGTCATAAGCGCCCGGTGTCGCTGACCCGGATTAATGCAATGGTTGATGAAATTGAAACGCAGATTTATAATATGGGAGAAAAAGAAATTCCTGCCAAGGTGATTGGAGAAATCGTTATGGAGAAATTAAAAGATTTGGACGAGGTGGCGTATGTACGCTTTGCTTCCGTCTACCGTGAATTTAAAGATGTCAATACCTTTATGGCGGAGATTCAGAAGATTTTAAAGTAAAGCAGATTATTTTAGGAATGGAGATTTTTGTGTTAAAAAGATTTTATCCCGATGACTACGTGGATTCGGCATATGAGATTCCGTATGAGGAACTTTATAAAAAAGGATACAGGGGGATTGTTTTTGATGTGGACAATACCCTTGTAGAACACGGCGCACCGGTGACGGAGCGGGCGGTAGCGCTGTTTGAACGGTTAAGAAAGACAGGATACGATACCTGTATCATTTCCAATAATAAAGAGCCGCGTGTCAGACCGCTGGCAGAGGCGGTTCATTCAAAATATGTCAGTGATGCGAAAAAACCGTCCCCAAAGAATTATATTAAAGCTATGGAATGTATGAAGACAGATGTCCATACGACATTTTTTGTCGGTGACCAGTTGTTCACGGATGTCTGGGGGGCAAACCGCGCAGGCATGATGACAATTCTCGTCAAGCCGATTGATAAGCATGAGGAGATTCAGATTGTATTAAAGCGGTATCTGGAAAAAATTGTCCTGCATTTTTATAAGAAGCAAGAAAGGAAAAGATATGGGAGAAATTAAAGGAACAACAAGAGTATGCGGGCTGATTGGTAATCCGGTAGGACATTCTATTTCACCGGTCATTCACAATACGTTGGCAGATTTGTGTGGAATAGATATGGTTTATACGACATTTAAGGTGGAAAAAGGTGCGGTTGATACTGCTGTGAAAGGCGCCCACGCATTAGACATTTTAGGATTAAATGTAACCGTGCCGCATAAACAGGAAGTCATTGGAGCGCTGGAAAGTGTCGACCCGCTGGCAGAAGCGATTGGTGCGGTCAATACGCTGGTGCGCACGGAACACGGCTATAAAGGCTATAATACAGATATTTTGGGACTGGAGCGCGAACTGGAAGAAGAACAGGTTGAGTTAAAGGACAGTCCTGTGATTTTACTCGGTGCAGGCGGCGCGGCAAGAGCTATTGCCTTTTTATGTGTCAGCAAAGGCGCAAAAGAAGTTGCCATTTTAAACCGCACGGAAGAAAAAGCGGCAGTGATTGCAGAGGATGTAAACCGCCATTTGCAGTCAAAGGCGGCATATGCTATGAAGCTTTCGGATTACGGAAAGCTGACCGGGGAAAATTATGTGGTGATTCAGACAACCAGTGTCGGTTTATATCCGAATTGTGATGATGCAGTCATAGAGGATGAGGATTTTTATAAGAGAGCGGCTGTAGGTGTGGACATTATCTATAATCCGGCAGAAACAAAATTTATGAAGCTGATGAAGGCGCAGGGCAAGCCTGCTTACAACGGCTTGAAAATGCTGTTATATCAGGGGGTCAGTGCATTTGAACTTTGGAATGATATAAAAGTAAGTAAAGAAAATATCCGGAAAGTATATGAAAATATGCAGAAGAAGCTGGGATAGAAAGCTGGACAGCCGGAAACGGCAGGTTATACTAAAAGGTTAAAACAGAAAATTCAGAATAAGAAAGTTAAGAAAAATGTTGGACAATATTATATTGATAGGATTTATGGGCTGCGGTAAAACCACATTCGGTACGTGGATTGCAAAAAATAAAAAAATGGATTTTTGCGACACGGATGCGATCATCGTAGAAAAAGAAAAGAAAAGTATCAATGACATTTTCAGTGAAAACGGCGAGCCGTATTTCAGGGAACTGGAAACAGAAATTGTCAAAGATTTAATTAAGTCCAGACACAATACTGTAGTGTCGGTCGGCGGCGGACTTCCGCTAAAGCCGGAAAACAGGGAGTTGTTAAAAAAACTGGGTACGGTCGTGTATTTGCGGACATCGGTGGAGGAACTGACAAAGCGCCTTGCGGGAGATACGACAAGACCATTGCTGGCAGGCGGCAATATCCGTGAAAAGATTACACACCTTATGGATATGCGGCTTTCGGATTATTTAGATGCTGCCGAGGTGATTATTGACACGGACGGCAGAAGTTTTGATGAAATGTATGAGAATATTTTAAAGGAGAAAAGGGAAGCATGAAGATATTAGTATTAAACGGACCGAATATTAATTTTCTGGGAATCCGTGAAAAAGGCATTTATGGCAATCAGGATTACGATACGCTGGTAAAAATGATTGAAGAAAAGGCAAAGGAGCTTGGCGTTGACGTGGAAGTATTCCAGAGCAATTATGAAGGCGGATTAATCGACCGGATTCAGAAGGCTTATTTTGAAAAGGCAGACGGCATTATCATTAATCCGGGCGCATTTACACATTATAGCTATGCCGTGCGCGATGCGCTGGCTTCGGTTGCGGATATTCCAAAGATTGAAGTCCACATCTCCAATGTGCATACCAGAGAAGAATTCCGTCATACTTCTGTTACCGTTCCGGTATGTAACGGACAGGTTGTAGGACTGGGGCTGAAAGGTTATTTATATGCGCTTGAAGCGGTTAAGGATATGGCAGAGAAGAAAGCGTAAAAAGCGACATTTTGCGGCATGGCATGACTTTTAGTAAAAAGTGGTTGCCAAAACCGGCAATTTATTATAGAATTATATAAGTTATTGATTATTATAGGAGGTATACCAAAGAATGGTAACAGCAGGAGATTTTAAAAATGGCATTACACTTGAAATGGATAATGCAATCTGGCAGATTATAGAGTTCCAGCACGTAAAGCCGGGCAAAGGTGCAGCATTTGTTAGAACAAAGTTAAAGAATATCGTGAGTGGCGGTGTTGTAGAAAAGTCTTTCAGACCGACAGAAAAGTTCACACTTGCACACATTGAAAGAAAAGAATATCAGTATTTATATGCTGATGGCGATTTATACAACTTCATGGATACAGAAACATATGATCAGATTGCTTTAAGCAAGGAGAATGTTGGTGATTCATTAAAGTTCGTTAAGGAAAACGAAATGGTTAAGTTATGTTCACATAACGGCAACGTATTCGCTATCGAACCGCCGATTACTGTAGAACTTGTTATCACAGAGTCTGAACCGGGCGTTAAGGGTGATACAGCAACAGGTGCTACAAAGCCGGCTATCGTTGAAACAGGCGCTAAGATTTTAGTTCCGTTATTCGTAAATCAGGGCGATACCGTTAAGATTGATACTCGTACAGGAGAATATCTCTCAAGAGTATAATATTTATTACTATGATAAATACAAAAAGGCAGTAAGCAGAAAACCGTTGTTTAGGCGGGTCTGCTTACTGCCTTTATTTTTGTAATAATCCTTCTTAAATGGGCAATACTGTATGTAGTTGATCAGACAGAAGGGAGAAATGTATTTATGAAAAGTTCATTTCGCTGGTATGGGGAAAGCGACCCGGTAAAACTGGAGTATATCCGGCAGATTCCGGGCATGCGTTCCATTGTATCGGCAGTATATGATGTGAAACCGGGCGAGGTGTGGCCGGAAGAAAGTATCCGGCACTTAACGGAATTGTGCAGAAAGCACGGTTTGATTTTTGATGTGGTGGAATCCATTCCGGTCACCGAAGAAATAAAGCTCGGAAAACCGGAAAGAGAGCAGCATATTCAAAATTACTGCGAATCTGTCCGCCGTTGTGCAAAGTATGGAATTAAGTGTATTACGTATAATTTTATGCCGGTGTTTGACTGGACAAGAACACAGCTTGACAAAATGGCAGAGGATGGTTCAACCAGTCTTGTTATGTACTGGGAGCAGATGAAAGGGCTGGACCCGTTAAAAGATGACATTCATCTTCCAGGCTGGGATGCAAGTTATACGCAAAATGAAGTCCGTGATTTAATTCGTGCCTACTCCGAGCTGGGTGAGGAAGGGCTTTGGCAGAATATTGAATATTTTCTGAAACGTGTGATTCCCGTGGCAGAGGAATGTGGCGTAGTAATGGCACTTCACCCGGACGACCCGCCGTATCCGATATTCGGACTGCCGCGTGTGATTACCGGTGAAAAAAATATTGACCGCTATCTGTCTATTGTAGACAGCCCATCCAATGCTTTGTGTTTCTGTACAGGTTCTCTTGGCAGTTCAAAGGAAAATGATGTACCGGCGCTGGTGCGTAAATATTCGTCCATGAACCGTATCGCATTTATCCATTTAAGAAATGTAAAAATTCTGCCGGACACTTCGTTTGAAGAATCGGGACATTTAAGCCGCGAGGGCAGTCTGGATATGAATCAAATAGTCAAGGCACTTGTAGAAACAGGGTATACCGGATATTTCCGTCCGGATCACGGCAGAATGATCTGGGGCGAAACAGGAAAGCCGGGGTACGGACTGTATGACAGGGCACTTGGAACGGCCTATGTAAACGGACTGATTGAGGCAAATGGCGGAACGATAGAGAAGTAGAGCGGAAAGAGAGCAAAAAGCATAACAGAACCGTAATAAAAAACGCAATAAACGTGCAGGATAACAAAAAAAGAAGGTAAAAATCATAAAACAGCCGGAAGGGAGAAAAATGTGTTAGAATTGCCGTTAAAAACAGATTTTACGGGAAAAGTGGTTGTGGTTACGGGAGCGGGCGGTGTGCTGTGCGGCGATATGGCAAGAGCATTTGCACAGGCAGGCGCAAAAGTAGCGGCACTGGATTTAAATGAAGATAAGGTAAAAAAACTGGCAGAAGAATTAAAAAATGAAGGATTTGTATGTGAGGGATATGCAGCAAATGTGTTGGAGGCAGAGCAGGTAAAAGCGGTACATGCCCGCATTTTAGAGGATTTGGGAAAATGTGATATTCTCATTAACGGTGCAGGCGGCAATAACAAACGCGCAACAACCGATAATGAATACCAGCATGAAGCCAAAGCAGGACAGACCACGTTTTTTGATTTGGATACGGAAGGAGTGGATTTTGTATTCCGGCTGAATTTTCAGGGAACGTTGATTCCGACACAGATTTTTGCGCAGGATATGGTAGAAAAGCAGTCGGGAAATATTTTAAATATTTCTTCGATGAATGCGTATATACCGCTGACCAAAATTCCGGCATATTCGGGTGCAAAAGCGGCAGTCAGCAATTTTACCCAGTGGCTTGCCACACATTTTGCGGGAAGCAAAATCCGCTGTAATGCCATTGCACCAGGTTTTTTAGTGTCCAACCAGAACCGCGCACTTTTATTTGACGAGAACGGACAGCCGACAGCCCGTTCCAAAAAGATTTTAGCGGGAACGCCGGCAGGGCGGTTTGTAGAAAGCAATGAGCTGTTAGGCGGCGTATTCTTTTTGTGTGATGACCGTGCGGCAAGCGCCGTTACCGGCGTCATACTGCCGATAGATGCAGGGTTTTCGGCATATTCGGGGGTATAAAATTTAAGATTTCTGGATTGGAGGACAGGTGCAAAAGTGCCTGTCCTTTTTAAATGGAATGTTAAAATAGGGTATTTTAGGACTAAAAAGGTAAAAATAGGTAAAATTAAAGATTTAAGTATGGAAAATATAGGATTCGGCAGCAAAATTTAGAGGGGGATTTAAAAGGGGTATAGTAAAAACAGGTTTAAACAAAAGCGGACATGGTAAATGGAGTAAAGAACTACCATCAGGCAATAACATGGCAGCTAATGTCAATATATGAGCCATTATTCAAAGATAGTAGTTATGGCTATTGTCTAAATAGAGTGCAAAAGTGCAATATAGCAGATGAAATCTTCAGAAAACTGTTCTGCAGGCATATAAAAGGTAAACGGGGGTAGCATAGCGTACAATTGTTATCTAAAAGTGGAGTAATGCAAAATAGGGTAATTATCGACAGAAAGAAAGGTTTGTCACAGAGTAGAAATTTATCTTTTTATTGAAAATATTTACCTGAATGAGTTTGACCAGGAGCTTTTAAAGAGAAATGTTCTATGTATCAGATATGTGGATGATATAGAGATTTTAGCGAAAGAGTATCCGAGAGATTTCTTGAAAATAGTACAAAGTAGTTTGAAGAAAAACGGAAACTATTAGTAAACAAAGAATATGAAGGTTAAGAACTGCTACTGTTGGCTAAATGTAACAACTATGTTAAGGAGCTGTGGATTAATTTATTAAGGGAGAACGGTAAGATGAATGAAGTTATAAGAAATGAATTAAAAAACTGGTGTGAAACATTGAATATAGATGATTTGAATGAGTATGATATATCTGTTATAAACATTATATTAAATCACTATGATGAACTTATAGAAGCAGGAGGAACGGCTGGCGGTAAAAGGGCAAATAAATTTGTTGAATATGTTAATGAAAAAGAGGGTGTTTGTGATAAGGAATTGGAAACATTGACGTTTGGAGAAAAAAAGGATTCAAAAAGAATAAAAAGATTGAAAAAACTTTCAGTAGAATCATTTAGAGGATTTGCAGTTAGTAGAGATTTTAATTTGAATAAGAAGTATGTATTTCTATATGGACCCAATGGTTCGGGCAAATCAAGTTTTAGTGAGGCACTTGAATATGGATTGCTCAATATTATTCAGGAAGCTGATGCTAATAAGATAAAGTTGTCTGTTTATATAAAGAATACATCGACTAAAAAGGGAAAGGCTCCTAATATTATATGTATATATGATGATGATACAGAAGGTAGGGTATCGGCTGATTATGATTTATATAGGTTTGCATTTGTCGAAAAAAACAGAATTTCAGATTTTTCACATATAAGTGTTTTAAATTCGAAAAATCAAAGTGAAAGAATTTCGGCATTATTTGGATTATCTGAATTTAATGATTTTGTTCAGGGATTTACTACTAATTTTGATGAGAAATATTTACAGGTAAAATCTTTGACGGAAGATGCATTTAAGGAAAGAAAAGCTGTTAGAGTTGCCAAGGAAAGTCAGAAGAGTAAATTTGAGGAAGAATTGAAAAATATTCAAGATTTATGCCAAAAGATAATTAAAAAAATCGAAAAACCAGAGATTACAAAGTTAGACGTAGCTTTGGACTATCTTCAAAATCCTAAAACTGGAATATTATCATTAAAAATTGCTGAACGAGACAAAAATTATAAAGAATTACTTTCGGGGGAAAAAATAAATGAATTAAAATACATCGTAAAAGAAATTAGAGAGGAATTTACAAAATTAACCGATTATAGAAATAGTTTATCTAATAAAGCAATTCAAGTTAATTATAGAACTTTATATGAGGCTATAGTAAATCTTCAGGAAAAAGATACTTGCCCAGCGTGTGGTACCCCTATTAAGGATGCAATAAGAAACCCTTATACTTATGCTAAAGAGCAACTAAAATCGTTTTCAGAATTGGAAACAATACAGAGGAATATTAGTGATTGTTCAAAAAATATAAAAGTATATTTTCAAAAAGTGATTGCTTTTGTAGAGAAAAATACCCAGTTGATTCAATTGCTACATATTGAAGTGAATGATATGGTTTTTCTTGATACTGATGAAATCAGAACAATGAGTGAGAAAATGCAAAAATGGAGAACTTTGTGTGATAAAATTAATAAAATTGATGATACTTTGGCATTGAATGAAATTAATAAATATAATGCTACTGCTCAAAGAAATAATGAGTCATATGATGAACAGGTAAAAAATATTAGTGAATTGAATAATCAATTACTGACATTAAAAACGCAGATAAATGAAAAAGAGCAGCAGGTTAAAGCGTTAGAAAAAGAAATTAAGGAGTTTGATGAGCAAAGTGTAGAAATTTCAAATAAGATACAAAAAGAAAAAAGTTTATGTAATTTTAATCAAGGAATAATTACAGCATATAATAAGGTGATTAGTAGTATTATTTCATACAATAATGAATTGCCAAACAAAATATCAAAAAATTTAGAGGAAAAAATTATAAATTATTATAATACTATAAATCAAGATGATGCAGATTTTGAAAAAATTAAGGAAATTATATTACCTAATGCAAATTTTGATAAATTAATGCTTACATTTAGGGATGGAAGTAGCGCAGAGGCACTACAGGTACTAAGCGAAGGACATATAAAAATTCTTGGTTTATCTATACTTTTAGCTAAGGCAATACACGACAATTTGAATTTTATTGTGTTCGATGATATTGTAAATGCTATAGATGATGATCATAGAAATGGCATTGCAGATTTGTTAATAAATCATGAAGATTTTCGTAATGTTCAGATTATTTTGTCGACACATGGAGAACAGTTTATTTTTAAATTACAAGATAAACTTGGAAAGAAACGATATAACAGAGATGCTATAACATATAAGTTTATACCTGCAGATTCATTAGAAGAGAGAGGCGTTGTCGCAGAATATTCTGATGCAAAAGCTCCATTGGATGTAGCAGAGAAAAAATATGAGGAAAATGAGATTAAAGACTCTGCATCGAAGTGTCGTCAAGCAATGGAGTGTATATCATATAATTTATGGAATGTGATTGCTAAGACACCAAATGGAATGATTTCAATTGGCATGCGTAGTCCTAAGAGTATTCCTGATTTGAGTTCTATTGTAGATGGATTGATTAAAAAAACAAAAGGAATTACAGGTATGGATGATATACATTCTGAATTAGTTTGCTTGAAAGAAGAAAGCAATTGGAGAATCCTTAATAAGGGTACACATTATGAGGATGAACAAAAAGAATTTGATCGTCATGATGTAAAAAGTGTTATAGAACATCTTAATACTTTAGACAATCTAATTAGAAATGTGAAGATAGAAGAAAAGGTGGTACAAAAATTAGAATAAGGGAAACGATGAGACTTTTCATTATATGTATATTGCACAGGCAAAGGGGGTATGAATCACTAGGATTATTTATATAGAGAGACATTTTTGATATCTAAAGCAAACAGATATGATATTAAAGGTGGAAAGTATGTGGTGGAATTTGATTAAGAATATAGTAAATTTTAATTTCCAGTTTACTAAATAATAAGAGAAAGTTATTCTGATGATTATTTGTCAGAGTAACTTTTTTTATATCTTAGGAAAAAGAGTTCATAAGCAGTTAGGAATTGATTTTGTATTTAATGCGGATCGTCCGGCGTTTTAATAAGCAGAGTCGGATTGCAAATTTAAACAAAACAGCTTACAATAATATATATAGAAATTTTTAAGAATATAGGATAAAATTGCTGGGAAATGGAGGCGTTTTTATGACACATGAGCAATTTGAGAAGGCGGACAGAAATTTATCGGTCTGGAGAAAAACGAAAATGTATGTCTTGCCATTTACGATAAGTATGATGGATTTGGCAGTCTGAAAAGCATACAGGTTATGGGAAAAGCTGAATTGATAGAACCGTTTTCTGATACATATAATGAACATGCGCAGATAAAGAAAATACCGATAGAGGCATTAAAGAAACATTCAAATGTGGAATATGCGCATATAGATGGCACGACACTGCATTTGCAGATTATCACACCGCAGACGAGAAACACTAAAGAAAGTGATGAAACATATCCTTGTATCGTGTATGTGCAGTTGAGTATCGTCATTCCGGGATTGCGCCTTTTCCGGCACAGGCTGTAGATACAAGAAATGCGATAAGATATGTAAAGCTGCACGCTAAAGAATACAAGGCAGATGCGAATCAGATGTATGTTGGCGGAGATATTTGCACCATAATCCTGAACTTTGCAGGAAAATGTCGGTGGAGTGTAATATCAGTGAAAATGTTTCACTGCCGCAGGTATTAATGTTTCACGGAACAAAAGACCGAACCATTCATCCAAAAGTCAGTGTGGTTGTGTATGAGGCGTTAAAGAAATATCATAAAGAGGTACAGTTATATATGCTAGAAGGTGCAGACCACGGCGGAAGTGAATTTTTCAGCGATAAAGTTTTAGATATTATGGAAGCATTTTTACAGCGGATAGTATCGGCTTCTTAGTTTCTGGGACAAAAATGTACATAGAATGTGAGTGATAAAGCATATGGGTTTATTTAAAAAGAAAGCAAAAACGTATTCATATGATAAAGAGCGTATGAAGCCGGTAATTAAAACCAGCATATGTACAGGTGAGCAGGTGGCTGGGTTTAAGGATATTCATACCGGAAAGATAGAAGATATTATGCTTGTGAAAACGGCGGCAGATATCGAAAGATTTAAGAAAATTTATGGAATAGAAGGCAGTATTGATAAAGAGTATTAGAAATGGAGAACATTATGGAATTACAAAATGTATTAAATAACAGAAGAAGTATGAGAAATTATGATGCGGCAAAAAAGGTTACAAAGGAGCAGGTTGAAACAATTATTAATGCGGCGATACTGGCTCCTTCATGGAAGAATTTACAGACATCAAGATATTACTGCATTTTATCAGATGAAAAAATTGAAGAATTCAGACAGAAGTGTCTGCCGGAATTTAATCAGAAGAATGCCGAGGGAGCGGCACTTGTTGTAGCAACATTTGTAAAAGGCTGCGTTGGATTTGACAGATTATCCGGTGAGCCGGTTAATGAATGTGGCAATGGCTGGGGATACTATGACCTTGGTCTGCAAAATGAAAATTTCGTGCTTAAAGCGAAAGAACTGGGGCTTGATACACTGATTATGGGAATTCGTGACGGTGAAGCAATAAGAAATTTCCTTGATGTGCCGGAAAATGAGCAGATAGTATCTGTGATTGCGGTCGGATATGGTGCAAAGGACGTGCAGATGCCTAAAAGAAAGAGCGTTTCGGAGATAACAAAGTTTTATTAAAGCAGGCATATGTCAAAAAATTTAAAGAAATGTAAGGAATAGAAGGTAGAAAGATGGTTCAAAAAATTGTAAAAGGGAAGCAGATATTTGCAAGAAAAGCACAGCCTGCGACAGAAGCGGATAAGCAGGTTGTGACGGATTTGATTGATACGTTAAGAGCTAATAGGGAAATATGTGTCGGAATGGCAGCCAATATGATAGGGGTGAATAAATCAATTATCGTAGTGGCAGCAGGTCCGTTTCAGTTTGCAATGATAAATCCCGTCATAACCAAAAAGTCGGGCGAATATAAGACGGAAGAAGGCTGTTTATCATTAAATGGAGTCAGAGCCTGTGTGAGATATGAAGAAATAGAGGTGGATTACCTTGACAGCAGCTTTAAACCGCAGCATGGAAAGTATAACGGATTTACGGCACAGATTATACAGCATGAAATCGATCACTGCAACGGAATCGTGATATAAATTCGGTGGCAGGTGAATTTTCAGTTTGTGCGAAAAATGTCGAATTTTTATTGACAAATTCCAATGTATTTGATAATCTTTATCAAGTAACTTAATATTCCATGAGGGAGTAGTTAGCGCGAAAGTGTGATTTGTCAACATTCTGATTATATTAAAGAGTATAATCTGGCAAATCTTAAATAATGAGACTCATGTATATCGGTGAACAGCTTATGTGTTATATACGGGCGGGCATTGATATACATGAGTCTTTTTTATCTGCCGGATATACTTATAAGAGCAGGGATTTCGGCTGGCACACGGTTATGGAAAAAAAGGAGGAGAATATGGAAAAATTTATTAACAATGCCCCATTTGCGCTTGTGCTTGTATTTCTTGTAATAGGATTTGTACTGCTGATTAAAGGAGCGGACTTTTTCGTAGAGGGAAGTTCAAGTGTAGCAAAAAGACTGCATGTTCCGTCTATTATTATCGGACTTACAATTGTCGCAATGGGAACATCACTTCCGGAAACAGCGGTCAGTGTATCAGCATCACTTACAGGCAATAATGAGCTTGCGGTCAGTAATGTAGTCGGTTCAAACATTTTTAACCTGATGGTTGTAATTGGTGTGTGTGCAGTATTGGCAACAGTCAATGTTGCAAAAGAAACCATAAAACGGGATATTCCGCTTTCGCTCATATGTGCAGGGCTTTTAATGCTTTTAGGAATTATCGGACTGGGCGACAAATCCGGCATGACACTCGGACATTTTGACGGTGTAATATTACTTGGATTCTTTGCAGGCTATATTTTTTATATGATTAAAATTGCATTAAAAGCAAGCAGGGAAGGCAGGAAAGTTGAGATAGAGGGCGGTTTAGATGAGGACATCAAAATGATTTCAGTGCCGCTTAGTATTCTTTTCATCGTTGGCGGTGCGGCGGCCATTGCGGTCGGCGGTGATATAACCGTTGATGCTGCGGCGAGAATAGCCGGTGACCTGGGAATGAGCCAGACACTGATTGGACTTACAATCGTTTCAATAGGAACATCCCTTCCTGAACTTGTGACCTCAATCGTTGCTGCCAAAAAGGATGAAGTCGATATGGCGCTTGGAAATGCAATTGGTTCAAATGTATTTAACATCCTTATGGTACTTGGTATTGCTTCGGCAATCAGCCCGGTGAGCATCATCACGGAAAATGTTATTGATTTGTGCGTGCTGATTGTATTTACAGTGTGTGTATGGATATTTGCAGGAACAAAAAAGAAAATCGGAAAAATTGAAGGCGTTTGTATGGTTGCATTTTACGCAGCATATGCAGTTTACATTATAATAAGATAAAGGAGATAGCATACAAATGCTGTTATTTTTAAAAGTATTTTTTACTGAATTTATAGCGGAAATGGGAGATAAAACCCAGCTGATGCTTATTGCGCTTACTTCTAAATATAAGTTAAGAGATATTATATTAGGAACAGCTGCCGCAATTCTGGTATTAAACGGACTGGCAGTTCTTGCCGGCGGACTGGTCAGTGAATTTATTCCGGACTGGCTCATAAAGACAATTGCAGCACTTGCATTTTTTTATTTTGCCGCATCAACGATTGCCGGTGATGAAGAAGAAGAAGAAGGAGGCAAAACAAAAATTAAGTTTGCGCCGCTTGCAGTTTTCTGTACATTTTTCGTAGCAGAACTTGGTGATAAGACACAGCTTACAGCCATAACCTTTGGTGCAAATGAAGGTATGAGTGCAGCTCTTATTGTATGGATTGGCTGTTCACTCGGACTTTTTGCAGCGGATATTCTTGGTATGTTAGCCGGATATCTTTTAAAGAGCAAGACTCCGGACGGACTGCTCAATACACTTGCATTCGTAATCTTCTCTGTTTTTGGTGTATACACACTTTATCAGGGATTAAAACTTATAGGGGCAAGTGTCTGTCCAATTCCGGTATGGCCGGTGCTGATAGCTGCAACAGTGGTTTTTGCCGTTTTATGTGTCTGTCTTTTTATACGGAGAGAGAAGAAGGCAAAGTAAATTCATAACCAGCAAAACAGGAGAGAAAAAATGACGGATAAGGTAGAACAGTATAAGAACTGTCTGGACGGATTGACAAAAGATATGTCGGAAGAATTTTTTAAGCTGGCTCAGGTTTTTGAATTGAGTGTATTTGAACCGATTCATATGGAAGGCAAAAAAGATATTTATGCCGCCTATCTGATGAATGATGCGGTTGAAAGCTATTTTGTTTTTGAACAATCTGTCATGACCGGTTCATACAAAGAACTTGAATGTCAGCAGACGGCAAGTATTGTCCATGACGATAACGGATATATGCTGATAGTGAATCAGAACGGAGAAAACCGGTTTACAATCCGTTTTACCAATCTGCATATGCAGACAGTCTGTTTTGACTACGGCTGCATGGGACATTTCTGGGTGAAAGGATATGAGTATTTGCGCCAGCTGGAATATCAGTTCGCGGATATCCGGGATAAGTATCGTTATCTGGGGAAAGATTTTTGCACAGAGCAGGAATTGATTTTTATGCAGCTTGCGGACTTTCCGCCGATTAAGAAATTCAGGTCCGTGCCGGAGCAGTATTATGTGCCATATCCGGATTCTGTTTATCCGGAAGCAGTCCGGTATCTGATTGAAACAGCAGAGAATGTCGGCGATAAGAAGATGTCTGCAAAGCTTGAAAATTATCAAAGAAAACCGACGGCTTTTCAGTGTAATGTGCTTGCCAGAATGTTTCATAAAAAGGCACACAGCCGGTTCGTGGATAAAATCATTGCAGATATGAGATCGGTTTCGGCAGGCTATCCGCAAAGAACATTTAAAGAGCACGAGGAACAGCATTATAAAAAGGTTCATCAGAAAGCAGAAAATGCCATGAATTCATTTTTACAAAAAGGACAGGCGTGTCTGCTTTACAGGGAAGAACCGTTTATGTATGCCAAGGATTCAATCACATATAAGGAGCATGTGCTGGTCTTTAAAAATGGGCTGGTGAACCGGAAGTGTGAGATTTATACGTTTGAATAACAATGCCTGCGGATTAAAAATAAAACAGGCAGACTGTCCGATATCATTTATCCAAACAGTATCGGTTAGCTGCCTGTTCTTTTAAACGGTGTGTCTAGTTTTGCGATTCAGCGCAAAAATTTTAAAACACACATAGCACATTCCAAAGCCCACCATAAAAAAATTCTTCATAAAAAATTCCCCTCATATAAATCTGCATTTTGCAGATATTTTCCTACTTTTCCTGAAAAGTTGCGCAGACGGTTTCGTGAGCGGCTGTTGCGCGGATACCGGAAATATCGACATGGTCAGCGTGACAGACCTTATCATCGTTATACATGCAGTTGGTTGCCTGACATGCAATCGATAAGGAAACATGCGGTGTCTGGGCGCTGTTTTTCTCACCGGACTTGTCTTCGAAATAACTTCCGCAGCAGGTGTCTTCACAGTTGCAGGCATTAGAGCCATTCACCTCGATAGAACTTAAACAGCAGCAGTTATCCTCATTGTGGCAGCAGCTTTTAACATTACAATCTAATTGAGCCATACAATCCTCCTTGTTTTGCGAAGCAAAATCGTATGCGAGTTTACTCGCATTTCTGCCCTAAGCAGGAGCAGAGGATTTTGCCTCCTTGTTTTGCATCTTGTTTTTGCGTTGCATGAATTAGTATGGCCGGAGCAATAAAAAAATATGCAAATCAAAAGTGATAATTCAACAATTGAATGCATATTTTTTTCATTCTTATGTAATTTTTAAAATTTATCGCGTAAAGCCGTTTAATGAATCAGACTAAAATCAATTTTTCCGTTGAAACCGTCGTAATACCGGAAAATGACTTTGGCAAGAATCTTATCTTTCGCAACGTAAGTGTTTTTCCAGTAACGCGAATCAAGAGAGGAGTTGCGGTTGTCGCCCATCATGAAATAGTGGCCTTCCGGGACAACATACGTTTCTTCCGTTTCAGATTCTGCCATCGGTTCTTTTAAATAGTCTTCTGAAAGTTCTTCACCGTTTACATAAACATGTCCGCTTTTAATCTGGACAACATCACCGGGTGTGCCGATAATTCTTTTGACATAATTTTGTTCTTCATTATCAGGATACTTAAAAATCACGACATCGCCGCGTTCCGGCTCATCAAATAAATAGGCAAGACGAAAACCGATTAAACGGTCATGCTCCATAATTGTATTTTTCATAGAACCGGTAGGAACTTCTGCGTTGACAATAATATACTGCGTAAATACAAATGCAATAATCACAGCAGCAGCTAAAATTTTAATATAACTGAAAATTTCTGACCAGATTGTTACCGGTTTTGAAGCCTTTTTCTTTTTGTGCTTTTTGGAAGCTCCGGTAGAAGCACTGGCAGACGGTTTTTCATCGTCGTCCATATCAAAGCCATAATCATCATTGACATAGTCAAAATCCGGTTCGTCATCGATGTCCTTGTATCTGTTATCGTATGATGACATATTTTCCTCCTCAATCACAATGGATTACAGAAAAACTGCCGCATCGGGAAAATCCGAATGCGGCAATTTACCTGATTACCTATAATAATACTTCAAAATATATTATTTGGCAAGCAGTTCCATAATTTTGTTGCTTCTTGCGATGAAGTTTGTCATCTGCTCCGGTGTCAGCGGTGCGTGGCTCAGTAATGCTAAGTCGTAGAGCTGTTCACAGAAAACAGGGGTGTTTTCACCGTCTTTATGGTCAACGATATATTTAACCAGATCATTGTTGGCATTTAATACGAGTGTCTGTCCGTTTGCACCGAACATAGACGGATCCATGCCGTACATATTGTACATCTTCATCATATCCTGCATACGTCTGTCCTGTTCGGAGAGCGTAATCATAGATGAAATAGAAGCGTTTTTGAGCTTTTCGACCTTGATATTTAACTTATCGTTGTTTAAAGCCTTCTTAAAGACATCGGAAAGTGTTTCTGTAAGCTCTTTTAATTCGTCTTCGCTTGTTTCTTCCTTAAAGCTGTCAGAAAGGTCTGCATCTATACGCTGGAATTTTAAGTTTTCGTTCTTGCCCTCCAAGTGTGTAACAAACGGCTGGTCAATATTGTGTGTCAGGATAACAGCGTCAATGCCTTCTTCCTTAAACATATTGATATACTGGCTCTGTTCGGTTTCATCTGTAACGTAGAAGACTGTATTTTCGTGGTGTTCCTTGTTTTCGTCCAGACATTCCTGAAGTGTAAGGTACTTGCCGTCTAAGTTCTTGAAAATGATGAAATCCTTCATCTTTTCATAGAATTTTTCGTCCTTTAAGCAGCCGAATTTAATAAATGGGTTGATGTCATCCCAGTATTTTTCGTAATTTTCCTTGTCGGTCTTATACATGCCGGACAGCTTATCGCCGACCTTCTTTGTAATGTATTCTGAAATCTTTTTAACAAAACCGTCATTCTGTAAGGCACTTCTGGATACATTTAATGGCAGGTCAGGGCAGTCAATGACACCCTTTAACAGCAGTAAGAATTCAGGAATGACCTCTTTGATATTATCGGCAACGAATACCTGATTGTTGTACAGCTTGATTGTACCTTCAATGCTTTCATACTCCGTATTGATTTTCGGGAAGTAGAGGATACCTTTTAAATTGAATGGATAATCCATATTCAGATGAATCCAGAACAGCGGTTCCTTGTAATCCTTAAATACAGTGCGGTAAAATTCCTTGTATTCCTCATCGGTACATTCGTTTGGATGCTTTGTCCAAAGCGGATGAATATCGTTTAATGCAACAGGGCGTTTTACGATTTTTGCCATTTTCTTTGCGGGAACTTTTTCAACGGTTTCTTTTGTACCGTCTTCTTTTTCCACTTCTTCGGTAACGGCATCTTTGATAAAGGTATCAAGCACCTTATCTTTTTCTGTTACTTCTTCTTCCGGGATTTCCTCGGTCTGCTCGCCGGCATCTTCATTTTCAAGGAAAATCGGAATTGGCATAAATGAGCAGTACTTTTCGATGACTTCGCGTGCCTTGTATTCATTTGCAAATTCATAGCTGTCTTCGTTCAGATATAAAGTGATAGCAGTACCCGGTTCTTCCTTAGTGGTATCCTGCATATCATATTCCGTGCCGCCGTCACATTCCCAGTGAACAGCAGAAGCGCCGTCCTTGAAAGAAAGCGTATCAATCGTTACTTTGTCGGCAACCATGAAAGCAGAGTAGAAGCCAAGACCGAAGTGACCGATGATTTGGTCTTCGTTGGTCTTATCCTTGTATTTTTCAAGAAATGCTTCTGCGCCGGAAAAAGCGATTTGATTGATATATTCGTTGACTTCTTCCTTTGTCATACCGATACCGTTATCAATAATCTGAATTGTCTTCTTTTCAGGGCTTACCTTGACCTGAATCTTATATTCAATATCGTCCGGTGCTTCATATTCGCCGATTAAATCCAGCTTCTTTAATTTAGTAATGGCATCACAGCCGTTTGAAATTAATTCTCTGTAAAAAATATCGTGGTCGGAATACATCCATTTTTTAATGATTGGGAAAATATTCTGACTGTTAATTGATAAACTACCATGTTCATTTGCCATTGTATCATTACCTCTTTTCATTTCATTCATAAAATAATCTGTTAAGATGTAATTTAATACAAGCAAAATGGAAAGTCAAGAAGAAATTAGCACTCATTCATTTTGAGTGCTAACAAGAATGGCGGAAGTCCGCAAAATCAGTGCATTTGCGCTAATTCTAAAAAAATCATGAACTGGCGGGTTCAGACTTCTTCAAAGTCCATGCCATGGGAAAATAAAAAGTCCTTTGCAAAGGCATCAAAGCTGTGTTCAAGGGTTTTATCAAGTGAAAAAACTTTGATAGACGTGCCGGTAACGACGGAAACGGTACCGTCCTGATATTTGATATTTAAAAACAGTCCGTTAATGTCATCGGGTGTCAGTGCAGTCTGATTGTCGGACAGCAGTTTTGTAACCTGTTCCGGCGGGAGCAGAAAGACCATTTTCATATAGGAAGGGACCTTACTGCCTTTGATGAGCTGGAAGCAGAATGGCTTGACAGAAGACCATCGCGAATAGGACTTTTCGGGAAGTTCATTCCATTCTTCTTCGGAAAAGAAATCTTTGTTGAGTTCACCGCTGATGGTATAGGAATTGGCTGTTTTTATCACGGCTTCGGATAAAAACAGCCCGTCAAATGCTTCTTTAATAAGCAGCTGTGACATAAAATTTTTCGTATCTTTTATAGTAAGTGAGAGCATAATTCCTCCGTTTTTGATATTGTATTTTAACTATTATAAAACAATTTTTTCAATGAAGTCAACGATTTTAAAAAGAATCACGGACAGGATACACAAAATGACGATAGACATTGCGACCCAGTCCATTTTAAAAACCTGGCTGCCGTAAATAATTAAGTAGCCAAGTCCGGCTTTGGCAGCGAGAAATTCACCGATAATCACACCCACAAGCGACAGACCGATGTTGACTTTCATGTTGCTGATAATTGTCTTTAATGAAGCGGGCAGGACGACTTTGGTTAAAATGTTTTTTCTTGAGCCGCCCAAAGTCTGAATCAGTAGGATTTTGTCGGAATCGGTTTCTGCAAAGCTGGTGTAAATATTTAAAATTGTTCCGAATACGCCGACGGAAATGGCGGTGACAATAATGGCTTTGGCATTATTGCCGAGCCACACGATAATCATAGGCGCAAGGGCAGATTTTGGAAGGCTGTTCAGTAGCACAAGATACGGTTCTAATACGGCAGATATCGTTTTGCTGCTCCAGAGTAAAATGGCAGTGCCGACACCGAGCAGTACAATTAGTGCAAAACTGATACCGGTTTCGGCTACGGTAACGGCAGTGTGGTAAAAAATACTGCCATCAGAAATCATTGCAAACAGGGTTTTTATAATGCGGGACGGACTGCTGAAAATAAAATCATCAATCCAGCCTGCGTATGCAGCCACTTCCCAAAGCGTGATAAAACCGGCAAAAAGCAGAATCCTTGCCATAGTAATTTCGTATTTTAACCGCTTCATTTGTTTAAGATAATGCATTTGAATGTCAGACATTATGACAACTCCTTCCAGATTTGATGAAAATAAGCAGAAAATTCAGGGGCAGTCCGTGAGGAAAACGGTGTGCGCTTATCCACGGAGAGGTGAATGTCAAAAACATTTTTGATACCGGCAGGACGGCTGGATAAAACAATCACCTGTTCACCCATGGCAATCGCTTCGGAAATGTCATGCGTGACTAAAAGTGCCGTTTTTTCCTGCTCCTTGATAATGCGGAAAATATCGTCGCTTACTTCCAGCCTTGTCTGATAATCCAATGCGGAAAACGGTTCGTCTAAAAGCAGAATGTCCGGTTCTAAAACAAGGGTGCGGATCAGTGCCGCCCGCTGGCGCATGCCGCCGGAAAGCTCAGAAGGATGGGCATTTTTAAAGGAAGCAAGTCCGTAGTCATGCATCATATCGGCGGCAAGTCTTTTTTTCTGTTCCGTACACTGGTGGGTTACTTCAAGACCAAGCAGAATATTTTTATAAATGGTACGCCACTCTAAAAGAGTATCGTGCTGGAGCATATAGCCAATCCGGGCAGTGGCAGGCATTGCATCACTTTTATAAAAGCGGATACAGCCCTTTTCGGGTGCGATTAATCCGGCAATTAAGGAAAGCAGTGTGGATTTTCCGCAGCCGGAAGGACCGGCAATCGAGGTGAAGCTGCCGGGCCGGACAGAAAAAGAAACATCTTTTAATGCAGGTGTTTCCCCGGAGGGCGTATGGTATGAATAAGATACATGGTCAAGGGTTAAAACTGGATTCATAAAGCAGCCTCCAATCCTTTTGATATATTTTATGGTAAAATAGGGCATACGGTGTCAAATGCAATTGCAAATCGCGCAAAGAATAGATATACTATATAAGGAAAATCATATTTACGATAGAACGAATAAAATAAAGAGAAATATGAGGGATAAAATATGCAGCATTTGGAACACATTTTAGAATGTATTCATGATAAACACATTTTTATACAGACACATAACTTCCAGGACCCCGATGCGATTGCAAGTGCATACGGGTTAAAGGTACTGCTTGAAAAAAAGGGAATTGGGGCAACGATTTGTTATAAAGGAAGAATTGACGATACGATTACGGCAAAGATGGCACAGCTGCTTGCAATTGACATTGTTGAGCAGGAGGAAATTACGGATATGTCCGCAGAATCCGAGATTATTCTGGTGGATTCCCAAAAGGGCAACGCGAATGTCATAGATATGCAGGGCAACGAAGTTCTCTGCATTGACCATCATCCGACCTATGAAAATCAGGATTATCGTTATTCGGATATCCGTGTGGAGGTTGGTGCGTGTGCATCTATTATCGCCGGATACTTTATGGAAAGTGGGATACCGGTTGATAAACGCACGGCTACGGCACTGTTATACGGAATAAAGGTGGATACTGCCAATATGACAAGAGGGGTGAGTCCGCTGGATCTGGAAATGTTTTACCGGCTCTTTCCGTTAGCGGAGCATGCACTTTTGCAAAAGCTGGATACAAGTGTCCTGCACATGAAGGATTTGCGCGCCTATGCCAATGCAATAGATACGATTGAAAATGTGAACCGTGTCTGCTTTGCCAATACCGGTGTAGACTGCCATGAGGCACTGACAGCATCCATTTCGGATTTTATATTGGCGCTGGATGAAGTCGATGTGGTTATTGTATCGTCTTACCGGGAGGATGGCATAAAGCTGTCAGTGAGAAGCAGTGCGCCGTGGTGCAATGCGGGTAAGCTTACTAATGAAGCATTAAAAGGCATTGGAAACGGCGGCGGGCATGAGCATATGGCAGGTGGATTTATTCCATTCGGGAATACACCACAGAACAGTGATGCCAATAGCAGTAGTACAGATATCAATCATGCCGTTTCAGTGGAAAATCAGCCGGTTGAACAAAGGGCTGAGGGACTTTTAAAAGAAATGAAGAAAAGATTTCTTCAAAAAATTGAAAATGGGTAAAATAAAAAAGCTTCCGATGGGACTCGAACCCACGACCCACGCATTACGAATGCGTTGCTCTACCAACTGAGCCACAGAAGCATTTACCTTGTTACTATAGTACAAAATGATTTTGCTGTCAAGCCTAATTCCCAAAAATCGCTATAAATAAATTTTGCTATCCGTTACAAAATAAGAAATAAAAAAGCTGTAACACAGCGGAAACGAGGAATTATGGCGGAAAAACAGGAAAAAGAGGAGCAGAAGGATAAAAAAATAGAAAGCTATGGACAGGTACTTTTAGGAGAAGACGAACACAACGGTAAAATCCAGCTGATGACGATTATCGGCGAGATTGAAGGGCATGACGTCCTTCCGGCGGCGAGCAAAACGACAAAGTACGAGCATATTTTACCGCAGCTTGCATCAATTGAAGACAGTGCCAAAATCGGCGGTGTACTGTTTTTAATCAATACGGTTGGCGGGGACGTGAGTGCAGGACTGGCACTTGCGGAGATGATTGCATCTATGAAGACACCGAGCGTTTCACTGGTGCTTGGCGATTCACACAGTATCGGAGTGCCGCTTGCAGTCAGCACAGATTATTCCTTTATTGCGCCGACGGCAACGATGATTGTCCATCCGGTGCGCATGAACGGAACGATTATCGGTGCGCCGCAGACATTCGACTATTTTCAGCTGATTCAGGACAGAATTGTGCATTTTATAGCCGGACATTCACGTGTCGAAAAGGAAAAACTGGAACAGATGATGATAAATACCGGAATGCTTACCAAGGATTTAGGAACGATTCTGGTCGGGAAAGAAGCGGTCAGGCAGGGGTTGATTGACGAAGTCGGCGGAATCAGCGCGGCGCTTGAGAAATTAAGGTCGCTAATGGCTGATTGAAACTTTTTTAATTTTAATGCGAAAATTTAATGTAAAACGGAGAAAAGATGAAATGTAATTTGTGTCCGCGCAGATGTAATGCGGACAGGGAAAAACAGGAAGGAGTCTGCCGGATGCCGTGGGATATTTACGCGGCAAGGGCGGCTCTGCATATGTGGGAAGAACCGTGTATTTCGGGAGAAAACGGTTCAGGTGCCGTATTTTTTACGGGCTGTACCCTGCGGTGCGTATTCTGCCAGAATCACGAAATTGCCGCGGGAAAACGCGGACAGAAGATTGATGAATCGCATCTGGCGGAGATTTTTTTAAAATTGCAGCAGCAGAAAGCCAATAATATTAATCTGGTGACACCCACACAGTATGTTCTGCCAATTATTGCGGCAGTTAAAAAAGCAAAAGCGCAGGGATTAAAAATTCCCGTGGTGTACAATACAAGCGGTTATGAGCGCGTGGAAACGCTGAAAAATCTTGAAGGGATTGTGGATGTATATCTGCCGGATTTTAAATATACAGACAGTACATATGCAAAACAGTATTCTAATGCACCCGATTATTTTGATGTGGCAAAAAAGGCGCTTGCGGAAATGGTGCGCCAGCACCCAACACCGCAGTTTACGGATAAGCAGGAAGCGGCGGTGCGCGGAATTGAAGAAGGAATTATGACAGGCGGTGTGATTGTGCGGCACCTGATGCTGCCGGGGCTGTTAAAGGATACAAAAGCAGTAATACGGTATTTATATGAAACATATGGTGACAGTATTTATATCAGCATTATGAACCAGTATACACCGATGCCGTTTGTGGAAAATATCCCTGAATTAAACCGGAAAGTTACCCACAGGGAATACGGCAAAGCCGTGGATTATGCGATTGGTTTAGGCGTGGTAAACGGCTTTATTCAGGAGGGCGGTACGGCAAAGGAAAGCTTTATCCCCGAATTTTCGGGTGAGGGTCTGGAATAAAAACAGAAGTCTTAAAAATTTATAAAAATGCTTGAAACTGCCGCAAAGATAGGGGATACTGTTAATTAAGAAGCTTTGTGGCAGAATAAGTGATGTGAGGATAACGTATGCAGGATATGCAGTCAGAAAATGCAGTAATTGAATTAAACCGTGCACATTTGTGGCAGATTGCATTATTTTCATTAAATAATACGTCTACGAATCTGTATCTTGCCATGATGGGCTACGTGTCATATTATGCAAACGGAATTGCGGGGCTGTCTGTTGTGGTAATTTCTTTTATTCTGACCGGAATGAGAATCTTTGACGGTGTTACAGACCCGGTTATCGGTTATGTGATTGATAAAACCAACGGACGTTTCGGAAAGTTCCGTCCATTTATGATTTCAGGATATGTCCTGCTTGCGGGCAGTTCGCTGGTGCTGTTTTTTACGACTCATCTGGTGCCTGCGTTCTTTAGAATTCCGTATTTTATTGCCGTGTATTCTGTATACATTATCGGATATACGTTTCAGACGGCGGTTGTAAAGTCGGGGCAGTCTGTTATTACCAATGATGTGAAACAGCGCCCGATGATTACATTTTTTGATTCGACCTTTATTATGCTGGCACACGGACTGACGGCATTTTATGTGTCGGTCTACCTGATTCGCAAATACGGTAACTTTAACAGTCATGCACTTTTTGAGGAATTTGTGATTACCGTGGTTGTGCTTTCCGGTATCTGCACGGCACTGGCGGTTATCGGGATATGGGGCAAGGACAACAGCCGATATTTCCAGCTTGATAAGGAAAAGAAAAATAATATTCATTTCCGCGACTACTGGCAGATTATGAAACACAACAAGCCAATCCGTATGCTGGTCATTGCAGCGGCCTCCAATAAATTTGCATCCATGGTATACAGCAACTCCACGGTGCTTGTCATGCTGTTTGGCATTTTAATGAACAATTATCCGCTGGCGGGCATTATCGGTGTTATTGTGGGAATTCCTAATCTAGGCATTATTTATCTGGGTATCCGTTATGCGAAAAAAGTGGGGCAGAAAAAAGCAATGGTGGTATCCACATGGTTTGCCATTGCATTTCAGGCGGTCATGATGTATATGATGTTATTTACCGATCTGACAAAGGTTTCACTGGCGGAAATTAACGGGATTACCATAGCATTTTTACTGGTATTTGCTCTGTTAAACGGCGTAAAATCTATTACCAATAATATTGTTGTGCCGATGATTGCGGACTGCACGGATTATGAATACACGCTCAGTGGACATTTTGTTCCGGGCATTATGGGTGCGTTATTTTCTTTTATTGATAAATCCTTCTCTGCGCTTGGAACAGGCTTTGTGGGCATTGCACTTTCCATGACAGGTTATGCAAAAGTATTTCCGCAGGTCGGCGATGCGCTGACACCGCAGTTAAAATATATGACCGTGTTCTTTTACTGTGTTATACCGATTCTTGGCTGGTTTGTCACAATTTTTATTATGCGGTTTTACCGGCTGGATAAAAAGGCGATGAGCATATTGTATACAAAAAAGGGGCAGAAAGAGTAGAAATGAGGAGAGCTATGAACATAAAAAAAGGAAATCCGCTGCAAAAGGGGAGTACAAAACAAAAAGACGGCTATAATTTTGCGATTGCATCGGCGGCGGAAATAATTGATCTGCTGTTGTATGCGCCAAAAGCGGACGAGCCGGAGTACCGGATTGAACTGACAGAAGCCTATAAGACGGGCGATGTCTTTTCGGTGCATATCAGCGGCATTTATCTGGACAGGTATCTGTATTGCTATGAGGCGGACGGGAAGAAAATCATTGATCCGTATGCAAAGACGATTACAGGATGTGAAGTTTTTGGCAAAGATGAAAACAAGCAGCATTTAAGCCGGGTATGTCTTTCAAAATATGACTGGGAAGACGATACGGCACCGGAAATACCGTATCATGACAGCGTTTTTTATAAATGCAGTGTCCGCGGACTGACCGCTTCAAAAACGTCAAAGGTGCGCCATAAAGGAACATTTTCGGGCGTGGTGGAAAAACTGCCGTATTTAAAAGAACTGGGCATTACGGCGGTGCTTTTTATGCCGCTGTATGAATTTGACGAAATCGGAAAGTTTCCGCAGCTTTATGACAACGGATACGGAAAATATGCATCCGGTCCGATAGCGGGCAGAATCAATTACTGGGGATATACCAAAGGATTTTATTTTGCGCCGAAGGCTTCGTTTGCGTGGGCGGGACGAAAGAAAGCAGACTATACGGCAGAGATGAAGGACATGGTAAAAGCATTTCACAAAGAGGGCATGGAAGTTCTTATGGAAATGCATTTTCAGGACGAGCCGGTCGATTTTATTTTAGACTGCCTGCACTACTGGGTGACGGAATACCACATTGACGGAATACATCTGTTTGCCGGTGAAGCGGCGTTAAATGCAGCGGCAAGGGATGCACTGTTGGCAAAGACAAAGCTGATTACGGTATTCTGGAACGGTGAAAAAAAGCATTATAAAAACATGGCAAATTACAATGCCGGATTTATGAACGTGGCACGTAAATTTTTAAAGGGCGATGAAAACCAGCTTGGCGATTTTGTCAATGTCAGCCGCTATAATCCGGTGCAGAGTGCCAATATTAATTATATTACAAGCCATGACGGATTTACGCTGTTTGATCTGGTCAGCTATGACAGAAAGCACAACGAGGCAAACGGCGAAGGCAATGCGGACGGTGAAAATTTTAACAATAGCTGGAACTGCGGAACGGAAGGACCTTCAAAGAAAAAAAAGATACAGCATCTGCGCCTTAGGCAGATGAAAAATGCACTGATGTTGGTGCTGTTATCGCAAGGCACACCGTTACTGCTTGCAGGCGATGAGTGCTGTAATTCACAGGCGGGCAATAACAATCCGTACTGCGTGGACAGCGAACTTTCGTGGGTCAGCTGGAACAGCCGCGGCATGGCGGCGGAAATGACGGCATTTGTAAAACAACTGATTGCATTCAGAAAACAGTACAAGATTCTGCATATGCCAAAGCAGCTTTTATCCTATGACAGCTTATCGTGTGGGTATCCCGACATTTCCTGCCACGGCAGCAGTGCGTGGTATAATACCATGGAAAGCTACAACCGTCATATTGGCATGATGTATTACGGCAGGTATGCATATATTGAGGATTTATGCCAGCAGGGAAATGCAGACGCGGATACATTTCTTTATATTGCATACAATATGCACTGGGAAGAACACGAACTGGCACTGCCAATCGGATATAACGAATGTGACTGGCAGGTGGCACTCTGCTCCGGTGATAAAGGAAGTGCTGTGCTTGGAAAAGATGGAAAAACCGTACATGTAAAGCCGCGCTGTATCGCTGTTTTAACAGGGTTGAGGAAAAAGAAAGAAAATAACAAGAAAACAAATCGAAAAACAGGTGAAGAAAATGGACATTCATAATTTAGAACAGATTAAACAGGAATTTTCCGGCTTTCAGCAGGAGTTTGAAAACGGAAATAAGGAAAAGGCACTGGAAAAACTGCTGGAGCTTTTAGATGCGCTGGAAAAAGCGGATACTTCAAGAAGGGCGGCGCAGATTGATAAAGACGGAAATGTTACACTGTCATCGGAAATCCCGGCAGGAAAACCGGCGGCAGAAAAATCAGCAGAAGACGGAACAGGCAAAAGTCAGCCGCTTTATATGAGCTTAAATCACGTCATGGAGTATTATATTTTTGCGTATTACTTCCAGCCGGCTACAGAGGTGCGCTGTACCGACATACCGTATGGGGAATATTACCGCACATACGGACAGCTTGCACTTTCTATGCAGAAGTACAATGGGGCAAAAAAGGCATATGAGCGTGCGATTGCGTGGAATCCGGTCGATTTGGACGCCTATCTGGGACTGGCAGAGGTGTATAAGTATCAGAATCAGCGGGAAAAATATCTGACGGTTACAAAGCAGGCATACCGTTACTGCTGTACACGCGCAACCATGGCACGCTACTACCGCAATATGGCATTTTATTATCTGTCCGGTTATGAGCCGGAAACGGCGCGTGCATGCTACCAGTACAGCAACGTGTATTACCACACGGAAAATGCGGACAGCGAGTTAAAGTATATTTCCGAGGCAATTCAGCAGGAAACACCACAGACGGATATCCGTGCGATTCAGAAGCTGTTTGACGAAAAACAGATTGAGCCGGGACCGGATTCGCAGACCATCGGTATTGTATACAAGGTCGGTGAAATTTTATTAAAGGACGGCGATTACAAGCTTGCAAAGGATTGTTATTCAATCGTTTATGACATTACGCAGGACGCAGCCGCAGAAAAAATGCTGAATGAACTGGAAGCTGCGATTTCAGGGTCAGAAGAGTAAATTAACAGAATTTTTTTGGGCAAAAAGAACATGAAGTAAGGGAGAAAATGATGAGTAAAATTGACAGTATTCTATTTGATTTGGACGGAACGCTCTGGAGTTCTGCAAAAGCCATCAGTGAAGCATGGGGACTGGTATTACAGAAGCATGAAGATATCGAAAAAAAAGAGGTAACAGAAGAAGAACTCTACAGCTGTATGGGACTTCCGATGTATGACATTGCGGCAAAGCTTTTTCCGTCGCTTTCAGAAGATGTCCGCAATCAATTAATGGACGAGCTGTGTGAATTTGAAAATGGTTATCTTGAAAAACGCGGCGGCGTTTTATTTAACGGACTGGAAGAAACACTGGCACAGTTACAAAAAAAATATAAGCTTTATATTGTAAGCAATTGTCAGGACGGATATATCGAAGCATTTATCAAAGCACATCATATGGAAAAGTATTTTGAAGATACAGAGTGCTGGGGAAGAACCCGCCTGTCAAAGGGTGAGAGTAATAAGATACTGATAGCGCGTAATCATCTTAAAAATCCAATTTATGTCGGTGATACCGCGGGGGATTACCAGTCTGCCGTTGATGCGGGAATTCCGTTTGTTTATGCAGCATACGGCTTCGGTGAGGTACAGGATTGTGCTTATGAAATCCAGAGTATCCGGGAACTGCCGGAGGTGCTGGAACGGGTGCAGTAAAGGACAAAAAAGATTTTTTTACAGCTGTTTTATGTGCTTAGAAAGGAGATGACACTACTTGAAAGATATATTTGATATATCAAAATTTGATTCATATAAAGAAGATAACCGTCGAGAAGTTAAGAAAGCAAATGGCGGATTACCAGTGTCATTGTGGGACACATATTCTGCGTTTGCGAATTGCTATGGCGGTGTCATTATTCTCGGTGTTGCAGAGAATAATGATGGAACATGGAGAACGACATGACTGAGTGTGGCAGATAAAGGAAAGTTTATAAAGCAGTTTTGGGATATTATCAATAATCGAAAGAAAGTAAATGTTAATATTTTACTCCCTTTTCGGAATTGTGTACCCACTGAAAACGAGCCTATAAACATGCATTCACAATGCATAAAAACACGTTCTGGCTATTTCCCACACATTGAAATATACACTTAGATAACGTATAATACGAAATATATTTTGGGGAGGATTATGATCATGAAAAAGAAATTATGCAGTATTGTTTGTCTTTGCTACTTTGTTTCAATTATGTTATGTGCATGTGGAAGAAAAGAACAGGGGAATCCTATTAGATTGCCAGCCAGAGAGGATATTGTATCGATTGGTGTCTCTGACGGTGACAAATATGCTATATCACCTAACACAGAAGGTGAAGCTACGGAGTTTATTGATGAATTTTTATCTATGCTAATGGATATGGAAACAACCAGTCAGCAATCAATCAATGATGCACCGGTCAACAAAGATTCTATTACGATCAATATAAATTGTGATGGGGCGGCAGGAACTACTCTTTTTTACTATGTAGATAAAGGAATCGAATATGTAGAACAGCCATATCAAGGAATTTATAAACCAACGCCTGCTTTAGGTAATTGTATAACTGAAATGCTTGCTTCGGCAGATAATAGACCGCTAATGGTAACATTTCAGGCATCGGTAATTGAAACGAATCATGATTCAATAATAGTAAAACCGGTAGATGGTTCTTTGGAACTTGATTCAGCAGATAAGTTTTATATATCAAACGAAGAGAACCTTGAATTACAAATTGGAGATTTCGTAGAAATTAGCTATAACGGAGAAATAATGGAATCATATCCTGCACAATTAGGAGAGGTTTATAAAATTACCGTGATAGAACAGACAGAAGCAAATGCCATGTGGGATAGAATACCGATGGTAAGAATAGATGGTAAATTATACTACGATACAGGGAGAGAAAGCATCATGGATGCACGTTGTGGCACTATGGATGGAGAAATAACATCAACTGTCGATGGAACTGAAATACCAACAGAAGATAATCAGTCTAATTTTGGAAGTGGATTTGGTTATCAGTATAGAGCAGACGATACAATAGAAATTTATATGAATGAAAAGTGGTTCGTCTTTGAATACAGAGAAGAATCTGAATGAGAGAATAAACTCATGAAGGGGATTATCGTTGTACACGTTTACAGGTAAAAACGATGCTTCGTGATCAGGCTGAGAATACTATGGATATGGAAGTGTTGGACGATATACCAATGGAAGATTTAAACTATGAAACGATACAGGGATCCAAGAAATAAATCTCTTATGAAGATGTTTAACCTCATTAGTATTGGGGAACGTTCCGGCAGCGGAGTACCGAATATTTTTAACACGTGGGCAGATGAAGGCTGGAAGGAACCTGTAATTGAAGAACGATTTGATCCTGATCGCACAATATTAACGCTTGAATTTGTTGAAAAACAAGCGAAGAAAAACGAGCAATCATATTGCGAAGATATATGAATATCTTACACAATATGGTGAAGGTAAAACAAATGATATTGTTGCATATATTGGTTTAAGTGCTTCACGCACAAGGGCAATTCTGTCGGAACTGGACAATATTGAGATTATAGGTACCAACACGAATAGAAAGTATAAAATTAAAAAATAGCTAAATTCTTGAAAAAGAATTGACAGATGTGATAAATAGTGCTAGAATATCACCAATTTAACAAATTAAAGAATTAAAGTCGATGAACAAAATAGTACTTTCAGAAGGTACACTACAGAGAGCCGGTGGCGGTGAGAACCGGTGTGGAGAGCTGGAACGAATGGGTTTGGGAGATGCATTGGTGAACATTTTATGGTTAAGTAAGTAGCTGATGACGTGACCTCACGTTACAGGGGCAGGGTATTGCGCAGGCAGTATCAGGAATGAGTCAGATAACAGGTGGCATATCCGGTTTCGGGTATGCTTTTTTTATTTTATCGGAAATGACAGCATTTCTATAATATAAAAATAAAAGCCAGACTATCCGTGACTTTTATTTTCCTATATTTGTAACAGGGAAAATGAAAACACATAATCCGGTATCTGAGAAAACAGGGTGGCACCACGATAATTCGTCCCTTATGCAGTGATAATAGCTGCATAAGGGATTTTTTTTATGGAGGAATGGCGATGAAAAGACGGTTAAAAGCATATAAAAAGACAGTCAGCATCGTAGATGAATCTACGATAGCACTGTATGAAAGCCTTGGCAGAGAAAAGAAAGGCTTTCTTATGGAAAGTAACGACAAGGAAAACGGAAGATACACCTTTATGGGTGTTGAGCCGGAAGCACTGATTCAGTCAGACGGTGAATCTCTGGTAATTACAAAGGCAGACGGCACAAAGGAAGTGCGCAGGGGCAACCCGCTGGAGCGGTTAAAAGAATATTACAGTGAATTTGAAATTGTAAAAGAAGATGGTGAACTTGAATTTACAGGTGGACTGGTCGGCAGTCTGGGATATGATTTTATCCGCTATACCGAGGATTTACCGGACGACAATGAAGATGAAATCGGGATTGAAACCATTCAGCTTATGCTGGCTTCAAAGTTTCTGGCAATCGACCATGTAGCGGAAACATTTACGGCGGTAATACTGGAAGAAGATAGCCCGGAAGGCAAGAAACGCGCAGAACAGGAAGCCAAAGAGCTGATTGCGCGGGCAAGAAAAAATCCAAAGCCGGCAGTAAAAAAACACGTCCATGACGGCATTATCGTGAAAAAATCCGATACCTGTGAGCAGTACAGCAGAAAAGTTGAAAAAATCAAACAGTACATCAAAGAAGGACACATTTTCCAGACAGTGCTTTCACAGCGCTGGACGATTCAGACCAAACAGGCCGGTTTTGAACTATATAAGGAACTGCGGGAATTAAATCCGTCACCGTATCTGTATTATTACAATTTCGGTGATTTTGAGATTATCGGAAGTTCGCCGGAAATGATTGTCAAGCAGACCGATAACAGAGTTTATACCTGTCCGATTGCGGGTACGAGAAAGCGCGGAAAGACACCACAGGAAGATATGGCATTGGAACAGGAACTGCTTGCAGATGAAAAAGAGCGTGCAGAACACGTTATGCTGGTCGACCTTGCAAGAAATGACATGGGAAGAATTGCACAAATCGGTTCGGTGAAGGTGTCTGAATTTATGAGAATCCAGCGGTATTCCCACGTTATGCACATCGTTTCACTAGTAGAGGGAAGAAAAAAAGGCGAGTATCATCCATTGGATTTGGTATCCTCATTTCTTCCGGCAGGCACATTAAGCGGTGCACCAAAAATCAGGGCAATGGAAATCATTGACGAACTGGAAACGGTCAGACGCGGATTATACGGCGGTGCAACCGGTTATCTGGATTTTGGCGGCAACATGAATTTCTGCATTACAATCCGTACTATGATTAAAAAGGGTGAAAAAGTTTATTTACAGGCAGGAGCGGGAATTGTAGCAGATTCTGTTCCTGAAAATGAATATCAGGAATGTTGCAATAAAGTCATGGCATTGGCAAAGACATTGGTTGAGGAGGAAAAGTTATGATATTACTGATAGATAATTATGATTCGTTTACCTATAACCTGTATCAGTTTATCGGTACATTTAACAATGATATAAAGGTTGTCAGAAACGATAAAATTACAATAGAAGAAATAGAAGACTTAAATCCTGAATCCATTGTGATTTCGCCGGGACCGAAAAGTCCAAAGGAGGCAGGTATCTGTCTGGAGACCATCCGCCATTTTGCGGGAAAGAAGCCGATGCTTGGAATCTGCCTTGGACATCAGTGTATCGGAGAGGCATTTGGTGCGACTGTTTCTTATGCAAAGAAAATCTGTCACGGAAAGCAGTCTTTGATTGAGCATGATACAGACGGCATTTTTGAGGGCATCAATGAACCGGTCAAAGTTGCAAGATACCATTCGCTTGCAGTCATAGAAGATACCCTGCCGGACTGCTTACAGGTGACGGCAAGAACGCAGGACGGAGAAATCATGGCAATGAAGCACCGGGAATATCCGATTGTGGGATTGCAGTTTCATCCGGAATCCATTTATACAGAGCACGGAAAGAGAATGATAGAAAATTTTGTAAACAACATAGGAAATGGGCAAAAATGCCTGCGGAATGGGGATTAATATGATTCTTGATGTAATTGTTGAAGATAAGAAAAAACGGCTGGTTGAACATAAGGCGGCAGTCAGCGAAGAAGAAATGAAACAGAAAGCATTGCAGAGTACACGTGTAAGCGCCGGATTTGCAGAAGCATTAAAAAAAGACGGATTGTCTGTTATCGGTGAGTTTAAAAAGGCATCGCCAAGCCACGGGACAATGAACATTAAAGTGGATTTAAAGGAGAGAATTTCCCAATATAACGCTTCTGTTGATGCAATATCCTGTCTGACGGAAGAAGACCATTTTTACGGCAGTACGGCATATCTGGAAGAAATACGTAAGATGACCACACTTCCTATTATAAGAAAGGATTTTATCATTGAGGAATATCAGGTCTATGAAGCAAAAGTGATTGGTGCCGATGCGATTCTTTTAATCGCTGCGATTTTAGATGATGAAACCTTTAAAAAACTGTATGACCTTGCTTACGGCCTTGGGCTGGACGTATTGTGTGAGGTTCATGACGAAGCGGAATTAAAGAGAATGTTAGCGTTAGATGTTGAAATCATCGGAATCAACAACCGCAATTTAAAGACCTTTGAAGTAACCATGGATACGACAAAGAAGCTGTCAGCCGTGCTTCCGAAAGACTTCAAGGAAAGCGGTAAAGTGCTGGTATCCGAAAGCGGTGTCAGCACGGACGGAGATATTTCAGCATTAAAACAGAGCCATGCAGATGCATTTTTAATCGGCACGGCGCTGATGGAATCAGACAATCCGGGGGCGCTTACAAAGCACTGGAAGGAAGTTTATGCAAATGGGTAAGGCAAAGGTAAAGGTCTGTGGGCTGACGCGGGAAGAAGAAGCCAAAATGCTTGCGGACTGCCGGGTGGAATTTGCGGGCATGGTATTGTTTTTCCCAAAAAGCAAACGCAATGTCACCTTACAGCAGGCAGAACAAATCCTTGCGGCACTCAAAAAATACGGTATATCAAAGAGCGTTGCCGTGACGGTGTCCCCGACAAAGGAACAGGTAGAACAGATTATGCGGCTGGGATTTGATTACATACAGATTCACGGAACATTGTCCGATGAGGTACACGATGTGCTGAGGATTCCGGTAATCCGTGCAGTCAACGTGGCAGGAGAAACGGCGGAAGATAAGGAAAGTATCCGGCGGCAGTTAGAAAGCGTTCTGGCAGATGAAAAAACGGCGGGCATATTATTTGACGGCAGTTCGCCGGGCGCAGGAAAAACATTTGACTGGAGCTTGTTAAAAAATATACAAAAAACGGATAAGCTGCTGTTTCTGGCAGGCGGCTTAACACCTGAAAATGCCGCGCAGGCGGTGAAAACCGTAGCACCGGACGTTGTTGATGTCAGCTCCGGTGTGGAAAAGGAAGTCTTGCCGGGAGAAGCATTTGCGGGAAAAGATGCAGAAAAAATCACAAAATTTGTAGAAAATGTAAGGTTATAAGACATGATTACCTGGAATCCTGAGTAATCATGCAGGCAGAAGGAGGATAAAATGAGTAACACATATTATGGAGAATTTGGCGGACAGTTTGTATCGGAATCACTGATGAACACACTGGCCGAACTGGAAAAAGCATTTGATGAGGCGATTAAAGACCCGAAATTTATTGCGGATTATAATTACTATTTAAAAGAGTATGTCGGCAGGGAAACACCGCTTTATTTTGCGGAGCGTCTTTCTGAAAAGTACGGCACAAAAATTTATTTAAAGAGAGAAGATTTAAATCATACCGGCGCGCATAAGATTAATAATGTCATCGGACAGATTCTTCTGGCAAAGCGCATGGGAAAGACAAAGGTTATCGCCGAAACCGGCGCAGGACAGCACGGTGTTGCAACAGCAACCGGCGCAGCTTTATTTAATATGGAATGTACTGTATACATGGGGGCAGAAGATATTGAAAGACAGCGTTTAAATGTATTCCGTATGGAGATGCTCGGTGCAAAGGTATGCCCGGTTACAACTGGAAGTTCAACTTTAAAAGATGCAACCAATGAAGCTATCCGTACATGGGCAGAGCGTGCAGAGGATACCTTCTATATTATCGGTTCAGCCGTAGGACCGCATCCGTATCCGAAGATGGTAAAAGAATTCCAGAAGATTATCAGTGTAGAAGCTAAAAAGCAGATTCTTGAAAAAGAAGGCAGACTGCCGGATGTGGTAACAGCCTGTGTCGGCGGCGGTTCTAATTCAATTGGTATGTTTGCCGATTTCATTGATGAACCGTCTGTACGTCTTGTCGGTGTGGAAGCAGGTGGATTAGGTGTTGAAACCGGAAAGCACGCAAGTGCAATGGCACTGGGCAAGGTCGGTGTGTTACACGGCATGAAGACTTATCTGTTACAGGATGATAACGGTAATATTGAACTGGCTCATTCTATTTCTGCCGGACTGGATTATCCGGGTGTCGGACCGGAACACGCTTATCTGCGTGATACAGGCAGGGCAGAATATGTGTCTGTGACGGATACGGAAGCAATGGAAGCACTGCTGGAGCTTTGCAAGCTTGAAGGCATTATTCCGGCAATTGAAAGCGCACACGCACTTGCTTATACTTTTAAGATGGCAAAGAATATGAAAAAAGATGACATCATTGTAGTCTGCCTGTCAGGTCGTGGTGATAAAGATGTCCATACAGTAGAAAAGTATTTAAACGGAGAGGAGACGAACAAATAATGAATCGCATTGAAAAAAGATTAGAAGAATTAAAGCAGGAAAATAAAAAAGCATTTATTACATATACAACGGCAGGACTGCCGGATTTACAGACCACGGCAAAACTGATTTTTGCACAGGAAGAAGCGGGTGCGGATATTTTAGAAATCGGCGTGCCGTTTTCAGACCCTGTTGCAGATGGCCCGGTAATCCAGAATGCCTCATATCAGGCAATCCAGAAAGGCACAACGCTTACAAAGATTTTTGATATGATTGAAGGTGTCCGTAAAGAAAAATGTGAGGTTCCAATTGTGTTCATGATGTATTATAATACAGTATATCATTATGGACTGGAAGCATTTGTGACACGTTGTATCGAGTGTGGTGTTGATGGCCTGATTATCCCGGATTTACCTTTTGAAGAACAGGGCGAATTAAAGGCAGTACTTGCAAAGAATGAAGCTTCACCGATTCTGATTCAGCTGGTTTCACCGGTTTCAAAGCAGCGTGTGCCAATGCTTCTTGAAAATGCAAGAGGCTTTGTATACTGCGTATCCCAGATGGGTGTTACCGGCAAGGGTGCCAATTTCCATAAGGATATCAGAGAATATCTGGCAGCAGTGAAACAGACCAGTGCAATTCCGGTGATGGTCGGTTTCGGAATCCGCACGGCAAAGGATATTGAACCGTTTGAAGATATTGTGGACGGTGCAATCGTTGGCTCTAATCTGCTGCGGATTTTAGAAGAAAGCAATTATTCCGTGGATGCAGTCAAAGCATATGTATCCGGATTTAAAAAGGAATTAAATGAAAACAAATAAGCGGGGGTGAACAGCAGTGGTACCGGTTCTTGCCAAAAATGCAGTGCGGATAAAATGTAATTTCCAGAATGCAGGCATGACGGGAAATTATGAATGTGCCTATGCGCTGGGTATTTTAAATGCCCAGCTGGGGCTTCCCGAAATAACAGAATATGAAGATATTGCCGCATTAAAAGAACAGCTTTTGGAAAAAGCCGCAGATTATAAAACGGAAGATGCAGGCTTAAAGCAGATGGTGCATCTTTTAAAAGAATATGAAGCAGCGCCTGTGGCGGACGAACAGATGCGGGAACTTTTTACTATGGGATTTCATGATAAGAATTTATAAATTTTAGCTGATTTATTATGAAAAATGCCAAAAATTCGGATATCTGTTGACTTATTCTTCCGAATAGAGTATATTTTGTAAGTGAATTAAAATATATGAAATTATTAGTAAATGAAAGTTAAAGGTGGATGTTAAACTATGACACAGACAGTAGAAGTAGCAGACATTGAAAAGACACATAAGAATGCAATCGCTGAGCTTGTGCAGACAGCCTGCAAATTTGAAAGCCATATTGAGATTGAAAGCGAAGGAAAAAATATCAACGCAAAGAGTCTTATGGGGATTATGGCATTTGGCTTGAAAAAGGGAATGGAAGTAAGCATTTCCGCAAAAGGAACAGATGAAAAGGCAGCAGTAGACTGTATCAGCCAGTTCTTAACAAGCAATGCAGAATGTGCAATGTAATGTAAATGTGTGATCAAATGTGAGGAGGTCCGTTTTATGAGAGGAAAAGGAAAATCAGGAGCTACAACAGCAGCAAAAGAAAATGCAGTAAACACAGTTGCAAAGAAGGCAGAATCAACTATTGAAGCAGTGGCTGAAAAGGCAAAAGAAGCTGTAAAGAAAGTAGAAGTTAAAGAAGAAGCTGTTAAAGAAACACTTGCAGAAACAAAAGCTGAGGTAAAGGCAGAAGTGAAAGCAGCAGAAAAGGCTGTAGAAAAAGCAGCAGAGCCTGCAGCAGCGGTAACAGCAGCAGAAGCTGCACCTGCAAAGAAGACGGCAGCAAGAAAGACAGCTGCGAAAAAGACAGAAACAAAGCCTGCTGAAAAGAAAGCAGCTGCAGTTAAGAAAACTGTGAAAAAAGCAGTAACAAGAAAGACAGCTGCAAAGAGTGAACCGTCTACGGAAGTATTTATCCAGTATCATGGTAAGCAGATTGATGAAAAGGCATTACTTGAAAGAGTTATGCAGGATTGCGGTGAGGATAAGATTTCAGTGGAAGATTTAAAGCTTTATGTAAAGCCGGAAGATAACGCTTGCTATTATGTTGCAAACGGTAATGTGGCAGGTAAAGTAGATTTATACTAAAATTACTTTATATAGTCAGAACAGAGCTGTTGCGCGAAAACGTTGATTTTCGTGTGGCAGCTCTTTATTTCAATCAGATAAAGGAGAGAGGATGTATGTTTGAAGTTGGCGACAGAGTATTTTACGGTGTTGTGGGCGTGTGTGAAGTAGAAGACATTGCAGCACCGCCGATTAAAGGTATTGACGGAAAGTATTATTATTTACAGCCGGTTTATGATGATAAAGGCATCATCTACTCTCCTGTGGACAGTAAGAAAGTGTCTATGCGGACTATTATCACAAAAGAGGAGGCGCAGACATTTTTAGAGCGTGCCAGAAACTGTAAAAGTGATGAACTGCTTAATCAGAAGATTACACCGAACCAGTATGATGAAATGGTAAAATCCCAGGATACGGAAAAGCTGATGCATCTGGTACGTTTTTTATATGATATTAAAAATGAACGTGCAAAGGAGCTGCGCAAAATGAAGTCGGCAGACAGCAGAATGCTAGTAACGGCAAGAAAACTGCTCTACGGTGAACTGGCTGTTGCACTGGGAAAAGATTACAGTGAAATGTCAGATTTACTTGATCAATATCTTGGACAGAATTAATAAATCCGTACAATAAAAATGTTGTAAAAAATATAGAAATAACCGCATACAGTTTTTCATAGATATAAATCAGACAGGATTGATTATCGCAGAACTGAATAAATTCAGTTCGCGATTGCTCCAGCATTAGAATGCCTGCGGAATGGGGATTGGTATGAAGAAAAAACTGATGCGGCGTTTTTGTATTTTGGGCGTATATTGTCTGTGTGTCCTGCTGATGCTGATTGTCAGCGGTGTAGGCGGCGAGGCAGAGCAGACGGCGGCGATTTCTGCAAATGACTGTTATGAGAACAGGATTGCAATTACATTTGACGATGGACCGGGTAAAGGCACAACGGAAAAGTTATTAGACGGACTAAAGGAACGTGGCGTAAAAGCGACGTTTTTTTTAGTTGGTGAAAAAATTGAAGACAACCGTGAACTGGTGGAAAGAATGTATGCGGAGGGGCATCTGATTGGCAATCATACATTTACCCATGTACAGCTTAGTAAGGTGGACGGAAAGCAGGCGCTGGAGGAAATTGTGAAGACCAATACACTGATTGAAGAAATTACAGGCGAACCTGTCCGGTATATCCGTCCGCCATACGGTTCGTATTCCAACAGTCTTTTAATGCAGATTAATATGACACCGGTTTTGTGGAGCGTAGACCCCGAAGACTGGAATACGGATAATACAGGGCAGGTTGTAAAGTCTGTTGTCGCAAATGTAAAATGCGGTGATATTATTTTACTGCATGATATTTATGATTCATCGGTGGCGGCGGCTTTGGAAATTGTGGACGAATTAAAAGCGAAGGGATTCATTTTTGTTACCGTGGATCAATTACTGCTTGATTAATTGTACGAAAGCGTGTACACTGGGGTTGAATTTGAGAGGAAGATTGAAGGAAGATAAGAAAATGAGAGAATAAGAAAATGAGAAACGGAGGGATTACGATGAAGTGGGGTATTATGGCAACAGGCAGTATTGCACAGAAATTTGCGTCAACCGTGAATCGTATGACAGACGAAGGAGAAATCTTACAGGCAGTGGCTTCCAGAACAAAGGAATCTGCGGAAAATTTTGCAAGACAGCACCGGATTCCGGAGGTATTTGATTCATACAAGGCTATGGCGGAGTCCGACAGTGTCGATGTGATCTACATTGCAACACCAAACAATATGCATTATGAAAATGTAAAAATGTGTCTTCTGGCAGGAAAACACGTTCTTTGCGAAAAGCCGTTTACAACCAGTGCGGCACAGGCGCAGGAACTCTATGCGCTGGCAGAGGAAAAAGGTCTGTTTTTAATGGAAGGTTTCTGGATTCGTTTTCTTCCGGTTTTACAGAAAATGCAGGAACTCATCAAGGAGGGAAAGTTAGGAGAAATCCGCTATATCCGTTCTGAATATGGATTTGTTGCAAAAGGGGACAGAAAAGTGCGCAAGTTTAATCCGCAGCTTGGAGGTGGCGCCTTGTTAGATATCGGTATCTATAACCTTGGTTTTTTAAATATGATTATGGGAAAGAATCCCGATTCATTTACCAGCGACGTCCATATGACAGACGTTGGCACAGATGATTTCAGTGTGATTCATCTGCATTATTCGCAGGAGAATGGACAGGGAGCAGAAGCGGTTGTCACAACGGCAATCGGGCTGGATATCCAGCGGAAAGCCGCAGTTATCGGTACAAAGGGCAGTATTTATCTGGACGATTTTCAAAAGGCGGAAACAATGACGGTTTCTTTATCGGACGGAGAAGAATATGAAATTGAAATTCCGTTTGAAATCAACGGCTTTGAGTACCAGATAAGGGAAGCTTCCAACTGTATCAGAGAGAGCAGAACCCACAGCGGTATCTACACCCCGCAGATGTCCTTGCAGACATTGTCATTGATTGATGATATCCGTGCAAGCTGGGATATGAAATTTCCATTTGAAAAATAAAATACAGTAAAAATAAAATATAAATTAAATATAGCAAAATAAAATATAGTAAAAGCCTGAAATCACAGGGGTTATGTTATGTATGCGGAGTTGGAATACACGGCGGCACGGGTGGTTTCAGGCTTTTATTTTAGCATTTTACCGGAAATGAAAATGGCATTTTATCAGAAGTAAAAATTTGTCGGACAGATTAAGATAGAATATCTGCATTTACATCATCCGGTACAGACTGTAGTATAAAGTGATTTTTATTTGTGGTAAGCAGTCCCTGCTTTTGCAGGCGCGACAGCTCCGCGGACATGGCGGCACGTTCCACGCACAGATAGTCGGCAAGCTGCTGGCGGTCATAAGGAATATCAAAGGAAAGACTGCCCTGCCGCTGGGCTTCGGCAGACAGGTAGGAAAGCAGTTTTTCTTTTGTTGTGCGCTTGCTCATATGTGTGATTTTCTCATTAAACAGTAAAAGCTTTTTGGCAAGAACAGAAATCAGGTTCTGGATTAAATGTGTGTGATGTTCGCAGGCAGACGGGCAGACCCCTAAAATGCGGTGAATATCTAAGTACAGCAGGGAACAGTCTTTCGTTACTACGACACTGATATTTAATGCAGTACCGTTGGAAGCGGCAAAGGGTTCGGCAAAGGTCTGTCCCGGAAGAATCTGCGCCATGATATTTCTGTGTCCCCATACATCTTCCTGAATTACAATCGCACTTCCCGATAACAGCAGTCCCATAGTTGATGTCATATCTCCGGCACGTAAAAGGTAGCTGTCTTTTTCTTTATCGCTTACAAAAGCCCCCATACAGTGTAATACAGATAATATTTCTGAATCGGACATGCCCGAAAAAATAGAAGCTGTCCTAAGAATCGGTAAAAATTGTTCTAAATTGTCAGTAGTGTTCATATGAATCTCCATTTCTGAGCGACTTGTTGCTAATTTCCATTCTGTAGGTGATAATTTCAAAGGTAATTGATTGTTGTCAAAGTAAATTTTTTATATTATTTTTACTTTGTTTGAAATCAAACATACTTGTTTGAATTATTATAATAAAATCATCACAGAAACGCAAGAGCGGCTGTGCAATAAAAATAGTATAGCCGTTCATCAACAATAAAAACCTATAGAAAGGATTGTCAAAATGAAAAGAAGAATTATCACGATAGATGAAGAAAAATGTAACGGATGTGGTGCCTGTGCCAATGCGTGCCACGAAGGTGCAATCGGAATGGTAAACGGTAAGGCAAAACTGATGCGTGACGATTACTGTGACGGACTGGGTGATTGTCTTCCTGCCTGTCCGACAGGGGCAATTACATTTGTAGAACGCGAAGCGGCGGCTTATGATGAGCAGGCAGTTCTGGAAAATAAAAGAAAGAAAATGCAGGCACAGGGTCAGTCCGGCACACAGATGCCACTTCATGCAGGCTGTCCGGGTACGCAGATGCGCCGTATGCACCATGCGGAAAATAACAGTGCGGCAGGACAAGGCAGTATAGCTGGGCTGAATAATAACGCGGGTCAAAACGGTGTAGCGGGAATGAATAATATCGCAGGTCAAAGCAGTGGTACAGAACCGGCAAATACAGCATCGTTTTCGCCGGTATCACAGCTTTCACAGTGGCCGGTTCAGATTAAACTTGTACCGGTAAATGCACCGTATTTTGACGGCGCAAAGCTGCTGATTGCGGCAGACTGTACGGCATATGCTTATGCAGGCTTCCATGAAAAATTTATCAAAAATCATATCACGCTGATTGGTTGTCCGAAGCTTGATGATGTTGACTATTCGGAGAAACTGACACAGATTATTGCCAATAACAATATCAAGAGCATTACGATTGTCCGCATGGAAGTGCCTTGCTGTGGCGGCATTGAATACGCTGTGAAAAAGGCCATACAGGACAGCGGAAAGTTCCTGCCATGGCAGTGCTATACCATTTCTATAGATGGAAATATTATTGATGAATAAAAAAGGAGATTAACAATGGAAAATAAAATGTTTTGCTTTCAATGTGAACAGACAGCAGGGTGTACAGGCTGTACACAGTCAGGTGTCTGCGGAAAATCAGCTGATACAGCGAGATTACAGGACGAACTGACAGGTGCGTTAATCGGTCTTGCACGTGCAACAGAGAGTAATCCTGCAACACAAAATACGTATCAGACAATTATCGAAGGACTTTTTACAACAATTACCAATGTAAGTTTTGACGATGATGCCATTATCAGACAGATTGAAAAGACCCATGCGGCAAAGGAAGAACTGGTACCGGGCTGCGGAAGCTGTGGCGCGCCTTGCGGCAAGACAGAAGATTATGATATGCAGCAGCTTTGGAATGACAATGAAGACATTCGTTCTTTGAAATCGCTGATTTTATTCGGACTGCGCGGCATGGCGGCATATGCTTATCATGCACAGATGCTTGGATATCAAGATGATGAAGTCAATGATTTTTTCTGTGAAGGGCTGTTTAAAGTCGGTTATGAAAATACAATGGAAGAACTGCTCCCAACCGTATTAAAGGTCGGAGAAATCAATTTAAAATGTATGGCACTACTTGATAAAGCCAATACAGAAAGCTATGGAACACCGACACCGGCAGTCGTACCGCTGACCGTGGAAAAAGGTCCGTTTATCGTTGTTACAGGCCATGATTTAAAAGACCTTGAACTGCTGTTAGAGCAGACAAAGGATAAGGGAATCAACATTTACACACACGGAGAAATGCTTCCGGCGCATGCTTATCCGAAGCTGAAAAAGTATCCGCATTTAAAAGGAAACTTCGGTACGGCATGGCAGAACCAGCAGAAGGAATTTGCAAATCTTCCGGCGCCGGTTTTATTTACAACAAACTGTCTGATGCCGCCAAAGGCAAGCTATGCAGACCGCGTATTTACAACGGAAGTGGTGGCATTCCCGGATACCGTTCATATCGGGGAAGACAAGGACTTCACGCCGGTTATTAAAAAAGCACTGGAACTTGGCGGATTTGCAGAAGATACGGAATTTACCGGAATTAACGGCGGCAATAAGGTACAGACAGGTTTCGGACACGGTACGATTTTATCTGTGGCAGATCAGGTTGTAGAAGCTGTCAAGGCAGGCGATATCAGCCATTTCTTCTTAGTAGCCGGCTGTGACGGCGCAAGACCGGGCAGAAATTACTACACGGATTTTGTAAAGCAGACACCAAAGGACAGCATTATTTTAACACTTGCCTGCGGCAAATATCGTTTTAATGATCTCGACCTTGGAGAAATCGGCGGACTGCCGAGAATTATGGACATGGGGCAGTGTAATGATGCGTATGGTGCAATTCAGGTGGCTGTAGCCCTTGCAGATGCGTTTGGCTGTGGTGTCAATGATTTACCGTTATCCTTCGTGCTGTCATGGTACGAGCAGAAAGCGGTCTGCATTTTACTGACACTCCTGCACTTAGGCATTAAAAATATCCGCTTAGGTCCTTCTTTACCGGCATTTCTTTCGCCGAATATCTTAAATTACCTCGTGGAAAATTACGGCATTGCGCCGATTACCACACCGGAGGAAGATTTGAAGGCACTGTTGGGAAAATAAGAGTGTTGTACAGGATATAAAAATTAAGATACTGTTTCGTTAGATAACACTGCCAGAAAGTGGTGGCTGGATAATAAAATGAAATGATAAGGCATCGGACAGACTGCATGAGGGCAGGACTGGACGGTGCCTTGTTTTGCGTGGAGGAAGATAAAATATAAAAATTTTGACACAGGGTCCGTCTTTGTTATATTCTATTGAATTACGCTTAAAACAGGGTAAAAAATAAATGAAAAAAATTTGAAAAAAGTGCTTGACACGAATAGTGCCTTTGTTTAACAATCAACTATAATAAAATGAAAGAGATAGGATTATGTATCAAATATGTACTTGAGTACCAATAAAAAGATAGAAATGTACTTAAACACATATGCTATGAAATCATAAAAAATATGGTATAAAATAGAGGTGGGCAAATGAATATAGAGAATTACATAGAAGCACAATACAGAGAATTGCAGACAAAAGGATTAAATGCTGAATTTTCAGATTTATATAAAAATGTAGAATACAGTAAACTCCGTGAAATTATAACAACATTGCATCATTATTTTACATCTTTATTTAGAACAATGAATGAGAGACTTCCCACTGGTGAGTATGGTAATCATTTTTGGGCTGCTCCAAGTAGGGAATTGATAGACATTATAGAAATAACTTTAGGATTATATAATGTGCTCAAAGGTTCAAAATATGCTTTTGAAATCGATGATTATTACTTTAATTTGATAAAAAAATGTAAGAATTTTCTAAGCTCAACTGGTGGAAGCGCATTGCCTCCCAACATGGAAAAAATAGAATTGTATTATATACAACCAATTTTTATAATGGAAAAAAGTATTATTGTAAAAAAAACGGATACAGAAATGGTGTATAATCTAAAATTAATTGGAGAAGGTTCTTATGCAAATGTATATAAATACAAAGATACTTTTTATAATTGTAATTTTGTTATAAAGCGTGCAAAGAAAAATTTATCAGAAAAAGAACTACAGCGTTTTAAAAGAGAGTATGAGGAAATGAAAAAATTATCTTCACCGTATATTCTTGAAGTATACAGATATTCTGAAGATAAGAATGAATACATTATGGAATATATGGAGTATACGTTGGATTCGTATATTACTAAAAATAATACTAAATTATCCGATTCTCGAAGAAAAAGTATTGCACAACAGGTTTTAAAAGCCTTTAGTTATATACATTCAAAGAAGCGATTGCATAGAGATATAAGCCCCAAAAACATATTAATAAAGGAATATGAAGATGTGCTAGTGGTTAAAATAGCCGATTTTGGTTTAGTTAAAATACCTGATAGCGGACTGACTACAGTCAACACGGATTTTAAGGGATATTTTAATGACCCATCACTTGTGACAGAAGGATTTAATGCTTATAATATATTACACGAAACCTATGCTTTAACAAGAATAGTACATTACATTATGACAGGAAAAACTAACATTGAAAAAATAGCGGACAGCAAATTAAGGGCTTTTGTGGAAAAAGGATTAAATTCAGACAAATCAAAGCGATTTCAGAATGTTTCCGAAATGGTAAATGCTTTTCGTAAAATATAATAAAACTATTGATAGCAAGAAATGTTCCATATAACTAAGAAAATCTATATTAAAGCATATTAAGGTATATTTCTTAAAAATAGTTATACTTGTTTTATATTTAAAAGAAAATATTGTTTTTAGTAAATGTTATTAAATTGCATACGAGAAAGCAAGCCGAAAAAATTAACTTGTGCAAATTTTGCACAAGTTGCTGATAATGGCAAATATATAATTATAAATGTATTCATCAGCAGTGGTTGTTGCAGTGGGATATTGTATTAATTCTAAACGAATAACACAGTTTAGAGTATGAAAGATTAGTGGGTATATATGCTTATAATATTAATAAAAGCAGACGGTAAAAATAATTCTTGAAAGATAGTGGTTAATAATGAAAAAATTAAATGAAACGACATTTACAGAAAGAGAATTAAAGATATTTACAGAAATACAAGAATATGCAAAGAAATATCAGACGAAAAAAGTTGTATTATTTGGTTCAAGAGCGAGAAGAACGAATCGTGAAAAGAGTGATATAGATTTGGCAGTATATGGCTGTTCTGATATTACGGAGTTTTATTTTGATATTGAGGAGGAGGTCAATACATTATTAATGTTTGATGTTATTGATATGGATAAGAAAAATATATCGAAAGATTTGTTGCAGGAAATAGAAAGGGACGGGGTTATTATTTATGAAGAAGTTTGAAAATTTTGAAGTGCATTTGCAGACGTTAAAAAAAGCACCAATGGAAGATTTGGATAATGAATTTATCATCAGTGGTATTATTGATAAATTTTATATTCAGTTTGAAGTCTGGTAAATGTTATTATAACGGATTATATTCCTGAATTTCAGCGTGTATTAGACGAACTCAAAAAATTTACGGAGAAATGTTGTATAACATATAGAATAAAATCGGAGGTACAAATTTATGACCACCACCCACTACATTCCAGACACCACCCCGCCCATATCCTACACAATCATCAAATCCGCCCGCAGGACACTGGGGCTTGAGGTGCGGGACGGGAAGGTGACGGTGCGTGTGCCGGACCGACTGCCGGAGCGGGAAGCCGGGCGTTTCGTGGCAAAGCACACGGATTGGATTATAAAAAAGCTGTCCGAAGATAAGCAAAGGCAGCAGCAAAAGTCGGCTTACCGGATTCCGGAGCCACAGGAACTCACACAAAACCAGATAGAACAGATGAAGCTGGAATTTGAAACAAAGACAAAAAAATATGCGGAGCAGATGAATGTTACCTATGGAAGAATCACAATCCGCAACCAGCAGACACGATGGGGAAGCTGTAGCAGTAAGGGGGATTTGAATTTTAATTACAGGCTTTTTTTTCTGCCGGAGGAACTGCGGGATTATGTCATTGTGCATGAACTGGCGCATAGGCGGCAGATGAATCATTCTAAGTTATTCTGGGCAGAGGTGGAAAAGGTTCTGCCGGATTATAGAGTGCGCAGGCAGGCTTTAAAGCGGATTGTAATCTGAGCAATAGAAAACAAATAATTTTATTTTTTCCCCGATTTGCTTGCATTTTTTTAAACTTCATATTATGATAGAAAGCAATGAGATAAATGCGAGGAAAAAGAGGAGTAGACAGGCTTCTGCCGCAAGAGAGAACCATTCACGGGCTGGAAGGTGGTTTCGGATTAGAACTGTTGAAGGTAGCTTTGGAGCAGCACAGCTGAACACAGACGGCACAAGTGGTTTTGTCTGAAAAGTAGGCAGTGACGTATCCTGCGTTAAAGGAAAATGAGGATTATACATTTTGGGGATTAGTATATATGTGCAGGCATATGTGATGATAGCAGCCGGTATATATATATATTCAGCCATAGAAAGAAATGTGTAATTGAACAAAGGTGGTACCGCGTTATATACGCCCTTTGCAGCAACGAAAGACGCTGTAAAGGGCGTTTTTTGTAAAAAGTTACAAAGAAAGGATTTTAACCCATGAGCAAAGAATTAGAGAAGAATTACAATCCTTCCGAAATTGAGGAAAGACTGTATCAGAAATGGCTGGATAAGAAGTATTTCCATGCTGAAGTAAACCGTGACAAGAAACCATTTACAATTGTTATGCCGCCTCCAAACATTACAGGTAAGCTACATATGGGACACGCACTCGATAACACGATGCAGGATATCCTCATTCGTTTTAAGAGAATGCAGGGATATGAAGCACTCTGGGTTCCGGGCACAGACCATGCAAGTATTTCTACCGAAGTAAAAGTTACCAATGCTTTAAAAGATGAAGGCATTGATAAGCATGAACTCGGCAGAGAGGGCTTCTTAAAAAGAACATGGGAATGGAAAAAAGAATACGGCGGTACGATTACAAGCCAGTTAAGAAAAATCGGTTCTTCCTGCGACTGGGACAGAGAACGTTTTACAATGGATGAGGGCTGTTCAAAGGCTGTACAGGAAGTATTTATTAAATTATACGAAAAAGGACTCATTTACAAGGGGTCCCGTATTGTCAACTGGTGTCCGGTATGTAATACTTCCATTTCCGATGCAGAAGTAGAACATGAGGAACAGGCAGGACATTTCTGGCACATCAATTATCCGGTAGTTGGCGAAGAAGGCAGATTTGTTGAAATCGCAACGACCAGACCGGAAACACTGCTCGGCGACAGTGCGCTGGCTGTAAATCCAAACGATGACCGTTACAAGGATTTAGTCGGCAAAATGGTTGAACTGCCTTTAACAGACAGACAGATTCCGATTATTGCAGATGAATATGTTGATATGGAATTTGGTACAGGTGTCGTAAAGATTACACCGGCACATGACCCGAACGACTTTGAAGTCGGTAAGCGCCACAACCTTCCGGAGATTAACATTTTAAATGATGATGCAACCATTAATAATCTCGGCGGCAAGTACGCAGGCATGGACAGATATGAAGCTAGAAAAGCCATGGTGGCAGACCTGGATGCACAGGGCTTACTGGTTCGTGTAGAAGACCATGTACACAATGTAGGTACACACGACAGATGTAAGACAACGGTTGAACCGATGATTAAGCAGCAGTGGTTCGTTAAAATGGACGAGCTGATTAAGCCTGCCGTAGAGGGTGTAAAGAACGGCGATATCGAACTGATGCCGGCATCTATGGATAAGACTTATTTTAACTGGACAGACAATATCAGAGATTGGTGTATTTCAAGACAGCTTTGGTGGGGACACAGAATCCCGGCATATTATTGCAAGGACTGCGGCGAGATGACCGTTTCAAGAGAAGCAGTATGCACCTGTCCGAAGTGTGGCAGTAAGAATGTAGAACAGGACCCGGATACACTGGATACATGGTTTTCATCAGCACTCTGGCCGTTCTCAACACTGGGCTGGCCGGATAAGACACCGGAACTGGATTATTTTTATCCGACAGATGTACTTGTAACCGGTTATGATATCATTTTCTTCTGGGTAATCCGTATGATTTTCTCAGGCTATGAACATATGGGCAAAAAGCCATTTGGTAAAGTATTATTCCACGGTCTTGTAAGAGATTCACAGGGCAGAAAGATGAGTAAGTCTTTAGGAAACGGTATTGACCCGCTGGAAGTTATTGATAAGTACGGTGCAGATGCGCTCCGTTACACACTGATTACAGGCAATGCACCGGGTAACGATATGCGTTTCTACTGGGAAAGAGTTGAAGCGAGCCGTAACTTTGCAAATAAAGTATGGAATGCTTCCCGTTTCATTATGATGAATGACCCGGATAATAAAGTAAAGGCAACCGATGCACAGCCGGAGAATTTAACGGCGGCAGATAAGTGGATTCTTTCTAAAATGAACAATTTAATTCAGGAAGTAACAGATAATATGGAGAAATACGAACTCGGTATTGCTGTTGCGAAGTTAAATGATTTTATCTGGGAAGAATTCTGCGACTGGTATATCGAAATGGTAAAACCACGTCTGTACAATGACGAAGATACCACAAAGAAAGCGGCTATTTGGACATTAAAGAAGGTACTGATTGATGCATTAAAGCTGCTTCATCCATATATGCCGTTTATTACGGAAGAAATTTTCTGCAATATTCAGGACGAAGAAGAATCTATTATGATTTCTGCATGGCCGGTATATTCAGAAGCATTTAATTTTGCGGAAGATGAAAATGCAATCGAAACCATTAAGCAGGCAGTACGTAATATCAGAAATGTCCGTGCGGAAATGAACGTTGCACCGAGCCGTAAGGCAAAGGTATTTGTTGTATCCGAAGATGCGAAGATTCGTGATATTTTTGAAAACGGTAAAGTCTTCTTTGCAACACTCGGTTATGCCAGTGAAGTGGTTATTCAGCAGGATAAGAGCGGAATCCCGGATGATGCCGTATCAACGGTTATCCCGGATGCAGTTATCTACATTCCGTTTGCAGAGCTTGTAGACATCGACAAAGAGATTGAACGTTTACAGAAGGAAGAAAAGAAGTTAAACGGTGAAATCGCAAGATGTAACGGTATGTTAAACAATGAGAAGTTTACATCCAAAGCACCACAGGCAAAGATTGACGAAGAAAAAGCAAAGCTTGAAAAGTATACACAGATGCTTGCACAGGTACAGGAACGTTTAAAGACACTTGTCAAATAAGCATACGGCTGATATACTAAAAATAGTTACTGAAAGTATAAGCAAACGCCGTGCAAACGGCAGAAAAGAGGTTGTTATGTCAGCAAAAAAGATGCATGCAATTCCATATGCACAGTTTTCAACAGAAATGCGCAGCGGTAAGATTATTAAAATCGATGACGGATTTACAAAGCTGTTAGGCTACACAGAAGACGATGTAAAGAATGGTTTGGTATTTAAGCAGTTTGTACCGGATTTAGAATACAGTGAAATTATTGCAGAATTAAGAGAGCAGTTTATTGAGAAAAAATATGCCTGCTATCGTCATGAGGTTGTATCAAAGACCGGAGAAATCCGCATGATTGTTGCATTTTTCACAATTCAGAACAAGCTGTTAAACGGTCACCGCGTACTGGAAGTCAGCGTTGCGGATATTACGGATTACACACATTTTCCTGAAACAAAATAAAAAATAACAGGCTGCACGGAAATTTTTAAAAGTTTCCGTGCGGCATTTTTCACACATCAAGCTTTGCTTGATGTTGGATCATTGGTTTTTGAGGAAAATGATTGTAGGAATGGAGATAAGGTTATGGAATTTCAGTTTTCTAAAAGAGCGGAAAGCTTTCAGCCCAATATTTTTAACATTTTAAATGAAAAAAGACAGGCGCTCATAGAAAGTGGAAAAAAGATATACAATATGTCTGTAGGAACACCGGACTTTCCGCCGGCACAGCATGTATTGGACGTAGTCAGTGAAGCGGCAAAAAATCCGGAGGAATACAAGTATTCGCTGGGAGATACCGGGGAGCTGTTATCGGCTGTAGAGGGCTGGTATCAGAACCGCTACGGTGTTACCTTGCAGGATGGTGAGATTTTATCACTGGCAGGCTCGCAGGAGGGCTTTGCCCATGTCGCACTGACACTGTGCGACCCCGGTGATGTGGTTTTAGTGCCGAATCCCGGCTATCCGGTATTTGAAGCGGGTCCTTTTTTAAACGATGCGAAGATTGCGTATTATGAGTTAGATAAGACAAACCATTACGCACCGGCATTGGATAAGATTCCGGAGGAACTTGCAAAAAAAGCAAAGATGATGGTGGTTTCTTATCCGCTCAATCCGACCTGCACCTGCATTGAAAAGGCAGATTACGAAAAGATTATTGCATTTGCAAAGAAGTATAATATTGCAATTATTCATGATAATGCGTATTCAGAGATTGAATATGACGGCAGAACGGGATTTTCATTCCTTTCCGTGCCGGGAGCTAAAGAGGTCGGCATTGAATTTAATTCGCTGTCAAAGACCTATAATCTGACGGGAATCCGCATTTCCTTTGCATTGGGAAATAAAGAGCTGATTCAGAAGTTTAAGACAGTTCGTTCACAGTTTGACTACGGAACGAGCTTTATTGTGCAGAAGGCGGCTGTTGCTGCACTGACAGGTCCACAGGACGGAGTAAGAAAGCAGTGTGCGGCTTATGAAGAGCGCAGGGATGCGCTGTGCGGCGGTTTAAACGGCATCGGCTGGCAGGTTCCGTATTCAGAAGGTACGATGTTTGTATGGGCGCCGCTTCCAAAGGGATATACCTCATCAGAAAAGTTCTGCATGGATTTACTGGAAAATACAGGGGTGCTTTGCACGCCGGGCAGTGCATTCGGAAGCGAGGGCGAAGGTCATGTGCGTTTTGCGTTGGTACTTCCGCCGGAAGAAATTAAAAAGGCTGTAGAAGCAGTAGGAGCGTGGTTATGAAAGATACCGTATATTTTATTGTGATATCGTTAATCATGGTTGTGATGGCATATTTTGTGGCATTTGGCTGTGAGAAGCTGATTGAAAAGAAAACTCATGTCAAATTTTCATCGGAAAAGACAAAGGTCAACAAGCTGGTGATTATGGCAATGCTTTCTGCGGTGGCGGTGGTATTGATGTATTTTGATTTTCCGCTGGTATTTTTAGCGCCGGGATTTTATAAGCTGGATTTCAGTGAAGTTCCGGTTTTAATCGGTTCATTTTTATTAGGACCGTGCGCGGGTGTCATTATTGAAGCCGTCAAAGTGTTACTGCATATGTGTCTGAAAGGAACGACCACGGCATTTGTCGGGGATTTTGCCAATTTCATCTTAGGCTGTGCGTATGTTGTACCGGCGGCAGTGATTTATCATTTACATAAAACGAAAAAAATGGCGGTTGTATCACTGATAGCAGGCAGTGTTATTTTAATTATCAGCGGAACACTGTTAAATGCCTTTTATCTGCTGCCGAAATATTCGCAGTTATACGGTATGCCGGTTTCGGCGTTTATTGAAATGGGCAGTAAGATTAACGGTTCAATCCACAATCTTTTTTCGTTTGTTGCACTGGCAGTTGCACCGTTTAATTTGATAAAATCAGTGATTGACGGCGTAGTGACATTTGTTTTGTACAAATATTTAAGTAGACATTTAAAGGAAACGGTATAAATTTTCAAAAAGATGTCCATACTGTAGAAGAAATCTTTTAACGTGTGGAGGTTCTTATGAAAAAATGTAAACTGGCACTGGTCGGGTTACTGCTTGTACTGAGTATGGGCGTACTTGTGGCGTGCGGAAATGAAAAAAATGAAGAAACCGGGAGTAATACTGATTCAGGAAACAACCATGAGTCAACCGGTGTGATTGAAGAAATTGTAACTGATGCGGCAACCGGTGTGAAGGATGCGGTTACGGAAGCCGGTACAATTTTAGAAGATGCCGGACGCGGTGTGGAGGATTTGTTTGACGGAAGTGTCAAGGAGCAGATGACCGATTCCACACTGGAACAGACAATGCCAAGATAGGCAGTATCATAGACGAGTTGTAAAAGACATGAGTTTTTCGTAAAGCTCATGTCTTTTGCCGTTGGGAACATGGCACTTATCATTGTGATTTTAGTGTCAGAACAGTTTTGGTGCTGGACAGGCGGTGCGGATTTGTAGACATCAGGGCATGAGATATGATATACTGTGAGCATGTCGTGCGCCGTGCCGGAGAAAATCGGAAGGAAGTGCTGTGCGGCATGAACAGACAGCGAATATAGGATTGCAGAAATGAGGAAGGTGCTTTATGAAGCATGGATATGTAAGAGCAGCGGCGCTGACACCGGTTATCCGGGTGGCGGACTGCGAATATAATACACAGCAGGTATTAGAAGGCATGAAGGAGGCATTTGCAAAAAAGGCGAAGGTTGCCGTATTTCCGGAAATGTGTCTGACGGGATATACCTGCAATGATTTATTTTTACAGGAAGTATTAATAAACGGTGCATTAGAGGGCTTGGAAAAACTGGTTGCATCATCGAAAGAAATGCCGGGCATGGTCAATGTAGTTGGACTTCCGTTTACTTATGCGGGAAAACTCTACAATGTGGCGGCAGTTTTCTGTGGCGGAAAATTATTGGGGCTTGTGCCGAAGAAATTCCTGCCAAACTACGGTGAATTTTATGAAAGAAGACAGTTCACACCGGGCTTTGAAACGTGTGTAACGGTTGAAATATCTGGACAGCGTGTTCCGTTTGGCATGAATCAGTTATTTGTATGCAAAAATATGAAGAATTTTGTAATTGCGGCAGAAATCTGTGAGGATTTGTGGACACCGAATCCGCCGGTAACGGCACATGCCATGCACGGCGCAACGGTGCTTGTAAACTGTTCTGCCAGCAATGAAACGATTGGCAAGGCATCATACCGCAGGGAACTGGTAAAGGGCGAGTCGGCAAGACTGGTGAGTGCCTACATTTATTCGAGTGCAGGCGAGGGCGAATCCACGCAGGATATTGTCTTTAGCGGACACAACCTGATAGCGGAAAACGGCACACTGCTTTCAGAGGCAGAGAAATTTGCCAATCAGAATGTGTATGCCGATATTGATTTGGAAAGAATTGCATTTGAAAGAAGAAGAATGTCTACATTTACGGTGGATACAGACTGTTCCGGCTATACGGTGACGGAATTTGAAACGGTCGTGGAGGATTTGGATTTAATCCGGTATTTTGACAAAGCGCCGTTTGTGCCGTCAGATATAGCGGAACGTAACAGCCGATGTGAGGAAATTTTAGATATTCAGACATACGGACTGAAAAAACGTCTGGAGCATACAAAGTGCAAGAGCGCCGTTATCGGTATTTCTGGCGGACTGGATTCCACACTGGCACTGCTTGTAACCGTACGTGCATTTGATTTGCTGGGGCTGGACAGAAGCGGTATTACGTGCGTGACAATGCCGTGCTTCGGTACAACAGACAGAACGTATGGCAATGCAGTGACATTGACGAAAAGACTGTCCTGTACACTTCGTGAAATTAATATCAAAGCGGCGGTACATCAGCATTTTGCGGATATCGGACACGATGAGAGCCTGCACAATGTAACCTATGAAAACGGACAGGCAAGAGAGCGTACACAGATTTTAATGGACATTGCAAACCAGACAAACGGCATGGTTATCGGAACCGGCGATATGTCCGAGCTGGCACTCGGCTGGGCAACATATAACGGCGACCATATGTCGATGTACGGTGTCAATGTTTCAATTCCAAAGACACTTGTGCGTCATTTGGTACGGTATTATGCGGATAACTGTAAGGATAAGGAATTGTCTGATACATTGCTTGATATTTTAGACACACCGGTCAGTCCGGAATTGCTTCCGCCGCAGGAAGACGGAACGATTGCGCAGAAGACCGAAGATTTGGTCGGTCCGTATGAATTACATGACTTTTATCTGTATCATATGCTGCGTTTCGGGGTACAGCCTAAGAAGCTGTTCCGTATTGCAAAGATTGCATTTGACGGTGAATATGCGCCGGAGGTAATTTATAAGTGGCTTCGCACATTTGTATGGCGCTTTTTTGCACAGCAGTTTAAACGCTCGTGTCTGCCGGACGGTCCAAAGGTGGGCAGTGTCGCCGTTTCGCCGAGAGGTGATTTGCGTATGCCAAGTGATGCGGCGGTGCAGTTATGGATAAAGCAGTTAGATGATATCCGGGAAGAATATCATTTTTAATTTACTATGAAAAGAGCGGCAGAAGACCGCATGAATGGAGGACATGAAAAATGGCAAAGAACAACCGGCCACAAAACCAGCAGGAACAAAAAGTAGTGACCAAGTATGACAAGAAAGTACAGAAACGAAAAGAAGCACAGCGCAAGGCAGAGCGGGATAAAAAAATAACCGTATTTGCCTGCATTGCGGCGGTAGCGGCAATTATCGTGATAGCAGTGTGTGTTGCGGTATCCAATTATACAAAGGTGCATAAGAAATTTATCGAAGTCGATAACACACCGGTCAGCCAGATTGAATTTGACTTTTACTACGGCGTGGCAAAATCAGATTTGTTAAATTCTTCTTTATACGGCACAATGACATACGCATCTTATTTCACATCTTATATGGGATATGATACAGGTAAATCTGATGCAAGCCAGAAATACGCTTCATCTGATAACACATGGTATGATTATTTTGCTAATACGGCAGTGACAAAAATCAAGGAATTTAAGGCTTTAAATAAAGCGGCAGATGAAGCAGGCTTTACATATAATACGCTGGAGGATGACTATAACAGCTTTATTGACAATATTTCATCTGAGGCGGACAGCAATAGTATCAGCGTAAAGGAAGCCTATAAGGAATTGTTTGGCAGCCATGCAACAGAAAGTAGTATTAAGCCGTATGTAGAGGAATATTTAAAAGCGGCAGCTTATCAGGAAGAATTACAGACAACACTGGCGGCAACCGATGATGAAGTAGCAGCTTATTATGCAGAAAATAAGGATAACTACGATACGGTAGATTACCGCTCGTTTACAATTACGGCAGAAACAGCCGGTGATACGGCAAGTCTGGCGGCGGCAAAGACGAAAGCAGATGCCATGGCGGCGGCTGTAACAGATGAAGCTTCCTTTGCACAGGCATGTACCCAGTATGCCGCAACCGATGAAGATAAGGAAAAATATGCAGACGAAACAGCTTCTTTAAGCAAGAGTGCAAAAAAATCTTCCGTAACCAATTCATCGCTTGCAGACTGGTTATTTACACAGGACAGAAAAGCCGGTGAAGTAACGGTCATTGAAGATACAGACAATTCAGCTTACATTGTGGCATATTTTATCAGCCGCAGTTATGATGAAAGCAACAATACAACGATTGCAAACCAGCTTCTTTCGCAGAAGTATAACGAGCTGATTACCGGTTACACAGACAATATGAGTGTAAACAATATCAAAAACAGAATTAAAATGCTTTCAGAATAAGAAAGGATTATGGCAGAGTGAAACTGGATTTGGGAAATTATCGGTGTGCAATTTTTGATTTGGACGGAACACTGCTTGATTCTACGTGGGTGTGGGAAAAGATTGATATTGATTTTCTTGCAAAACGTGGAATCGCCGTTCCGGCAGATTATATGCAGGAAATCCGTAACCACAATTTTATTACTGGTTCAAAATATGTCATTGAACGCTTTCATCTGAATGAAAATGCAGAGGATATTGCAGCAGAGTGGCATGAAATGGCACAGGATCAGTATGATAATGTGATTACGTTAAAACCGGGAGCCGGTGCATTTTTAAGGAAATTAAAGGCACAGGGCATGAAATTGACGGTGGCAACCTCGTCTACGCATACGCTGTTTGAAAAATGCTTAAAACGCAACGGCATCTATGATTTGTTTGACAGCTTTACGGAAACGCATGAGGTAGAGCGTGGCAAGGGATATCCCGATGTCTATGAACTGGCAGCTTTACGCTGTCAGACGGATACGGCACATTGTATCGTGTTTGAAGACATTTTAAAGGCAGTGCAGGGCGCAAAAAAAGGCGGATTTTATACGGTTGCCGTGTATGATGCGGCATCCGCGCAGGAGCAGGAAGAAATTAAAAAATTGTGTGACAGATATATTTATGGATATGAAGAATTGGAGTAGAAATGCAGAAGAAGTATTTATTATTTGACTTAGACGGAACACTGACCGATTCTAAGCTTGGCATTACTAGATGTGTGCAGTATGCACTGAAATCACTGGGCATTGACGAACCGGATTTAGACAAGCTGGAGTGTTATATCGGACCGCCGTTAATCGACAGCTTTCAGCGTTATCACGGTTTAAGCTTAGAGCAGGCGCAAATCGGTGTGGCTAAGTACAGAGAGCGTTTCCGTGACACGGGAATTTTTGAAAACGAAGTGATTGCGGGAATCCCGGAAGTTTTAGAGGAATTAAAGAAGCGCGGCTATGTCATGGCGCTGGCAACATCTAAGCCGGAAGAATTTGCACTGCGTATTACAAAGCATTTTCATCTGGCACAGTATTTTGAGATTGAAGTGGGCAGTGGCATGAACGGAGAACTTAAGTACAAGGCAGATGTCATTGCGGAAGTGTTAAGACGCATTGCACAAAAGCACCCGGAGCAGGACATGGCAGAAATTGAAGCCGATTCGGTAATGATTGGCGACCGCGTGCATGATATTGAAGGTGCAAAGAAGTGTAAGATTGAGTCGGTCGGCGTGCGTTTTGGATTTGCAAAGCCGGGCGAACTTGAAGAAGCAGGCGCAGATGAAATTGTGGCAACACCGGAGGAACTGCTGGAGGTGTTTGGGTAAAGACTTGAAAATAGACATTTATTTTTAAAATGTGCATATAATAGTATATACATTATTGAAAATTTTTATATGTAGATAATTGCAAAAGCATAATTTCTATGTTATGATTATATTGTAAAAGACAGTAATAAAATATTCAATAAACGGAATATTATATTGGTGTGTAATGAATAGCCGCGCCATCCTTTTCTGTGAGGAATTAAAATATACACAGAAGTTGACCTGATTGGGGTAGGAAAACCAATCTGCTATTCAGGTAGTGAGCCGTGGATAAAACCATGGCTCATTATTTTTAGGAGATTAGTATGCATAAAAAGGGAAAAGAGCTGAATCAACTGCTTGATATATATGAAAAGGAATTGTGTAATCATATATTCAAATATCAGTTAAATTATAAAATAGATATTGAAATAGCTTTCTATAAAGAAAACTTTTGTCATTTACTGGGATTACAGCATATTTATGGAAAGAATAGGAAGTATCTTGGAATCAATGGATATGATAAAATTAAGAAAAATCAGTTAAAAAGAAGTGACTTGAAAAAACATAATAAGGCAGAATATAACAAATTACAAATCAGACTGGATTATTTTGATGAAATTTCAGACATGTTGGAAAATGGGAATTTTATAAAATTTTATCAATATAGAACAAAGCCGTTGTCTATGATAGTTGCAGATTTTGTTATATATCAGGATAAGAAAGAATACATACTGCATTTGTTTCTAAGACAGGAAAACTCCAGAACCAATCAATACAGTCCGGTATCATTTGTTGTAAAAAGTGATAAGGATGATAATAAAGAACAGTTTATCGTCGGACAGGAGTATAAGAAAATTACTGGTTTTGAAATTATTGAAACAGAAGCAGCAAAACAGGACAGCAATCAACCTACGATTGCTGTCCTGTTTTGCGTGATACGGAGAAAATATAAAAAACAGAAATTGCTGCTTGACAAATGGATATATTCGAGGTACTATTAATCCACAGTAATCCTACTAAACATATATGATATAAGAAAAGAGAGGAAATTGATATGGGTAAAATAACAGAAAGCGCATTAGAGTTAGTTGGAAAAACACCGTTATTAAGAGCGTCAAGATATGCAAAAAACGTTGGAGCAGAACAGGCAGATGTTTTAGTAAAGCTGGAATATCTGAATCCGGCAGGTTCCGTGAAGGATCGTATTGCACTGGCAATGATTGAAGATGCAGAAAAGAACGGTATTTTAAAGCCGGGTGCAACAATCATTGAACCGACATCAGGTAATACCGGTATCGGTCTTGCGGCTGTTGCGGCAGCAAAGGGTTATAAGGCAATCCTTACACTGCCTGAAACAATGAGTGTAGAAAGAAGAAACCTGTTAAAGGCTTATGGTGCCGAACTGGTACTTACAGAAGGAGCAAAGGGCATGAAGGGCGCTATTGCAAAGGCAGAAGAATTAAGAGATTCCATTCCGGGGGCTGTTATTTTAGGACAGTTTGTCAATAAGGCAAATCCGGCAGCGCATAAGGCAACAACAGGACCGGAAATCTGGAATCAGACAGATGGAAAGGTTGACATTTTCGTTGCAGGTGTTGGTACAGGCGGAACAATTACAGGTGTTGGTGAATACTTAAAGTCACAGAATCCTGATGTTAAGATTGTTGCAGTTGAACCGGCATCAAGCCCGGTACTTTCAACAGGTACAGCAGGTCCTCATAAGATTCAGGGAATCGGCGCAGGTTTTGTTCCTGAAGTGTTAAATACAAATGTATATGATGAAATTATTACAATTGAAAATGAAGATGCATTTGATGAAGGAAGACGTTTTGCAGTCAGCGAAGGTATCCTTGTAGGTATTTCATCAGGTGCAGCATTAAAGGCAGCTGCTATTTTAGCCGCCAGACCGGAAAATAAGGGCAAGACAATCGTTGCATTATTACCGGATTCAGGTGACAGATATTTATCAACACAATTATTTAACCGCTAAGGAGCTGCAGATAAACTCATGGAAAACAGAATTGAAAAAATAAAGAAAATGCAGAAAGAAAAAGATGTAGTCATTCTGGCTCATTATTATGTAGATGGCGCCGTACAGGAAATTGCGGATTATGTAGGAGATTCGTTTTATTTAAGTAAGGTTGCCACACAGGTTACACAGCAGAATATTTTATTCTGCGGTGTATCCTTTATGGGAGAGAGTGCTAAAATCTTAAATCCGGAAAAGAACGTGGTAATGGCAGATGCTCATGCAGATTGTCCGATGGCGCATATGGTTACGGTAGAGCAGATTGAGCAGGTCAGAAAGGAAAATCCAGACGTTGCTGTTGTCTGTTATGTCAACTCGACCGCAGAAATCAAGGCAGTGTCTGATGTCTGCGTAACCTCATCAAATGCAGTAAAGGTTGTAAAAAATCTTCCGGAACAGAATATCTTTTTTGTACCGGATAACAACTTAGGCAGATACGTGGCAAAGCAGCTGCCGGAAAAGCATTTTATCTTCCATGACGGATTTTGTCATGTGCATAAGAGTATTCATGCAGAAAATGTAAAGGCGGCAAAAGAAGCACATCCGGAGGCACTGGTGCTTACCCACCCGGAATGTACGGAAGATGTTATTGAACTTTCAGATTTTGTAGGCAGCACATCAGAAATTATTGATTATGCAACAAAGAGTGATGCAGACCGCTTTATTATCTGCACGGAAATGGGTGTGTTCTTTGAGTTACAGCAGAAGAACCCTGAAAAGAAATTTTATTCAGTCGGACACAGACAGTTCTGTCCGAATATGAAGAAAGTAACACTGGAACGTGTTGAAGAAGCACTTGAAAAAATGCAGCCATACGTTGAAGTTCCGCAGGATGTATTGGAGGCAGCCGCAAAGCCGTTAAAGAGAATGTTGGAGCTGGCGGCAAAGTAAATAAGTGGCAAAGCAGCCTGTATGCGCCTGCCGGGGGAAATATCCGGTGGGTGTATGCGGGCTGTTTTTTACGCTTTGGCATAGGTGAGGATGAGGTTTAAAAGTCGTTTTTTATGGTGAAAATGCGGGTGATTTTTGTGGGGAGTTCTGTTATAATGAGTGTAAACAGTGAGTTGTGCCGGACAAAAGAATGAGGAAGAATACCTGACAGTTGCAAAAGGCGTATCTTGGTGTTAAAAATAATATACAGAACTATAATTTATGGAGAAAACAGTGGAAAAGTTGTTATTAAATGATAGCATGAATGATTATTTGACATTTTTAAAATATATCAATGGAAATGATGTAAGAATCGTATCAAAAGCAAATGAATTTAAACAGAAATACACAAATGAGATTTCTTTGATTAAGGCAGTATATGAATTTGTACGTGATGAGATAAAACATTCATGGGATATACAGGATAAAAGGGTGACAAAATCTGCAACGGAAGTGCTGGAACAGGGTGTTGGCATATGCTGGGCGAAGTCAAATCTTTTAGCGGCATTGTTAAGAGCCTGCGGAATACCAGCAGGAATTTGTTATCAGCGTCTTACATTAGGAGATACACCGGATACCGGTTTTTGTATTCATGCGTTAAATGCTGTTTATATAAAGTCAATGGATAAATGGATTCGGCTGGACGCAAGAGGAAACAAAAAGGGAGTAGACGCGCAATTTGATTTGCAAACGGAAAAATTAGCTTTTGTTGTACGGACAAATATGGGCGAGGCAGATTATAGAACAATTTATGCAAAACCTTCTGATAAATTAATGAATGTATTAGAGAATAATACAGATGCCATATATATGTATCTGAACTGCCTGCCGGATAATATTTTTTGAAATTACAAAAAGGAGCCAGCTATGTCAAACACAACCAAACGTGCATTGGAAAATTCACTCAAGCAGATGCTTTTAAAGAAGCCGCTGGATAAAATAACAATCAGCGATTTGACAGATGATTGCGGAATCAGCCGCATGGCATTTTATTATCATTTTAAGGATATTTATGATTTGGTGGAATGGTCCTGCATGGAAGATGCAACGAGGGCATTGCAGGGGAAAAAGACGTATGACACATGGCATGAGGGATTAAAACAGATATTTGAAGCGGTTCTTGAAAATAAGCCGTTTATCATGAATGCGTACAGGGCATTGAGCTGGGAACAGATTGAAAATTATCTGTTTATGCTGACACACAATCTGCTCATGGGGGTTGTTGAGGAAAAATCCAAAGGACTTGACATTACCGAAGGAGAAAAAGGTTTCATTGCTGATTTTTACAAATATGGGTTTGTCGGTGTCATGCTTGACTGGATTGGCAAGGGAATGAAAGAGGATTACACAGAGATTACAGACAGAATGAGCGCCACGCTGGACGGCAGTATTACTAATTCGATTCAAAATTTTGCAAATTTGACGGATAAAGCACATAAATAATTTTAAAATTTTAGTTTTAAATAGTATATTTTAGTGTTGATTTTTTATAAGTAATTGTATATAATATAACTGAGCAAAAGAGTTAGCTCAGATTAAGTGCGTTGCTACTTTGAGTGCAAACCTTTAATTTAAGTGCTTCACAGCTTTGAATGTGAACCTTTAATTTAAGTGCTTCGCAGCTTAAAATGCGAATCGTTAATTGTCAGGGAGATAAGTTCTTATCTCCCTGTTTTATAATATGCCCGATGGCATATGTCATTTTGGAGGGGAGTGTGAAGAATTCTTAAATCTAAGATTCTTCACGTCAAGCATAGCTTGATGTTAGCACTTTGTGCCGCAGGCGTCACAAAGTCGCTTTTTATCGCAGAGCCAAATAAGATTTGGCTCGCGATTCCTTCGGCATTAAAATGCCTGCGGAATGGGGATTAGTATGGATTTTTACCGTATAGATGAGAAGTATAATCAGTTTTTGCAAAGATATGAAAAGGAAAAAAGAGGAGTAACGAAAGTTCCGAATCTTAAATACGCAGACCGTGATAAATTTGCTTTTGGTGCGGTTATGAAAGTAAATGGGATAAATTATTATGTGGCAGTATCTTCTTTTGATAAAAAGCAGGAAGCCAATATCTTAATTCGCATACCGGGAGATAAAAAAGAAGTAAAAGGTTCGTTGAGATTTAATTATATGGTTCCAGTTCCGGATGATTGTATTCAAAAGCTGATAATTAAAGACATTAAAGATGAAAAATATCGGACTTTATTAAATAAAGAATACCAGTTTTGCATGGACAATACCATACGGATTCAAAAGAAAGCAACTAAAATATATGAAATGGTTACAACAAACCGTAAACAGATTCTGACAGATAATAGTTGCGATTTTCATATTTTAGAAGCCGGTTATCAGGAGTATATCGAAAAAGTTTTAAACAAACAGTCTAAGTAAGAGTTGCTGAAATAAATTTCTGTGTTTCATTTGAAAAAATCAAATATTTTCAGATTCCCAACTATCAATTATAAATATAAGTATATAGAAATGCAGTTGTGATATTTCACTGCCGGAAACCTTACAAAACTTCCTATTTGATAAAAATTTAATCAAATTTATGATTTTGTAAATTGAAAAAGATTTGCCGATTCTTTATGATAAAACCATCAGGAACGTTCATAATAAATTTTAGAGAATTTAGAAAGGTGGCAGTCATTATGGCAAAAAAATCAAAACTGGGTGTTGCATCTGCAATCGTAGTCGGCGCAGGAGCAGCCGCATTATATGCAAAAAAGGCGAGTGAAAACAAGCAGGCAAAAAACGGACAGACAGGAAAAAAGGCAGACGAAACACAGGAACGAAACGAGTACCGCAATACAGAACGCGGTAAGTATGAAAAAAACAGCAAAGGTATTTATTACAGCAACGGCAACTACGAAGCATTTGCCCGTCCGGAAAAACCGGAAGGTGTTGACGATAAGCATGCATACCTTGTAGGCAGCGGGCTGGCTTCACTTGCGGCGGCGTGTTTCCTTGTACGTGACGGACAGATGCCGGGCAAAAACATTCACATTTTAGAAGCTATGGACATTGCAGGCGGTGCGTGTGACGGTATTTACGATGCTTCCCGCGGTTATGTAATGCGCGGCGGCCGTGAAATGGAAAATCATTTTGAGTGCCTGTGGGATTTATTCCGCAGTATTCCATCAATTGAAACACCGGGCGTTTCCGTGCTGGACGAATATTACTGGCTCAACAAAAAAGACCCGAACTATTCATTATGCCGTGCAACGGTAAACCGTGGACAGGATGCCCATACAGACGGCAAATTTAATTTAAGCCAGAAGGGTTGTATGGAAATCATGAAGCTCTTTATGACCAAGGACGAAGATTTATACGATAAGACGATTGAAGATGTTTTTGATGACGAAGTGTTTGATTCGACATTCTGGTTATACTGGAGAACGATGTTTGCATTTGAAAACTGGCACAGTGCATTGGAAATGAAGCTGTATTTCCAGCGTTTTATTCATCATATCGCAGGTCTGCCTGATTTCAGTGCGTTAAAATTTACAAAATACAATCAGTATGAATCCCTGATTCTGCCGATGAAGAAATATCTGGAAGATGCGGGCGTAGAATTCCGCTTTAATACAGAAGTAACAAATGTTATTTTTGAGCATAAGGACGGTAAAAAGATTGCAACGGCGATTGAGTGTAAGGAAAAGGGCGTTGAAAAGGGCATTGTCCTGACTGAAAATGACCTTGTATTTGTTACAAACGGAAGCTGTACGGAGGGAACGATTTACGGCGACCAGAACCATGCACCAAACGGTGATGCAGAAGTGCGCACAAGCGGCTGCTGGAGCCTTTGGAAAAATATTGCAAAGCAGGACCCGTCATTCGGACATCCTGAAAAGTTCTGTTCAGATGTAGCAAAGACGAACTGGGAATCTGCAACGGTTACAACACTTGATGATAAGATTATTCCATATATCACAAAGATTTGTAAGAGAGACCCAAAGAGCGGAAAAGTTGTAACAGGCGGTATTGTAAGCTGTCAGGATTCTAAATGGCTGTTGAGCTGGACGATTAACAGACAGGGACAGTTTAAGGACCAGGATAAAGATAAGGTCTGCGTATGGGTATATGGACTGTTTACCGATGTACCGGGCGATTATGTTAAAAAGCCGATGAAAGAGTGTACCGGTAAGGAAATCACAGAAGAATGGCTGTATCACTTAGGTGTGCCGGTTGAGGAAATCGAAGACCTCGCTGAAAACAGTGCAGTCTGCGTACCGACAATGATGCCGTATATTACAGCATTCTTTATGCCAAGAACCAAGGGAGACAGACCGGACGTTATTCCGGACGGCTGTGTAAACTTTGCTTTCCTCGGACAGTTTGCGGATACACCAAGAGATACTGTATTTACAACAGAGTATTCTGTAAGAACGGCAATGGAAGCGGTTTACGGACTGCTCGGTGTTGACCGTGGCGTACCGGAAGTATGGGGCAGTGTTTACGATGTCCGTGAATTGCTTGACAGCTCCGTAAAGCTGATGGACGGAAAATCTCCGCTTGAAATTCAGCTGCCTGGACCACTCAATGCCTTAAAGAAGCCTTTGTTAAAGCTTGTAAAAGGCAATGTCATTGAAAAATTACTGCGTGACCACGATATTTTAAAAGATAATATGTAATTTTACGGGACCGGCACAAAATGAAGTGCCGGTCCCTTTTTGAACGTATCTGCGGCATATGTCACATTTGGGGAGTAGCTTTTGTTTTCTGTAAAAATTTCCAGAAAAAACCATATGTAAAATGGTAAGAATTGACATACAATTTTAATAAATTTCATGAATTTTTTGATACCAACAGAGAAAGCGGCGGATTATAATAAAAATATGTGATAAATAACGAGGTGACGACATGGGGGATAAAATGAGCGATAAAACAAATGAGCCGGTAAAAGAACTTAAAGGTCTGACCGAACAGGAAGCGGCACTCAGGGTAGAACAGGGACTGGATAACCGTGCCGATACGACGACGGATAAATCTATCAAAGAAATAATTTTTTCCAATGCATTTACATATTTTAATTTAATATTTTTAATTATTTCAATATTGCTGCTATGCGTAAAATCATACCGGAATCTGACATTTCTGCCGATTGTTATCGGAAATACGCTGATTGGCATTGTACAGGAACTGCGTGCAAAGAAAATTCTGGATAAAATGAATCTGTTAAACGCGCCGCATGCAACCGTATTAAGAGAAGGCATGCAAAAGCAGATTTTATCGGAAGAACTGGTAAAAGACGATATTGTGGTACTGCGCGCGGGCGATCAGATTTGTGCCGATGCGACAGTGCTTGAGGGAAATGTGCAGGTCAATGAATCGCTTCTGACAGGCGAAGCCGATGAAGTTGAAAAAAAGGCAGGCATGCCGCTGTTATCCGGCAGTTTTGTGGTTGCGGGAGAATGTTACGCACGGCTTGATAAAGTGGGAAAGGATTCGTATATTTCAAGACTTGCAACACAGGCAAAATCCATGGGTAGTGGAGAGCAGTCAGAAATGGTGCGCTCGATTAACCAGATTGTCAAATGGGTTGGTATTATAATTATTCCGATTAGCATTATTTTATTTTACCAGAGTTTTTATATCAATCACACAACCTTGCAAAAAGGTGTCACGTCAACCGTTGCTGCAATCATTGGCATGATACCGGAGGGGCTGTATCTGCTGACGACAATTGCGTTGGCATTAAGTACCATGCGGCTTGCAAAAAACAAAGTATTACTGCATGATATGAAAAGTATTGAAACACTTGCCAGAGTAGATGTGCTGTGTGTGGATAAGACGGGAACAATTACAGAGCCGTCCATGTGTGTCAAAGAGATTCACGCATTTTCAGGGAAAAATGAGCATACAGCGGGACAATATAGCCGGTTTGATGAAGCAGAACAGTCCACGCGGTTTCATGAAACAGAGCTGGAAGCCTTGTTGGCAGATTATGTCCGGGCATCAAAGGATAACAATGCGACCATGCAGGCATTAAAAGCATATATGGCGCAGAATATTGGAAAAAATGACAATGCTGTCAATTATAAAAATACAGATACAGAAAACAGACAGGTGGTGGAAGTCTTTCCGTTTTCATCGGCTGTAAAGTACAGCGGTGTTGTATTTAACGACGGTGCTTATGTACTGGGGGCGCCTGAATTTGTCATGCAGTCCCATTTTTCCGAGGTAGAACAGGAACTGCTTCCTTATACAAAGAAAGGATACCGTGTGCTGATATTTGCCCGCTATGCAGGCAGGGATTTGAAAAACGGATTGACGGAAGAAGTGACACCATTGGGCTTTATTGTGCTGTCCAATCCAATCCGTGCCAACGCAAAGGAAACATTTGCGTATTTTAAAGCACAGGGTGTACAGATTAAAGTCATTTCAGGAGATAACCCGGAAACGGTTTCGGAGATTGCAAAGCAGGCAGGCATTGAGGGGGCACAAAATTATATTGATGCCACGCGGTTAGATTCACAATTTAAAATTGAAGAAGCGGTCAGAGAGTATACGGTTTTTGGCAGGGTAACACCAAAGCAGAAACAGCAGTTGGTGCAGGCACTCCAGAAAGATAAACACACAGTTGCAATGACGGGTGACGGTGTCAATGATATTCTTGCCATGAAAGATGCGGATTGCAGTGTAGCAATGGCATCGGGCAGTGAAGCGGCTTCGCAGGCGGCGCAGGTTGTCCTGCTGGATTCGGATTTTGCACATATGCCTTCGGTTGTCTGGGAGGGCAGACGTGTCGTCAATAATGTGGAACGCTCGGCAAGCCTGTTTTTGGTAAAAAACATCTTCTCCCTGCTGATGTCGGTATTTTCGGCGGTATTTATGATTACATATCCGTTGGAACCGGCACACATTTCATTGATTAGTATGTTTACAATCGGTATTCCGGGATTTTTGCTGGCATTAGAGCCAAACAAGGAACGAATCAAAGGGAAATTTATCAAAAAAGTTTTGTTAAAAGCACTGCCAGCCGGACTGACCGATGTCTTTGTGGTTGGTGCGCTGGTGATATGCGGCGATGTCTTTTCACTGCCGTCAGCGGATATTGCGACAGCGGCGACACTGTTACTGGCGGTTGTCGGATTTATGATTTTAATTAAAATCAGTGAACCGTTTAACAAGATGAAATATGCTATATTATTTGGCAATATCGCAGGACTGCTGTTTTGCGGTATTATGCTGAATCACCTGTTTGCAATGAGCCAGTTGTCGGCAATCTGTATGCTGTTATTAATCGTATTCGGATTTGCGGCAGAATCCTTATTCCGTTACCTGACACTGCTGGTTGAAAAAGCAGACGAGTGGGTAGAGAAAAAAAGCCGGACACGTCCGTAAAGAGCGTGTCCGGGTATTTTTGCATGGATTGGATTTTGGATTGGTAATTTATGATAACTCCAGCTTTCCTGTATACAACTGATAGTACGTTCCCTTTTGTGCAATCAAATCTTCGTGGTCGCCGCGCTCAATAATCTGACCGTGGTCTAATACGATAATTGCGTTACTGTTGCGGATAGTAGAAAGGCGGTGCGCAATAACAAATACGGTACGTCCCTTCATTAAGTTATCCATACCCTTCTGTACGATACTTTCGGTACGTGTATCAATACTTGAAGTTGCTTCGTCCAGAATTAAAACCGGCGGGTCGGCAACAGCGGCGCGGGCAATGGAAATGAGCTGGCGCTGTCCCTGTGACAATTCTTCGCCGTCACCGCTTAACAGTGTATCATAACCGTGTGGAAGCATATTGATAAACTGGTCTGCGTGAGCCAGCTTTGCCGCATTGTAAATCTGTTCATCGGTTGCATCAAGATTACCGTAGCGGATATTGTCCTTAATCGTACCGGTAAAGAGGTGCGTATCCTGAAGAACAATACCGAGTGAACGGCGTAAGTCATCTTTTTTAATCTTTGTAATATCAATGCCGTCATAGCGGATTTCACCGTTCTGAATATCGTAAAAACGGTTAATCAGGTTGGTAATCGTTGTTTTTCCGGCACCGGTGGAACCTACAAAGGCAAGCTTCTGACCCGGCTTTGCAAAAAGACTGATGTCCTTTAAAATAATCTTATCCGGGTTGTAACCGAAGGTCACATCCTTAAAACGGACATCACCCGTTAATTCGGTATAAGAAGCCGTGCCGTCAGAAGCCGTCTGCTTCCATGCCCAGATACCGGTTCTTTCCTTACATTCATGAAGGGTGCCGTTGTCATCCTTTGTTGCATTGACAAGAGTAACTGTTCCTTCATCCGCTTCCGGAGTTTCATCAATCAGCGCAAAAATACGTTCTGCACCGGCAAGCGCCATAACGATAGAGTTAAACTGCTGTGCGACCTGCATGAAAGGCTGTGTAAAGCTTTTTGTAAACTGTAAATAAGAAGCCATAACACCCAGTGTAATGCCGCCGACACCCATAACAGAGAGTGTGCCGCCTAAAACGGCTGTTAAAACAAACTGGAGATTACCGATATTACCGATAACAGGTCCCATGATATTGGCATACTTATTGGCATTTGCGGCACTTTCAAATAAAGCTTCGTTTAACGCATCAAATTCTTGTTCGGATTTTCTTTCGTGGTTGAAAACCTTTACCACACGCTGACCGTTCATGCGTTCTTCGACAAAACCGGTAACGTCAGCAAGTGCTACCTGCTGGCGTACGAAGTATTTACCGCTGTTTCCGCCGATAGCTTTTGTTACAAGAATTAAGATACCGATAACGGCAATTGCAAGCAGTGTCAGCAGAGGGCTTAACACCAGCATGGCAATAAATGTTACAATAATTGTAAAAAAGGACATCAGCGCCTGCGGAATCGACTGGCTGATCATCTGGCGCAGGGTATCCGTATCGTTCGTATAAAGGCTCATGACAGAACCGTTGGTATTCTGGTCGAAGTAGCGGATTGGCAGTGTCTGCATATGTTCAAACATATCGTCACGCACACGCTTTAACACACCCTGACCAATGTATACCATCATTCGTGTATAAATAAACGTAGAAAGTACACCCATTAAAAAGATACAGCCTAAAACAGCCAGCGCCTGATAAAATCTTGTAAAATCCGGTGATTCCTGTCCGATTAACGGAATAATGAAATCATCGAGCATATATTTCAGTGACAGGGACACAGAAATAGAAGCAACGGAGCTGATTAAAATGCACACAAATACCAGCACAAAACGGAACTTATACGTTTCGGTCACATATTTGAGCAGTCTTTTGGCTGTTGTGAGTGTGTTTTTTGAAAGCCGGGACGGCTTTTTTGGTTTCTTTTCATTACTCATTTTCAGCACCTCCCTTTACCTGTGATTCATAAACTTCTCTGTAAATTTCATTGGTTTTTAACAGTTCTTCAGAAGTACCGATACCCATGATTTTACCGTCATCAAGCACGATAATCTGGTCGGCATCTTCAATCGAAGAAACACGCTGTGCAATAATGATTTTTGTGGTATCCGGAATTTCTTCACGGAATGCTTTACGGATTAGCGCATCGGTTTTTGTATCAACTGCACTTGTCGAATCGTCCAGAATCAGGATTTTCGGTTTTTTAAGCAGCGCTCTTGCAATACAAAGGCGTTGTTTCTGACCGCCGGATACATTGTTACCGCCCTGGACAATCTGTGTATTGTAGCCGTTTGGAAATTCCTGGACAAAGCCGTCAGCCTGTGCCAGTTTACATACATTCTGTACTTCTTCGTCGGTTGCACTTTCATTTCCCCAGCGGATATTTTCATAAATAGTACCGGAGAAAAGAACATTTTTTTGTAAAACCATGGAAACCTGGTCACGCAGGGCTTCCAGATTGTAATTGCGTACATCGACACCGCCGACTTTGACAGCGCCGCCGGTTACGTCATACAGTCTTGGAATGAGCTGTACGAGTGTGGATTTGGCACTTCCCGTTCCACCGATGATACCGATTGTCTGACCGGATTGAATGTGAAGGCAGACATCTTTTAAAGAAAGAGTACCGTCTTTACCTGCATAGCTGAAGTTTACATGGTCGAAAATGATTTCTCCGTTTGCAACATTCTTTACAGCATCGTCAGAATCCTGCATTTCAGGCTCTTCATTTAAAACTTCTGCGATACGGTCGGTAGAAGCTTCCGCAATCATAATCATAACGAATACGAAAGTTACCATCATCAGGGACATCAGAATCTGAAGTGAATAGACGATGATACTGGTCAGTTCACCGGTCTGCATTGTACCGGTAACAATGCTGTTTCCGCCAATCGCAACAATGACTAAAATAACAACGTACATGGTAAACTGCATGACAGGAGAGTTCCATGCAACGATTTTTTCCGCCTTTGTAAACAGGCTGTATACATATTTGGAAATGATGTGGAATTTGTCAATTTCGTAATCTTCACGGACAAATGCCTTTACCACACGGGAAGCATTGACATTTTCCTGTACGGAATTATTTAAAACATCATATTCATCAAATACCTTGATAAAATGCGGGTGCGCCTTTTTGGCAATAAATATCAGTGTTCCGCCAAGCAATGGGATAACGATTAAAAACAGCATAGCAACCGTTTTATTTAAAACGAGTGTCATAACCCATGATAAAATAATCATAATCGGCGCTCTGGCAAGAAGACGGATACTCATCATATATGCCATCTGTACGTTGGTAATATCCGTTGTCATACGGGTTACCAGACCGGAAGTAGAAAAGTGGTCGATATTTTTAAATGAAAACTGCTGGATTTTATAAAAAATATCGTGGCGCAGATTTTTGGAATAACCTGCCGCCGCAACGGCCGCCATATTACCGGCAGTCACACCGAAAAACAGGGCAAGCATTGCCATTGCAACTAAAATAATACCGCGCTGGATAATGTAGTTTAAATTTCCGTCTGCAATGCCCACATCAATGATTTTAGCCATTTCAAGTGGAATCAGAACTTCCATTAAAACTTCGAGAATAACGAAAAACGGTGCCAGAAAGGACTGCTTTTTATATTCACGCACGGACCTTAACAGTGTTTTGTTCATGGTTTGATTCTCCTTAATTTTATAATTTATTTTCAGAAAGGTTTTGCAACATTTGCAGGAGTACCTGTTTGCAGACTGCCACATCTTTCTCAGAAATGCCTTGGGTCATCTGGGCTTCTGATTCGTTGATGTGGGACAGGATACTGGGACGAAGCGCCTCTGCCTTCTTGGTAGGTATAATCCGTTTGAGCCTGGCATCTTTTTCAACATTTTCCCGGTAGATAAATCCGTTTTTTTCCATCAGCTGTAAAATGCCGGTTACGGTAGACTTGCGAATCTGAAACTCTTCTTCAATATCTTTTTGATAAATTTCCCGATGCAGTGTTTCCAAAAGAATGAACTTAAGAATGTGCTTCTGCATAACCGTCAGACCGTCACCGTCAATCATAGTGACAATGCAGTTTTTTCGTTTCATCTGGTGGGAAAGCATCTGAATCAGTCGTCCCATGTGCATGTTAGTGGATTTTTCATCAAAATCCTGCAATCCAATCACACTCCTTTCTAAAGAAATGGTTAGCAACCTAACTTTTGATATTATAAGGAGAAGATTTTGAAATGTCAACTTTGTCTTTAGGAGTTTATAAAAAGTTCATATTCGGGAAAAAATTATCAATACACGCCTGCCGCACGAAGATTAAAATATAGGGCGGAATGCGGCTAAGACACGGGAATGTATAAAAGGAACATTTTCGTGTCTTTTTATCAAAAACCGGATTTTGTCAGAATGTTGATTTTTTATAAAAAATATAGTATGATAAAAACAGTTTAAGTGTAAATATGAGGGGGATGGATAATAATGAAATATTGGATAAAATGGTGTGTGCTAGCTTTTGGCGTTGTATGTCTGATTAGTATGACACTGTGCGGCTGTGGCAAAAAACAGGCAGAGGAGGCAGTGCCACAGCCCGAACTGGTTATTGGAAGCGATGATTATGAGCCGTATAATTATCAGAATGAGAATGGCGATTATGCAGGTGTTGATGTGGAGCTGGCAAAAGAAGCGTGCCGCCGGATAGGCTATACACCGGTCTTTAAACAGATTCAGTGGGATGATAAAGATATTTATTTAGAAAACGGTGAAGTTGACTGTGCGTGGGGCAGTTTCTCAATGGATGGCAGGGAAGATGATTATATCTGGGTCGGACCTTATATGTACAGCAGGGAAGTTGTGATGGTGCGGACGGACAGTGATATTTATAAGCTGGATGACTTAGCCGGGAAAAATGTTGCGGTACAGTCCAGTACACAGCCTGAACGGATTTTTTTAGGGCAGGGTTACGATATAATTCCCAAGGTGAAAAATGTGTATTCCTTTGTAGAGATGAATGAATTATTTGCTGCACTGCGCAAGGGATACGTTGATGCCTGTGCGGGACATGAGATTGTGATGCGGGAATATTTAAGGCAGTCCGGTCAGAAATACCGCATTTTAGATGAGGAAATCATTGATTCAAAACTGGGTGTGGCTTTTTCAAAAAATAAAGACACCCAGAAGGCAGAACAGCTTCGTCAGGCGATGGCGGAGATGCTTGAAGACGGAACGGTTCAGTGTATTCTGGAAAAATATGGGATGGAAGACCGGGTGGCAGCAGGGGGGATTACACCATGAAAAAATCAGGACAGTCTAAAATGAAGGTGCAGTTATACGAAGGACTCCTCGTGGTTGTCATTATAGTGGTTATTGTCGTTCTGATACTGGCGGTCCGCTCGGATAAAAAAAATATTGAGAAGACCTTTGACAATACACTGACTTATTTAAAAAGTCAGTGCTTAAGCTATGATGAGGTCGTAGAGGCAGATAAAATTAAGAGCCTGGTACGGCTGACAGAACAGGCAGTTGAAGTAGGAACGGATATCCATAGAGATTCTGAGTTAATTGATTCAGTATATTTAAAGAACTATATAGAGGCACAGCGGATGGCAGGTATTATCATTTTAGATGAAGATATGCAGCCGGAATGTCAATACAGCAATGTCGGACTGGATTATGATGCCTGGAAAGAACTGATTCGGGATAAAAAAATCAGCGAGATTACAAAATATTCTAAAAAAATCTATGCAGAACGGATTCAGAAAAACGATAAATGGTATGATCTGGCAGCAATATCCAGAACAGACAGTCCGGGAGTTGTATTTTGCTACTGTTATCAGGATACAGACCGTCTGACAGACAGTTATGCGGCAGTCAATAATCTGCTTGCCGGATATGCCATGGATATGAATGGTACCCTTTTTATAGCAGCTGATGATAAAATTTACGGAACAAATGATGCGCAATACGAGAATTGTCAAACCACGGAAATTCCGGTTATACAGGAATTACGTTCCACAGAACTCTCAGATAATCTGGTATATTTTACAAGTGACGGACACCGTTATTGTGGCGGAAAAGGACGATACAGGGATTATAATTTATACGTATATTATCCACAGAAAGAAGTGTTTGCGGCAACACGCAGGACAGTTCTTTTGGCATTATGTATTTCCATGCTTATCTGGGCAGCTGCAACGGTGGCAAGAAATAAATCCGGGCGGGTTCATATGCGGGAATTAAATGAGCAGTTAAAGATTATTGAAGCACAGCAGAAAAAAGAGGTGGAATATCAGTTAAAATTAAAGCAGTCCATGGAAGAAGCAGTCCGTGCTAATATAGCAAAGACAGATTTTCTACGCAGAATGAGCCACGATATCCGTACACCGATTAACGGAATCAGGGGTATGGTAGAAATCGGAAGGTATTATAAGGATGATTTGGAAAAACAGAGCGATTGTCGTGAAAAAGTCTGGGAGGCTTCCGGCTTTCTGCTGGACCTGGTCAATGATGTTCTGGATATGAATAAACTCGAATCCGGACAAATCCAGCTTTCAGAAGATTCTTTTGATTTGCAGGATATTTTAAATGAAGTAATGTCTATTTTAACGGTACAGGCAAAAAAGAAAAATGTCTGTTTTTATCCGATACAGACACAGCTCATGCACTGGCATTTAATCGGCAGTCCGTTACATCTGCGGCAGATTCTTTTAAATATTATGGGAAATGCCATTAAGTATAATAAAGAAGGTGGTTCGGTGACGACATCTGTGACAGAAACGGAGAGTACATCTGATTTTAACAGAGTCATGCTAGAATTCATATGTCAGGATACAGGAATTGGTATGAGTAAAGATTTTCAGGAGCATATGTTTGAACCGTTCGCTCAGGAAAAAGAGATGATGCAGACCGTTTACAGCGGCACGGGACTGGGACTTCCGATTGTCAAAAAAATTGTAGAGGTAATGCAGGGAACAATTGATTATACCAGTGAAAAAGGGAAAGGCACAACATTTGTAATAAGACTGCCGTTTCAGGTGGATAAGAAGAAGGAACAGTATACAGTGCAGGATGAAGAAGCAAAAACTGTTGTACTTGACGGCATGAAAGTTCTGCTTGCGGAAGACAATGTGCTTAACATGGAAATTGCAGATTTCATCTGTGAGAATGAAGGCATGATTGTTACAAAAGCATGGAACGGAAAAGAAGCATTGGAGTTGTTTGAACAGGCTGAACTCGGCACATTTGATATTATATTGATGGATTTGATGATGCCGGTTATGAGCGGACTTGAAACGGCAAAAAATATCCGCTCGCTTCAGCGGCCGGATGCAAAGACGATACCAATCATAGCAATGACGGCCAATGCTTTTTCGGATGATGTGGCAGACTGCAAAGCGGCGGGAATGAATGAGCATGTGTCAAAGCCGCTGGATGCGGATAAGCTGATAGAAACGATAGCAAAATATGTTTCAGGATAAAAAATTAGGATAAAAAATAATAATTTTTTATAGACACCAATCAATAGATATGGTATATTAAATTGCTACTATAAAAACGAAAGAATAAAACATGTACAATAATGTATGGAAAGGCAGGCGCTATTGAGAAAAAACATTACAAGAGGAAAAAGAATTTTTGCGGCAGCAGCCGTAGTGACAGCAGTGTGTATGACAACCAATACAGTTGTTCCATTTATGACTTATGCATACGCAGATACAGCGAATATACGTGCAGGGGCAGTTACTGTTACAAGTGAAAGCCAGCTTCGTCAGGCATTGCAGGCGGGCAGCAGTTTAATTGTTGTCAGTGGGAGTATTACGGTTGCAGAGGATACTGCGGGAACACCTCTTATGATACCGGGAAATGTGACGATAACAGGGGCGGACAGCAGCAGTGAACTGATTATCAGAGGTGCAGTACAGCTTACCGGTGATCATGTTACGATTCAAAATGTAAAATTGCATTTTATTTCTACGAATGCTTTACAAAGCGTCGTACATAGAGAGATTTTTCTAGCTGGACACAGTCTGGTACTGGATAGTGTAGATACGTATGTTAAAGGTGGTGCAGGTTCCGGACTGGGAGGTTTTGGGGGAACAGAAGAAGAACTGCTCCCAACAGTCTATGCAGGCGGATTTAAAAATACGGTTGTCGGACAAAATGCATCATTGACTGTTACCAATGCGGTTGAAAATACAAAGATTCAGGCCGTTTACATGAGCCATGATTCCGGGAGTGATGGGAAAACCGCATATACAGGCAGCGCAGAAGTTTATGCAGATGCAAAAACGGTTATTCGTGAAGGAATTCATACAGAAAATAACAGCTGTGCAGATATTACGCTGAAAGGCATGGGAGAGAGTATTATTGCCAGTGCGAAAATAAAAGATTTTTACGGCAATGAAAACACCAGTCTGACCTTGCAGAAATGTTCTGTAGACGGCAATATCCAGAATGTTGAAAATGTTATATTGGATGATGAAGCGGAACTGTGCCTGGTATCCGGCAGTTTAAAAAATATAGAGGTAAAAAATAAAGCTTCTTTAAATCTGACAGAGTATGATGAAAGTATCTTCGTTGAAATTAAAGGAAATTTCACCGGAAATCAGACGTCAGACAATATCGCAGACGGCTATATTGTATTAAAAAAGGATAATCAGGTCATTATTGATAAGGATGTAACAGGTACAACAAAGGCGGCAGTCGGTAATAAGCTGTTTCCATCCGTTTTCACGGAAGGTTATACTTATATAACGGCGCAGGGCAAGGCAGCTAAGGAAAGCTTTGCACCGGCAAAAGCAGGCTGGTTTTTTAAATATACCGTGGATACACAGTCAAACTGGACAGCAACGACAAAGCAGCCGGAGGAAGAAGACTTATCTGTTGGCAGACTGGTGATTCAGTCTGCACCGCAAACGGTAAATATCAACCGCATTTTCCAAAAGGAAGACGGCTCAATTCCTGATGATACGGTGTATTTTGATATTGACTGTTATAACAGTCAGGGAGTATTAATGGACGGTGCTGATGTGACCGACTGGCTTGGAAGCAGCGTTTTGGTTATGAAAACGTCACTTTGGGAAAGTGAAGATGCGGAAAGTCTGAATGAAACCAATTGGGGCGAAGCTGTCGCGCTGGTAACGGACGGAGAAAATTATCCAAACCGTTATTTTTTAGAAGCATATCCGGGGGCAAAGACGGGAACATATACTTTTTTATTTTTCCCGAACGGATATGATGAAGGCAATATTGAAACAGTCGGCGCGGTAAAAGCCCAGAAAGATAAGATATTTGCAGAATGTACGGTGGAATTTACCGATAAAGATATTGAACCGGTGCAGAAGCATCAGGTGATTGTAGGCAATGGAACCGGTTCGGGAGAATATGCAGCAGGCGACAGTGTCACTATAACTGCGGCAGGTGCGGCACAGGGTATGGCATTTGACCGGTGGGCAGGCAATACTGCACTTGATTTTACAGAGAACACGGACAGCCATTCAGCGACAGCTGTATTTATCATGCCGGACGGTGATGTCGAAATCAATGCAGAATATAAAGACATTTCGGCTCCGACAGGAGAGATTACCGTATCGACAAATAAGTGGAACGTATTCTGCAATGCAGTGACATTTGGAAAGTTTTTCAAGGAAAGACAGGAAGTCGGTATTCATGCAGATGATCTGGGGCTGGGTATCGATAAGGTTTTTTATCTGATTTCAGAGGAAGCAAAGACGTTGGAAGAAGTGCAAAATATTCAGGCTTCAGACTGGACGGTTTACGAACAGCGTTTTGCAATTGATCCGGATAAAAAATGTATTGTTTATGTTAAAATTACAGATAAGGGCGGTAATACAGCCTATCTGTCTACAGACGGACTGGTATTTGACGGTTCTTCACCGGTTATTAGCGGCGTAAAGCATAATGAAACATACGGCGGCAGTGTTCAGTTTACGGTAAACGATGACAATCTGGACTATGTGGAGATTGACGGTGTTTTAGCAGGTCGTGAAAACGGAGGGTATACGGTCACAGATGTTGAAGGAGCGCATACAATCACAGCTGTTGATAAAGCCGGAAACCGTACACAGGTAAGCGTTACAATTGTACACGCAACACAGCCAACAACGGAAAGTACAACGGAAGCACCAAAGCCAACGGAAAGTACAACAGAAGCGCCAAAGCCAACGCAGAAACCAACGGAAGCGCCGACAGAGGTAACAAAGCCGACGGAAAAGCCGACAGAGGTGACAAAGCCGACTGAAAAGCCAACGCAGAAGCCGACACAGGCGACGACGGAAAGCACAACTGAAAGTACAACAGAAGCGCCAAAGCCAACGCAGAAACCAACGGAAGCGCCGACAGAGGTAACAAAGCCGACGGAAAAGCCGACAGAGGTGACAAAGCCGACTGAAAAGCCAACGCAGAAGCCGACACAGGCGACGACGGAAAGCACAAC